>Ga0210124_1000739_pt1 | contig 15643 bp, 15 predicted proteins | sample Muzzi_PWC_D2_FD_185554 | JGI IMG/M metagenome (GOLD analysis project Ga0210124, IMG submission 185554) | Wetland microbial communities from San Francisco Bay, California, USA, that impact long-term carbon sequestration - Muzzi_PWC_D2 (SPAdes) | ecosystem: Environmental > Aquatic > Marine >... | reverse complement strand
TGTGGGCGTCAAACAGCATCTCGTGCGTCTGCGTGAGGTAGGCGCGCAGGAAGAACGCTCGGCTATGGCACAGCTTGAAGTGCGCCATCTGCAACTTGGTCTTCTTGCCGCCGATACGGATCCAGTCTTCGCTCCAGTCGAACTGGAATGCCTCGCCCGGTGCAAAAACCAGCGGCACAAAAGCGCCGCGACTGGCCCGGTTGGCCAACTCCCGCTCACGTTGTCGCCAGTCGCGGGCGAATGCGGCGACACGGTCGTAGGAGCCGTCAAACCCCAGCGCCACCAGGTCGCGGTGCAGCTGCTTCAGGTTGCGTCGTCGCTTCCTGTTGCGCTTGGCCTCCCGCGTCAGCCAACTCAACAGGGTCTCTGCAAATGGATCGAGCTTGCTGCTGCTCTTCCTGGCCGGGTACGAAGGCGTCACCTCGCCGTTGGCCAGGTACTTCCGGATCGTGTTCCGGGAAAGCCCGGTGCGCCTTGCAATCTCTCGTATCGGCAGCTTGTCACGTCCGTGCCAGCGCCGAATAACACTCAATAAATCCACGTCTATCACTCCTTAATAACTCCTGCTGTCTCATCGCAGGAGAAGGGTTACACGTGGGTCATTTTTGGATGCAAATAATGGGGTCTAGTGGGTCAACTTTGGATGCAAATCAACACTGGTTGATGCTACAGAGCGTGCGTGTGGTGCTGCATAAGCGCCTAAATCTTTGCGTGAATTTTGCGTGGTTGCCCAGGATCATGTACGAAACCCCGTATTATTCGCGGGTTTTTGTGTATGAAATTTGACAGATTGAAGAATCATGTTGATATTTACGCATTTCTAGCGGATATTCATACATGATGCTAGAGAGCCACCGACAATCATTTTCTTCCTATCTGGACCGCCTTCTTTCGCGGGGACGCCTTGTACTTACGCCTGAGCAGGCCCGGAAGGACCTCGGTATCACCCGGCGTGCCTTTATCGATGCCGCCAAGCGACAGCAGAAAAAGGGAAATCTCATCATGCCGCGCCGGGGCTTCTATGCGATTGTGCCGCCGCAGTACCTTGCCCTTGGCGCGCCGCCGCCGTCACTTTATATCGACAGCCTCATGCGGCATGAAGGACACCCTTACTATGTCGGGCTGCTCAAGGCTGCCGAATTGCATGGCGCATCCCATCAGGCGGTTATGCAGTTCCAGGTTGTGACCGACAAGCGTTTGCCGAAGATCAGGGCAGGGCGCTCCGTTCTAGCCTTTTATTACCGCAAGGACATGGATGAGGTTGCGGAAGGCCTCGAGGAACGCAAGACCGAGGCCGGATTTATGAAAGTGTCGGGCATAGAGCTTACGATGCTTGACCTCTTGCGCTATCCGCATGCGGCTGCGGGACTCGACCATATCGCGACCGTTCTTAGCGACCTTGGTCCACGGTTCGACGCGCACACGCTTGCAGGACTCTCCACTGCCTTTGAGCGCACCATTGTTCAGCGCCTTGGCTATCTGCTGGACAAGCTGGGTTTTCGCGAGCAGACGGGAGCACTGCACGAAACGCTAAGTCGATTTCGCGTCTTGCCGTGGACCGAACTTGAGCCTGCGCGCACGAAACCCCGGGTCTTAACGCACGAACCGATTGAGCGCGACGAGCGCTGGCATGTCATTGTCAATCGGATACCGGAGATCGACGAATGATCCCGGCCATGCATATCACCGCTTGGGCAAATGTTGCCCCGTGGGCGGAGCTGGGGCAGATCGAACAAGACCTCATCATCAGCCGCGCCATTATTGAAATATTCGGCGATGAATTCCTGCGTGATGAGCTGCGTTTTCGTGGTGGTACAGCGCTAAACAAGCTTCATTTCCCGCAAGCGCTGCGTTACTCGGAAGATATCGACCTTGTCAGGACCACGCACGGCCCGATCGGGCCGATACTTGATCGGCTCCGCGAAGTTCTGCACTGGCTTGGTGATGCCGCGTTTACGCAAAGTGTTGTCGCGCCGAAACTCATCTACCAGATTGAACCCGAACATGGCGGGCCTCCGCTACGGCTCAAAGTAGAAATCAACACACGGGAGACAAAGACCTTTGACGGTCCACATGAAATAGGCCACGCCGTCGATAATCCGTGGTTCTCCGGCGAAGTCGCGATACCAACATTTACTCCTGAAGAAATGCTCGCCACGAAGTTGCGCGCATTACTGCAACGTGACAAAGGCCGCGATCTGCTTGACCTCTCTCACGCGATGTCCGTTTTGGATGGTGTCAATCCCGGACGTTTGATCGCGCTGTTTTTGGAATACCTCATGCAGGACGGGATCGCCATATCCCGTGCTCAAGCAGAAGAGCGTATGTGGGCCAAGCTCGAAAATCCTGGCTTTCTCTCTGACATTAGACCGCTACTCTCCGCCGATGCGGCTGATGAGCTGACTGATGACGCAGTCATGATTGCTCTTGCACGGGTGATGACCGACCTGGTCTCACTTATTCCAGGCAATCCATGGGCCCGATCGCCGGAAATGGCGCAGGAATTCGGGGTCTCTCTTGCACGAGAGAGTTAACCCCCGTTTGCGCTTTCTGATCCTTGCGTGGATTTTGCGTGGTTCGGTCCTGAATAGTCCTGCATCGTACTGCAAATAGCGCAACGAACGCCCCGGTAACTTGTTGATAAAACAGAACAGAATCAAACACTTAGCGTTCTGAAAATCCTACCATCGGCCAATTGCGTTTCCTAGAAAAGTGTTTTAAATCATTCGGTTAAACCTAAGCGGACTGAGCTTGTGAATTCCGTGCGTGAAATTTGCGTGAATCGTGCCTGATCCGCTGACAGACAGTCAGTGGACTTGGCTGCCGCAACACCTCTTGTATTTCTTGCCACTCCCGCATGGGCAAGGTTCGTTGCGTCCGATTTCAGTGCTCAGAGCTTGTTCTCTGCGATCTTCATCAAGTTGCAAGACAGCTTCGAAAATCGACCGGCCGATATGTGCGTAGGAAGCAAGCGCGTCGGGAAACATCTCTCGCACAGTCTTCGCGAAATCTTCAAACGACCCGTCGCCCCTGTTGCGGTTGTCGGAAACCATGTCCTCGTAGTAAGCGTTTGCCAGCTTTTTTGAGCCGAAGAAGGACAAGACCATGAGCGTCGCGCCGCATTCCTCGTCGAGTTCCCCGAACAGACACTCCTCCCACACTTCGGCCAGCCAGTCGTGACCGGACGCAAATCCACGGGACCATTGCGAGATTGAGGCGTCGTCTGCGAAGTTCTTCGGGATATCTTCACAAAAACCGCAACCGGCAGGGAGGGTATTACTACGCTTGAGAACAGCTGTGTTGACCTCGTTATACAATGCCATCACCAGGCCGAGAATGTCCTGTGCTTCATCCTGGTCGGCAAAATTCAGGCCCTCGTCGTCGCCGATCATCGGCAGCCACTCGGATGGCGCGATCGTTTCCGGCGAACTCGCGATCGCGAACAGAAATCCCTGGAGTTCGTGAAATCGCAGCGTTCCATCCGGTCGTTTGGGGCTATCCAGAAATTCCGTCAGCAACCGGGTATCAGATTTGTTCATCGTGTTTGGGCACCGAAACAAGGCTTGCAAAGCGACGTTCGTCGGGTGGTATGTTGGATCATTATTAACCCTACGTGGCCGCAATGAAACTTCACATCCTGAGTGATTTGCACACGGAGTTTTCCGACTTCGATCCGCCCGAGACCGACGCAGACATGGTTGTTCTCGCCGGCGATATCGGTGTAGGTCCCGGCGGCATACGATGGGCCGCGCTTCATTGGCCGGATAGACCGGTGATTTATGTTCCCGGCAATCACGAATACTACGGGCACGACATCGGCGGCACAGGTCAACATCATAGTGCCGCGCCGACTGGCATCCATGTGTTAAATGACAACGTGCTCGAATTCGAGGGCGTTCGTTTCCTGGGTACTACGCTGGGGACCGACTTCAGGCTCTATGGCGAAGGACAGGCCTGGTTCTCCCGCCAGCAGGCGAAGGCATTGATCGAGGACTTCGTATCGATTCGCACAGGCAAACGACAATTCACGCCGGAAGATTCGGTAGTGATTCACGAATCGAGTAAGGCGTGGCTCATACGCGAACTGGAGAAGACATTCGATGGGCCTACGGTCGTCGTAACGCACCACCTGCCGGCCTCACCGTCAATCGCTGCTCGGTACAAGAACGATCCCCTGAATCCCGCCTTCGCCAGCAGGCTGGAAGGTGTCATCGAAAGATACCGGCCCGACGTGTGGATTCATGGACATACACATGTTGCATGCGATTACGAGATCTTCGGCACGCGAGTCGTGTGTAATCCACGCGGGTATCCGGGCGAAGAGCAGGGATCGGGCTTTGATCCGGGTCTCTGTGTTAGCTTGCGGTAAGCATTTTTGACCTATAAAATAGGTCGTTCGACATACAAAATAGGTCAACTATGTTAGGTGAACTAATCGGCAGCGTAAACAAAGAGCGTGCGCTGATCTACTTGATTGCACGAGAGCGAGGTTATGCACGCGAAATTGCACGGTTCTTTGATGGATCGCTTGACCCAATACAAAAAGCGCTTGATGGGTTGGAACGATCAGGTGTCCTGGTCAGTCGGTCCGTCGGCAGCACGCGCGAATATGAGTTCAATCCCCGCTACCCGATGCGGGACGAGCTACGTACTCTCCTTGAAAAAGCGTTGTCTCTATATCCGAAGGAGCTGCGCGACGAGCTCCTCATAGCCCGGAAGCGACCTCGCCGTAAAGGCAAACCGCTGTGAAGCCAATTGCTGAATTGTCGGTCGAGGAACTTGCGGGACTGGTCTGCGAGACACTGGCGAACGTCGGAATTACGACCACCCTGACTGGTGGCGCTTGTGTAGCAATCTGGTCCGAGGGCAAATACGCCTCGCGCGATTTGGATTTCATCGAGGAGGGCCCGGTGCCGCGTCGTAAGGTCAAAGATGCACTGAGCAAGATTGGCTTCAAAGAGAAAGATCGCTATTTCATTCACCCGGAGACAGAGTACTACGTGGAATTTCCGACCGGACCGTTAACGGTCGGCGATGAACGCGTATACGAAGTCGAGACCCGAAACACCGGAGCTGGGCGTTTGCGTCTGCTGACTCCGACGGACTGCATCAAGGACCGCCTTGCTGCGTTCTTCTACTGGAATGACACGATGGCTTTTGAGCAGGCCCTGCTCGTCGCCAGGGAGCAGCCAATTGATATTGCAGATCTCCGGCGCTGGGCCAAGGAAGAAGGAGAAACAGACAAACTGGCGACATTCGAAGAAGCATTGGGCAGGGATTGAACAGCGGTGCTGTTGGGCTAAACGCAGCTCAAGTCCTCCGCCCCGGTAATTGGTTGATAATTATCACTGGAATCAAACTCTTAGATTTCTGAAAATCCGACCGCGTGGCGCCTGCCTGGTTCCCTGCCCCTCATCCGGGCAAACCAGTACACTGTGCACGGCATTCGCACGAGGCTACACCGATGGCTGGACTGCTCGATAAGGAACGCATTGTCGCTCCCCCGGGATACAACCGCTGGTATGTGCCGATCGCATCGGTCTCCATTCACCTGTGCATCGGCTCGGTCTATGCCTGGAGCATCTATAACCCTCCGTTGACAAAGGTCTTCGGCGTTGTGACCAGTGCCGCGGACGACTGGAGCCTGGGCCAAGTCGTCTGGGTGTTCACGGTCGCCATCGTGTTCTTAGGCCTCGCCGCCGCGGTGGCGGGCCGCTGGCTCGAGCAGGTCGGCCCGCGCCGGGTCGGTGTCGTCGCGGCATGTTGCTGGGGCGGCGGCTATCTCGTCGGGGGCGCCGGCATCCTCACGCACCAGCTGTGGCTGCTGTACCTGGGCTACGGTGTCATCGGCGGCTGCGGCCTCGGGCTCGGCTACGTCTCACCGGTCAGCACCCTGATTCGCTGGTTCCCGGACCGGCGCGGCATGGCGGCAGGCCTGGCCATCATGGGCTTCGGCGGTGGCGCGATGATCGGCGCGCCAATGAAGGCATACTTCCTCAGGCTTTTCTACCAGGCGCCGCAGTATCTCGGCAGCGCCGATGTCGTGGCCCTCGTCACCGAAGCCGGCCGGCGCTATGCCGAGGTTGCCGGCAATGCCACCGAAGTAGTGGTCGCCGGTGCCGCGGACGTGCGCAACATGATCGTCCCCGGCCCGGAAGGCGTGTACGTTGTCGGCACCGGAAATACCGGTGTCGCGGAGACGTTTTTCGCCATTGGCGTCATCTATCTCGTCGTCATGTTGCTGGCGGCCTTTTCTTACCGCATCCCCGCGCCGGGCTGGGCGCCTGCCGGCTGGGAACCGCCTTCGGAGTCGAAACGGCACCACCTGATCAGCGACAACCACGTCGATATCGACCAGGCACTAAAGACGCCGCAGTTCTACCAGCTGTGGATTGTGCTCTGCTTCAATGTCACCGCGGGCATCGGTGTACTCGGCGTCGCCCGGACCATGATCACAGAGATCTTCGGCACGACCCTGCCGCAGGTCGTCGACGCAGCATTCGCCGCGACCTATGTCGTCATGATCAGCGTGTTCAACATGATCGGGCGTTTCTTCTGGGCCAGCAGTTCGGACTACATCGGCCGCCGCAATACCTACACGATTTTCTTCGTTCTCGGCATTGTCCTGTACCTGTCGGTGCCGTATAGCGCCGGGCAGGTCAGCGCGAGTCCTGCTGTCGTGTGGCTGGTCTGGTTCTATGCGGCAACCATGATCATCTTCACGATGTACGGCGGCGGCTTCGCGACAATTCCCGCTTATCTCGCCGATATCTTCGGCACCCGCTACGTCGGCGGCATCCACGGTCGGCTGCTGACGGCCTGGAGCACGGCCGGCGTCCTCGGGCCGCTGGCTATCACCTCGCTTCGGCAAAATGCAGTGAATCGCGCCATCGACGAACTGATGCAGAAGATCGATCCTGCCGCATTCGCCGCTCACTTCGGCGCCCCGGTCGACCAGCTTGCCCTGCTTGTCGAACAACGGACCGTCACGATTGCCCGGTTGATGGAAATCGCACCGGCGGGAACGGTGGATCCCACCAGCGGACTTTACAATACGACGATGATCCTGATGGCGGCGCTGCTCGCCGTCGCGCTTGTCTGCAATGCATTGATGCGCCCGGTACATCCGAGACATCACATCAGCGACGACGAAATAGACGATGATCTGGTCTGAGACATTGCGCGCGTTCCTGCGATACGTCCCGCGTTTGCCGCGACGGCGAGAGTGCAAAAGCCCCGGGTCGTGATCATTCCGGCAGTTACGACAGTCTCGCATCGATGACGGAACTGCAGCCCACCTGGGTGTTCGGCTACGGGTCGCTGATCTGGAAGCAGGACTTCCCATTCACCGAGGCCAGGCCCGCTGCGATCAATGGCTGGTCGCGCCGCTTCTGGCAGGGATCGCACGATCATCGCGGCGTACCGCAGGATCCGGGACGGGTCGTCACGCTGATCGAGTCGCCCGGTGACTCCTGCGTCGGCCGCGCTTTCCTCATCGAACCGGGCGTATTCGAACACCTGGACCACCGCGAGAAGAATGGCTACGAACGCGTGCGCGTGCGCATCGAATTCGATGCGCAGTCGGCGAATGGCGTGGTCTACGTGGCGCGACCGGAAAACCCGGCGTTTCTCGGCCCGGCGCCCCTCGGGAACATGGCCGAGCAAATCAATCGTTGCGTCGGACCAAGTGGTTCGAACCGGGACTACGTGATCAACCTGGCACGTGCGTTGCGCGGGCTCGGCGCCGACGATCCACACGTGTTCGAAGTCGAGCAATTCTTGCTGCTGAATGCTGCACTTTGATACGTAAACCCAGTCAAGTGTATGTGAGCGGATCGACCTCGTGCGGCAGATAAGGCGGCGAGAGGGATACTAACGAATGGCTGGGCTCTTGGGCACTTTAAGAGTGGCAACGATTGGGTCCGACTGCGGACTTTAAAGCGTTGACCGCGCCCTTACCTCGTGTGGTCGAACCACGTGTGAATTTTGCGTGTATTAGTTGTGTATTGTGATGCACGGTCGTGCATTTAGCGTAACGGACGCCCCGGTAACTGGTTGATAAAACAAAATCGAATCAAACACTTAGAATTCTCAAAAACCGCGTGCTGGTAGTTGATTGATTCGAATCGGCCTTGGCCGATTCCCACCCCTGCGGGGCCGCTGCGCCGTCCTGATTCGCTTCGCGAATCCGTCCGCCCCTGGCCGCTATGCCATGAATTCTTCGGCAAAGCTGTCGCTTTCATAGTTACCCGGCCGTATTATTAATCCGATGGGATGCTTGCTTAAAAGTGGTGGCGGCCTGCACCCGAGGCTTCATATCGGCGCGGTCTTGCTCGCCGCCGGCGAAGGCCGACGCATGGGCGGCATTGCCAAGCCGCTGATCAGATTGCAGGGCGTACCGCTGGTCAGCCGTCAACTCGTGGCGCTGAGCGGGGCAGGTGTGGACGAGGTGGCCGTCGTCACCGGCTACGCGAGCGATGCAGTCGAGCAGGAAGTGCAGGGCTTTCCGGTGACCCTGGTCCATAATTCTTGTTATGCCGAAGGGCAGCAGGGCTCCGTCCGGGCAGGGCTTGAAGCACTTGGCGGACCTTTCGATGCGGTGTTCGTCCTGCCCTCCGACCAGCCACTGATCTCGGCGGACGATCTGACCGAACTCATCGGCGCGTTCAAGAAAAGAACGGCTGGCCACGTGGTCGTTCCCATGGTGGGCGGAAAGCGCGGCAACCCCGTCTTGCTCGACGAGGTAGCGCTTGAACAGATACTGGCCGCCGATGCTAACCTGGCCTGCCGGCATTTTATTGATAACAACCCGCAGCTCGTTCACCTTCACGAGACTGCGAACGTCCATTTCATTGTCGACCTGGATACGCCCACGGACCTGAAAAAGCTCGCGGAAAAGACGGGCTGGCAACTGGAGCTGCCGATTGAAGAAAGCGACGAATCTCCACCCGTTGCGAACTTGCCGGCGGCGATCGTGTCACTCTGATAAAGAACAACTGTCTATATAAAGAATAACTGTCGATAAAGAACAACTGCCGATCAAAAAAAGATAACTCCCGGAGGAGTGAAATATGATTCCGCGCCAGTTTGAATATTACGCGCCAGAGTCCCTGCCCGAGGCGATTTCTCTGCTAAACGAACATGGCGATTCAGCCAAAGTGCTCGCAGGCGGCCACAGCCTGTTGCCGATGATGAAGATGCGTTTTGCAGAGCCGGAACACCTGGTCGATCTGCGCCGCATCACGGAACTGCGGGGCATACGGGAAGAAGGCAAAGAACTTCGCATCGGGGCGATGACGACCGAGAACGACCTGATCTCGTCGGCCCTGTTACAGGAGAAATGTCCCTTGCTGGTCGAGGCCGCGCGCCTGATCGGCGATCCGCAGGTGCGCTACAAAGGCACCATTGGCGGCGACATCTCGCACGGTGATCCGGGCAACGATCATCCGGCGCTCGCAATTGCTCTCGGTGCATCGCTCGTCCTCCAGGGACCTGACGGTGAGCGCATCGTGCCCGCCGGCGAATTCTTCGTCGACACCTACTACACGGCACTGCAACCCGATGAAGTGCTGACAGAGATCCGCATCCCGGTGCCGGCGAAGGGAACAGGCTGGGCCTACTCCAAACTGAAGCGCAAGACCGGCGACTTTGCGACAGCCGCCGCCGCGGTGGTGCTCAGAATGAAAGGAGATACCGTCGATGATGTCGCGATTGCACTGACCAACGTGGGTACGACGGCGTTGAAGGCGAGCGATGCCGAAGACTCCCTGCGCGGCAAAAAACTGGACGACGTAGCCATCAACGAAGCGGCGCGGCTCGCCATGTCGATCTGCGACCCGGTCGAGGATCAGCGCGGCAGCGTCGAATATAAAACAGCGATGGCCGGTGAAATGACCCGGCGAGCACTGCGCACAGCGCATTCACGTTGCAAATAGTCGCGCCGGTTCACGAGGACGAATAGATATGGCAAGCAAACAGACAGTATCTTTCAAGCTCAATGGCAATGACGTCGATGCCGTTGTAGAGCCACGAGAATTACTTATCCACACGCTGCGCGAACGCCTCGCGCATACCGGGCCGCACATCGGCTGTGAAACGTCGCATTGCGGCGCATGCACCGTCGATATCAACGGCGAGTCGGTCAAGTCCTGCACGTGTTTGACGGTGCAGTGCCAGGATGCAGACATCGTGACGATCGAGGGGCTGGAGCGGGACGGCGCGCTGCACGCGTTGCAGGAAGGGTTCACCGAGAAACACGGCCTGCAGTGCGGATTCTGCACGCCGGGAATGATCACCCGTGCCTACCGGTTGCTGCAGGAGAACCCGAATCCCGATGAGGAGGACATCCGTTACTGGATGTCCGGCAACCTGTGCCGTTGCACGGGCTATCAGAACATCGTCAAGGCAGTGCAGTACGCGGCAGAAAAACTGTCGGCGTCGCAGGCCTGATCACAGACTTTTAAGGAGATATCTTCATGGCTGCTTCATCCGATTCGGTCGAGCGCGAGACCCAGCTACAGGGACTGGGTGTTTCCAGGTTGCGAAAGGAAGATGCCCGCTTCATCCGCGGCAGGGGCACGTACATCGACGACATCAAGCTACCGGGCATGTTGTTCGGGGCGATCGTCCGCAGTCCTTACGCCCATGCGCGTATCAAGTCGATCAACAAGGACAAGGCGCTCGCTTTGCCGGGCGTTGTCGCGGTCCTGACGGCCGACGACCTGAAACCGGTCAAGCTGCACTGGATGCCGACCATCGGTGGCGATTCGCAGGCGGTGCTGGCGGACGAGAAAGTCTGCTTCCAGATGCAGGAAGTCGCGATGGTCCTTGCCACCGATCGTTACGTCGCCGCGGACGGCGCCGACCTCGTCGAAGTCGATTATGAAGAGTTGCCGGTCATCGTGGATCCGCACAAGGCCATGGACAAGGACGCGCCGATCATCCGCGAAGACATCGCCGACAAGGATGAAGTCGGCCATGGCAAGCGAACCCATCCGAACCACATCTTCACCTGGGAATCGGGCGATAAAAAATCCACGGATGCGGCGTTCGACAAGGCCGAAGTGACCGTCAGGGAAGAGATCCTGAACCCCCGCGTACATCCGTGTCCGCTGGAGACCTGTGGCTGCGTTGCTTCGTTCGACAAGCCGACCGGGAAACTGACTGTGCACATTACGTCGCAGGCCCCGCACCTCGTGCGCACGGTCGTTGCGATGCTTTCCGGAATTCCGGAAAGCAAGATACGCATCATCAGTGGCGATATCGGTGGCGGGTTCGGTAACAAGGTGCCCATCTACCCGGGATACGTCATTGCGATCGTCGCGTCGATCGTGACGGGCGTACCGATCAAGTGGATCGAGTCGCGGATCGACAATATTTCCACGACGGGATTCGCCCGTGACTACCACGGTATCGGCGAGCTCGCGGCCGACAAGGACGGCCGTATCAAGGCGCTGCGTTTCTCGGCGCTCGCCGATCACGGCGCATTCAATTCGCACGTATCCGCGACAAAACTGCCCGCCGGGCTGTTCAACATCTGCACGGGGTCTTATGACATTCCCACGGCCTACTGCCGGGTCGATGCCGTCTACACGAACAAGGCACCCGGCGGTGTCGCGTACCGTTGTTCACTGCGGGTCACCGAAGCGGTTTACCTGATCGAACGCATGATTGACGTGCTGGCGCAAAAAATCGGTGTCGACAAAGCGGAGATACGCAAGCGCAACTTTATTAAGGAAGACATGTTCCCGTACACTACCGCGTTCGGCTGGACTGTCGACAGCGGCAACTATCACGCCGCGCTCGACAAGGTCCTGAAGGCCGTGGACTACGAGGGGCTGCGCAAGGAGCAGGCTGAAAAACGCGCCAAAGGCGAATTGATGGGAATCGGTATCAGCACCTTTACGGAAATCGTCGGCGCCGGTCCAACCAAGGTCTGCGACATTCTCGGCATCGGCCTGTTCGACAGTTGCGACATTCGCGTCAATCCCACCGGCAGCGCCATTGCCCGCCTTGGGACGATGAGCCAGGGGCAGGGACACGCGACGACCTATGCCCAGATCATCGCCACGGAGCTGGGCCTGCCTTCGGATGAAATCCAGATCGAGGAAGGCGATACCGACACGGCGCCATATGGTGCCGGAACGTGGGGTTCACGCTCGACACCGGTCGGTGGTGCGGCCGCGGCACTGGCCGCACGCAAGATTCGGGCGAAAGCGAAGAAGATTGCGGCGCATCTCCTGGAAGTCAGCGAGGCCGACCTCGTGTGGGAAATCGATCGTTTCCAGGTCGAAGGTAACCCGTCGCAATCGAAGACGATGAAAGAAATCGCCCTGGTGGCACATACGGGCGATCTGCCCGAGGGAATGGAGCAGGGGCTTGGCGCATCCGAATACTACGATCCGCCAAACATGACATTCCCATTCGGTGCCTATGTCTGCGTTGTCGATATCGACCGCCATACCGGTGAGCCGAAGGTCAGGCGTGCCTATGCGCTGGACGATTGCGGCACGCGAATCAACCCGATGATCATCGAGGGGCAGATCCACGGCGGCCTGACAGAGGCGTTTGCCGTTGCTTTCGGCCAGGCGATTCCTTTCGACGAAAGCGGCAATCATCTCGGCAACAGCCTGATGGACTACTTCCTGCCGACAGCGGTGGAAACGCCGCATTGGGAAACAGACGAGACAGTGACGCCTTCGCCGCACCATCCGATCGGCGCCAAGGGCGTCGCCGAGTCCCCGCATGTCGGTGGCATCCCGTGTTTCTCCAACGCGGTTGTCGACGCGTTTGCGCACCTGGGTGTCACGCATATGGACATGCCGCACACGTCGTATCGCATATGGCAGCAATGCCACGCGCTGGGAATCGACGAGGGAGACGCAGCCTAGCGGGCATTCGCAATGAAAGTTCAGCTCGACAAGTCGTTCCCGATCGCAGGCCCACCCGAAGCAGCCTGGGCGGTCTTGCAAGACGTCGAAGCCGTCGCGGGCTGTATGCCCGGCGCGGACATCACCGAGCGCGTTGACGACAGCCATTACAAAGGCACGGTCAACGTCAGGGTGGGCCCGGCGAAAATGTCATTCAGGGGAGAGCTGGAGGTGCAGGACATCGACCCCTCCGCCCGCAGCCTGCGGTTAATCGGCAAGGGGACGGACAGCACCGGCACTTCCGGCGCATCCATGGACCTGCTCGCGCGTATCGACGCCGCAGATGGCGGCTTATCCACGCTGGTTGGCTCCAGCGAAGTTTCGATGAGCGGCAAGGCCGCGTCTTTTGGCGGCCGCATGATGCAGTCGGTCGCCGACAGGATCCTGGCCGAATTTGCGGACAATTTTGCGGCCCGCGTTGCGGTGCCGTCGGCGGCAGAGGCCGGCGCTGCAAAGCCTGCCAAAGAGCTCAATGCGCTCGCGCTCGTCTGGGGAGTCTTCAAAGACTGGCTGCGCGGCCTCTTTTCCAAGAAAAAGGCGTGAACTCCGCGAGCGACCGCATCAGCGACATCACGCATCTTCAGGATCAGCTGAGGTCGGCCGGCTATATTGCCGAGCCTGCGCTTGCCGCAACGTTACTTCTGACGCTCGACCTCGGTCTGCCGCTGCTGGTCGAGGGTGACGCGGGTGTCGGCAAGACCGAGATCGCCAAGGCTTTTGCGACCGTGGAAGGCACCCGGCTTATTCGCCTGCAGTGTTACGAAGGCCTCGACGTGCATGCAGCGATTTACGAATGGAATTACCAGCGGCAATTGCTGGCAATCAAGCTCCTCGAGCAGGATGATCGTCCGGCCGCCGAGAAGGAAAAAGACATCTTCTCGGAATCGTATCTCCTGAAGCGGCCACTGCTGGAGGCCATCAGTTGCACCGAGCCGCCGGTGTTGTTGATCGACGAAGTGGATCGCGCCGACGAAGCGTTCGAGGCCTATCTCCTCGAACTGCTGTCGGACTTCCAGATTTCCATTCCGGAACTCGGCACCGTGAATGCCACGTCGCGACCGATCGTCATCATCACCTCGAACGGCACGCGCGAGCTGTCCGATGCGTTGCGTCGTCGTTGCCTGTATCAATTCATCGAGTACCCGGATTTCGCGAAGGAACTGGCCATCGTCGAGCTGCGGGCGCCGCAGGCGGCCGGTCAGCTGGCGCGGCAGGTTGTTGAATTCGTGCAGCATGTCCGGCGCATGGAACTGCAAAAGACGCCCGGCATTGCGGAAACGCTCGATTGGGTGGCGGCCTTGTTGCGCATGGGCATTACCGTGCTCGACGACGACGGCGCCGAACAAATCATGGGCACATTGAGCGCCCTCATCAAGACACGCGAGGATCGCACTGCGTTTACGCCGGACGTGGTCGCGCGCATCGCGGCGACATGTTGACGGCCACCGTTTCCGCGCAGCGCGACCTCGGCGAGCAGTTGCTGGGAAGGATCGCGGGGTTCTCGGCATTCCTGCACGACAATGGTTATGGCGTCGGTGGCGCCGACTCGGCACGTATCGCGGACGTTGCAGCCCGGACCGGCGTGCTCGACGAGTCGGTCCTGCGCTGGACGCTGAGAGCGCAACTTTGCAATCGTTTCGAGGAGTGGCAGCGGTTCGACGCGTTGTTCGATGCCTATTTTCTGCCACCGAACAAGAAGGCGTTCGCCGAAAATGACGCGCCGGCGGGTAAACGCAAGTCGATCAGCGAGCACGAAGCAGAGGGTGCGGATGAATCGAGCGCTGACACGGAGCATGGTGCAAGCGACGATGCGGAAGAGACGCGCCACGCCGCGAGCCCCGAGGAAAACCTGGCGTCAACCGATTTCTCAGAACTCTCCAAAGCTGAGCACGCACGCAAAATCGAAGCACTGATGCGCCGTCTGGCACGGCGGTTGAAGCACCTGGTCGTGCGCCGCGAGGTGCGCGCCACGCATGGGCGCCGTCTCGACCTGCAAAGCACGATAAGGCAAAGCGTCGCGAGCGGCGGCACGCCGCTGCAACTTGCCTGGAAGACACGCCGCCGCGTGCGACCGCGCCTGGTCCTGCTGTTGGACGTGAGCCGTTCGATGAGCTTTTACAGTTTTTTCTATCTTCGCCTTGCACGCGCTTTGTGCCAGGAACTTGCGGATGTGCACTGTTTCATCTTCAACACGCGCATCACGAGCGTGGGTGAAGCGTTGCGCGACAAGAACCCGTGGCGCGCGCAGGAGCGGTTGCACGTGTTGGCAGCCGGTTGGGCCGGCGGTACGCGCATCGGAGAATGTTTGCAGGAGTTCAACCGCGGCCAGGGCGCGCGCCTGGTTCATTCTCGCACCGGCATCGTCATCGTCAGCGATGGTTACGATACCGGTGAGCCATCAATGCTGGCGGAGGAACTCGGCACACTGCGGCGTCGCGGACGGCGCATGATCTGGCTGAACCCGTTGTTGAATCAGCCGGGCTTCACGCCCACGGCGCAGGGCATGCAGGCGGCCATCCCTAGCCTGGATCTGCTGGCGGCGGGAGCGGACCTGGCCGAGATCGAGCGTGTCCTGCCAAAACTGATCGAGGCGCTGCAGTGACGATTGACGGCCCACGTAAATTGTCGCAGTGTCGTCATTGCGGCCGGGAGGGTTAGCAAAATGAACACGCAGGACATCAAGACCGCTTCCGAAGAACTCGTTGCAGCCGGCA
>Ga0210124_1000738_pt1 | contig 15681 bp, 12 predicted proteins | sample Muzzi_PWC_D2_FD_185554 | JGI IMG/M metagenome (GOLD analysis project Ga0210124, IMG submission 185554) | Wetland microbial communities from San Francisco Bay, California, USA, that impact long-term carbon sequestration - Muzzi_PWC_D2 (SPAdes) | ecosystem: Environmental > Aquatic > Marine >... | reverse complement strand
CCACTCCCAAATTGACGATATCACCCCGCTTGAGTTCCGCCAGGGCGCGACGGGCCATGTTCATGCGGGCTTCGCTGACCTTTTTACCGCTGGCCGCAACCGAAGCCGAACTGCCCAAATCTTCCAAGGTGGTATGGGCTTGAACCAGATAATCGACGAAGTTACCCGGCGTCATGACCTCGTTAGGCGAGAGGCCGCCGACCGGAACAATCTCCTCAACCTCGGCAATGACCAAATCGGCCGCGGTTGCCATCAGGGGGTTGAAGTTGCGCTCCGTCATACGATAGAGCAGATTTCCGGCGGTGTCGGCTCGATAAGCCCGAATGAAGGCTACATCAGATCGTAAGGCGGGTACAAAGACGTAAGTTTCGCCGTTGATGATTTTAGTTTCGTACTGCTCGCTGAGAACCGTTCCGCTGCCGGTGCGGGTATAAAAACCACCGATACCGGCTCCACCCGCCCGTATCGCTTCGGCCAGACTTCCCTGAGGCATGAGCTGAACCTCTATCTCCCTGTTTTGGGCAGCCGTAGCTGCCTCTGGATTAGAGGTAAAAAAGGAGCCAATGGCTTTTTTAATCTGCCCGTTTCGCAGCAGGCGGCCGCCCCCCAGGCCGGGTTCGCCAACATTGTTAGAGATGAGAGTCAGGTTTTTAACCTTTTGTTCGGCCAGCGCATGGAGCAGGTGTACCGGATAACCTGTCATGCCAAAGCCACCGGTCATTAGGGTAGCGCCATCTGGAACTAGTTGAGCCGCCTCGGTCAGGGTGATTTGGGGAACGGTTTTCATAAAAAATTCCAATTATAATTATTGTGACTATTCGACTGTGCCATTCAAAGCTACTCGAATGGCGATCAGTAATTGGTTATTGGCCTAATTACCATTTACTAATTACCCGTAAAAAGCAACGATTGCCTGTTCACGCTGAATGGCTATTAATTATTTACGGGCCATCCACTTCGGTGACGTAGGCCCGTTTCGCTTCCCTGTCCTCTGAGAGCGAGCGGGTGGTGCGTTTGGTCAGCTGTTCAAGGGCATCTGCCAGATGGGAATCGCCGATGGCATAGGCCCCTTCCGCAACCCGGATGCAATGGGCCTCAAGCAATACTTCGGCATGGGTGACACCGGGCGGTGGCTCAAATTTGAAACATGCTAACTCAATACGCTGTCCAATCGGATCGCGGAAATAGATGGAGTGCATAAAGCCCCGATCAATTTCTCCGGTGTGCTTGACACCACGTTCATCGAGGCGCTGGGCCACTTGCGTAAAGGTAGCCCGAGAGACGGTAAATGCCAAATGATGAAGATTCCCAATCCCTTCGGGGTTAGGAGTGGGGTCTACTTCGCGCCCTTCGTTGGTGAAGACCGTAATCAGGCGGCCATCGCCGGGATCAAAATAGAGATGATTTTCTTCGGGTACATCAAGGTTGGGCTGCTCAAAGACCAGCGGCATACCAAGAACGCCTTCCCAGAAATCTATCGAGAGCTGCCGGGTAGCCCCGACAAGCGTGATATGATGCACCCCTTGAGTTTGTATCTTTTTCATCACCTTTCTCCTATGTAAATAATGTTTGTTGTAAGGGCGATTCGCGAATCGCCCCTACAGCTTTTCACCTACGGTCGGTGGTGTATAAAGTTAATCAGTTGTAGCGGCTACCGGGCCGCTCTAAAAATAGCCTCGGTTTGTGCTGCATTAATCTGACGAAGCGACAGCCTCAACAATCTTCATTGCCTCGTCGATTTCATCCTGAATGATGGTGTGTCCCATATTGGGATAGATGCGTTCGGTTACATTTGCGCCCATCTTTTCAAAGGTGGTTGATGTTTCATGAACTCGCTCTTCTGGGACATGAAAATCAACATTACTGCATCCCAAAAAAATTGGCGTACTCTCCAGCGAACCTTCGTAATTGCGCGGTGTTCCCGGTGGGCCGATTAACCCACCACTAAAGGCCAGAAGACCACCATAGCGACGGGCATTGCGGGCCCCAAATTCTGAGGTGAGACAAGCTCCCTGCGAAAAGCCGCCAATGATGATTTTCTCGGGTGGGATACCAGCCTCTTCGATTTGCTTTAACACACCGGCAACGGCTGCCAACGCGGATGATATCCCCGGTTCGTTGTTCTCTATCGGAGACAGAAAGCTGTAGGGATACCAGGTATTATCGGCGGCTTGGGGAGCTAAGTAGGCAAAAGCAGGATGAAATAATGGGTTGGCTAACTCTAAGATGCTGGGCGCTGTTGCGCCACGGCCATGTATTAGGATCATAGCCGCTTTGGCCTCGTTGACCGTTTTGCCTGCCGTATAAATTTTTTGTCCCTGATGGGGGTCTGCGATTGCTGTTTTATCAGGCATGAACAGGCTCCTGGGGGTCTTCTTCTGTAAAAGGTTTAAGGGTGAATGAAGGTAAGATACTCTCAATCTCTTGCCGGTGGGGTTCTAACCAGGAGGGTAACTTGAGGCTTTGCCCCAATTCGGCCACCCGTTCATCCAGAGAAAAGCCAGGAGGGTCGGTGGCGATTTCAAAAAGGATGCCACCGGGCGAGCGGAAGTATATAGAATGGAAATATTGGCGATCTTTTATAGGCGTTACCCCGAAGCCAGCCTTGGAGAGAGAATGTTGGTATTCAAGCTGCTCCGAATCATCATAGGCCCGAAATGCCACATGGTGAACCGAACCCGCGCCCATCCGCCCATAAGGTCTTTTGGGGTCTACCAGCAAATCAACATAGATACCCATCTCACCCGGCAACCCCTGGAAGCGCCAGCGATTCTCCTCCTGTCCAACTAGCTGGTAGCCCATTTTCTCGGTTAATAAGGCGGCGGTTTTCTCGGCTTCGGCTACCCAGAGCGTGACGCTGTGGAAGCCGCGCAGGGCGTGTTTGGCGGGGATGGGGCCATCTTTCCAGAACTGATAAGGGGTCGGTTCATCCTTGACGATGAGTTCTAAGGCCATGCCGTCTCGGTCTCGAAAAGGGAGGGCTGCCGCGCCAAAGCGGGTTTCCATTTTACTGGTTGCCACATTGTATTTGGCTAGACGCTCTTGCCAGTATGATACGGACTCGCTACTGATGGTGTAAGCACACGCGCCGATCTCGCCGTTGCCGACCATTCCCCGACGAGCCTGGGGCCACGGAAAAAAGGTCATAATTGTACCCGGTGAGCCGGTCTTATCGCCATAGTAGAAGTGATAAGTGCCGGGGTCATCGAAGTTGATGGTTTTTTTGACCAGCCGCTGGCCTAGCAGGTTCCGGTAAAAGTCAACGTTGGCTTGTGGGTCGCTGGCTATAGCGGTAATATGATGAATCCCTGGAATAGGTTGCACAATATTTTCCTCTATGATTTATCAATCAGATGTCGACTCGGCCAGACCCAACTTGCGACACAACGCTGCCAATTGAGCCTGTTCCTCTAAGGTAAGAACACTGATTTCTTTAACGACGGTGGCGACATGGTGCGGCAGTATGCCACGCATTAAATCGCGTCCCGCCTCTGTTAAATGGACCACCACGCACCGTCGATCTTCCGGGTCTCGGTGGCGTTCGACAAGACCGCGCTTTTCCAGATTATTGATGACCAGCGTCATATTGCCGGTACTCTTGAGAATTTTCGCGGCAAGATGATTCTGCTGCATGGGGCCAAGGTGATAGATGGCTTCCAAAACCCCAAACTGGCTAATTGTCAGATTTTTGGCGTATAAATGCTGATTGATACGGGTCGTGACCGCCTCAGCTGCCCGCGACAGCTTGATATAAAGATCGAGCGCGGTTTTTTCTTCTATTGTACCTTCGTAGTGTGTTCCCATATTGTGATTTGTAAAATTGATTTAATATTAAACGATTTGATGGCGGGATAGTATACTATCTTTTATTTTTTTGTCAAAGATTAATTATAACCAAATCAACCATATCATTGTAATGGCTACAACCGCTACGATCAAATTAACAAAAATACCGGCCCGCGTGTAATCAGAAAAGCGATAGCCTCCGGCGGCCATGACCATCAGATTGGTTTGGTAGCCGATAGGCGTTAAAAAGCTGGCCGAGGCCGCAATGGCAATGGCAATGGCGAAAGCTTCGGGGGCGACGGCCAAATCCCGGGCGCTTGCCAGGCCAATACTCAACATCAGGGCCGCGGCTGCGTTGTTGGTAATGAACTCGGTCAAGATGCTGGTGGCAAAGTATACCGCTGCCAACACCGCAACCGGACCCAACACAGCAGTACTGTTGACCAGGGTATTGGCGACCACATCGGCCAGTCCGGTACTCTCGATGGCCCGGCCTATGCCCAAGGCAGCGGCAATGACAATCAGCACCGGCAGGTCGATGGCTCGCCGCGCCTCCCAGCCGCGTAGACAGCGCGTGCCGAGCATGGCTAACGCGCCGATAAAAGCCGTCGTCACGATAGGAGCCACGCCCGTCGCGGCAAAGCCAACCAAAGCCACAAGAATCAATAAAGCTATGGGAGCCTTACCTGGTTGTGGCTTCATCACACCGGGACGGTGTGGGGCGACCAGATAAAAATCGGTGCGTTTCCCATTCCAGCGCCGGTCAAAGCCGGGTTGGGCCTCGATAAGAAGCAGGTCTCCCGACCGTATTGGAATCGTCCCTAATGGTCCCTCAATCAGGGTATCCTGGCGCTGAATACCGAGGACCACCCCCTGGAATTGCTCCCGAAAACCTGCTTTGCTTAAGCTCTTTCCCACCAAGCGCGAGGCAGGCGAGACAACAGCTTCATATAACGGCAGCGTCATCCTGGTTTCTGTTTCGACCTCTGCCACCACCCGCTCAAATCCAGGACGCTCTAAGAGTGTATCCAGCATCAAAACATTGCCCCGAAAGGTAAGTACATCCCCTGCTCTCAATCTCACCTCTGGAGACGAGGGGATGATTTCACCGTTACGATGCAGGTGAACCAGATAAGCCTCTTTTAGCGACCTAAGCCCGGCCTCCTCTACGGTTTTCCCAATAAGAGGCGAGGTAGATGAGGTTTGCACTTCAAAGAAATAGTTCTCGAATTTGTCGCCGAACGAAGCCTCTCCTCCCATCGTGCGATTTGGTAACAAGCGATGGCCGATGAGGACAAAATATAGGATAGCGCATATCGCCGCCGGAAGGCCGACCCAGGTCAGGTCGAACAAACCCAATCCTCTATAGCCGGAGGCCTGCATCAGCCCGGAGACGAGGACATTGGTCGAGGTGCCAATAAGGGTGGTCATGCCGCCCAAAATAGCGGCGTAAGAAAGCGGGATAAGTAGTTTGGAGGTTGATACGCCACTTTTCTCGCTCCAGGCCTGGACACGCGGCATGAGCATCGCCACGATAGGGGTGTTATTGAGAAAGGCCGACATCGAGGCCGTGGTTATCATCAGGCGAAAGAGGACATTGAGCAAACCGCCGGAGTGGGCAAAGAGGAGACGGTCGGTGAAACTGAGCGCGCCGGTATTTTGGATGCCGGTTGCCACAATAAAAAGGGCAGCCACGGTGAGAACGGCCCGGTTGGAAAAGCCATTAAATGCCTCTTCGGGGCTTAGAATGCCAAAAAGCAGCAGAAGTCCTAAAGTACCCAGAAAAATCATATCTGGGCGGGCAAACTCTTTTAATAAAGCCACCAGCATCAGGGCGATGGCCGCGAGCGTTACCCAGGCTTGCCATTCTAATCCAGCTAACATTATTTAATCACCAACTCAGGGAATAATAACGAGCTTGCCAAAAAACTGTTTAGCCTTGAACTCTTTTTGCGCTTGCTCTATCTCTGTCAAGGGATATGTTTTCGCCAGCAGCGGTTTGAGTTTGCCTGCCTCGATGTACTCGATTAGATCGGCAAACTCCTCATGGGTGCCCATTGTCGAACCGATGAGTTCCAGATGTTTGAGGTAAAGCGTGCGTAAATCGAGTGACACCATTGGTCCAGCGATGGCTCCGGCGGTCACGTAGCGACCTCGTTTGCGGAGTAACTTCAGCAAGGTGGGAAAAGTGGAACCGGCCACAACATCGGCCACAACGTCGATGGCTGCTCGTTCTCCGATGGCCGTGATAACCGCTTGATAAATATCGTCTGTATGCCGGTTGATGACGACTTCCGCACCCAATTGGGACATCTTCTCCTCTTTGCCCGTGCCAACAATAGCGATAACCCGCGCCCCCCGAAGATGAGCCAGTTGAACCAGCCCGGTCCCGACCCCACCGGAGGCCCCCGTAATTAAAATCGTCTCGCCTTCCTTCAACCGCGCCCGATTGAGCATATGCTCGGCGGTAACATAGGCCGTGGGGAAGGTCGCCAGTTCTGCGTCACTGAGTGGTGAATCGATGGCATGAGCGTTGGTCGCGGGAACGGCGGCGTATTCGGCAAAGCCGCCATCGTGTTCGCTACCCATAAAACGGGCTTCAACCAGACCACCTTCCTTATCGGTATAGAGTGACGGGTCCACGATGACACGCTCACCTACCCGTGATGGCCGCACATTTGAGCCGACCTCCGCAATCCGGCCCACAAGATCCGCACCCTGAATACGGGGGAAGTCCATCGCTTCTCGCCGCCAACCCGACACGGCGTTGGGGTCGGACTCGTCGCCATAGGCTCCTTCGCGGGTCCAAATATCGGTATTATTAACGCCACATGCCCCTACTTTGATGAGCACATCGTCAGGTCCTACCTGCGGTATGGGGACATCTTCACGGTAGACCAATTTTTCAGGACCGCCGTGGCCGGTCAAGAGGACGGCTTTCATGAGAGTTTTGTTCATAGTAATGTCTCTTTCTGGGATAGTGAATCAACCAGAGGGATCGAAATTTATTCTTCTTCTATTTCGGCGTCTTTTCTTAGGGTGATTTTTAATAGCCAAATTAGACAAAGGACAATGATTGTTTCCTGTAGCCCTTGCTTGAATATTTCTACAATAGTGTCAAGTAGACCATATAACGGAGAAGTTCTGTCAAAGCCGGATAAATAGAGGGCTAAAGAGATGAAAGTTCGTGTGAGCCAGCTTAATCCATTAGCTATGATCCACCAGCTTGCATAATAAACTTGTTGTCGCAAAATCAGCCACTGTACCGCGCCCAGGATTATACCGCTTATCAACGCTCCTATTGGTACTACAAAAATCGCTGTATTCAGCGTCGGAAAAGGCATTATAGTGGCCCAGATACCAACTGCAAACCAACCAAGGATACTGATCCATATCCAAGATACGGGCCAGACAAAATGCCGTTGCAACAGAAACCACTGTCCCCCACCCAAAACCAATCCGGTCAAGATTCCCGATAGTAAAAGGTTTAAGAAAAATCCCAGTCCCCATGCCTCTTGGTACGAACTGAAGAGAGACAAAGAACTTTGGGGAAGCATGTGTAGAAATAGATAGCCCAGTAAAAAATTACCAATGCTATTAACCAACACCCACTGAAACCCAAAAATCCATACATTAAATGGCAAATCGGAATTGTTTAGGTTGCTATCAGAAGTAGCCAAAATTGTGCCTCAATGATTTTACTAACCAGGTGGATGTAATTCGTTGCTGTGAGCGTGACTTTAGGGTCAAACAAATCTTGTCACGTTCAAAACGTGACCTACGAATACTATAACATCAAGCCCCTACCTCGCCAACTTGTGAGCAACTCTTAAACCAATATAATGTGTCCCACTATTAATCTCTAATCTCCTAATCTCCAATCTCATACCAATGGAGACTCACCCATGCCCAACCACTCTATCAGCATTGCCTTTCAAACCGATAAACCGATATCGGCCTATGGCCCCCTGGCCGAGACCGTCGAAAAGTATGGTTTTGACGGGGTGACGGTCTATAACGACCTTCTCTTTCAACCAGCATGGCTGCCTCTCATGGAGATTGCCCGCCATACCCGGCGAGTGCGTATTGGGGTGGCGGCGGTTAATCCTTTTACCTGCCATCCGATTAACATCGCCGGTAACATTGCTCTCATTGATGAAGCATCCCAGGGCCGGGGTTACCTGGGATTGGCCCGGGGGGGCTGGCTGGATTTTTTGGGTATCGAGCCACAGCGCCCCATCACCGCCCTGCGGGAAGTCTTTGAGTGTGTTCGCCATTTGTTAAGTGGCTCCACCGAACCCTACGAAGGCCAAATTTTTCCGCTGGCCGGAGGAGAGTCGTTGCGATGGTCGGTATACCGGCCCGATATTCCTTTTTTGTTAGGCACGTGGGGTGCGAAAACTATCAAGGCTTGTATTGAACACATCAGCGAAATAAAAATTGGGGGGACGGCCAATCCTGGGGTGATACCTCAGATGCAAGCTGCTATTGCCGAGGCAGCTAGGCCAATCAATCGTGACCCGGCTGACATTGGGCTGGTTCTGGGCGCAGTGACGGTGGTCGATCTTGATGGGGAGGCAGCTCGTAAACAGGCTCGTCGCGAGGCTGCTCTGTATCTGTCCATCATTGCCGAGCTTGACCATAGCCTCAACCTGGAGCCGGAACTGTTAGAGCGTATCAAAGCGGCGACAGCCGGCTATGACTATGAGCAGGTCGCCAGTTATATCTCTGATGATTTGTTGCGCCGTCTGGCCTTTGCCGGTACCCCTGAGGAAGTGGCTGAACAAGCCGCCACGTTATTTGAGGCTGGCGCTCAACGGGTTGAGTTTGGTACGCCTCACGGCCTGAGCGAAGATGAGGGGCTTCGCTTGCTTGGGGAGCGTGTATTACCCGCTTTATCTCGATAAATCCCTTCACAATTCACGATTCATGATTTACAATTCACAATCACTTATGGTAGAATGCCCGCTTGCATTTGTGAAACCAACTATACACACTTAGGATAAATTTAATGATAACAGAAGAACGACCATCATCTCGAACGATGAGAGATTACATCAATTTAACGCTGGGCGGTATTGCCATCGGCTCAGCGAATGTCGTGCCCGGTGTTTCGGGAGGCACGATGGCCCTCATCTTGGGCATCTTTGAAGAGCTGATCTTATCTATCCGCAATTTGCTACATCCGGAGGCGATTAAGCTGCTGTTACGGTTGAAAATTAGGGCAGCCCTTGATATTTTGCCCTGGCAATTCTTGTTAGCTTTAGGGATTGGCGTTTTGGTGGCCACTTTTACCCTGGCCCAATTTTTAGAGTGGATGCTGCTGAATCATCCGGTCTTACTGTGGGCATTTTTCTTTGGTTTGGTGTTGGCTTCTATTTTTACGGTCATTAAGCGGGTAAAACGGTGGAACGGATTGACCATCGGAGGGGCCATTATTGGGGCTATCGTGGCCTATTTATTTGTAGGCTTGGTTCCAGTGGAAACACCGAACGCAGCCTGGTTTCTATTTTTGAGCGGCTTCATTGCTATTTGCACCATGATATTGCCCGGTATCTCCGGCTCTTTTGTGCTGGTTCTACTGGGTAAATATCAGTATATTCTTTCTGCCGTCAACAATCGCGACTTTGTAACACTCTTCATCGTTGCGATTGGTGGAGTTGTTGGGCTTGTGACCTTTGCTCAGATATTAGGCTGGCTCTTCAAGCGTTACCATGACATTACCATTGCCGTTCTAATTGGCTTGATGGTCGGCTCTCTCCGAAAAATATGGCCCTGGAAAAAGGTAGTCAGTTCGATTCTTGACCGCGATGGCATCCCCATTCCGGTTGAAGAAATTAACATTCTACCCCTAGCCTGGACCGGCGAAGTTACTTTTGCCTTTATCTTGGCTATTGCAGGTTTTTTCGTTGTTTTTGCCTTGGATTATTGGGCTACCCGTAGAGAAGAGGTACCGGCGTAGCTGAGCCTTAGAAAATGATGGCTACAGAGTTAACTCTGTAGCCATCATTTTCTGTAAACGGTTTTTTACTCCGGTGGGAAATACGGCTTTGGATGACTCCGGGAGGATTGCTGAGACGAAGAGGCCGGTTGTTGCATTGAATTAGGCGGCGAACCTGGTCGCCGCCCTGGTGACGTTTTTGAATTTCGACGCCGGGGAACGGTTACAATTTGGGTACTGCCCCGATTAAACAACATGCCCAAACAGCCCGGTTTGTTATCGATAGCCCTGATCTCTGGTGATTCAACGGAGCGAGCCGTTGACATCGCTTCCATCGCCAGTTGATTGACCGCTACGAGTTTTGTTTCAAGCTCCTGGCGTAAGGCCTCGCGCCGCCATTCTTCCTCTTGCCGGTTTTGAGAAACATCACGCTCAACTTCCAGGATGCGTTCTCGCAACCGGTTATTTTCTTCCTTGAGATTAAAGTTATCTTGCAGCAAAACTCCCATAAGCTCTCGATTGGCAGCCTGGCTGTTGAGCAGGCTCTTCTGGCTATCAGAGAGGGTGGTGAGGGTGTTTGTTAAAAAAGCGATGGCCGGTGATTCCTCGTCGTTAGCGGTAGTCAAGGCTCGTTGGTTAGTCTCTTCTATAATATCATCATCGATATCGTTAATGTCATCATTTATATCGTTATCGATCAAATCACTGTCTTCTTTCTCTATCAAGACGAGATTTTCTTCCGGCTCTGGTGTAGGGTCGGGTACTGATGAATTATCTGTATCATGATGACCGTTTAACTTCTGGCGTACCTGCTCGTAGGTGTGACCGCCCGACATCAACTCTTTGACCACCAGCAACAGGGATAGATCATCATTGGTATAACGGCGATGGCTACTCTCTTTGTTAGCGCCCGCGCCGATAGAAAGATGGTCGGTGAATTCATCGGACCAGCGACGTAGCGTCGCTGGGGAAATATCTAATTCTTTAGCCACCACTTGCGGTGACCGGAGTATCGCTTTCTCACTCATTTAACGAACCTATTGACGAATTCAATCCTCATCCACCACGTGATAGGTGGTATCGACCGTTTCGCCCTCATCATAAAAATCATTGCCGTACTCTAGTTGATGAAGATAGTACTGGACAAGCTCCGGGGGCGATAGCTTGACAAATAAGGACATCCCCAACAAGATGACGCCCATATCATCCAACGCCCCCAGGCCAGGGAGAAGCATGCCCGGTATGAAATCGACGGGTGAGATCAGGTACAACAAGGCTATGGGTATGATCGATTTTATCCAAATGGATACGCGCTTATCTTTAAAGAGTAGCCACACCAACTTAAGCTGCTTAAGCATCCCCGTTAACATCGAGGCTCGCTTGCTGGTAAGGTCAGTTGCAACCGGTTTATTATCGCTCATTCGTTGTCTCCTATATTATACTCTCATAGAGAATATTGCTTCATTAGGGGTAGGGGCGAGGCAACTCGGAGCGCAATTTGTTTGCTCCAAGAGCTTCAAGCCGAGTTGCCTCGCCCTTACGGTTTGCGATCATGCATTAAATAATACGAAATTATAGACTCGACTCACGATTCAGGCAATTGATTGCGCGATTGCGAATCCAAATCGCTCATACAAGGATTCTACGATTCGCTTACGTTCTGTCAATTTTCAATTCGCTCATCGCCTGAACGTTTTTTGGTGGTGGGTAATGGTATTGGGGAGATCCCAAATTTTAGGAGATAGCATCCTGAGTAACGCGGAACAGAGTGGAGCGTGTATCGAAGGGTGCGCGTTGGCTGCGATGGTTGGCAAATAGCACCGGACATTGTAGGGGCGAGGCAACTCGGCTTGAAGGTCTCGGTGTAAAACGCGGTCTCTCCGAGTTGCCTCGCCCCTACGTCACTGTGGACATGCCTTATCAGATGAATCCATTTGCTTGAAATATTTGCCCGTGAGCTATATACTTATCTCAAGATGTCGCCGTTTGTTAGACACCCGGTTTTTGACATGATTATACCGGATTTATTTGGGGTCTTGGCCTATTGTTAGCTAAGTCGAGACTGTATTTCGGAAAAACCGGGTGTCTTTGGGGATTAACTCAAGATGTCGCCGTTTGTTAGACACCCGGTTTTTGACATGATTATACCGGATTTATTTGGGGCCTCGGCTTATTGTTAGCTAAGTCGAGACTGTATTTCGGAAAAACCGGGTGTCTTTTAGGCCACACCAACCAAGGAGGACCAACCTGACGCCATGACCGACCTTGACATTATCCGGCAAATTGAAAAAGAGCGAGCCGTATGGTTAGAGAAATTAGATGAAATAGTCTGGAATCGCAAAGGCTACACCGTAAACCAAAACGGGCAGGTGACAGGTTTGGGTTTATCTCGTTGTGGAATAGGAAATCTGGATCGTATTATTTTCCTGCTCAAAGAGTTGCCGAATCTAACCCAATTGGATTTAACTTCCAATCACCTCAGTGATATTTCTCCACTAAAAGAGTTGAAGAATCTGACGCAATTGAATTTAAGTTTCAATCAACTCAGCAACATTTCCCTGCTGAAAGAGTTGAAGAATTTAACGCAATTAGATTTAAACCGCAATCACCTCAGCGATATTTCTCCACTAAAAGAGTTGAAGAATCTGACGCAATTGAATTTAAGTGGCAATGAATTCAGCGATATCTCCCCGCTGAAAGAGTTGAAGAATCTAACGAAATTAGATTTATGGGAGAGTCAACTCAGCGATATATCGCCACTGAGAGAGTTAAAGAATTTAACACTGTTAGATTTAGCTAATAATCGACTCAGCGATATTACCCCACTGAAAGCGTTGAAGAATTTGACGGAATTAAATTTAAGTGACAATGAACTCAGCGATATTACCCCACTAAAAGTGTTTAGAAAATTGAAGTTATTAGCGTTATGTCAAAATGAACTCAATAATATTTCGCCACTTAAAAGCTTAAGGGATTTGAAGGAACTGTTTCTTGGTGACATAATACATTCCCTGAACACGTACGGGATAATTCATTATAAATCTGGCAATAAAATTAGTGACATCTCTATTCTCAATGATTTAAGGAATTTGGAGATACTGGAATTATCATCAAACCAGATAAAAGATATTTCCGCATTGAAAGATTTAAATAAACTAAATACATTAGGACTACGGAAAAATCCAATAGAAGAATTACCTTCCTGGATTACAGATTTTGATATGGAGTTCCGCTGGAAGGAATCTAATTATGAAAATGGATGCATTACTTTCTATGATAACCCCCTAATAACCCCACCCCCTGAAATTGTCAAAGAGGGCAAAGCGGCGGTCAGGAACTATTTTGAGCAGCTAAAGGCGCAGGAAGAGGACTATCTATTCGAGGCCAAAATGCTCATCATTGGCGAGCCGGGGGCGGGGAAGACGTCGCTGGCCTGGAAGATGGCAGATGCGGACTGTGCGTTGCCCCAAGAAGATGAAACCACCAGAGGCATCGAGGTCAGCCAATATTATTTCCCCTTGCAAAAAGAGGATTATTCGACCTTTCCCCACCCGGAGAAGCTGGCAAAGCGGCAATTTCGCCTGAACCTGTGGGATTTCGGGGGGCAGGAAATCTACCAGGCCACGCACCGCTTTTTTCTCTCCAGACGGTCGCTCTATGCGCTGGTGGCCGATAGTCGCAACGAGGATACCGACTTTAATTACTGGCTCCATATCGTCGAGATGTTTGGCGGCGACAGCCCCCTGCTCATCGTCTTGAACGAAAAGCACCAGCGCCAGCGCCAGCTCGATATCTCGGCCATGCAGAACAGGTTTACCAATATTTCGGAAGTGCTCGATGTTGATTTTGCCGAAGCCGACAAAGCCCGGCTCAATAAACTGGAACGGGCCGTTAAATATTATGTCTCCCAACTGCCCCATATTGGCAGCCCGGTTCCGGCCAAATGGACGGTGGTGCGCGAAGCCTTAGAGGGCGACCTGCGCCACACCATCACCTTACAGGATTACCTGGCGATTTGCACCGAGCATGGCATTAGCAAAACCCAGGATGCCTTGGTGTTGAGCCAATATTTTCACGATATCGGGGTCTTTCTCCATTTTCAGGACGACGACTTGCTGCGAAAAACCATCTTCCTCAAACCCAACTGGGCCACCAACGCCGTTTACAAAATCCTCGATCACGATTTGCTCAACCAACAGCAGGGCCGCTTCAACCGGGCCGACGCCAAAATCATCTGGGGCGAAGAGGAATATGATTCGGTCCGGGCCGAACTGCTGCGGCTGATGCAAAAGTTTTTCCTCACCTACGAGATCAACCGGTCGGGCGAATACATCGTTCCCGAACGGCTGCCGCCCAGCCAGCCGGAATACCCCTGGGCCGAAAAAGACAACCTCTATCTGCGCTATGAGTACGATTTCTTTATGCCCAAAGGACTCATGTCGCAATTGACCGTGCTCATGCATCGCTACATCAGCAATCACCAATTGGTCTGGCGGCGGGGGGTGGTCTTAGAGCGCGAAAACACCCTGGCCGAAATCGTGGAAAGCTACGATGCCCGCCGCTTCAAAATAAGAATCAGCGGCCAAAACAAGCGCGACTTTATGACCCTCATCACCGAGCAACTGGACGGGATTAACGCCCAATTCGAGAAGATGAAGGTGGACAAGTTGATCCCCTGCAACTGTGTTGAATGTAAAGCGGCTGGCAAGCCTTATTTCTTCGAGTACAGGGATTTGAAACGCCGCCTGGAAAAAGGACGGCGGGAAGTTGAATGTGGCAAGAGTTATGAGATGGTCAATGTGCGGGGCTTGATTGATGAGGTCATCAATGAAGAGATGCGCGGCGAGGGCAGAATAATCGCCGAGCCGAAATATCGTCGCCCGGCCAAGGTGAAACGGGATAAGGTCTTCGTCAGTTACTCGCACAAAGATGAAGCCTGGCTCGGCCGGGTGCAGACTCACCTAAAAGTGTTGGAAAACCTGGGCATTACGGTCAATTTATGGGATGACACCCAAATCAAGGCAGGGATGGAGTGGCGGCGGGAGATTGGAAAGACGTTAGCCGCCGCCAAAGTAGCGATATTGCTGGTCAGCACCGATTTCCTGGCCTCGGATTTTATCCGTGACAATGAACTGCCTCCCCTGTTACAGGCCGCCGAAAGCGATGGGGCCACCATCCTCTCCTTAATTCTGAAACCTTGCCTCTATACAGAGCATCAAAACCTCGCCAGATTTCAGGCCGTCAACAATCCCTCAAAGCCATTATCAGCCTTGCCAGCCCATGAACAAGATGAAATCCTGGTAAAGCTGTCGAAGCGGATTAAAGAGTTGATGGATGAGAGATCATGAAGCCAAAGAGGCCGAAAATCGTAATCCTGCTCAATATGATAAACACCAACCCTATTATACTGATTCGCTAGCAGAGTGAGGCATGCTTGCGTGCTGAATTAAATCTTGACAGGATTAACACGATTTACAGGATTTTGTTTAACATGAACCAAGAAATCTTGTTAATCTTGTGAATCCTGTCTATTTTATGGTTTAATGCACTCATATCCATGACTCCAACCTGAAGCTTTTCCTCCCTCTTTGTAGTGGTCAACGCTTACGATTATAATACTTTTAATGAAATCACTCCGTCAATCGCTTATTGACTATGAAATGGTCTTGCTCAACGGGATTGCCGACTGCTGGGCGGTGTCGCTGACCGCATCCGGCCAGGCTGAGGCGGTGAATGAGTTGGCCGAGGCGTTGCTCTCTCCGGCGGCTGTTGCCATTTTCTTAGAGGACTTATCCAGGGCCGAAAAAGAAGCCCTGCACTTCCTGCTTGGGCAGGGGGGACAGGCCGATGGGCCTCGCTTTACCCGGCAGTATGGCGCGATTCGCCAAATGGGACCGGCCCGCCTGGAGCGAGAACGCCCCTGGGAAAATCCGGCCAATCCGGCGGAAGGGCTA
>Ga0210124_1000737_pt1 | contig 15688 bp, 9 predicted proteins | sample Muzzi_PWC_D2_FD_185554 | JGI IMG/M metagenome (GOLD analysis project Ga0210124, IMG submission 185554) | Wetland microbial communities from San Francisco Bay, California, USA, that impact long-term carbon sequestration - Muzzi_PWC_D2 (SPAdes) | ecosystem: Environmental > Aquatic > Marine >... | reverse complement strand
GAAGTACGGATTGTTCGCGGACGCGCTCGATGGAACCACCTGGGGCCATGGCCTGCAGGGGGAGGGGCCGGACATCACCTCCATGGTGCAGGTCATTCTCGCGCTGCACAAGCGGTGGAACGACTACGAAGAGGAACTCAAGGCGATTGTCGCCAAAGCCACGTGCAAGATTTCCGACACCGATATCCTGGCGTCGATCGCGTCCTTCAGTGAGGAAAACGAGAGTCTTGCCAGACGAGGGCTGGATTGCGAGTTTCTGAGGAACCTGAAGGAGTGGGAGATCATCCCCGAACACGTGAATTGTTTGCCCAACCTCTTCATCGAGGAAAACCTGAAGGACGTCGTGCGAGAGATCTTTAACGTCTTTCCTGAGATCATTCAGTTCATTCCGCCGGCGGACAAATTCGGCAAGGGCAAACTGGTCTTGCGCGAAGAGGCCAAGACCGTACGCGATCGCCTGCGCGAAGTAACCGACGGCTTGCGAATGAATCTGACCGTGCCGGAGGATCTTAGCGGGGAGACGGCCGCCAAATGGGACGAAGAACTCGTGGATCATTTGGACACCGTACGGGAACGCGAGGGACGGCGTGTGGCGAAGGTCGAGGTTCCTGAATTCTGGTATCCCGAGCGACTGAATTCGCTGCTCGGCGGCTATCAGCGGTTGATGGCGCATGGTCGCGGCACCGTGCTGTTGGCGACGATTCGAGCACGCCTCGCCGAACTAGAGCCAGCGGAGTGGGGGTTTGCCGAGCTCATTCCATTCGAGGAACGCACCGCTCCCCGACGGTCGGCTTACACGATTCAAGTACGCCGCCCCGATACCCGTGACGAACGTCGCCGCGAGGAGCCGAAGGCCGATACGGCAACGCCGGAACGTGAAGAGCCGCGCAGGTCCTCTTGGAGGGACAGGCGCGCCCGCCGGTCAAGGGGAAATGACGAATCGGTGGAGGATTCCGCGGAGCCCCGTGATTCCGGCCGCCGACGTCGAGACCGTGATGCACCGAGCGATACCACACCGCCGGCAGACGATTCGGGCTCGATGGGCGATGGCAAGGGGCGAATTCCCGCGTGTGCATCCTATGAGTTTTTGAACGATCGTGCCGAAGAACTGGCTTTGGTACTCGATGACCTCGGTGGCATGGAGGAAGAGCGCGCGTATCTCACACTACCCGATGCCAATGAAGATCTGGTGGGTCTGTGTCGCCGCGGGCTAACGGACACTGGCCGAACGTACATGAAGGCCTATGTGCGGGCTTGGAATGCGGCCTACCAAGACATTCAACTGGAAGAATTCAACTCGCTACGGCAGCGCGCCAAAACCTGGGATGAGTTGGCCAGAGAACTCGACAGCCGCGGCGGTGGTGGCACGCTTGCCGACAATATTGCCTCGGAGTTTGAGGCTGCCCTGTCGGACGTGCTCCAAGCCATGCCCTTCGCCACGGTGCATCCCAAGGAAGGACCATGGGACGGGCACAGCGATTGGCCGGCCTGGAATGTCGTGGCGGGTTTGATGAACGAGGCACAGCGGAGCGAGTGGAAGCACGATCGGTTGGGGGCGGCGGATCTGACGCGCAGAGTCGACGCCCGGGCAAGTGGCGGGCGGCCCTGGGAGGTGGTGGCCGGCGATTTCGCGGACGCGTTCGAGCGGCTCTGCAATGGCATTCGAAACAATGCCAACCTTCCGAACTCGTTCGAAGACGAGAGTGCCTTTCGCGGCACCTCGATCCCGTGGGGCGAACTTGCCAAACTGCGCGATCGATACGGATTTAGTGAGCGGGAAAAGCTGACCGCATCCCTGGTCGATTTCGAAAACACCGTGCAGAATCTTCTCAGCGGTGAGGTGACCCGCATCCTGGAATCCATTCAGCGACGTTATTTTGGTAACTCGTTACCTGACGGCGGATGGCCTTATCTGTCCGGGCAACGCTACACAGATTCCGGTCTAAACGCCGTCGATTTCGACCAATTCAAGCGGTTTCTCGTCGAAGTCTATCGCGCCGAGGAGGCGTTTCGGGAGCTCGAATCGCGGCTCACGGACAGCGCCCCCGGGCGCTCGGAACGCCGCCGGTTCATCGCGCAGTGCAAGCTCTGGTACGACTTCCTGGGGTTGCAGAACAAGCTGCCACCGAGCGAGGAGATCCTTGGTGTCGCGGTCCGCGCCGGTGTAGGGCAAGAAGACGCCACTGCCGAGATGTTCGGACAGCGGCTCGACGATACGGCACAGCAGACCGCGACTGCGATGGTCTTGGACCTTGGGCTGGATATCTTGTCCGGCAGTGGCCGATCCGGTGATGGGGCGCTGCAAATCAAGACACTCACGGAAGTGAAGGTCGTGAACCAGGACGCACAATGGAAGTGGCCGGGTGTCGAGGGCCGAGAGTTGTCGGTCCGTTTGGAGGGGGTGCTTCCAAACAAGCAACTGCCCGATGGGCCGCGGATGCGGCTTGGTATGTCGTCGCCGCTGGCGCTGTGCGTGTACCTTCACCGATACGGTCGTACGCAGGACGAAGGGAAGACATGGGTTGTATTGCACGGTTTTCGGCGCGTGGCCGACGTGGGTGGAGGCCAGCAACAAGTGGGTGAGCGATTGATCTTTACTTTGGGTCGGAGAATGCCGCAACCGATCCCCAGGCTGGGTGGATAGGGCTCGTGACACCGCGCCGGATGCAATCGAGTGACGCCGGTATCGTGGGATCGGGAATTGTCCCCGGTATGGCGAGATTGGACCTGGTGTGTTGGTTTCCGTGGCTTCGGAGGCAATTGGTCCGGTTCGGATAGACCGAGAATTCGATGGGCTGGAAAGATCTATTCAAATCTCGCGCTGCGCGCAACAAGCCCGATCCGCGGCTTCGTTGGTTCGGCAAGCTCCCCACCTACCCCGACTATTACAGCTCGCCGGCGGATGAGGATTGGGTCGTCGAGTTCAACGAATGGGTCATGAAGGGGTATGAGCACTACCACGGTCACCTGGCTTCGGCTGACGGTGCCGTGCACAGCATGCCGATCTGTGCCTGCGCGATCAGACTGCCGAAGTCCGGCATGACCGTCCTGGGGTCCATTCTTGACTATGGCGGCGACATGCGCGGACGGAAATTCCCTTTGTGTCTTTATGTGGGCGTGCCGACGTTGCGCTGGCCGGGCCCGACCAGCGATCGCGCCGGAGCGGCGACAGCCGTGCTTGGCGAACTACTTGCCCTGCGGCATGAGATTGCCAGGTTCATTAACTCCCCCGGCCCGCTCGATGCGGTGCTGGGCGGGCGTGAAATATCGCTGTCACGCTTTGAGGAAGATTACAGCGATACTTCCTGGCTCGCGATCGCCAAGGATTACGCCATGGCGGACTGGTGGGAGGGCGCCCGTGATTTGCTCAAGATCAAGGACTTGTCGGCTTGGCTGGCCAAGACCTCATCATGGGGCGATATGCTTGCAGCTCACAAGCAATCCGGTTTTGAACCGACGTTGCGATTTCCGCTCGCGATGCGCGTGCCGTTCGACATTCAGCTTCCCGGGTGGCTGATGTGGCTGGAACACCGCATGGATTTACAAGACCGGGCATTGTCGTTGGTGGTGTCGGGAGATCTCGATTACGAGAATGGATTCTTGGCGGTCATCGCGCGGGATATCGTCCCGGATGACTTCCTCCTCACGACCGCACAGGCGGCAGCCCATCCCTATCTGGACGACGTGGCATCGCTGGAGTGGGAAGCCGCTCAGGACGACGAGACGATCGACCCTGTCCCAGACGGCGACATGGTGCCCTCGGCAGCAGCCCCGGTTGAAAACAGCCTTGAGCGGTGGCTCGATTTCGTACAGTCGCCATGTAAATCTGCTTGACGATTCTGGGGTGCAGACTATCCTAGCGGGTTCATTTGGCCGGTTGCCGTCTGCCTCGAGAAACAGGATTCGGCGGTTTCCGGCAGGATCGCGAGGTTCAGGCGACGGCTCGTCGCTGACCAATTCTCGTCAAGAGTGTCGGTTTGCCTGGACTCGGGCGAGGCGGAGCAACGGTACCCGTGGCGGGCCGGTACGGGAACCGATACGGGCAGGAGGCGGCCGTCGGTATTGCATCTTCGGGAACGTTGCAGATGGCGTCCTTTGACGAACAGCAAATCCTCGATCTCGGAAAAAACCCGATCCCGGGCGGTGATCCGTGTGGCGCGGACGTGGCCGACGACGAGCAGTACATCGAAGTCGACGCCCAAATGACCGGTGTGGATCGCATCGAGGCCGATGAGCCCGATTGGTACGTCATAGAACAAAACTGTATCAACATCCTGAGTACCAAGTCCAAAGATGTCGAGATGGCGGCGGCGTTGGGGCATGCGCTGTTTAAGCGTTACTCCTATGCGGGTCTTGCCGCTGCCTTCGGTTTGTTCACCGAGCTGTCTCGAAACTTCTGGGACAATCTCTTTCCGGCCCGCCCACGTCGCCGCAAGGCGCGCATGGAAACGCTGGCGGATCGTTTTACGGAGCAAGCTTGGTTTCGAGAGAACCAGCCCAAGCCGAACGATTTCGACGGCATCGACCTGTGCTTGACGCGCGCGGAGGAACTGCAGGCGCTGTTGACGGAAAAGATGCCGGATGATCCGCCGGAACTCAAGAAGTTTCTGCGTGGTTTGAAGGAGCTTGCCGACAAGAGGCCCAAGCCGCAGGCCGCACCGGCGCCGGCCGCCGAGGGGGCGCCTGCCGCGGGGGGCGCTGGTGCGCCCGCAGCCGCCGCACCGGCCGGTTCGTTTTCGACGGGCGAGGTTGCCGATCGAAGCGGTGCTATCAATGCCATCGCTGCTGCGGCGACCTACCTTCGGAAGACTGAATTGAGTGACCCCATACCCTATGCTATCGCGCGCATTCTGAAATGGTCCACCATCGCGCTGCCCACGTCGGAAGAGGCCAAGACGCAGATCGAGCCGCCCGAGAAAACGACATTGGAGGCGTTGCCGCATCAGCTCGCCAACGGCCTGTGGGACATCCTGCTCAACAGCAGTGAAGCGGCGTTTCGGTCGGGTGATCCACTCTGGCTTGACTTGCAGCGGTACACTTGCGCCGCCATGGTCGGTCTGGGCCCCAAATTCGACGCGGCTCGGCAGACTGTCATGTCGCTCACCGGGGCACTGGTTCAACGACTTGGAAGCGGGCTTTACGATCTCATGTTCCGAGGAGGCACGCCGCTGTGCAGCGGCGAGACACGCATGTGGCTGGAGTCGGAGGTTGTCGTGGCCGCAGACGGTGGCGGCGGTGGCGGTGGCGCGGCTGCGGGCAACGGACAAATGGAAGAGGCGACGGCGAAAGCGAGGAAGCTGGCCGGCGGTGGCAAGCTCAAGGAGGGGCTGAAGGAGCTGCAAGAGGGGCTGGCCACGTGTACCCAGCGGCGCGAGCGACTTCTTTGGCGGGTGCGTATTGCACAGCTCTGCTTTGAAGCCAAAAAGCTTCGGTTGGCCGGTTCTATCCTGGAGGATTGTGCCGAGGAGATTCGCCGTTATCGTATCGATGAATGGGAACCCGTCTTGGCGGTTGACGTCGCACAGACATTGTATCGGTGCCGCAAGACGCTTACGGCGGCTGAAAAAGCCCCGGCGCAGGAGGCGCTTCAAGGCGTGCGCGATTCGTTCGCGTGGTTATGTCAGTTGGATCCGCTTGCGGCATTGGCCGCGGAGCCTTCGGGCCAGTGATCCTAGGGTTTTTCACTTAGTAGGAGCCGCAACCTATGGCTAAAGGACCGTCCAAGGCTCGCGAGTCGCGGGTCAACATTGCGATCTCAGATCGCCTCCGAGGTGGCGCGGAGCCTGAGCTACCGTTCCGCATGCTCGTCATGGGCGATTACACCTTGAAAGACGACAAGCGTGAGATTTACGATCGCAAACCGATCGACATCAACAAGTCGAACTTCGATTCGGTCATGCAGAGCTTCAATCTGTCGACGGATTTGACCGTCAAAGACAAGATTTCGGGCACAGGCGAGTTGCCGGTGTCGTTACGATTTGGAACGCTGAAGGATTTTCGCCCCGAATCGATTGCCCGGCAGGTGCCGCAGACCAAGAAGCTGCTGGAGTTGCGCGATGCCATGAAGGCCTTGCGCCCCAAGATGGGTGACAAGGCGGCACAGAAGGAACTGATGGGCGCGATCAAGGATCCCGCGATGCGCGAGAAGATTCTGGGCATGATTGCGTCGCCCGGATCAGGCGGTGGAGAGGCGGCCGCGCCGGCGCCCGCGGAGGAGGCGTCGCCCGAGCCACCACCGGCGGATTCCGGTGGCGATGAGCCGGCACCACCTGCGGAGTAGTCTACCAGGTTAAAAACGGTCGAAGAGAACCGGTCGGAATGAATTGCGTGCCGGTAACCAAGGAGAAAACAAACAATGGCGGAACAACCCCAACAGGCAGCTGCCCAAGCGCAAGCGGCGGACACCACCGCCGTGGATTCGCTGATCGACAGTTGGGACCTGGACAACGAATACCGAGATCTTTACCGGAAAGGCATCGCCGGCATCGTGCAAAAAGCGGCCGGTCTGGATCTCGACAAGGTGACGGTGAACAAGCAAGTTGTCGATGATTTTATCGCCGAAATCGACCAGCAGATCAGCGCCCAAGTGAACGAGATTCTGCACAACGAAACATTTCAGCAACTCGAGTCGGCGTGGCGTAGTCTTTGGTATCTGGTGGACAATACGGAATTCCGACAGAACATCCGAATCGAGGTGTTAAACGCCTCGAAAGACGACTTGCTTGAGGATTTCCAGGACTGCAAGGATTGGCAGAAATCCGGCCTGTTCCAAACGGTTTACCGCGATCAGTACAACACCTTCGGCGGTAATCCCTACGGCATGATGGTGTCGAACTACCAGTTCGATTGCCGCAACCCGGAAGTTGAGCTGATGGGCGAGATCGCCAGAGTGGCGGCCGTCGCGAAGTGCCCCTTCATCGGTGGCTCCAGCCCCCAGATGTTCGGCAAGAAGGAGGCTTCGTTCACCGGTTTGCCGAAGATGTCGGAAATGTACGAGATCTTTGAGCAGCCGCAATACACGAAGTGGAACGCCTTCCGCGATTCAGACGACGCGCGTTACATCGGCCTCGCCATGCCGCGATTCCTGCTCCGCAAGCCGTACACGGTGGAAGACCAGGACGTCAAGGACTTCACTTTTGAAGAGGATGTGCGAATCGAGAATCACGATCGGTATTTGTGGGGCAACGCGTCTTTTGCGCTGGCCGGACGGATGACTGAGAGCTTTGCCAACTTTGGTTGGTACAACGCCGTGGTCGGTCCCAACAGCGGCGGTACGGTGCCGGATCTTCCGCTACACCAGTACGAGGCTACGGGCCAGCACCATACCAAGATTCCGACCGAAACAATGATTTCCGAGGATATGGACGTCGATCTTTGCAACTTCGGATTCATCCCGCTGGTCATGCGAAAAGGATCGAACAACGCTGCGTTTTTCGATGCCCCCTCGGCCAAGCGCGTCGGGAAGTTCCCGGATACGGCGGTCGGCAAAGAGGACGAGACGCGCGCCCGGCTGGGTATGTCGCTGCCTTACCTCATGCTGTCGTGCCGAATCGCCCACTATCTCAAGGTGATTTGGCGCGAGAATATGGGGCGCGTTATGGACGCGACCAAGATGGTGGACGAGATCAACAAATGGCTAAAGCAGTACTGTCGGCAGGGAACGCTAGACGACAAGCTTGCGGCCAAATACCCGCTTAAGGAAATCCAAGTGTCGGCCGAGCCGGTGCCAGGGAAGCCGGGTATGTTCAAATCGGAAATCCAGATGATCCCGCACTTCAAGCTGAAGGGCGTCGAGGTCGAGCTGTCCATGGTCGGTCAGTTTGATCCGCCACCGTCCTAAGCCGAAGTGCCGGTGAAGCACAGGATCGCGGCGTCGCGGTCCCGGGCCGGTTTTTGCCTGCCCGGGTCCGCGGCGTCGAGCTTTACGGGTGACGAATGTTGAGCCGACGGATTGGCGAATGGAATGCGTGGCCGGTCCTCGCAGTCTTGCAGAAAGGGGCTGGGTCCGGCTGTATTGGTGTCGCGTGCCCACCCCATCGGTGTCGTCGGGCCCACGACCCCAGTTCTTGCCTCGCCACACGTGATGACAGGGCGGCGCGAACGGTCGCATCTGATTTGTAACGTCTTGTTGATAATAGACTTACGTGGCATGTGGGGCGGACCCGCATGACATTGTTGGTTGTGGCACAACTTTTGCATTATTGGTGTAATGTCTGTCGAATTCGGATGTACAGGGGGCCAGCCGATTTGACAGTCAATCAATGCGGAATTCGTTCTACGAGGGAATGTTGAGTCGCCCAATTTGGCGGTGAGCCTTGCGGTCGCACCGTGCCGGTAAGGGCGAGGTGCCAGGTAACTTGAAAGGAGAATGTTTCGATGCCAACGCCATGCAATTTGAAAGTCGGAGAGTACCCGGGATCGTCCGAGAAGGAAGGTCGCGAGGACACCAGCGATGTTTTCGAGATCGAACACCACATTCATCAGCCGGTGGAACCAACCACGGGTCAGGCGACCGGTGTGCGGGTGCACTCGCCGATGCGTATCGTGAAGATCATCGACAAGGCCACGCCTGGCTTCCACAAGGCGCTTTGTACCGGCCAGAACCTCGCGGAAGTGATTCTCACGTTCTATCGCATCTCACCGACATCGCGCCAGGAGGAGCCGTATTACAGCATCACGCTCCGTCAAGCGCGCATCGTGGATATGCAGCCGTACATGCCCATGAGCTTTGTGCCCGCCAATGAGAGCTACCGGCATATGGAGCAGGTCAGCATGGTCTATGAAGAGATCGAGTGGAACTGGATGCCGGATTCCGCGGTGGAGATGGACAAGTGGCGCGCTCCCGGTGGTGGCTAATAAGCCCGTGCCGTGTAGCGACGATCGTTCGACGAGCCTTCGGTTGCCGGCGCTCCGTTGTTTGGTGCCACAGTGATCGGCGAGGGATGATCGGGCATGGGCCGCGAAAGAACATTGCTTCGGCGGCTGGCGGAGATCGAGGACTCCGGGCGCGGACGCTACGAACCGTCCGCGACGGAGGATCTCGAGGCGCTCATGGACTCCGTCCGGGATCACCTCGGTAGGCTCTTGAACGCGCGTCACGGCATGAGCGAGGCGATGCCCGATTACGGGATTCCGGCCATGACAGACATGACCATCGGCAGCGGCGATTACGTGGAGCGCGTGCAGGATGCCATTCGGGTGGCCGTCGAAAAGTACGAACCGCGTCTTGGGCGAGTCCGTGTGACCCGCGCAGCCGACGAGGATGAATCAGGCCAGCAGCTTGTCTTCCGCGTTGACGCGGTCCTGCACAGCCAAAGCGGCGATCATCGCGTTTGTTACGAGACGCAGGTCGCTGGCAACGGGAAGTTCGACGTGCTGGACTGACGCTCCCTCGGCGGTGCGGCAACCAACATGTCGGCGGCTTTCCGCAAGAATGGCAATGCCGTGTCAGTGGCTGCGCTGCGACGCGCTCCGATCGATGCCTCAACCAGAGATTGACCCTTGAGCAATATCTACTATCAGGACGAATTGCGATACCTGCGGGACGTGGGGCCGGAGTTCGCGCGTCTCAATCCGGAGATCGCCAGAACGCTGGGGGACCGCGGATCGGATCCCGATGTAGAGCGATTGCTCGAGGGCGTGGCCTTCCTTTGCGGTCGCATCAGGCAGAAGCTGGACGACGAATTGCCCGAGGTGACGGCGAGTTTGATGTCGCTGCTCTGGCCTCATTACCTCCGTCCGATCCCGTCCATGACCATTCTCGAAATGCTGCCGGATATCGAGGCGATGCAGGCTCCGCTCTTGGTAGACGCGGGAGCCGAGTTTGCCAGCGTGCCGGTGGACGGGACGCGATGTCGTTATCGTTCAACGTGGCCGACGCGGCTGAGGCCGTGGCAACTGGCGGACGTGAAGCTGGAGACCGAGGCGGCGCGGCCCGTGCGATTGGTGCTTCGCTTGCAGGCGGCGCCGAAAAGCTCGCTAGACGAACTCGAATTGGATCATGTACGTTTCCATCTTGCCGGCGATCCGCGTACTTCATTCACACTTTACCTGCTTCTCTGCGCTCACTTGGAAAGCGTCACGGTGAGCGGGCCCGCCGGGCAAGGGCGCCGTACGTATTCGATTCCTGCGGGCGATGTTCGGCCCGCGGGTCTGGATAAGGCGGATGGCGTGATTCCCTATCCGGCTCATTCGTTCGCCGGGTACCGGCTTCTTCAGGAGTACTTTGCGTTCAAGGAGCGATTTCTGTTCTTCGACGTCAGCGGTCTACACCGTGCCGTGGCGGCGCTCGAGCTGGAACAGAAAATGGAGATCACCTTTACGTTCAACCGTCGGCTGGATTCACTGCCGGTGGTGACGCGTGAGAACGTGCGGCTGCATTGCGTGCCAGTGGTCAACCTTTTCGAGCATAGCGCGGATCCGGTTCGCATCAAGAACGATCGCACACAGTACTTGATCCAGCCGCTCAAATCTGGCGTGGCCGATCGGCGGCATCTCGAAGTCTATTCGGTTGATCAAGTGACCGGGCTGGTGCACGCCGAAGGGTTGGAGTCGAGGCACTACGAACCATTCTTTTCGTTCCGCCACACGGGGAACGGGGATCCCAAAGATTCCACGTACTATCAGACGCGCCTGGTTCCCGGCATTGAAAGCGGTAAGGCCCGGCCGGGCACGGACACGTACATTTCGTTTGTTGTCGGTGGAGAAATCACCGGCAAGCCGCCTGATGAGACGATTTCCATCGAGTTGACCTGTACCAATCGTGATCTACCGGTGGGTCTGCGGGCCGGTGATATTCGCGAGCCCACGGATTCCTCTCCGGGTTCGTGCACGTTTCGGAACCTGTCGAAACCCACCGAGACGATCAGTCCCCCCCTCGGTAACGCGCTGCACTGGCGTTTGATTTCGCACATGTCGCTCAATTACGTGTCGCTGGCGGATTCCGAGCACTTCAAAGAACTGCTCCGGGTATACGACTTTCAATCTGCGCATGACGCGCAAAGGGCGCTTGCCCAGGAGCGACTGATCGACGGAATCGTCAGTATTTCGTCGCGTTTTGAGGAGCGGCTGATTCGCGGGGCGGCGGTTCGCGGGACGTCCATCGAGTTGGAGTTGGACGAGGATCACTTTGCGGGTGAGGGCGACGCGTACTTGTTCGCCACCACGCTCGAGCGTTTCATGGCGCTTTATGCCTCACTAAACGCATTCACGCAGTTGAATGTCCGATTCGTGCGCGGCGGGCAGGTTCGCGAGTTTGCTCCTCGGTGGGGCGAGCAGCTCACACCGGCGACGGTGAGGACGGGAGCGTAGCATGTCGACCACGGGCGATCCCATGCTGGTGAAAGTGAGCGATGATACGCTGCTGGGACGCCTTCTCTCGCGTGGGTGTGAGTTCGAGTTCTTTCATGCCGTGTGGCTGCTGGAACGCGCGGCGGGTGAGCGCATACGGGTCGGCGAGCGGGGTCCCGTGGCCAAGGAGGCGTTTCGCTTTCGTCCGGATGTGTCATTGGGGTTTCCACCGAGCGATGTGCGGCGCATCACGGCCTATGAGGACGAATACAGCCACGAACGGTATTACCAGTTCGATGTGACGTTCCTGGGGTTGTACGGCTCCAGTACGCCTCTGCCTGTGCATTATGCCATCGACATTCTGCGCGGAGTCGACGCCGGGACGGCAAAATCTGCCTACGAGCAGCAGGCAGCGGCTGAAGTTGGCGAGAGCGGATTTCGCGCGTCTCGCACACCGGAGCGTGACTTCCTGGACCTCGTCCACCACCGTCTGACGTCACTGTTTTATCGAAGCTGGCTCAAATACCGATACGACCGGGCGTTCGCCGTGGGCGGGCGGGATGCGCTCACCAGTTACCTTCTCTGGTTGATCGGCTCGTCACCGGACTTTGATGAATCGACGCTCGGTGTCCCGCCGGTGCGCATGTTGCGCTATGCCGGGACGATGACGCAGCATCCGAAATCCGCGGCCGCGCTCGAGGGCGTGCTTGTAGATTATTGGAAGGACTATCCGCTGCGCGTCGAGCAGTGCATGGGGCGTTGGGTACCTATCGCGCCGGCGGATCAGAACCGTCTCGGTATGCGCAACTGCGCGCTGGGTGTGGATTTTTCCGCGGGGGAACAGTTGTACGATTTGAACGGGTCGTTCTGCGTGTCACTCGGGCCGGTGGATTGGGAAACCTATCAGTCTTTCCTTCCGGACGGGCAGCGATTCGCCGAGACGCAGGCCGTCACGTCGATGTGCTGCAGCGATCCGCTGACCTTCGCCGTGGAAATCACAATCCAAGAAGGGGAAATTCCGGAGATGCGCCTCGGTGCCGGAGACGATGGGGCGCGCCTGGGCTATACGAGTTGGGCACGCACGGATGATTTACCGGAGACCTCCGTCCTGTTTCCGGCGCTAACCGGAAATCGCAAAACGAAACCGGAGCGCAGGGACGTGCATGACGCGCCGGAGGCTGCCACGGTGGAGGATACATGGTGAGGGGGGCGCCGCCGTCATGTACCGGGTTTCAGGGCGCCGCCGCAGGAGAGAGCATTCAAATTAGGAATTATTAGGCATGACTACATCTTCCCGAACACAAGATCTGAGAGCATTGCTCGGTCGCTTCGACGCGACATGCATTCGGTGCTTCCAAGGCGCCACCACGCTGTGCCAATCGCGTGGGCACTTTGAGATACTGCCGGAGCATCTGTTACTGCGTCTATTGGACGACACGACAGGCGACGTCACGCAGATCTTCAGTACATTCAATGTCGATCGTGCCCAGATTCGCCGCGCCCTGCAACACATTCTCGAAGAATTGCCGTCCGGGCACCGTGGAAAACCCGAACTGTCGCCGAAGGTGGTCGAGCTGTTTCAGGTGGCCGCCATGTACGCTGACGAATTCTCGTTCGATCAGATTCGAACCGGGCTGCTGATGATGGCCTTTGCGCTGAATCCGGAACACACGCGTGTGGGCGAATTCACGCCCGAGATGGACCGCATCGACGTCGACCAGCTACGCGACAACTTCCATGAGATCGTGCTCGGCTCGGCGGAGGCGCCCGCCGGTCGTGATGTGGGGGTGGCCGCCGCACCGGGCGAGGGCGGCGCGTTGGCGCAATTCACCGTGGATCTAACAGCAAAGGCCGAGTCCGGTGCCATCGATCCGGTCTTCGGGCGCGACCACGAAATCCGCCAGATGATCGACATCTTTGCACGACGGCGCAAGAACAATCCGATTCTCGTCGGCGAGCCTGGAACCGGAAAGACGGCCATCGTCGAGGGTCTCGCCTTGCGGATTAGTGAGGGGGATGTGCCGCCCACGCTGAAGGGTATCAAACTGATCGTTCTGGATCTCGGCTTGCTCCAGGCGGGCGCCGGCGTCAAGGGCGAGTTCGAGAACCGCCTCAAGAACGTGATTAACGAAATCAAAGCCAGCGAGCAGCCGATCATCACATTCATCGATGAAGCCCATACGCTGATCGGCTCGGGCGGCTCGGCCGGCGGCGGCGATGCGGCCAACCTGCTCAAGCCCGCGCTGGCGCGCGGTGAACTCCGCACAGTCGCAGCCACCACATGGTCTGAATACAAGAAGTACTTCGAGAAGGATGCGGCGCTGGAGCGGCGTTTTCAACTGGTGCGATGCAATGAGCCCACCGTCGAAGGCGCCATTGTGATGCTGCGCGGGCTGAAGGAAAAATATGAAAAACACCACAAGGTGGTGATGCTGGACGAAGCGGTGTCAGCCGCTGTCGGGCTCTCGAATCGATACATCAGCGGCCGCTTTCTTCCAGACAAGGCCGTCGACCTGCTCGATACTTCGGCGGCAAGGGTGGCTGTAGCGATGACCGCCAAACCGGGGGAACTCGAAGATGTGGATCGGAATCTGAGTCATCTCGATACGGCGATTCACGCCATTCGGCGCGATGAAGCTAGCGGGATGACGCCGGACAAGGGCGTATTGGAGGAGATGGAAGAGACACGCACCGCGCTATTGGCGGAGCGCGAAGCTCTTGACAAGCGTTGGAAGGAAGAACTGGCTGCGGTCAACCGAATCATCGAGTTGCGCTCGCATCTTCGCGAATTCACCGGTGGAGACGACGAAAAGGGCGGCGATGCCGCGAAGAGCGCGCAGAAGGCAGCGAAGTCGGAAGGCAAGGCAGGCAAGGAGGCGGCGGCATCCGAAAAAGCAGGTGGCGGCGACGGCAAGGCGGCGCCCAAGGTGGATGAGGCCACGCTTCGCAAACAGATCGATGAGGCCATGACTGCACTTGCCGAGTTGCAAGGCGAGTCGCCGTTGGTGTTTCCGCACGTAGGGGCGGCGGCGGTGGCGGCCGTTATTTCCGATTGGACGGGCATTCCCGTCGGCAGCATGGTCAAGGACGAAATCGAAGCCACACTCAAGATGGAAGACAAGTTGCGCGACCGTGTGGTGGGGCAGGATCATGCTTTGGAGATCATCGCCAAGAAACTCCGCATCTCGAAGGCGGGGATTGGCAACCCGGCTCAGCCGATGGGGGTCTTCCTCTGCGTCGGCCCGAGCGGCGTGGGCAAAACCGAACTGGCATTGAGCATCGCCGATCTGCTCTTCGGCGGCGATCGCTTTCTTACGACCATCAACATGTCGGAGTTCATGGAGGCCCACACCGTCTCCAGCTTGAAGGGGTCACCGCCCGGCTACGTCGGTTACGGCGAGGGCGGCGTGCTGACAGAGGCCGTAAGGCAGCATCCCTACTCCGTGGTCCTGCTGGACGAGGTCGAGAAGGCCCACCCGGATGTCATGAACCTGTTCTACCAGGTGTTCGATAAGGGCTGCCTGGCAGACGGAGAGGGACGCGTCGTCAACTTCAAGAACTCGGTGATCGTCATGACCAGCAACCTGGGGACGGACGTCATTCAGGGCATGTGCGAGGCCGAAGAGGACATCAACTACGAGGATCTGAAAGAGGGGATCTACCCGCACCTGCGCGAGCACTTCAAGCCCGCGCTGGTAGCGCGAATGACCGTGATTCCGTTCCTTACTTTGGGCCACGATATGCTCAAGTTGATTGCGCGAATGAAGGTCGCGAAGGTCGGCAAGCGCCTGGCGGAGTCGCACAAGATGGCGTGGGACATCGATGACAACGTGTATGAGCAGATCGCCACGCGGTGCAACCAGGTCGACATCGGTGCGCGGCAGGTGGATCACATTCTAGATCGTTCGATTCTGCCGGGCCTTTCGGTGAAACTGCTCGAGCAGATGGGCGGTGACAAGATGCCGTCGTCCGTGCGTATGGGTATCGACGACGGCGGCGAGTTTATTTATGAGTTTTCGTTCGATGATGCATAGCAACGAGAATCGCCGGTCTGGTGCCGGCGCACATGAGCGAATGCTCTGCTAGTTGAGGAGCCGGTTCGATGGCTTTGGTACGCGATCTCAGTAAGGCGCAACTGGCATTCCAGGTGGCCGGCGGCGAGGTGGATCAGTTCATGGTGGTCCGCTACCGCGGCACGGAAGGGCTGTGCCAGCTCTATCGATTCGAGATCGAGTTGATTACGGAGGAGGAATCCCTCGACTTCGACAGCGTCGTCGGTAAGCCCGCTGTGCTCAGCATCAACGCGGATGCCGGGACGAAGTGGTTCCACGGCATCGTGAGCCAGTTGGAGCACACGGGTGTCGCCAACCAGCGCGGGAAGTACCGCGCCGAGTTGGTC
>Ga0210124_1000734_pt1 | contig 15762 bp, 12 predicted proteins | sample Muzzi_PWC_D2_FD_185554 | JGI IMG/M metagenome (GOLD analysis project Ga0210124, IMG submission 185554) | Wetland microbial communities from San Francisco Bay, California, USA, that impact long-term carbon sequestration - Muzzi_PWC_D2 (SPAdes) | ecosystem: Environmental > Aquatic > Marine >... | reverse complement strand
CGCCAACCAGTTCGATCCCAACGGGCGCCAGCTCGTCACCATGGCCGGGTTTCGCGACCTCGCGCAGCGCAGCCGCGAACTCGCCGGTCGGCTTTGCGGCGGGCGCCTGGTGATCGTGCAGGAGGGCGGCTACAACCCGAGCTACGCGGCGTTCTGCGCCGAGGCGACGGCCGAGGGCTTCCTCGGCATGACCGACGGCCTGGCCGACCCGATCGCCTTCCTGCCGGACGACGGCGCGCGCGCCGACGAAGCGGTCGCGGCGCTGCGCGCCGAGGCCCTGCGCCACGGCCTGCTGCCGGACTGAGGCACAGCGGGGACGTCCACCGGGTTGCAAAGACTCTCGCCGCCGCGCCCGCCCTCTTCGGCACGCGTCGCGTGAGCGCGACCGCGCTCGCTGCGGCATTCCGAAACCATCGTCGGAAAAGTCGAGGCGGTGGCAACGGGCGCTTCGCTACCCGGCTAGCGCACCGCGCGCAGTTTCGGATCCATGGTCACGCGGACGGGCTCGGCGTAATAGGGCCACGCGTCGACGCGCGGGCTGTAGCCGCCGTCCTTCGCGCAGGCGAGCACGTGGTCGGCGATCTCCTCCATGGTGGCGAACCACACGCCGCCCTTGTCGAGCATGTACTGGATCAGGCGGTCGACCTCGCACCAGCGCGCCAGCCGGCCGGAGACGAAGGGGTGCCAGATGCCGACCCAGAATCCGCCGTGCTCCCACTGCGCGTCGAACTCGGCGCGGAAGATCTCCATGGCGCGCGGCGGCGCCATGATGGGCATGCTGAAATTGAGGTCCGGAGCGTGCACGTAGGGCGGCCAGTCGTCGACGCCCCAATGCCCCGGCAGCTCGACGAGATCGCCGTCCTTGGTGCGCAGGATGTAGGGAATGTCGTCGCCCATCAGCGAGGCGTCGTAGACGAAGCTTTCCTGCACCAGCAGGTCGGCGGTGTGGTCGGAGAAATTGTAGAGCGGCGCGCGGTAGCCGCGCGGGCGCCGGCCGCTCGCGCGCTCGATGACCGCGATGCTGCGCTGCAGCCAGTACTCCTGGTCCTCGCGGCCCGCTTCGTTCGGGTTCTCGTGGATGTAGCCGTGATGGCCGAGCTCGTGGCCGTCCTTCAGGATCGCCTCGACCGCCGCGGGATACTGCTCGATGCACCAGGCGGGAATGAAGAAGGTCTGCTTCAGGCCGTAGCGGCGATAGGTCTCCAGAATGCGGGGCACCGCGACCTCGGGTCCGTAGCGCAGCATGGAGAGTGCCGCGACGCGCGACAGCGAATCGTCCGGGTGCTCGAGGTGCAGGATGCTGTCGGCGTCCATGTCCAGGGTGATGGCGACGGCGCAGCGCGCGCCGTTCGGCCAGGGCACGGGGTTCTTGATCATGGTGCCGGACTCCTCGTCGTCGTTGCGGCCGCGGTGCGGCCGGATAGTCGCGCTCATTCAACGCCGTCCGGCGCGCCGGTGTCAATCGGGCGACCGAAGGAGCGTCACCCGGGCGGGATTCCTCCGAATCCGAAGCCCGTCGCGAGCCGGCGTGTCGGCTCGGTTTCCGAGAGGACGCCACGCGCTTGCAGCGCGGGCGGGGCCGGGGTTGGCCGATGCCGGGCGTCGGGCCAGCATTCCGCGACATGGATTTTCCGATCAATGGGGACTAGTCTCTCGCATAGCGGGAGAAACAGGTGGAACGCAGACTGGCCGCCATCCTTGCCGCCGACGTGGTCGGCTACTCGCGTCTCATGGGAGGCGACGAGGCCGGGACGCTCGCGCGCCTGAAGGCCCTTCGAAGGGAGCTGGTCCAGCCGAAGATCGCGGCGTGCAAGGGACGCGTCGTGAAGCTCCTCGGCGATGGGCTCCTGGCCGAGTTTCCCAGTGCCGTCGGGGCCGTCCGCTGCGCCGTCGACATTCAACACGCGATGGTGGAGCGCGAAGCCGATCGCCCGGACGACGAGCGCATCGAACTGCGGATCGGCGTGAACCTGGGAGACATCATCATCGAAGGATCGGACATCTACGGCGACGGCGTCAACGTGGCGGCCCGCTTGGAAGGCCTATCCGACCCCGGCGGCCTGTGCATCTCCGACATGGTCTATCAGAATGTCCGAGGCCGGCTCGATTCGGTCTTCGAGGACCTGGGCGAAACGGCGCTGAAGAACATAGAGCGCAAGGTGCGCGTCTGGAAGTGCCTGGGAGACCGGGTCGGCGCGGTCCCGGAGTTGAGCCAGGGGCCCGGCGTTCTTCCCTTTCCGGACAAGCCGTCGATTGCCGTTCTGCCCTTCGCGAACATGTCGGGCGACCCGGATCAGGAATTTTTCGCCGACGGCATAACCGAGGACATCATCACGGAGCTCTCGAAGTTTCGCACGCTCTTCGTGATCGCGCGCAACTCGTCCTTCGCCTTCAAGGGCCAAAACCTCGACGTCAAGCAGGTGAGCGCGCGACTCGGCGTGCGCTATGTCGTCGAGGGCAGCGTCCGACGCGCCGGAAACCGGGTTCGGATCACCGCCCAGCTCATCGATGCCGCCGAGGACCAGCACATCTGGGCGCAGCGCTACGATCGCGATCTCGAGGACATATTCGCCGTACAGGACGAGGTGACCCTGGCGATCGTCGTTGCCATCGAGCCGCAGCTCGCCATCAGCGAGCGCCGGCGGGCGTTGCGCAAGCCGCCGGAGAGTCTGGACGCCTGGGAGAATTATCAGCGCGGCCTCTGGCACACCTTCCAGTACCGGCCGCAGGACCGCGACGTCACCCTGGGCTTCTTCCGTCGGGCCATCGAGCTCGACCCCACGTTCGCATCGGCCTACGCGGGCCTCGGCTACGCGCTTTACGTGTACATCATCCTGGGCGTTTCCCCGGATCGCGAAAACGATCTCAAGCAAGCCTTCGAAGCCAGCCAGACCGCCGTGAGGCTGGACGAGCACGACCCCTTCGCATGGGTGGCCTTGACCAGGGGCTATCTGCTGCGGGGAGAGCCCGACGCGGCAATCGTTGCCGCCGATACCGCCATCGCCCGCAATCCGAATTTTGCCTTGGCGCATTTCGGCCGGGCCCATGCCTTGTGGCACGCGGGCCGGCCGGACGAGGCGATCGCATCGCACGACGAGGCCCTGCGGCTTTGCCCGCTCGATCCGCTGATGTGGGCCTATCTGGCGAGCAAGGCCATCGCCTTGCTCATGCTGGGCAGGTTCGACGAGGCCATCGCGCTGTCCCGCCGGTCGCAGCGGCAGGCGAATTCGGCCATCTTCTCCCACCTCGCGGAGATCAGCGCGCTCGGCAACCTGGGACGGGGCGAGGAAGCCCGCGACGCGATCCGGCGCGCGCGGGAAAAGAAGCCGGACGTCTCGATCGGATACGTTGCCGAGGCATTGCCGATCACCGATCCGCGATGCCGGGAGGTCTTTCACGGCGGTTTGCGCAAGGCGGGGTTGCCGGAGTGACCGGCCGCCGAGTCCCGCCTTGCGGTCGGGCGCGGCCATGCCGGCGACCCGTTCGTTGATCGGCGATCGCGCCGCGAGCCGACGCGACACGCGGCAAGGCGGGCGTCCCGGCCGCCGGCGCCGCGGTGTTCCGTACCCTGGCGCGGGCCTTGGCGTCCGAATCTCCGTCGGCCGTTCCCGTGGCCGACCGGCCGGGCTATGCTCGGCGGTTCACGACACAGTACGAAGAAGAGCGACGCCATGGACAAGCCCGTAAACCCATCCGGCCCGACCGCGGCCATGACCGCGCCGCGCTACCGCGAGATTCCGACCTTCATGCGGGCGCCCCTGGCCGACGGGCCCGCCGGCGTGGACATCGCCCTGATCGGCGTGCCCTTCGACGGCGGCGTGACCAACCGCCCGGGCGCGCGCCACGGTCCGCGCGAGATCCGCAACCTGTCCAGCCTGATGCGGGCGATCCATCACGCGACGCGGATCAATCCCTATGCGTTGTGCCAGGTCGCCGACCTCGGCGACGTTCCGCTGCCGCGCGTCTTCGACCTGGAAGGCAGCCTGGCGGACATCGCCGAGTTTTACCGCGGTGTGCATGCGGCCGGCGCGATCCCCTTGAGCGTCGGCGGCGATCATTCGATCACCTACCCGATCTATCAGGCCATCGCCGCCGAGCGGCCGGTCGGCATGGTCCACGTCGATGCTCACACCGATACCTGGGACGAGTTTCTCGGCTCGAAGTTCACGCACGGCGCGCCGTTCCGCCGCGCGGTGGAGGCGGGCCTGCTCGATCCCAAGCGCACGATCCAGATCGGCATCCGCGGTGCGCAGAACTCGGAAGAGGGCTGGACCTTCTCGCTGGAGACCGGCATGCGCGTCGTCTTCATGGAGGAGTTCACGGCGCTCGGCGTCGAGGCGGTGATCGCCGAGGCGCGCCGCGTCGTCGGCAGCGGGCCGACCTACGTCTCCTTCGACGTGGACGGCCTGGACCCGGTCTACGCGCCGGGAACCGGCACGCCGGAGGTCGGCGGCCTCACCACCGTCGAGGCGCAAACCCTGCTGCGCGGCCTGCGCGGGCTCGACCTGGTCGGCGGCGACGTGGTCGAGGTCGCCCCGCCGTTCGACCCCAGCGGAAATACCGCCCTGGTCGGCGCGACCATGATGTACGAGATCCTCTGCCTGCTGGCCGAGGCGGTCGCCCGCCGCCGGCAGAGTTGAGCCGCCGGCAGAGTTGAGCCGCCGGCAGAATTGAGCCGCCGGCAGAGTTGAATTGAAGCTCGTCCGATCACGGCGTCGTCGGACCCCGTCGCTCCCGTCCGTCTGTCGGCTCTAGCAATCCCGAGCGATTTGTGTGATCCTCGCGGCACGAAATCGACCGACTTTTCTTGGCTTCGTCTTCCGCGAGAGGAGTCGGGGGCGAGTGGTTTGCGACGGTTGTGATCCTCGCGGCGCGGGTTTTTTTGGTACGCTCTCCTGCCTCCATCTTTCATCGGGGGAGCCGGCAGGCAGGAAGCTTTGACGGTGAAGAGCCGGGCGCGGATGCTGCGGCCGAAGGGATCGAAACGGAAGGCGCCGTTGCTTAACAGGGAGAAGACCATGTCGATGTTTCGTAAGGGGCTGCTCCAGTCTCTGCTCGTCTGCGTCGCAATCGCCGCCTCGGCAATCGTGGCAACTCAGGCGAATGCCGCGGTGGGCGACAAGAACAAGATTACCTGCATGTATCCGGTCTGGGTCGGTTTTGGCCCGATTCACCTCGCAAACGTCCTCGGGTTCTTCAAGGACGAAGGCATCACCGTCGAAGAGATTCTTGACGACGACATGCCCAATGCGATGGCTGCCATGGAACGGGGCGATATCGACTGCTATCTCCGCACGGTCGGCGAATATCAGGGCCTCGGCCGGCGCAAGACGACACAGGGCATGATCATCGGCACGATCGACTTGTCGGTCGGCGGTGACGGCTGGGCGGCCGACGGGTCGATCAAATCCGTGTGCGACCTGAAGGGCAAGACCATCGCGGTCGAGCCGAACCTGCCCGCGCGCCTGCTCATGCAGATGGCGCTGAAAAAAGAGTGCAATCTCTCCATCAAGGATACCAATCTGACCGATATCGCCGCTGCCGACGCGGTCGGGGTGTTTTCCGATCCGAACGTCGCTGCGGTCGGCACTTACGAACCGGTCCTCAATCAGGTCGTCGCCGCTCACAAGGATCGTGGCGCCCACATCATCGCGTCGTCGAAGAACTACAACGACCTGATCCTCGACATCATGATGGCCCATACCGGTGAGCTCCACGCCCATCCCCAAAAGTACGTCAAATTCCTGCGGGCACTCTATCGCGCGGTCGACTACTTCTATGCTCACGAGGAAGAGGCCATCCCGATCATCGCGAAGCATTTCTCGATCACGGCCGACGACTTCAAGGCGACGCTGCCGAACTTCCGCTACACTCCCCTGGCAGAAGCCAAGAAGTTCATCGGGACGAAGGACAAGCCGGGCCGCGCCTACGAAGTCTTCCGCGAAGCAATGGACCTTAACCTGGAGTTCGGCTCCTCGGATGTGAAGCTTTATCCGGAAGACCACATCGATCCGTCGATCATCAACCAGGTCAAGAAGGACTGGTGACCATCTGTCGCATGCTTGCGTAAGCCGCCAACGTTTCCGGGTTGGCGTATTGAGAGCGACATTCGGACCCCGGCCGTCTCCTCCAGTTGGCGGGAAGGGGTAATCGTGTCCCCGGCCCTCTTGGGGAACGGGACCGGGAAGGAGTGACTCCTTTGTCGGAGGGTTCGCGTAGGCCTACCACCAAGAGCCGATGGAGCGGCGTGCGCGAGCTCTTCACCTTTCGTGGGAAGCCGCGCGCCGAGCTCGAGATTTGGGTCGGGATCGGCGGCTTCGTCTTCGTCCTGGTCTCCTGGCTGCTGGTTACGGAGCTGTCGCTGGTAAAGCCGCAGTTCCTGCCGTCTCCGCTTGCCGTCGTCTCGGCGCTATGGCGGCTTTTCGAGAAATTCGGCTACATTCAGGATATCGGCATCAGCGTCGCGCGGGTGTGGATCGCCTTTCTGGCCTCCGCCGTGATCGCCATTCCGCTCGGCATCCTCATGAGTGGTTACCGTGCGATCGGCGCCGTTACCGAGCCGCTGATTGACTTCATTCGCTATCTGCCGGTTCCGGCGCTGGTTCCGCTTACATTGATCTGGCTCGGCATCGGCGAAAGTTCGAAGGTCACGCTTCTGTGGATCGGCACGTTCTTTCAGCTCGTGCTCCTCATTGAGGACGATGCGCGCCGGGTGCCCAAGGAATTCATCGAGACCGGCCGCACGCTCGGTGCCAGCGACCGCGCGTTGATGACGGATGTGCTCTTGCGCGCGATGCTCCCCCAAATGGTCGACAGCCTCCGCATCACGCTCGGTTGGTGCTGGACCTATCTGATCGTGGCGGAAATCGTCGCCGCCAATTCCGGAATCGGCTACGAGCTGTGGACTGCCAGGCGCTACGGCAAGACGCCGGAGGTCTTCGCCGGCATTCTCACTATCGGCGTGATCGGGCTTGCAACGGACCAGGCGATCCGGGTGCTGCACCGGCGCTGCTTCCGCTATCTCGGTTGAGGAGCGGTCGAACCATGCCCAGTCCAGTCTCCCAGTCGAGCGGCTTTATCGATTTCCGCCAAGTCACCAAGGTCTTCACCGATCCCAGGGGGCAGCCGATCGATGTCGTGGAGCCGCTTTCTCTGACGGTCGACAAGGGCGAATTCGTGGTCTTCGTCGGCCCCTCGGGCTGCGGCAAGACGACGGTGATGCGGATGGTCGGCGGGCTGGAGACGCCGACAACGGGCGAGATCCTGATCCAGGACACACCGGTCACCGGCCCGAGCCGCGAAAAGGGGATGGTCTTCCAGTCCTATTCCTCGTTTCCGTGGCTGACCGTCCTCGGCAATATTCGCTTCGGGCTGAAATATCGGCACGACGTGTCGCCCGCCGAGAAGGACAAGATCGCCCGGCATTATCTCGATCTCGTGGGTCTCACACCCTTTGCGGATTATTACGTGAACCGAATCTCCGGCGGCATGCGCCAGCGCGTGGCGATCGCTCGTACGCTCGCCGCCGAGCCGCTCGTGCTGCTCATGGACGAGCCCTTCGGTGCGCTCGATGCGCTGACGCGCGAGCGTCTGCAGCAGCAGTTACTGGAGCTTCAGAAGGCGGAGCGCAAGACGATCATTTTCGTCACCCACGACGTCGACGAAGCGGTGTTCCTGGCCGACCACATCATTGTCTTTTCTGCCCGGCCGGCGCGCGTCCTGCGCCAGGTCATGGTCGCTCGCGAGCTGCCGGCCGAGCGCAGCCTCGATATCACCGAGACGCCCACTTTTCGGCGGCTCAGGCACGAGGTGCTGACGCTCATCCGTGACGAGGAGACGAGAACCGAGGCGGCCGAGCTCGGCGGCGCCGCGTGACAGTGGTTGGAGAACAACGATGAACGGTTTCGATTTCACAGGGAAGCGCGTGCTGGTCACCGGTGCGAGCCGCGGCATCGGCCTCGGGATCGCACGCGGCTTTGCCCGGGCCGGCGCGGAGCTCACGATCCTGGCCACGACCGAGGAGGTGCGCGACACCGCGGCTCTGCTCGGCGAAGAAACCGGCAACCAGGTCACGGCGCTGATCTGCGACATCACCGACCGGGCCCGCGTGGCGGAGACGGTCGGGGCGCTGGGGCGCCTCGACGTGCTGGTGAACAACGCCGGGCTCGAGCGGCGCACGCCCATCCTGGATCCCGGAGACGCAGTCGAAGCGACCTTCCGCCGCGTCATCGAGATCAACGTGATCGGCACCTACTACGTGACGCGCGAGGCGGTCAGGCGGATGGAGCGCGGCGGGCGGATCCTGATCACCTCCTCGGTCTGGGGGCGGACCGGCGAGGCCGAGTTCACCGCCTACAGCGCGTCGAAGCACGCCAACATCGGTTTCATGCGCTGTCTTGCCAAGGAACTCGGGCCGCGCGGCATTTCCGTCAATGCGGTGTGCCCCGGCTGGGTCCGGACGCGCGCCTCGATGCGCTCGCTCGCGGAGATGTCCGAGGCCGCCGGCCGCGCGCCCGACGATCTGCTGGCGGCCATCACCGGCACCCAGGCAATCCCGGAGCTGATGGAGATCGACGATATGGCCGAGGCCTATCTTTTCCTCGCCTCGGATGCCGCCCGGAACATCACCGGGCAGGCCCTGAGCGTCGACCGCGGGGAGCTCATGGCATGACGGAAACGCTGAAGGGCAAGGCGGCGCTCGTCACCGGCGCGGCGCGCGGCATCGGGCGGGCCATCGCCGTGGCGCTGGCGCGCGAGGGCGCGCGCATCGCGGTCGCGGATTTGTCCGCCACGCTGGCCGAGTCCGACACCGTGTCGGCGATCGGCGCGGCCGGCGGCGACGCCTTCGCCGTCGCGACCGACGTGAGCGACGAGGCGCAGGTCCTGGCCCTTTTCGACGAGGCCATGCCGCGCCTCGGGCGACTGGACATTCTGGTCAACGACGCCGGCCTCATGCTGGAGCGGCCCCTGTTGGAAACGAGTATGGCCGAATACGACCGGGTCATGGGGGTCAACCTGCGGGGCACGTTCTTGGTCGGGCGCGAGGGCCTGCGCCACATGACCCGGCAGGGCGCGGGCGGGCGCGTCATCAATGTCGCCTCCGACCTCGGCTATCTGGGGCGGGGCGCCTTCTCGGTCTATAGCGCCTCCAAGGGCGGCGTGCTGGCCCTGACGCGCGCCTGGGCGCGGGAGTTCGGCCCGGACATCCTGGTCAACGCCATCGCGCCGGGGCCGATCGACACCTACATGCTCGACGTCGAGGCGATGAGCCCCGAATGGCGGAAGAAAGAGGAAGACATCCCGCTTGCCCGTGTCGGGCAGCCGGAGGAGGTGGCGGCCGTGGCGCTCTTCCTGGCCGGCCCGGGCGCCAGCTACATGACCGGGCAATGCCTGGGTCCGAACGGTGGTAGCGTGATGCCTTGACGCGGCGTTCGGTGTAGACTGGGCCCTACGCCACGAACGGTCGGCCCGAATGCCCCTTTTCACACCATGCCACGCCTGGAAAACATAGATTTTACAGAGCTTTGCCATGAAATGGTCGCGATCATCGACGCTTATGCGCGGCTCAACGGCCCGCGTCTCGGGCGCGACCGCATAGACCCGCGCGTTCTCGACGCCATGCGGCGCGTACCGCGGCACGAATTCGTGCCGCCGGCCGTGGTGGCGCTCGCCTATGCCGACACGCCGCTGCCGATCGGCTACGGCAAGACCATCTCGCAGCCGTTCATGGTCGCGCTCATGACCGACCTGCTCGAGCTCGAGCGCAAGCACCGCGTCCTCGAGGTCGGCACCGGCCTCGGCTACCAGGCCGCCGTGCTGGGCGAGCTCGTCAACAAGGTGTGGAGCGTCGAGATCGTCGCCGAACTGGGGACCGAAGGCGCGCGCCGCCTGGCCGCGGCGGGCTACGACGGCGTGACCTGCCGGGTCGGCGACGGCGCGCAGGGCTGGCCCGAGGAGGCCCCCTTCGACCGCATCATCGTCACCGCCGCGCCGGAGCTCATCCCGACCGCGCTGCTGCGCCAGTTGCGACCCGGCGGCCGAATGGTGATTCCGGCCGGGCTGGAGGGGGACCAGCAGCTCATACTGGTGGAAAAGGACCAAGCCGGGCGAATCCGCACGCAGGAAATCCTGGCGGTCAGCTTCACCTCCCTGGTGGTCAGCCACTGATCGGACGCCCGCGCAACAGGAAGGCGAAAAATTGCACCGCGCCTTCCACCCGTTTTGACGGCTCCAGCGATTCGCGATATCTACGGCTCCAGAAGGGGGCCGCTGCGGTCGGCGCCGTTCGGTGCGGGGTACGAGGACATGGGGCAGCGCATTCTCCTGATCGACGACGACGACTTGGTTCGCTCCACCATCCAGAATATCCTCGAATCGGCGGGCTACGAGGTCATCCAGGCGGCGGACGGCGAGGAGGGGCTGGAGGCCTGCCGCGCCGGTGTTCCCGCCCTCGTCATTACCGACATCCTGATGCCCAACAAGGAGGGCATCGAGACCATCCGCGACCTGAAGCGCTGCGACCCGGTCCCGCGGATCATCGCGATCTCGGGCGGCGATCGGAGCGGCGAAGTGCAGTTCCTGCAGATGGCTGAGAAGCTGGGCGCCGACCGGATCCTCGCGAAGCCCTTCCGCAAGGCCGCGCTGCTCGACCTGGTCGAGGGGCTGCTCGCCGAATAGCGGCTGCCAGGGCCCGGACCGGCCCGGCGTCCGACCCTACGGCTGGTTTGCGGCTTCGGCCCTGAGCAGCGAACGGTGCACCCAGCCGGTCTGCGTGACGCGGCCCGGCAGAATCACCTCGACCCATTCTCCGCTGCGCGCGACCAGGGGCAGCGCGGTATCGCGCGGCGCCTTCGCGACGACGGCGGCGCCGGCCGAGGCCGCGGCGCGGATATTGACCACATCGGGCACGACGATGAGACGGGTCCGTTGCTGGGCCGCCGCCGGTTCCGCCGTTTGCGGCGCCGCGGATAGGCCGAGCGACGGCGGGATCAACCGTGCGACCTCGGGCGGCAGCGGGATCCGGCCCGATGCGACGGCATAGCCGAGCGCGATCAGAATCGCCGCCGCGAGCGCCAGACGCCATCCGCCGCCCCGCGCCGACACGTTGCGGCCGGGGCGGATGCGCTTCTTCATGCCGGCGGCCGCGCGCCGGCTGTGCGCCTCCGTGCGCTGGCGCGCCGCCTCCTTCGCGCGCTGGCGGCGCTCTTCGATCTCTTCCTTGGCCCGCTCCGCCTCGCGGCGGGCTTCCTCGGCGGCCAGGCGGGCGCGCTCCTCGGCCGGGATCTCGTCGGGATCCTCCGGCGGCGGCGAGGGTGGCGCGGTCGGCGCCGCGGCCGCGGCGGGCTCCGCCGGCCTGCGCCGTATGTCCGGATACGGCTCCTGCGGCGCTGTCGGTTGCGGCGCTGTCGGTTTCGGCGGCGGCGCGGTCGGCGCCGCGCGCGGTGCTTGCGGTGGCGCTGCGTCCGCGGGGCCCGAGGCTTGCCGCATCCAGCTGCTGCGCGCTTCGGTGAGTTGCCGCGCGGTCTCCTCGGCCCAATCGGCGCGTTCCTCGACCAGCCGCGTCTCGGCCTCGGCCCTCCAGTCGGCCTGCGCCGCCTGAAGCTGCGCGTCCGCCGTGGTTTCCCATTCCGCACGGGCGCGTGCCAGCCGCGCCTCAATGTCCCGCTCCCAGTCCTGCCGGGCCGCGGCGTGCCGCGCTTCCGCTGCGGCGGCCTGCTCGGCCCGGGCCGCCTCGACGCGGGCCTCGGTCTCGTCCTCCCAGTCGGCGCGCGCCTCGGCGAGGCGCGCTTCGAGCGAGGCGCCGTCGCCGCCCCCGGCACCCTGCGCGGCAATGCGCTGCGCCGCGAGCTTCGCCTCGAGGTCGGCCTTCTGGGCGGTGAATTTGGCCTCGAGCTCCTTGCGCTGGGAGGCCGCTTTCGCTTCGAGCTCGCTGCGCAGGTCGGCGAGGCGCGCTTCGGTCTCGCGCTCCCATTCCTTGCGCAGCGTCTTGAGCTCGCGGTTCTCGGCCTTGGCCCAGGCTTCCTCCGCCTGGGCGAGTTGCTCCTCGGCCTCGGCCTCGGCGGCGCGCCGGGCCTTGTCGATCTTGGCCCGGCTCTCGGTCTCCAGCCGGGCGCGCAGCTCGTTGAGCCGCGCGTCGGCCTCCTTCTGCCACTCCTTCTGCGCCGTCTTGAGGCGCTTGTCTTCGGCCTTTGCCCAATCGGCCTCGGTCTGGGTCAGTTGCGCCTTGAGCTCGCGCTCCCATTTCTGGCGCGCCGCGGCGAGACGGCGCTCGGCCTCGGTGTCGCGTTCGGCAACGGCGGTGGAGAGCGCCCGCTGCTGTTCCGCGTTCCACTCCCGGCGCAGGTCCTTGAGGCGCTTCTCGAATTCCTTTTCCGCTGCGGCGACGACGGTTTCGTGGCGCGACTTCATGCGCGCTTCGGCCTGGGCCTCGACCGTCTGCTGCAAATCCTCGTATTGCTTCTTCCAGGCCTTTTCCACCGCGGCGAGCCGGGCCTCGGTCTCGGCCTCCCAGGCGCTGCGGGCTTCCTCCAGGCGGCGCTCGGTTTCCGCTTCCCAGGCTGCCTGCAGCTCGGCGCGCGCGCGCGCCCGCTCCGCCTCCAACCTTGCGCGCTGCCCGGCGCCCGCGGCCGACTCCTCCTCGGCCGTCGATACCGCCCCGGCGTCGACCTCGACGTCGAATAGCGCGGCGGTGCTGGCCACGTCGAAGCCGTCGGTATCGAAACGCAGGACGCGAATGCTCAGGGTGTGGCGGCGCGTATCGTCGGCGGCGGGCAGGAAGGCGAGTCCCTCGATATCGTCCAGGGTCAGCGACCAGGTGCTGTCCCAGTTATTGGTACCCGCGCTGAGCTGACTGCCGCGCGGCATGTTTTCGACGATGATCGAGAGCTTTCCGCGGACGCCCTTCTCGGTCAGGGGAGTCTGCAGGTCGAGGGGGAGTCCTCGGTTGTTCGCCGCGTCCGCCTTCACGCTCTCGCACTCTGACTGTCTTGGCCGGCGCCGCCCGATCCGCACGGCCGTGCTTCGCCCGGGCAGACCCCTCGCGCGGGGCGCCCGACGGCAATTCCTTGCGACAGTATTAAGGTCAATCGTGAATGTTTGGTTTGCACCGCGGAACACAATTTAAGCTATTGAATAATATTCATTTTTTAGAGCGCCGGCCGGTGCGCGCCAGGGTTGCGCTGGCGCCCCGAGCCGCACGGGGGCGGTTTCGGCGCGCGGCGGGCGATGTATGATCGCTGCGGCAGGCGGCGATTCGGAGGGGGACGATGGACCAGCAGGTAGGGCAGCAGATCGATCGCCAGATCGAAACCCTGAGCGTGCTCATGGACGCGGCGACCCAGTTCGTCGTCGCCTACGGGTTCCAGCTCCTGGGCGCACTGGTCGTCCTGCTGATCGGCATCAAGGTCGCCGGTTGGGCCGCGCGCAAGACCGTCGCGTTCGGCGATCGGCGCGGCTTCGATCCGACGATCACCAAGTTCGCCGGAAACGTGGTGCGCGTCCTGGTGCTGGCCGTCGTCGCGGTCATCACGCTGAGCAACTTCGGCATCGCCATCTCGCCGCTGGTCGCGCTGGCCGGCGCCGCGGCCTTCGGCGGCACCCTGGCGATCCAGGGCCCGCTGTCCAACTACGGCGCCGGCATCTCGATCATCCTGTCGCGGCCCTTCACCGTCGGGAACACAATCCAGGTGCGGGGCACGCATGGCGTGGTGGAGGACATCAGCCTCGCCCATACCGTGCTGACCGGCGAGGATGGCGAGCGCATCACCATTCCGAACAAGGAGATCGTCGGGCAGATCATCGTCAATTCGCACGCTTACCGCATCGTCGAGACGCGCATCGCGATCGGCGCGGACCAGGACGTCGCGGCGGCCATCGCCGCGGTCCGATCGGCCATGCCCGCGCCGGCGGCCGAAGACGGCATGCCGCCGCCGCAGGTCGGCGTGCACGGATTCACCTACGGCGGCATCGTGCTCGGCGCGCGCTTCTGGGTGCCCAGCCTGAAATATTTCGGACAGCGCTACGCCGTGAACCGGGCCATCCTCGAGGCGCTCGACCGCGCCGGCCTGCGCATGCTGCCGGCGGCCGGGGCCGCCGTGCTGGCGGGCGCCCCCTCGCTCGACGCCGACCGCGAGACGCCATGAGGCCGGATGCGGCCTGATCCGACCCCAACGAATCGGTATCGAAATGCGCGGGTTCTTTCGCAGGCTATCGCCCGACCAGACGGTCTCGCGTCTCGACGTGCAGTACGGTCTCGGCTGGCTCATACGCTATGGCATGTTCATTCAGGCCATGGAGACCCTCACCATCGGGGCCTTCCTGGTCGCCTATGCCTTGCACCTCGGTGCCAGCAACCTGCAGATCGGTATCCTTGCCGCCATCCCGCACCTGGCGCAGTTCTCACAATTCCTTGGCATCTATCTTGTCGAACGTATTCGCAAGCGGCGACTCATCGCCGTGGTGGCCGGCATGATCGCGCGGCCGATGCTGCTGATCATGGCCGCGGCGGCGTTCCTTCCGGACCCGCACGCGGCGCTCTTGGTGGTAATCGGCGGATTCCTGCTGCGCTATCTGTTCGGCGCCGTAATGGGTGTCGGCTGGAACGCCTGGATTCCCGACATCGTTCCCGCCGGCAAGCGCGGCCGCTTCTTCGCGCGCCGCCAGGTGTTGATGACGCTGGTTGGCATGGCGCTGAGTCTTCTGGCTGCGGCGTTGGTTGATTTCTGGGGGATCTACTGGCCGGACACCAAGATCCTCGCCTATGCCGTGCTGTTGACGGCGGCCTTCCTGTTCGGCGCCGGCAGCGTCTACTGCTTGAGCCGGGTTCCCGAGGAACGAATGCCGGATCCCGCAGCGCGGCTCAGCCTGCGCGAGTTGCTGGCGCGTCCGTTCCGCGATGGCAACTTCCGGTCGCTGTTGCTGTTTCTGGGATCGTGGAACTTCGCGGTCAACCTCGCCGCACCGTTCTTCACGGTCTACATGCTGACGCGCCTGGGGCTCGATCTTACCGTGGTCACGGCTTTCGCCGTCGTCAGCCAGCTTGCCAATGTGCTCGTGCTGCGCCAGTGGGGTGCCATCATCGACCGTTTTTCAAGCAAGTCGGTGCTGTCGGTCTGCGCACCGCTATTCATCCTCTGCATCTTCGCCTGGACATTCACGACCTTTCCCGAAAAGCACGTACTGACCCTGCCGCTGCTCGCCGTGATTCACGTTCTCATGGGCATCGCGACCGCCGGCGTGACAGTGGGCTCGACCAGCATTGCGCTCAAGCTCGCGCCGAAGGGCGAGGGGGCAGCCTATCTGTCCGCCAACAGCCTGCTCAACTCGGCCGCCGCGGGCGCGGCGCCGATGATTGGCGGGGCCTTTGCCGATTTCTTCGCCAAGCGCGAGTTCTCGCTGAACCTGGAATGGAAGACGCCGGACTCGGACATGCTGCTCCCGGCCCTCAGTCTGCGGCATTGGGACTTTTTCTTCGTCTTCGCCACCGTGGTCGGCATCTATGCGATCCACCGCCTGTCGCTGGTTCGCGAAGTCGGGGAAGTCGCCGAGCGCATCGTGATCGGGGAGTTTCTCCTGGGAACCCGCCGGGCCTTGCGCAACATGTCGAGCGTGGCGGGACTGCGCAACCTGACTGAGTTTCCCTTCGAATCACTGCGCCGGGCGCGGCGGCGCACACGCCTCCGCGCGGAGCGCGCCCGACGAGCTGCGCAACCCGACGATGCGTCGGGCGGCCTATCTCAGGACTCGGGCGCGCCGCCGATCCCG
>Ga0210124_1000733_pt1 | contig 15767 bp, 10 predicted proteins | sample Muzzi_PWC_D2_FD_185554 | JGI IMG/M metagenome (GOLD analysis project Ga0210124, IMG submission 185554) | Wetland microbial communities from San Francisco Bay, California, USA, that impact long-term carbon sequestration - Muzzi_PWC_D2 (SPAdes) | ecosystem: Environmental > Aquatic > Marine >... | reverse complement strand
ATCGGGATGTCAAACCCAGGTAAGGTTCTTCGCGTTGCGTCGAATTAAACCACATGCTCCACCGCTTGTGCGGGCCCCCGTCAATTCCTTTGAGTTTTAGCCTTGCGGCCGTACTCCCCAGGCGGGGCACTTAATGCGTTAGCTACGGCACTGCAGGAGTGGTTACCCGCAACACCTAGTGCCCATCGTTTACGGCGTGGACTACCAGGGTATCTAATCCTGTTTGCTCCCCACGCTTTCGCATCTCAGCGTCAGTATTGGTCCAGAAAGCCGCCTTCGCCACTGGTGTTCCTCCGAATATCTACGGATTTCACTCCTACACTCGGAATTCCACTTTCCTCTCCCATACTCAAGTCTGCCAGTATCCAATGCACTTCCGGGGTTGAGCCCCGGGCTTTCACACCAGACTTAACAGACCGCCTACATGCGCTTTACGCCCAATAATTCCGAACAACGCTTGCACCCTCCGTATTACCGCGGCTGCTGGCACGGAGTTAGCCGGTGCTTCCTTTGAGGGTACCGTCAGCTCCCTTGCGGGTATTTCTTCCCCTCTGACAGAAGTTTACGACCCAAAGGCCTTCATCCTTCACGCGGCGTTGCTGCGTCAGGCTTTCGCCCATTGCGCAAAATTCCCCACTGCTGCCTCCCGTAGGAGTCTGGACCGTGTCTCAGTTCCAGTGTGGCTGATCATCCTCTCAGACCAGCTATCCATCGTAGCCTTGGTAGGCCATTACCCTACCAACTAGCTAATGGACCGCGGACCCATCCTGTGACGATAAATCTTTTCCTGCAGAGACCAAGGTCTCCGTAGGCTTATTCGGTATTAGCACCTCTTTCGAAATGTTATCCCGAATCACAGGGCAGGTTATCCACGTGTTACTCACCCGTGCGCCACTCTACTCGGAATCCGAAGATTCCTTTCTCGTTCGACTTGCATGTGTTAGGCACGCCGCCAGCGTTCGTTCTGAGCCAGGATCAAACTCTCCAGTTATATTTCTGAAGTTTTGTATCCTTGTTTGTTCAATTGACTTGAACCCTTACAAGCTCTTTCAAACATCTGCTATTTAGTTTTCAAAGACCAGTTTTTTGCCCCGCCGGAGCGAGGCGACAAGCAAGCACTCTAATCAATCCGTCCCAGCCTGTCAATCTCTTTTTTATTCTTTTTTACTCTTTTTTTCTGCGTCCCAAGGCCGTCTGAATTTGTCTCGCCCCGAGCAACGGAGCGTAGTTATAGCCAATCATCCCCCACCCGTCAACACTTTTTTTGAAGTTTTTTTCGTCGGAGTGTTTTTTCTTGCCAAGTCATCAATTTATCGCATTTTTTTATTTTATCAAGCGTCGATATTTTTTAAAATCGACCTTTGTCAACCCACAGAATCTGAATGCCGAGCCGATGGACTTTCGGCACGGTGTCGACAACCCTTTCTCCGGCCAGTGGAACGACTCCCAGATGGATTATCCGACGCGCTGCCCCTAAACAATAATTTCAATTCACAGCCATGATGGCGCCGTGGCACAAAATGCTTCAAACGAACTCACACCGCCTCAATGATATAGTAATTTTTCTTGCCCTTCTGGATCAGGACATATGAGCCGTTGATCAGATCCGCACCGGTCACCAGGTATTCCTGATCAGTCAACTTGGCTTTGTTCAAGCTGAGGCCGTTTCCTTTTATGGTCCGGCGCAGCTCACCCTTGGAGGGGAATGCCGCCGTTTCCGTGGCGAGCAGCTCAACAATCGGCACCCCGGCATCAAGCTTGGCCCGGTCGATCTCATAGGTCGGTACCCCTTCAAAAACGGCAAGAAAGGTTTCCTTGTCCAGCTTTGCCAGGCTTTCGGTGGTGGCGTTGCCAAAGAGAATCTGTGAGGCCTCCACAGCCTTCTCATATTCGTCTTCGTCATGGACCATGCAGGTGACCTCTTTTGCCAGGCGTTTCTGCAACGGTCGCAGATGCGGTGCGGCTTCCTGTTCTTCGGCCAGAACTGCGACCTCTTCCTTGCTTAAGAGCGTGAAAATTTTAATGTACTTCCCGGCATCGGCGTCAGAGACATTCAGCCAGAACTGGTAGAACTTGTACGGCGTGGTCAGTTGCGGGTCGAGCCAGACATTGCCGCTTTCGGTTTTGCCGAATTTACCACCGTCCGCCTTGGTGATGAGCGGACAGGTCAAGGCAAAGGCTTCTCCGCCTTCCTTGCGGCGAATCAGCTCGGTCCCGGTGGTGATGTTTCCCCATTGGTCCGACCCGCCCATCTGCAACTTGCAGTTCATCTCTCGGTAGAGGTGCAAAAAGTCGGTTCCCTGAACCAACTGATACGAGAACTCGGTAAAAGACATCCCCGACTTGGATTCTTCACCGAGACGCTTTTTGACGCTGTCCTTGGCCATCATGTAATTGACGGTAATATGCTTGCCGATGTCGCGGATAAATTCCAGGAAACCGAAATCTTTCATCCAGTCGTAATTATTGACCAGTTCGGCGGCATTGGCGGCGTCCGATTCGAAATCGAGAAACTTCGCCAACTGTTTCTTCAGACCTGCTTCGTTATGGCGGAGGGTCTGCTCGTCGAGCAGATTACGCTCGATCGACTTCCCGGACGGATCGCCGATCATGCCGGTCGCTCCGCCGATAAGCGCGATCGGTTTATGACCGGCGAGCTGGAGATGCTTAAGCATCATCACGCTGACCAGGTGACCGATATGTAGGGATTCCGCAGTCGGGTCGATCCCAACGTAAGCCACTGTCATCTCTTTCTGAAGTTGCTCTTCCGTCCCGGGCATGATGTCGTGGATCATGCCACGCCAGGTCAATTCTTCGATAAAATTCATCTTCAGTACTTATCTGTTCAGTGTGTTTGGGTTATCTCGTCATTCTGGCTTCATCCACTTTCAAGCAGACACATCAATTAATCCAGCTCAGTGACTCGCTCTTACTTACGGACCTACCTGGATGCGCTCTATCGCCTCACAGCAACCCGTCTTTTCGTTAATAGTCAGCAGGACCGCGCAGAGAAAAGGGTCCTTCTTCGCGACCTCCAGGCGTACCGGCTTCTGGGTCAGAAAACGCTCCAGCGCGGGTTCTTTTAAATTACCGATAATCGCATCGCGGCTGCCGGTCATGCCGACATCGGTCAGATACCCGGTCGCGCCGTCGAGAATCCGTTCATCAGCAGTCTGTACATGGGTATGGGTGCCGACCACCGCCGACACCCGACCGGCCAGATAATAACCGAGCGCTTGTTTTTCACTGGTGGCCTCGGCGTGAAAATCGACCAGAATGATCGGGGTCTCCTGCCGCAACTCGGCCACCAGCTGATCGGCGGCCCGGAACGGGCAATCGAGGTTTTTCATAAAGACCCGTCCTTCGAGATTGACCACTCCCACCTTGAGCCCTGCCGCCGTGGCATAAATTCCGGTCCCGTGACCGGGCTGCCCCGGCGGATAGTTGGCCGGTCTCAGCAGCCGTGGCTCCCGGTCCAGGGCATCATTGATCTCGCGCTTGTCCCAGATATGATTGCCGCTGGTCACCACATCGACCCCGGCATCAAACAATTCATGCAGGACACCAACGGTCAGTCCGAAACCGGCGGCGGCATTTTCCCCGTTGGCCACCACCAGGTCGATCAGATGTCGATCAACCAGTCGGTCCAGATGGTCTGCCACCATTTTCCGCCCGGCCTGTCCGACGATGTCTCCGATGAACAACAGCTTCACAGATGACTCCCTAAAACCTTTTAGCTAAATAATGAATCAGGACCCGGGTCAGATCCCGGCTGCAAACCGAGAACCTAGCACGAGTCCTGATCTCTGGCAATTGGAGGTTCGGTTATTTATGTTATTTTGCGTATTCCACCGCGCGGGTCTCACGGATGACATTGACCCGGATCTGTCCGGGATAGGTCATCTCCTGCTCGATCTTCTGCGCAATATCCTTGGCCAACACATGCGACTGGGCATCGGAAATCTCGTCGCTGGACACCATGACCCGGATTTCACGCCCGGCCTGAATGGCGAAACAGCCGGTGACCCCCCCGAAGGAAGTGCCGATCTGTTCCAGATCCCGCAGGCGTTTGACGTAGGTTTCCAGCGTTTCGCGCCGCGCTCCCGGGCGAGCGCCGGAGAGGGCGTCTGACGCCTGAACCAGGATCGCCAGCACGGTATCCGGTTTTTCATCTTCGTGGTGAGCGGCAATAGCGTGGACGATCTTGGGCGACTCGCCGTACTTGCGGGCCAGGTCACCGCCGTTGACGGCATGGGACCCTTCCAACTCGTGGCTGACCGCCTTGCCGATATCGTGCAACAGCCCGGCCCGCTTGGCCTGTTTAACGTTGATCCCCAATTCCGCGGCCATCATCCCGCAGAGAAAGGCGACCTCAATCGAGTGCACCAGTACATTCTGCCCGTAGGAAGTCCGGTACTTCAGCATCCCGAGCAGCTTGATGATTTCCGGGTGAATCCCGTGAACCCCGACATCGAAAGTTGCCTGTTCCCCAGCCTGACGAATCTCTTCATCGACCTCGGCCTGCGCCTTTTCGACCAGTTCCTCGATCCGCGCCGGATGGATTCGGCCATCGGCGATCAGTCGTTCCAGGGAAATCCGGGCGACTTCGCGGCGGACCGGGTTGAAGCCGGAAATCACCACCGCTTCCGGCGTATCGTCGATAATCAGATCGATGCCGGTCGCCGCCTCGATGGCACGGATATTCCGCCCCTCGCGGCCGATGATCCGACCTTTCATCTCATCATTGGGCAACGGCACGACACTGACTGTTTTCTCGGCGACAAAATCCCCGGCATAGCGCTGGATCGCCAGGGCCATGATCATTTTGGCTTTTCTGTCGGCGATCTCACGAGCCTCATCTTCAATCTGCTTAATGCTCTTGGCCGCATCGTGACGAGCCTCACTGAGCATCGAATCGACCAGTTGCTGCTTGGCCTGTTCAGCGCCCATGCCGGAGATTTTCTCCAGCATCGCCCGCTGTTCGTTGTACAGCTGCTCAATTTCGGTCTCTTTATTCTGCAGCCGATCCGCCTGCTGCCGGAGCTGGTTTTCCTTGTTGCTCAAATCATTGCTGCGCTGATCGATCTGATCCAGTTTGCGATCGAGATTTTCCTCCTTCTGCTGCAGACGATTTTCCTGGGCCAGGATTTCCCTGCGCAATTCGCGGGATTCTTTTTCCCAGTCCGCTTTGGCTTGAAGAACGACATCTTTCGCCTGAATGGTCGCTTCCTTGACCATGGTTTCAGCTTCTTTGCGCGCATCCGCCTGAATCTGCTCGGCCGTGGCCCGAGCGTTGGCCATAGTCGATTCGGACAGCTTGCTGCGCAACAGCATGCCTAAAAATACGCCAATCCCGAGGGACACAAGAACTAAAATTATTGTCAGTAATTCCATCTGCACGGTCAGTTCCTCCCTTTGCAGAGTTTATGGTTAAACTGTCACATTTTTGTGACAGGGTATGATCTTCGTTTCGGTGATTACCAGGCTCACCGGTCGATCGTGAGCTTCGTGCGGCAGCACTGGAAAAAGTTGAAAATCAAAACAAAGCCCGATACTCAAGGTTGCCGCCGGTATGCGGGCCAGCTCCCGGTCGTAAAAACCCTTGCCGTAACCGAGACGATAGCCGGAGCGATCAAATGCCACGCCCGGCACGATGATCAGGTCCAGATGCTCGGCAACCGAGTCCTGCGCGGCAGCCGGCTCGGCGACGCCGAAGCTCCCCGGGACCAGATCCGCAACAGAGGTCACCTGACAAAATTCCAGTTGCTCGTCGGCAACTCTCGGATAATAGACCTGTTTTCCGCCTTGCAGGGCTGCGGAAAGCAGCGCCTCGGTCTGCACCTCATTATTGATCGGGCTGTAGAGCGCCAGCGATTGAGCCTGCTGAAAACAGTTTGCTGCGATCAGTGTCTGCTGAATCCGGCAACTCAGATTACGGTATATCTCCAAGTCGAGCTGCTTGCGCCGAGCCAGCATAGCTTGTCGCAATCTGATTTTCGCCATGATGGAGAACTCCGGCTAAACGCGGGTCCCCAGGGCAGGAGGGATTGGAATGGATGGGCACTAGCGAAACAGGAAGGATCCGTTTTTTAACAACTCTCCGTTAAACACAAGAAAAGACTTCTCAGTCTCTGAAACCTCGACTCTTCAGGTGGCATCATCGCCGTAAAAAATGGCAGTTATCCATCTTTATCCACTTCAGCCTGAATGGCTTCAGAGGGTCAACCTCGACCCGGTATCTCTTCCTCGAAAACGAGAGCCAAAACGCCTGTCGGACAGGCGGTCCATTCCTTTATTGCCTTACCAATCTATCTATCAAGCCCTGAAAACCAGGGTAATTTTCAAATCAGTTTCGACTGAGTGCCATATAATATATTGAAATTGTCAACTTTGGCAACCAGAATCACTACCTTCAATTTGTTTGATGAGTTGATGCAGCCGCTCGGTCAGCTGCTGCCGTTCCTGGTTATCCCCCTCGAGTAATTGCAGATACTGTCCAGCCAGATTCAGCAGGGTCAGAACTGTCAGGTCCTGCGTATCCACCGAACGGCCGGCAGCGGTCTCGGCAATCCGTTCCTCGACAAAGTCGGCAACCTTCTGCACCTGTTCAGCGGATTGCTGACTGCGTAGCGAGTATTCGCGCCCGAGAATCTTGACCTGGACGGTATGCTTCACTGTTCCTCCAACTCCGCTTTTTCAAGCCGGGCCAGAATCCGTTCGACTTCCGCCAACAGCTCACTGCGCTCCTGCTGCCAGGCAAGCTGCTCCCGCTTGAGGACCCGGCACTCTTCCTCCAGCCGGCGATTCTTCTCCAGCAGCCTTGCGACCGCTACTTCCAGACGATCCAGCAGAACATTCTCCATTGAGCAAGTCCTTTTGAAGGTAGGCAGTCAGTTAAAGATTGTCAATCAGCTTTCAAACAAAGCCGAGACGAACATCTGCGCATCGAAGGGGCGCAGGTCATCAATTCCCTCACCGATCCCGACATAACGGACCGGCAACTTCAATTCGGCCGCAATGGCAACCACGATCCCCCCCTTGGCGGTGCCATCCAACTTGGTCAAGGCAATCCCGTTCAGAGCGACCGCTTCATTGAAGAGTTTGGCCTGAGTCAGGGCATTCTGCCCGGTCGTGGCATCCAGCACCAGCAAGGTTTCGTGGGGCGCACCAGGTATTTCCCGATCGAGCACCCGGTGAACCTTTTTCAGCTCTTCCATCAGATTGACCTTGGTGTGCAGCCGCCCGGCGGTGTCGAGAATCAGGATATCCGCCTTTCGGGCGACCGCCGCTTTGGCCGCATCGAACGCCACCGCTCCGGGGTCGGCCCCTTCGGCATGGCGGATCACTTCAACTCCGGCCCGCTGCCCCCAGATCTGCAGCTGTTCTGCGGCGGCGGCACGAAAAGTATCGCCGGCGCCGAGCAGCACCTTCTTTCCCTCGCGGACAAACTGACTGGCCAACTTGCCAATAGTGGTAGTTTTGCCGACTCCGTTCACCCCGACCACCACAATCACAAAGGGCGTGGCCGAGTCAACATCAAGCGGCTTGCTCTCAATCTGCAGCAGTGCTTCCAGCTCTTCCATCAAGGCCTGACGAACCTGGTCGGCGTTCTCCAGCGCCCCGGCGGCGCGGCGCTTTTCCAGGGAACCGATCAGTCGCTGAGTGGTCTGCATCCCCAGGTCGGCGGTAATCAGGATCTCTTCCAGTTCCTCGATCAATTCTTCATCAATGACCGTCCGGCCCCGCAGCAAACTGTCAACCCGGCCGACCAGGGTCGACTGGGTTTTCGCCAGTCCGCGCCGAAGCCGCTCAAACAGGCTCAACGGTTCGGCTTCGGCTTCGGCTTCGGCTTCGGCTTCGGCTTCGGCTTCGGCTTCGGCTTCGGCTTCGGGGGAAGCTGCCACTTCGGGTTCAACAGCTGCAAGTTTCTTTTTGCCCGGCTTGCGCAATCGGGCAAAGACCACCAGCAGCACAATAACTACAACCAGGGTCACCGCAAGGTAAAGCAGGCTGAGGGCTCCCAATAGCTGGTATTCTTTCGGCACTCCCGCAGTTGCGAGCAACCGGGAGAGTTCAAAAATAAATTTGTCAAACCACTCCATAAAAATTAAAATTCCTTTGCTGCAATTCGATTCAAAGGTCAAACAAACTCGCTGCGCAGTTCGTCCATGCAGCGATGCATCTTGTATGCGGCCCGAGCGGCAATCGCTTCCGGACCGAGGGTAAGAACCAGACAATAATCCTCATTCAAGGGGGTGAGCAGGGTCTTGCTCTGTTCGGTGCGGATCAAGACCTCTTCCAGCTTTCCACTGTCGATGCGGGACAACGCCTCGCGCAACAGGTTGAGAATCACCCCTTTGTGGGCGCCGAGAACCTTGATTTCGTACTCGCTGATCCGGGCAACCTGGTCGACGGCTTCCCCCTCCCAGTCAGTGATGATCGCCCCGACTGCGCCGGGAATATCCTCCAGCAGCCGGTTCAATAATGTCTTAAATGGCATTTTCCTTCGTCCTCTTTCAAAAGTATTTAAAATTTCTAGGCACTAACCGCTTCCGGTTCGGCAGCCGGCAGCAGATCGTTCATCCGAACCGAAACCAGCTTGGAGACACCGGGTTCCTGCATGGTCACGCCATACATGGTATCAACAATTCCCATGGTGCGCTTGCTGTGAGTGATGACGATAAACTGCGATTGCGCGGTCATCTCCCGCACCATTTCCGCAAAGCGATCGATGTTGGCGTCGTCAAGGGGCGCATCAACCTCATCAAGTACGCAGAACGGTGTCGGCTTGATCAGGAACAGTGAAAAAATCAGCGCCACGGCGGTCAGAGCCTTTTCCCCGCCCGAAAGCAGGTTGACGTTCTGCAACCGCTTGCCCGGAGGTTGGACAACGATTTCGATTCCGGTCTCAAGCAGGTCATTCTCATCGGTCAACCGCAATTCAGCCTGTCCGCCGCGGAACAAGCGCGGGAAAACAACCTTGAACTGTTCATTGACCAGATCGAAGGTTTCCTTGAACCGTCTCCTGGTGGTGCGGTTGATCTGGTTGATCGCCTTCTGCAGGTCTTCGAGCGACTGGTGCAGATCTTCGCGCTGCCGGGTCAGGAAGTCGTAGCGCTCCTCCTGTTCCTGATATTCGTCGATCGCCATCAGGTTGACTTCACCGAGGGCTTCGATCCGCTGTTGAAGTCGCTTCAGCTGTTCCTGCTGGCGCGCCAGTTCATCCTCGGTCGCTTCCGGCACCTGATGTTCCAGCAGATCAACCCGATAACGTTCCAGTACTCCCTGGCGAAGGTGCTCGGCATCGACCTGTAATTCATGATGACGCTGCTGCAGCCGGGCCACCTCTTTACGCAGCACTTCCGCCTCGCTGCGGATACCACGCAGCTGATCGCGCTGTTCATCCAGCTGCAAACGCCCCTGTTCGTAGTGCTCACGAACTGTCTGGCTGGCCTGCTGTTGTTCTTCGCGACGCTGCTGAAGAACCTCGAGTTCGATGCGCAATCGCCAGTCCGTTTCGGTCAGCCGTTGCTGTTCCTCGCTGCCGTTCACCTGCCGCTGCTGCAGTTGTTCCTGGCGTTGGATCGATTCCTGTCGCTGGGTTTCCAGGCGTTTGAGAGTTTCCCGCAAACCTTGCCGTTGCTGCTGTTGTGCCGCCAGTGCGATCCGTTGTTCCGTCAACCCCTCGCGAACGATATCCAGCTGCTGCCGCTGTTCGCCGAGTTGTTCCTGAACCTGCGTCGAGCGCTGCTCAAGCTGTTGCTGCCGCTCGTTCGACTGCTGGGTGCCGAGCTGCGTTTGTTCTTTTTCATTCGTCAGCAGCGCCTGACCTTCAGCGATCTGTTCCAGGTCGAAGTCGATCAGTTCAAGCCGTTCTCTCAACCGCTCTTCTTCAGCACGCACACCCTGGCGATCTTTATCCAGATTCAAAGCCTGCAGTTCCAGCTGATGCCCTTCACTCCCGGCGGCCGCCTGCTCATCTTCGATAATCCGCAGGTCTTCCCGCAGTTCATCAAACCTCCTTTGCCGGCGGACCAGTTCCTGTTCCAGTCGCACAATATCAGCGGCCAGTTCTTCCAGCTGGCGCTTTTTTCGCAGCAATCCGGAACTGCTGGCCGCGGTCGCCCCGCCGGTCAATTCCCCACGCCAGCTCAGGCAAGCCCCCGCCCTGTCGACCAGCAGCACGCCGGCGGGTAGAGGGGCCGAATGATAGGCCGAGATCTCCTCAACCAGAAAGGTTCCGGCCAGCAGCGTAGCGACCAGCTGCTGCGCAGCCGGTTGCACCCGTACCAGGCTGATCAGCGGTACCCCGGCAGCGAAATCGACGGTCGGCGGATTGCTCACCGGCAACAGCAGCGTGGCCCGAGCCTGGTTCTCCGTCAAAAGCTGCAATGCTGCGGAAACCTCGGCTGAGGATTCGATCGGAACCGCCTGCAGCCGTTCCCCGAGCGCCATCTCCACGGCGGTTTCATATTCGCTGTCGACCCGGATCAGGTCGGCGGCAATCTGCTGCCAGCGATCTTTTTCCGCCAGTAGCGTCCGCACGCCATCGGCGTAGCCATCGAGATTCCGCTCCAGTTCCGCTAGTGATTCTTGACGGGAGCTGGAACGCTCAAGCTGTTGCCGCAGCTGACTGAGCTCGTTTTCCTGCTGCTCCAGGTCCCCTTTCAGCCGTTGCTGTCGCTCCTGCCGCAGGCGCGTTTCATCGGCCAACAGTTGCTGCCGCTCCCGGACCTGCTGCAACTGCTGCTCGATCTGTTGCCGCTGTTCGGCAAGCAGCTGCTGTTGCTCGCGAATCCGGACCGCTTCGACTTTAACTTGCTCGCGACGGTCCGTTTCGGCGACCAGGCGGCGTTCGATCTCGTCTCGCCGGTTTGCCAGCCGACTTGCCTCGGCCAACAGATCCATCAGCTCGCGGCGGGTATTTTCCAGTTCTGCGGCCAGCGCCTGTTCTTGTGACAGCGCCTGCCTGAGCTGCTCTTCCTGCAGTTCGACATTCTGCTGCAGTGTTTCCTGACGCCCATCAATGGATCTTTCTTCCGCCTGCAGCTGGTGAACCTCGGTCCGCAGTTCGATCAGCCGCTCGGCCAGAATTTTAAGCTCCTGCTGCAGCTCCTGATCCAGGCTGATCAGGTTTTCCCGTTGGCGCTGCGACAGGGTCATTTCACTTTCGATCCGCTGAATTTCGGAGGCCAGGTGATAGACCTGCTCCTGGGCCTGGTTCAGCTCTGCTTCGACCGTCGTCAGTTGCAACTGTTTCTCTTCGAGTTGCAGCTCCCCTTCTTCCAGCCGGGCATCCAGTCCGGCCAGCACGCCGGAACGCTCCTGGTCCTGCGCAGCGATAATCTCAATCTCGGCGCGCAGTTCCTGAAAGCGATTCCCGGTCAGGCAGAGTTCGATCCGCTTCGCCTCACCACGATATTCACGGAATTTCTCTGCCCGCTGGGCCTGCCGCTTGAGGCTGCTCAGCTGACGACGCACCTCGGCGATAATATCGCTCAGGCGCACCAGGTTCTGCCTGGTGGCCTCCATCTTGCGCAGGGCGGTTTTCTTGCGGGATTTGAACTTGGTCACCCCGGCGGCTTCTTCAATCAGGGAACGTCGTTCTTCCGGCTTGGCGCTGATCAGCATGCCGACCTTGCCCTGTTCGATAATCGAATAGGCCCGAGCCCCGACCCCGGTATCCATGAACAGTTCGGTAATATCGAGCAGTCGGCAGGGGGTTTTGTTCAGCAGGTATTCACTTTCGCCGTTGCGGTAAAGCCGGCGCGTCACCATGATTTCAGCGTAATCCCGGTAGGCCGGCGGGCAGATCTTGGCGCTGTTGTCAAAAACAATCGAAACCTCGCCCATGCCGAGCGGCTTGCGGCTTTCGCTGCCGCCGAAAATCACGTCCTCCATCGCCCGACCGCGCAAATGGCGGGCATTCTGCTCCCCCATGGCCCAGCGGATGGCGTCGACAATATTACTCTTGCCGCAACCGTTCGGCCCGACGACTCCGGTAATCCCGTTCTGGAAATCGAGGGAGACCTTGTCGACAAAGGATTTAAAACCGACAATGTCGAGACGTTTAATCTTCATACGATCGGGTGAAAGCTCCTGGGGGTCGGCACTGCCACAACTGTGTTCAGCATAGGGAATCCGCCTGTACCAGACAAGCGGGCGCGTCATGTTATCAGGGGGGCGAAAACATGTAAAGCAGGATCAGACTCCGGTGCGGGATCGCCTTTCCGGATGGCTGATTTTTCCGAATTGGAGGCTGCCGCCCGGCACACGGGAAACGACTTGCTGAGCTATTCAAGAGCAGGTATGATGAGTATGCACTCAGGATTTCTTGCTCCTATTCAACAACCTTTGAAGCGAAGAGCATGTCTGTCCGAAAAATTTTTTATTTCATCATTCTGCTTGGCTTTATTGTCTCCGCGGCGATGGTCCTGATCTATAAAAAGATCGACCTGGAGAATTATCGCCACCATCTCGAGCAACAACTCAGCACCAGTCTCGGTCAGCCCGTCAGTATCGGCCGGGGAAAACTGACGTTCCGCAACGGCCCGGCTCTCGATCTGCGGGAGCTGCGGATCGGTAAAGAAGAGGCGCCGCTGGTCGAGGTGCCACACCTGACCGCCAGTCTGGAAATTGCCCCCCTGTTCGACGGGCAGATTATCCTCAAACAGGTCCTGATCGATAATCCGAGCCTGCAGATCTGGCTGCCGTTCAAAAATCGACCGGCGCGCGGCACCACCCACAAAATTTTCGATGCGCTGGGCATCCACATTCTGACAATCCGCAATGCCAATCTGCGTATTCATCAGAGCCAGCCCTCCGGTCAAGCCGAAAAAGTGCTGCAGTTCAATAATTTCAATGTGGTTCTCAAGGGCTGGCAGGCGGAAGTAATGGGGAAACTGGTCATCAACGGCCAGCTACAGCAGCCGGGCGCACCGGCCAACTTCATCTTCGACATCAGCCTGCCCTCATCTCCGGACCCGGCCAGCTGGCGGCTGGAAGAGTTCACTTATCAACTGGCGGTACAAAATCTGTCGACTGCGTTGTTTCCGAAGCCTCCCGGCAGCCGTATCCCGGCAGCGATCAACGGTTATGCCAACCTGAAAGGAATTCCGGCCCAGGGTGCAGTCCTGTCTGTCGAGCTGAGCAGCAGCGATGGCCGGGAAAAGTTTTTCGAACTGGCCGGGCAATGGATTTCTACCGCCGGACAGGAAACCCTGGATAATCTCAGCGGCTCGCTGCTCGGGCTGCCGGTCAAAGGGAAAATGCAGCTGCAGCGCCAGGCCGGGAAAAATATTCTGACCGGAAACCTGGGGGCAGGTCATGTCGAACTCAACCGCAAAATCCTGAAACTCTGGCAGGTCCTCGGCGCCGAACAGTTGCAAAGCGGAAAATTGGACCGGCTGGCCCTGAAGCTGAAAAATGAATGGCCGGCGGAAAATCTATTCCCCGGGATGCCGCGCCTCGGTCTGCAATTCGCTCTGAGTCAGCTGCGGTGGGACAAGCCGGAGTTGAAACAAGTAAAAGATGTTTCGCTGGACCTCTCCCTGACGAACCGGACCCTCAACGTCAACGATGGCCGGGTGGAAATCGGCGGTAAACCGATCCTTATCTCGGGAAAGATCGAGCAACTGCCGGCCGATCCCCGACTTGACCTGAAAGTCCGGTATGAAGCGGATTTGGCAAAACTTGAGCCGCAGCTGCAGCTCCCCGCAGGCTGGAGCATGTCCGGTTCGGTGGGGTCGCAACTGCACTTCAGCGGCCCCTTGCGGCAACCCGGTTTTCTGCTTGATGCGGATCTGGCAAAAACTCAGCTGGCTTTCGGCAACTTGCTGAAGAAAACCCCTTCGCAAACCGGCTCACTGCGAATGACCGGTCTGCTTGACAAACAACACCTGCAACTCGACCAGCTGCGTTTGCGACTCGGCGACTTGCAGTTGACCGGCAACGGCAGCTTCCCCTGGCAGCCGCAAGGTAACGGTTTCCTGCTCAATATCGACCCCTTTGAGCTGTCCCCTCTGCAACAGCTGTCTCCTCTGCTGAGCAAACTCAAGCTACAGGGCGAATTGAGTCTTGCTCTCGAAACCAAGAACCAGGCCGTGCAGGGCGCTCTGCGACTGAACAAGGTCGGCAGTCATCTGTTCAATATCGTCGGTGATTTAAACCATGTCAGCGGAAAACTTCGCTTCGACAAGCAGGGGATGGAGTTTAATTATTTATCCGCCCGGCTCGGAGATTCGTCCCTGACGCTGACCGGCTCTCTCGCCAATTGGTCCGACCCGCAACTGAAGCTTGACCTCAAAGGTGACAAAGTCCGCGCCCGGGACCTGATCTTTCTCAACCCGGAACTGATGCTCTACGATCTGGAGGGGCATCTGCGCATCAACCGCAACGGGATTTACTTCGAACCGGTCAAGGTCCGGCTGGAACAGGGCACCACGGCCAGCGTCAGCGGGAAGGTGGAGAATTTCCAGGATCCGCAGACAATTCTGGATATTGAGGCGAAACAGGCCGACATCCTGCAGGTTATCGGCCTGTTCCAGGGGGCGCATCGGAATACTCCGAAAAATCGGAACAGCAAGCACAAACCGACCCTCATTTCAGTTAAAGTTCAGCAGGGAACCCTTGACGGACTCCGCTTCAACAACGCGGAAGGGTTGATCAAGGACCACAACGGGGTCTTTACTCTCTTCCCGCTCAAATTCCAGATCGGCAAAGGCCATTGCCTGGCGCGGGTCGAATTCGACCGTAATGACCCCGAAGGGTTGCTGAAAATTTCCGGACACGCCGAAAACATCGATGCCGCCATTCTCCATCAGGACATATTCAAGGCTCGTGGGCTGATCAAAGGACCATTACGCGGAGATTTTTACGTGGAAGGAAGCCCCAGAGACGGGAATTTCTGGAAAAGCGCCCTGGGTGGGATGCATCTGCAGGTCAAAAATGGCACCTTGCTTAAATTCCACGGACTGGCCAGTGTTTTTTCCATCCTGAATGTTTCCCAGCTGTTCACCTTCAAGTTGCCGGATATCGACAAGGAAGGAATGCCGTTCAGTCTGCTGGAAGGGAGCGTACGGTTCGATCACGGTTGGATGAAAACCGAAGACATGCATGTCGTCAGCGAGGCAATGAACCTGTCACTGGTGGGGAAACAGAGCCTGGTCAAGGATCAGGTCGATTACCTCCTGGGAGTGATGCCGCTGCGTACCGTCGACAAGGTGGTGACTTCCATTCCGATCGCCGGCTGGGTGCTGGCCGGTAAAGACAAAGCGGTGTTTACCGTTCACTTCAAGATCAAGGGTCCGAGCAGCTCCCCCACGGTTACTGCCGTCCCGGTTGATTCGATTTCAGACACAGTCTTCGGCATCGTCAAACGAACGTTCGGACTGCCGGGAAAACTGGTCAAGGACATCGGGACCCTGTTTAAATCGGAACCGAAGAAGAAAAAATAGCCGGCTGATTTAAAACCTCGCCAGGGCGGCACCTAACCGACTTCTGCCGCCGGCTTATCCCCCACATAAACCGTGGCGATGCCGAAGGCGATGCTGATGCTGATGCTGATGCTGAGCTGATGCTGATGCTGATGCTGATGCTGATAGGAAATTGGCTGATGCTGATAGGAAATTGCTTTTGCGGGGAGCTGATAGGAAATTGCTTTTGCGGGGATCGCGCCTGCGGCGCTGTGAACCGCCCCTCCCCCGTCGTTTTGGTACGAAAAAACGGCCTGTCTTCCTTATTAAGGAATGGGACAGGCCGCTGTCAAT
>Ga0210124_1000732_pt1 | contig 15767 bp, 8 predicted proteins | sample Muzzi_PWC_D2_FD_185554 | JGI IMG/M metagenome (GOLD analysis project Ga0210124, IMG submission 185554) | Wetland microbial communities from San Francisco Bay, California, USA, that impact long-term carbon sequestration - Muzzi_PWC_D2 (SPAdes) | ecosystem: Environmental > Aquatic > Marine >... | reverse complement strand
CAGCAATTCGCGGCCGCCATGGCGCGAGACGATTACAAATCAGCGATCCAATACGGGCAGCAGGCGCTCGATCTTGCAGAGCAGCGTTACGGAGCCAACAGTATTGAAATTGTTGACGCTCTCGAATTGCTGGCTGAGGCGCAGACCAGGATTGGTAACTACGACGAGGCAATTCGCGACTACACGCGAGTGGTTCAGATCAAGGAAGGTTATTTCGGCGCAAATCATCCTGAACTGGTCTCGACGCTGGACGCGCTGGTCGATGTTCACTTGTTAAAGGATGATTTTTCCGCAGCCGAGACCATTCTTCAGAGAATTCTCGGCATCGAGAAATCCGTCTACGGCGAGACGCACGAGGACGTTGAAATCACTTTGACCCGCTTGCGCAATCTGTATCTTGCTGCCAACCGGCCTGACGACGTCGAGCGAGTCGACAGTGAATTGAATGACCTGAAGTTTCGAACAAGAGATTTGCTGGAGAACGATCCGGAGTCGCTGGATGCGCGTCGCTACAGTACTACCGACGGATTCGCCACGGTTCGAGTGTATTACGGTACTAATCGTGCACGTACAGGGAATGACAAGGCTGCACAATTTTATGGGGTCGAACGCGGTGAACTCGATTTGGGATATCTCGATGTAAGTATTCCGGCCATTCACAAGTATGGCGAACTGGAAACGTCAAGCAAGTGGTCGATATTCACCTATGGGCTCGGCGAGGACGCGCTGAAAGAAAAATATGTATTGTTGCTCAAGGTCGAACCGCTGGATGAAGAGAATTTTTACACGCAACTGAGCGAGCACATCAGGGATTCGCCGAGCAACGATGTTTTCATGTTCGTGCACGGTTACAACTCGTCATTCGAGGACGCGGCGCGCCGGACGGCGCAGCTCGCCTATGACCTGGATTTCGATGGCACTCCGATGATGTACAGCTGGCCATCGCAGGGGTCGACGACGGCCTATACGGTCGATGAGGCAGCCGTTCGGGTCAGCGGCAGAAAAATGGCCCGGTTCCTCACCGCAGTCGTGCAGAAGGCGGGTGCGGATCGCATTCACCTGATCGCACATAGCATGGGCAATCGCGCATTGATAGAGGCGCTTGAACAAATCGTTGCAGGTCAGGACAAGACCAATCCACAGCAATTGTTCGGTCAGGTCATTTTTACTGCGCCGGATGTCGATCGGGATTACTTCGTCGAGGCGCTGGGTTCGATCAGGCCTGTCGCAGCCGGGGTGACACTCTATGCGTCGGAGAATGATGTTGCACTAAAGACTTCGGCGGTGTTGCATGGCGCTCCCCGGGCCGGGCTTGCCGGAGAGACGATAGTCACCGTTCCGGGCATCGACACGATCGACATGTCGGCGGTCGAAGCCGACAGCCTCGGGCACAGTTACTATGCCGCCAATGAAGGCGCAATCTACGACCTGTTCCGCCTGTTTTGGCGAGGGGAGCCTCCGGAACAACGATGCGGCTTGCGTGAGCAGTCGCAGGATCGTCCCGGGTTATGGCTTTTCAATGTGAATGACTGCAAAGGCGGTGAGGTGCTTGAAGCCGGTTTGCTTGTCAAAAGGTTCGGCAGGAGTGCGCTCGAACGGGTGAAAAAGCGACTTGACTCTTTGACGGGTGAATCGGACAAAGAATCCAGGGAAGAATGGCAGCGCATTCTCAATCAACTGGAGAGATTGCTGGACCGCGAGGGCACCTGACAAAGCCGCCCGGCAAATCTCTTCAGATTATTTTGAAAATGCGATTGAATCGGTCCTGTGCTTTTCGCGTTGTCAACGACCCTGACAAGCCATCGCGGGTCAGGTTGTAAATCAGGTTTAGCAGATCGACGAACCGTGACTCGGCTTCGGCTAGCTGCGCGGGGCTGAGCTTTTCATTGAGGTGTGTCGCTTGCAGGAAATGTCGAAACGACTGCAGGTCTTCCTGAACAACCTGGTCGCGCGATGTCGTCGAGTAATAGTCGGTGAGGTTTTCTACAAAAGTCGGGTCGGCCAGCATCTGATCAATCATGGTGGTGTACTGTTGCATCATCCCGGGAGCGTTGCGAATCAGCATCGCGTTATTTGCGTCCATCATGTAGCTACGGATGTCTGCGTTGGCCGAGCCCACAACAAGATCGTCGCCCAGCACCCAGACCTTGCTGTGTAGCGAGTACTTGATGGGCCCCGGCGCCAGCTGGATCTCGAAATAGCGAAACGACGCAGATCGTTCCGGATCGCGGACCGCCCGGATATGATCGCTGAATGCAAACGCAATATGACGGGCGAAGAGGTTCGTTATTTCGAGGTCCGTCGATTCCCTCGAATTGGTCAGAATCGTCACGTCAACGTGGCTGCAGTCGAGCCGCCCATCAAGCATTTTGGCCAGCACGTCGAGCAAATTGGAGGGAGGAAAGAAATAGGCGTTGTTGATTATGACGCGCTTTGGATTCTCCGAAGTTGCCGATTTGCATACATTTTCCAAAGCAGTCAGGACGACTGAGTGTATGCGTTTTCCGGACTGCGCTTCCCGGCTGTTCTGGCCACCATACGATCGGCCGACAAGTGGGCCATCGGGTTCGCCACGGAATGGTATGTTCTCCAGGTAATACAGTTTTGCATCGCCGTCGATTCCTATCGTGCTCGGGTCATTCCTGGTCATTAGTGGATGGACGTTTTGCCAGAAGTCTTCGGTGTTGCGTGTCATCTTGTCATAGCGTCGTGCCTCCCGATCCTCCTTTAGTTCAGCGCGGGCAAGAAATTCCCTTGCAAAACAAATTTCATCGGTAGCAGGCATGTCTTCGCAAGCGGCACTCGCGGCGGTGATCGCCTCACCGTTGGCGGCATACTCGTTCGGTGCATGCTGTCGAATTTCATCTACCGATGCGACCATCGCACGAAAATTCCAAAGCCGTTCAAACGCGGATTCGACTGATTCGCCACCGGTCGCAAGATGCGCATACACATCCGTGTCGACAAACAATTGCCCGGTTTCCTGGGTAGCTGAAGATAAATTATAGGTATCTTCCATGTTGCGACCACCCAACTGCATATACGTGCGGTCAACGAGCAGGAGCTTTTGATGCAGATAGTCAGTAACGTAATCCCAGTCGCGAACCGCTGCAGCGAGGTTTCTTCTTTCGATAGGGAGCCGCTCCGCGACAGACTCATACAACTGATCGAAAGCATCGCCGTAGATCGCCGACACGAAGGCTAACTGAATCTTCGTTACCAACCTCTGGAATATATTTCCCGTTCTCGATTTCCAGTAGATGCGTGCGAGTTTGACGAGGCCTCGAATGTCCTCGGACGTTATTTCCTTGCCGTCGTCCGCGGCCTCCGATTCTTGCACTTCCTGCGCTGGCTCGGTTTGTGCCATCGCAAGCGCCATGAGTTCGGCATTCTTCGAATAGAGCCCGGAAAGGAAGAGGCCGGATGCACCTACGTTCAGGTTGGATATCGCAAGTTCTGCGGCGGGCTGACCGTCAATCATTTCACGGTCAAATGATGCCGATATCTTTTCCTGTTTCTCATCCGCGCATCGGGAATCGACCGCTATCGTCAAGTCGCTGCATCGCAGCGTGAGGTACGCGGCATCCATGACAATATTTCTGGTCGGCCGGTTGTAAAAGCGCACGTGCAGGCTGCCGCTCCCCGTATTTCCCTGTTTTTCCATCATCGAAAACAGGTCGAGATCCTTGTAGGTCGAGTGATAGTCCAACAGAAGACGCACGCGAACGCCCCGCTGCGCAGCGGCAATCAATGCGCTGGCGAATGCCGACGACGTATCGTCATCAGCGAAAATATAATAGGCGGCGTCAATAGATGACTGCGCCCGCGTTGCCATTTCGAGCTTTGACAGGAACGCTTCCTCATTAGAGGGAATAACCCGTGCATTCTGAATCGTCATCGGCCCGGCAGACGCGTGTCGCTCGATTGTGTCATCCGACAAAATACCTGTCGAACGCGTCTCATGACTGATGTATTTGTTGGTCGAGCACGCACCAATCAATAGTGCGAGAAAGAGGATCGTGGCTGTTCTTGTTGTTAGTTGTTGATTCGCCATAGTCTGGTATCCACGATGCTCAAGGGTTGTCCTGCAATGCGGGTCTCTCAACTTCAGCCGAATCCGGGCCCGAAGTCGTCTCGACGAATTCCGACTCGGGGAAATCGCCTGTCCGAAGGTCAAGCGTCAGTTGCGTCAGTTTATATTGATTCGCAATCTGAAATGCCTCGAATCGCCAATTCTCGTAAGCCGACAATATCATCGCGACGTGTCCATACCCAATTTCGGCAGGAACATCGAGATTCAGAATCGCATTCGCCGCTTCCGGTAATCTGTCTGTTTCAACGACATCCAGCGCGACGCTGTTGTCGGCGTCGCCTGCCGAGACCTGCAGTCGGTATTGCCCATTGTGCAAAATGACTTCCGGCAATATCGCTTCGTTGCCGGCGAGGTCTGCTTCATGAACCAGGACCTCGCCGGTCCCGGAGAAGAGCGTAATGTCGAATGGTTCAATACCGCCTTGCCAGGCGACGTGTAACGCGCGCGCACCTGAAAGCAGAAAGTTGATTTCGGCTGCCGGTGCTGATATTGCCGGGTCGAGTCCTCCCCGACTGACTGCCGCCATCGACGACGTATTCTGATTGCCGCGAGTACTCCACCAGCTTGACAGCCAGTTCCTCACATTGACGAGCAGTTGCGGTGGCGATTTCGACTCGGGCACGACGAATGGTGTGTCGCTTCGTGCAAGGTTGCGATATTCATTGTTATCGTCGACGAGCACTATGCGGCCGTCCGGCCTGTCGATAATGACGACGTCGCCCGGCAATAACAGCATTAACTGTTCAATCGCGATCGTCTCCCTGTCGCGGACGACTCGATAATCCTCTGCGGATCCTGCAAAATTGCTAACCCAGTTGCTGCCATTGGCGGCCGAAGCCGCGAACAGGACAAGAGCACCAATTGTTCTGGAACGCGCCAACATTACTGTTTTCGTGCCTTCCTGGATCAAGGTCCGACAGCACGCGATGATAAATGCGTGTATCGATATTCTGCCACAGCCCGGTGAATCATCATCGCGAAAAGTGGAACGGCGAAGTCCAGCCAGAGCCCGTACTTGAAAAAGTAAAAGCTGATGGGAACCAGGGCACCGATGATGATGGCGCCGGCCATACAAATGGCCGTCAACGAGGTAAAACGCGAAAAGACCCAGGCAGCCAGCATGATCAGCGCAAGCCGCAATACCCACTGTGCCCACGCGGGAGGAGACCTGATCTGCCCATAGAGAGAAAGCGATTTGATCGCGTTTGCGATAATCAACGCGCCAGGCATTTCTCCTATGGGTGTGCGATGTATATCGCCACTTTCGGCGAAGCTTGCACCGACAATTACAACGCGGTTCGCGATCAGGTCATCCGAAATTTCATGATTGGAATCGGTTATGAGATGTGCTGAAACCGTCACGAGATCGGGTGCCGGACCGTCCCAGGGCATTGTGTAGATCAGCCGCTGGCTGATATCTGTTTCCGGAGCATACGAGTCATTGCGCCCGTCCGATGCCGGGAAATCAACGTGTTGCCCGGTATTGGGATCATCCGAACAACGATCTATCCGAACGCTGCTCAAATCAGCATACTGATTCGCCGGAGTGGAATAATCGCCTGCCAGCAGCGTCGTCGCGACCAGTTGCGCGGCCGGAAGCAGCACAAGTTGCCCTTTCAGACAGCCAGATTTCACGAGATGCCATTGACGTACCACGCCGTCCCACATCGTCTTCCTGAACAACGGTTGTGCCCACTGGACGGCAGAAGAAAACTCGTATTCGTCGAGAAACGAGGGGCGAATGTCAGTCCACTCACGATCGCTCGAAGTATTGTTGTAAAAAGTCCTGACGAGTATTAGAGGTGGCTGCGGCTCGTCTCTGCCGTATGCCGCCAGGTACTCGGCGAGACGCTGATCGTTATCCGCATTGGTACCGGCTCGTGACAAATCGATATCCAGCACAATCAGCCGTGCCCTGTTTTCCGCAGCGATTTTGACTAACCTTAGAATCTTGTCGCGCGGCGTATGATATGGTTCGTTCCAGACGCGATAACTTGCATCGTCAATATCCAGATAAGTAAATTGCAACGCGTTGTCGTCACCACCTGCGCTCATTCTCGGCAGACCCTTGTTGAATTCCATCATCGTGTCCATGGCCGAATTTTCCAGACGGACAAGCCAGCGATTCTGGTGAAACTGGGCGATGACAACGGCAATGAGCACGGCTATTCCGATATTCGACAAGAACAGGCGCTGCGAGTGGGTAAGGCTCTGCCAGTGACTGTAAACGGGATTTCTCGAGAGAAGATTCAGGAGATTGCGCCGTGAACGGCCCAGCAATTCGGTGAGCTGCCGGTGCCAACTCAATTTGGGTTTCCGATTGGCGTTTCTGTTTGGCTTTGGCACAGGTTAGGAACGGATATTGGTCTTTTTGTCGCTCGGTAGCCGGCTAATTAGCAGTATAGTCGAATTAGTTTGGGGCGCTATAATGGCTGTAAGCTCGGCAGTGACCCGCCGATACATAATAATGAGAAGAAATATCGAAATAGCTCGAAAATGGTCCGTAGCACCGCTTGCGATCGTCTTCTTTGCGACAGAGGCGTTTGCGGTGGACGACAGCCAGGCGGAGGATGGCTGGCGAACCTACATCAATGATTCCTGCATCGTTACTGACGAACCCTTCCTCCTTCCCGAGACCGACGATCAGTCAACCGCGAGGATTGCGCCACTGCTCGCGCTGGTCGCGACGAGGATGGCAAGCACACTGGTCGGTTCCATCATCACCGGATTTACCGGCGGTGTGAGTGCCAAAGCGGCGAGCAGAGACACAAATTTCATTACAACGAACGATTTCAACCTTTATCGAACCGACCTCAGCGACTCGCCCGCAGCAAGTATCAATCCGCGGCTGGGTTGCATCACCGTTGTCGCCGCGCGGTTTCAGGCCAACCCGGCAAATTGCAAAAGTGAATACATTCCCCGAACGTTGCCGGTCGAAGCACTGAATCTTCCGGAGTCCGAGTGGCAAACCGACAGGACTGATAATTCGATAGAAAATATTCTCAAACGAGCGAACGTATGCGTGGTTGGCCAGGCCAAATCTGTATATGAAGCTCGTATCGAGTTCTCGGAGGACAAGACCGCTTATCGCATGAACAATGCCGGCTACTGGATCAACTCGCTGAGCAGCACGAAAAGTACCAGGGCGGCCAGGAATCTGCTCTATACACTTGAAATTGTCGAGCCATCGGAGGGCAGCGGCGGCCGCGTACTTTCTACGGCCTGGGTCGACCTTGGCATGGTATCGGCAGGGGCCACGGCAGTTGGTGGCGGTGCCGTCAATCGTTCCAACTGGCTAAGCGTTCCGCCGATGTCACGTTCGGCGCTTCAGGCGCACGAGGTGGATACGGCGGCTCACCAGGACGTATCCGGGCAAATCGAAGCGCTCGAGCGCGCCGTGGTTCGGGACGAGCGTCAGTTGGAAGGCATCAAGAGGCGCGCGGAGTCCGCGAGCGATGAAATTCGTGAGGGACTCGAAAAGGAGATCTCGAAAATCGGTGTGGGGATCATTACCAAGGAATCCATGCTGGAAGCGAGGCGCGCGGAGTATGAAGACCTTCCACAGCCAACCCTGTTGTACATGCCCGTGACGATGCGCTTCGGGATCACAGAGTCCCGGTCGAACCGAAGAGCTATGCAGGTGCTTTCTTTTATTCTCGAGGCTAACCAGGAAGTTCTCACCGAAACCGCCAACGAAATAATCAGTATCGACCGATCCCTGGATCTGGATTCAGATGACGCTGATATGGAAACACTACGCCAGGAATATTTCGACGCTTTGGTCGCTGTTAGCGCACTTCCTCCGGACTCAGAGCAGACGCCGGGGGAACTGGCGCAGGAACTCGCATCGGCAAAAGACGCATACAATGCCGCCAGAATCGCCAATGGCCTTGATCCGGTCGATTGACGATATGCCCGGCGCGCTCGAATTCGAACAAAAGGACGGGTCCATGGGTGTGCCGAAAAGGAGCTTTGATATGACCAGCTATTCGCTGAAAGCCATTGCCGTTCTTATGACGATGTTGCCTGCCATGACGGCGCTGGCCGAGCAAAGGGCATTGTTGATCGGTGTCGGGCACTATTCTGCCAAGGGGATCGACTTGCCAGGGATCGACCTTGACATCGATCGCATGCAGGACACGCTGAACCTGATGGGTTTCGAAGATTCTCAGATTCACCGCCTGCTTGATGACAAGGCAACGTCCAAAAACGTCATTCGCGAAGCCAGCACCTGGCTGAAACAGGGCGTGCAGGAAGACGACAGGGTCATATTTTATTTCAGCGGGCATGGCAGCAATATCCCGGACCTTGACGGTGATGAACCCGATGGAGTGGATGAGGTGCTGGTGACGCATGACGTGCGCCGGGTGACCCAAAATGGAGTTCGTACACTGACGGGTGTGGTTACCGACGACAAGCTCGCCACGATCATTGCCGGCATCCCCAGCAAGAACGTCTGGATAATCGTCGATGCCTGTCATTCCGGCACGGTCTCGCGAAGTATGACGCTTGACAATCTGTCGCTTGGCACGGATGAGGTCTATGTGAAGACCTTTACCTACCCGGGAATGCCCGAGGGACACGAATTCGTTGTCGATCGCGAATTGGTGGACGAGGGGGAAGCAAACTTCGTCTCGACTTCTGCGGCCGGTGACGGAGAAAAAGCGATTGGCACAATGAGCGGCGGCATGTTTACGATCGGTCTGACCGAGGCCATTGCGAAGATCTCGAAAACCGGTGGCACAGTAACCGTCAATGATTTGCGCGACAGTGCCGCAGCGTATATCAAGGAGCATGTTGACGAGGCGCGATTGCACACGCCGCAGGTCAACGGCAATCCGGCACTGGCAGCCGGTGCCATGCAGGTGCTCCCGGTGACGGCGGATACCGGGCCAAACCGCAAGCGGCTGATCCAGCTTGTGGGAGAACAACAAAACGAATTCAAGTTCGAGTCGTCCAAAGAAACCTATGTAATCGACGAGCCGGTTGATTTCAGCATGGAAATACCGATTGATGGTTACCTGAACGTCGTTACTGTGGATGCGCAAGACAGCGCAACGGTGCTGTACCCGAATCAGTTCAACCAGGAGAACGCGGTCAAAGCCGGGTCGTTCCGCATTCCGACTGACGAGATGGATTTTCTTTTACCGGCCGCCGAGCCGGCGGGCAAGACGCTGGTCGCGGCGTTCGTTACGCAGGACCCGATCAATTTCTATTCGCAAACGCTCGACGAGCGGGATGAAAATGGCAACGTAAATGTGACGTTCACGACCTTATCGAAGACTGCCACCAGGGCAATCCGGGTGGCGCCGAGAAAAGCCGAAATGTACGCCGTGATGCTTGAGCTCGCGGTGGTTGCCAAAGACTGACTTTCGCGGAGTCGTCGAAAACGACGGATGAACTTTCTCATCCAGTTACCCGGCCATCCGGCGCTGATCCGTTCAAATTCGTCCGCCAATCGGTGTGTGTCTCTGGCGGATAGCGTGCACTGCATCACGGTCATCCGTTCGCCTATTTCCTAGCATTGACGGTCATCCTGAATATCCCGGAACCGCGCGCTCAATGCCCCATACCTTGCCAAAAACACTCGGCTACAGAATCGTGCGCGGTTATGAATTGTGGCGAATCGCTGCTGTATTTGCTGCCGCCTTCGTTTGCGACTCGTCGCAGGCGTCGCAAAGCCTCTGGGTAGAGAACCCGCAGGAAATTGCCTATTCCGTGGCCAGCATGACACCGGGTGCCAAAAGTCTCGGGCTGACAAACGAAGAATTCTCCGAGTCCCTGACTGTTATGTTAAACAGTGCTGGTCTGCAAGGCAGACGATCCGAGCTCGGCAATGACAGCGACATCTTGTTTCTCGACATCGTCGTCGACGGGGAAACGTACTACGCATCCGCGGGATTCTGGAGGATGGCGACCTATCACTTGCCGAACGGCGAGACGAATTCGGAGTTCGTCACGGTATGGCAGGACTATTCCGTTGGCGCGCATTTCGATGATCCGGAAACCGTCAGGGTTTCTGTTGAAAGGCTCATTGAACGGTTTATCGCGAGATACCGTGACGCCAATGGCGTCGGCCGTCCATTGAGTGTGGCAGCGGCACCCTGAAGCTGCCGGTGTCTGCAACGTAACCTGGCGTCGCGCCAATGATTGCGGCAGTTCAGGCGTTTTTGACACCTGAAAGGTGGTAGCGGCTTGCCACGTCGCCAATTGTGCACTTGCACCATATTTCCAAGCGTCTTGTTGTACAATCGGCAATGCACTAGGATTTCCGATAGTACTCCGCGCCGGACCCAAGGCCATTTCGCACTGGTCCTGCGAAACAATAAAACAAAAAAAACGAAGGACTGCGTCATGAAATTCAGCCTCCACTGGACCCAAATGAAACTGTTAACGGCCGTTTCGGTATTTTTACCGGTAGCCCTGTTGCTCGACGCCTCTCCGGTTTCCGCACAAGGTGCGAACACCCCAATCGGGGCATTTTTGGATCAGCAAAGTCAGCAAAGGGGGATAGATCTTCGAAGTTCCAACCTGGGACAATCTGCACTGGCTATTCAGAGAACCTGCGCGGCACTCATTCCGCTCGACCCTGCTGATGAACCAACAGTAAGACCCCCGGGGTCCTCGGGAGAACAGTTGTTTCTGCGCTGTGGTGAACTGGTAAATACCGCCGCTCAGTTCAGCGGTGTCGGTGGCACCGCGAGAACACTTGGCTATAGCGACTCAAATGAACTGCTGGCGGCTTTTCAGCAGGTCAATGGCGAAGAGGCCCAGGCTACGAGCACCATGGCGTCGAGCGCGTCGAATGAACAATTTTCGATAGTTTCAGCCCGTCTGGGCGCGTTGCGCGGCGCAACGTCGGCATCAGTAACTTCTGTTGCCGCGAACGGGGCCGACTTCATGTTTGGATCGGGTGGTGGTGCGGCGGCCGACGACGCAAGTCTGCCTTTTGGCGCCTGGGGCTGGTTCATACGCGGCTCGTACTCCAGCGGCAAACGAGACCCCAGCAATCCTTTAAGTTTCACTGGTGAGGAAGACGGGTTTGAGTTCGACCAGTACGGTTTTACGGTCGGCATCGACCACATCTCGGGTGGGGCCGTATGGGGCGCCGCAGTCAGTTACCTGAGCTACGAAGTAAACATGAACAGCGCCGTTGCGCCTAACAGCACTACTCGGGTCGTCGATGGTGGCAAGATCGAATCGGACAGTGTCAACGGATCGATTTATTTCGATTACAACAGTCAGAACGACGTCTATTTCTCGGTCCTCAGCGGCTATGGCACCCAGTCTTTCGACATGGCGAGAAATTTCAGGTACTTCACGGGACCTGGCGCCACGGCTCCTGATGTTGTCCAACAGACACGGGTCCTGACGGCCGCTCCGGACGGCGATTCGCTCTCGGCGTCATTGACGCTGGGACGAATCATCCAGCGTGGCAGTGTCGTGGTCGATCCGCACATCGGCGTGACATACGACAGTATTACGATCGATCAATTTGCCGAAGTGGACAGCGGCAACTCGGCAGGCGATAGCGGTGTTGGTGCCATGCAGCTTGCGTTCGCGGAGCAGTCGATCGACTCGACGCGTGCGAATATCGGGATCCAGTTCAGTAGCAATGTGAATACCGGTTTCGGTTCGTTCCGACCGACATTCAGTGCCGATTGGTTCCACGAATTCGAGAACGACCCGCGTTCGATTAACGCGAAGTACGCGATGGAAGACGAGCTTGCGGGCACAGGCGGATTCACTGAGGGATTCACGAACTGTATTTCGTGCTTCAGCCTGGTCTCGGAAGCGCCGGACAGCGACTACTTTGTGATTGGGGCCGGTTTTGCGGCTTCTTTCGGAAACGGCGTTCAGGCTTTCCTGATGGTCGAAAGCCTGGTGGGCTATGAGAACCTGAATGCGAACTCGGTAACGGTCGGCATGCGTGGGCACTTTTGACGCCCGGATTATTTCAAAACAAGCACTTGCCAGCCTGGTCGGCCAGTTGAGCGCGATGAAAACCCTCGTAGGGGCCAACTATTTGGCGTAGAATCCCGAAACAATAATAAACGTCCCACTTTGGCATCGAAACTGAGTTGCGGGGCAGAAAAATTCGATGAGCGGTAGGAGAGATCTTTGCCTGGTTCCGGCGGCACTGCTATTGCTGCTGCCCGGTTTCGTATGGTCTGCCCCCAATCAAATCGAAGTCGAAACGCCCAAGGGAATTGTCGACTGCTTGCTGCCTGGCGTGCTGCGCCGTGTGGGTGGCAGCGTGTACCAGATGCCATCGCGACCCGCCCGTCTGACGGCGAAAGAATGCATTATCCGTGGCGGCGATTTTCTGCTCTATGATCGCGCCAACTACGAAACCACTCTGAAGCACTGGATCACTCAGGCCGAGAGCGGTAAGGGTGATGCCGATGCCATGCTTTATGTCGGCGAAATATACGAGCAGGGGATCGGCCGCGATCCGGACTATGCGGCAGCGGCAAGCTGGTACCAGAAAGCGGCCGACGCCGGCAATACGACGGCAATGATCAGCCTTGCGCATCTGTACAAAACCGGACGGGGAGTCCCGCTGGATCTATCTGAGGCGCAGTCACTTTACTCGCAGGCATTCGGCACCGACATTCCGATTCCGCTGGACCCGACGTCAGTCAAAGGCGCTGATCAGCGCATCGAAACACTAATGTCAGAAGTCGACGAAGTTCGTCGACAGAAGATTGCCGTCGACGTCGAACTTCAGGCGGCAAACGAACAACTCGCCGTTGCACGCCGCGCCCTGGATGATGTTCTTGCGGGCGGCGGACAGAATTCCGATCTGATCAGACAATTACAATCGTCTGTCGCCAAGAAGGAAACGGACGTAGCGGCGTATCAGTCGAACCTCGAAGCCATTGACGCGGAGAGTGCCGAATTGAAATCGCTGCGCCAGCAGCTCGAAGAGCAGAACCTCGAAATGGTCAGACTGCGAGAATTGTTGGCCGATGCAGAAGCCAAGGCTGAAAACACTCGCGGTCAGTTGGCGGCACAACGACAGGCCCTGGATGCGCGGGAGGCCGAGTTCGAAGCGCTGCTGGCGGATGCCAACGCGGATCGGGATGCCATTCAGGCAAGTTCCAGGGCACGCGACGAACTTCGCGATGAAATCCGGGAACTTGAAGCGGCGCTAAGAAAGTCTGAAGACGAGAAAATTCTCTACCAGGTGCTGGCAGACGATTCGACGACACAAAAAGATCGGGTCGCGACCCTGACGGCGCGAATCGCGGTTTTGGAGCAGCAGTCCGACAGTGTTGAGGATGAATTCAGTTCACTTCGCGCGGAATTGACTGACACTCGTCGTCAGCTGGATGAGCAGATTGCAGCCGCAGAAAGCGCTGCAACGACCTCTGATGCCGAAATCGCAGCCCGGGGGGAAGAGATCGAGCGCTTACGTGCGGCGGTCGCGCGTGCCGAGGCGGAAACCAACCGGCATCGGGCTGACATCGACCAGCTCGATCATCAGAGTCTCGAGCTGGAGCAGTTGCGAGCGGACCTCGAACGTGAACAGGCGCAGTCAAACCGGCTGAAACAATTGGTGACGGACTTGCAGGGCCAGTATGCGGAATCGAATACGCGCCTCGAGCAAGTCGATGCCGAGCGGGCAAAACTGCAAAGCGAAATCGCGACACTGCGTGCAAGCAACACAGCTGGCGATCAGCAACTTCTTCGACAACGCGAAAGCGAACTGAATTCCACCAATACTGAACTGCAGACCTTGCAGGCGCAGATCGCAGAAGCCAAAGACGAGTTTCAACGGTATCAGGAACAGATGACCGATACTGCGGCACGACAGAGCGATGCCATCGAGAACCTGCGCGAAGCCGTCGCGTCGAGCCGCGTGGCGCGCGAGCACCTTGAAGCGCAATTGAGTTCCGCAAACGAACAGCTGGTTGGTGCCCAGACGGATCTTCAACGCGAGCGGCAACGATACACGGCGATTCAGGACGAGCTGCGTGAAGCGCGGGCACAGAATACGAACAGCTCGGACGCCCTGCAGGCGAAGCAAAAATTGCTGGATGAAGAAAGGCAACAGGTTGCGTTGCTGCAACAGGAAATTGACCGCCTGAATGAACAGTCCGAACGCTACGCGGCCCAGATCGACGACCTGAATGAGCGGGCGCAGGCGAAAAAAGTGGAGTTTGTCGGACCGAAAATCGTACTGGCCGAACCGAGCGAGGGAATTCTTGCCAGTTCCACGACGGAAACGCGCGACGGCCCGGCCACTCGCGGCATTGCCGTCGTGGCTGCGGCAAGCGTGCGTGAATCAAGATCAATACGCGGCCACGTCGATGCCCCGGCAGGTCTTGCCTCGCTGACCGTCAACGGGTTCATGGTGCCATTCGACAGCAAGAACGCGTTCGCGCAGACGATCGAGCTGCAGGGAGAGTCGACACCGATCAAGATAGTGGCGCGTGACGCCGCGGGAAAAGAATCGGTCAAGGAGTTCGAGTACCGGCTTGGCGCGGATGCGGTCGCCACAGCCAAGGTCTATAACAAAGAGGAGCGACTACAGGACTCCTTGCTCAGCGGGCTGCGGTATTACGCATTGATGATCGGCAATGAGGACTACGAGAACGAAGATTTCGCCTCTGACCTGAAAACACCGGTTGCCGACATCAAGACGATCGGCGCCGTACTGAGCGATAATTACGGGTTCGAGGTTGAGTACCTGATCAATGCAGACTACGACCAAATGGCGGATGCGCTCGAGCGCGTAATCTACCGCGAACAGAAAGACGATGATCCGGACAATGACAAGGACGCAATACTGATTTACTACGCCGGACACGGGCTTGCGGCGCGTGTTCTCGGCGACAACCTCAGGTATTTCTGGATGCCGGTCGATGCCAGCAAATCCAGTCCGAGAACCTGGTACGAAACGATCGAGATCAACAAGTATCTCAAAGAGAGCTCGGTTCCGCAGATCATGGTGGTTGCCGACTCGTGTTACGCGGGCAATCTGCCCAGTCGCGATGGCATGTTTGAGCTGGCCGAGCCGGAGTACTCACCATTGTTTGCGCGTTACGTCGAGAAGCGGACGAAAATGCGCTCCCGTTTTGTATTCACGTCCGGTGGAAACGAACCCGTGCTGGACGACGGCGGTGACGGGCACTCGGTGTTTGCCCGGGAATTCCTCAACGTCCTGGAAGAAAATGATGGCCTCCTGGCAGCCTACGAGCTGCAGGGACGAGTAACACCGCGCGTCGAGCAGGCGTCCGCAATGGCGGGAAAGGAACAAAGCCCGTATTTCGGCTACCTCGGTACCGCTGGTCACGAGTTCGGTGAGTTCTTCCTCCCTGCACCGGCCTTCGACGGAGGAAGTGCGGGCATACAGACCATATTCGAACCGATCATCGATCCAATATCCACAGTTGCCCAGGCCGGAATCCGTTAACCACGGAAGCGTTCGTTCGGCACGGAAATTGTCTATCCCACCAGTCCTTCCACTCAGTTTGCTGCTTCTGATTGCGCTTGGTGGCGTCTCGGGCTGTGCGCCTAATTCCATATTCGAAATTGCCGAGCGGCAGCACCTGACGGTGACTGAGGTCGAAGGGGACGGATTCGATCACCTGGTGGTCAAACGCGCCACATCTCCTCCGGGCGATCGTTTGCATGTGTACATTGAGGGCGACGGCTTGCCATGGAC
>Ga0210124_1000725_pt1 | contig 15851 bp, 14 predicted proteins | sample Muzzi_PWC_D2_FD_185554 | JGI IMG/M metagenome (GOLD analysis project Ga0210124, IMG submission 185554) | Wetland microbial communities from San Francisco Bay, California, USA, that impact long-term carbon sequestration - Muzzi_PWC_D2 (SPAdes) | ecosystem: Environmental > Aquatic > Marine >... | reverse complement strand
AAAGATGTCTGACTTAAGCAGGCTGAACAGGTTCCAGGCTTTGAGATGTTTAACTTGAATCTGTTTCGCCAGTCGAATTCGTCCCCCGGCTTGCTTGAGGCGGTAGCCCAAATCAATGTCCTCGATGGAGGGGCGACGGTAACGCTGTATATCGAAACCACCCAACGCCATAAATCGAGAGCGTTTGATTGCGCCACAGCCCGTCCAAAAGGTTGAAGCATCTTCGCTGCCATGTTGGTGAACATAGTGGTGGAATAGATTCTTGTATTGAGCGATAAAATTCGAGGCGGCGGGCGCATCATCATAAGAGCCAAAAAGGGCATCAAGAGCCGGTTCTGCCTGGAAGATATCGGCCACGTTGGTCAGCGTGTCCGGGTGAACTTCGCAATCAGCGTCAATAAAATAGAGATACTCTCCCCTAGCCGCTTTGCCCCCAAGATTTCGGGCCGCTGCCGGGCCTAACTGGCCACCGGTCCTCAAAAGCCTGGCCCCAAATTTGCGAGCCAATAAATCCGAACCGTCATTCGAGCCATCATCAATCACAATCAATTCCCACTCGCTAAAGGTTGATTGGTAAATGGCTTTAAGGCAACGCATAAACAGAGCGCCGCCATTATATACCGGGATAATAACAGAGAGCAACGGAGTTTTAGTCATCTCATTCTCTAACTTGACGCTCTTCCCAAATTTGGGGAGCGCGACGTAAGGTTTTCCAAAATCCGGTGACGGCCATCGCCAAATCCAGGCCGAAAAAGAGTGGCAACCACAGCACTCGCCACCACAGAGCGATAGGTTCTTTTCCGATTTTGAGGGCCACCAAAATCTGTAAAAATGGTGTCAGTAGACTTAGGGCAACCATCCAGGCCATCCAGCGATTCTTAGCCAAGGCCAGCCCTACTCCGGCCAACAAAGCCAACCGATCAAGATAGCCCAAGGAAAACAGTAACAATTCTAGTCGCAAGGGCAGGGACAAACGCCGGTCCAAGATTAGCAAACCGGCCTGCTCTTTGGCAACCTCATTAAAGCCTCTGGCCCAGCGCGTATGCTGTTTCCAATACCCCAAAACTGTTTCAGGGACGCGATGATAGCTGACAGCGGCAGGCTCGAAGCGTATGTGCCAACCGGCTCGGGTGAGTTTAAGGGTTAGATCGCTATCTTCGAGCAAGGCGCGGGGTTTGAAATATCCAACTTCTGCTAAGGCCGTCCGGCGATAGGCGCAATTCGCCCCAAGAATGGCCGGAGCCAGCTTCAAGCGGTCTTTGGCCCGCATGGTAATCAGTTGGTGAACCAACCCTTCAAAGGTGGTATAACTGGCTGCCGGACTATTCAAGCCATTACTCACCGCCCGCCGACCACTGACCGCACCCACCCGGTCATCGGCAAAAGGCAACACCAGTTGGTGAAGCGTGTCGGGTTGAGGGCGTTCATCAGCATCATAAATAGCGATGATATCACCGCTGGGAAATTCAGTCAGGGCGGTATTGAGAGCATTTGCTTTGCCCAGATTTTCCGGTAACAACAACAGGTGCCAATTATCCTTACGGTTGGTCCACGGCTTGAGCAAGGCCACACTATCATCGGTTGACTTATCATCAATAAAGACAAGGGTTAGCTTTTGCTGTGGATAGAGCAGCCCCTCTAAAGCTGGTAACAATTCCGGCAGTGCTGAAGCCTCATTTCGCACTGGAACCAACAACAAGACAGAAGGCAGCTTCGATCCTAAATCCGTTGGGCCGAATGGTTCCCGACCTGACAAAAAGGCAACCAGCGTAAAAAGCCAGCGCCTGATTGTAAAGAGCAGCAAAATAGTAGCAACCAGCCACGAGAACAGAGACAGAATTCTTTTTATCACAGCAAAGACTGCCCAAATCTAACCACCATCATGCTCAGAGATAAGTTCTGGTGTGTCGGTCGGGACAGGGACGGGGGTTAGGGTTGGTTCTGGCTCCGGGGTAGCGGTCTGTTCTGCAGCAGGAGGTGTCGATTCCTCCGGGGCAGTGGGTTGGATACTTAGCAACCACATATCGTCAAGTGGGTGCTCATCACGCCCCCCAAAGACCAACATTCCCTGGCCCGGTATCCAAACCGCCGCGTGCTGGTAGCGGGCTTCTGGCCCATCAGGCGCTTCAATCGATTCCCAGACCCCCGTCGTCAAATCAAGTAACCAAAGGTCATTACGCGCCGCACGAGACGCATCCTGACCACCAAACAAAATCACTTGATTGGAACCGGCCTCGCCGGAAACCAGCGTTTGATGTTGCCGCCCAACCGGTTTCACATCACTCAAAACCTCGCGCCAGACATTAGCATTAGTATCCAAAACCCAGGTATCATCTAAGAAACAATCTCCAAAGCCAGAAGCACACCCCCCGTGAATTACCAAGTTAGCATCACTGGTGGTAGCGGCTGCGAACAGGCAGCGATTCAGGGGTGCTACACCAGCAGGCGTGATGTTTTCCCACTGCCCGGTAGAGGTATTGAAACGCCAGGTATCATTGTAACGGGTAGTGCCAAACCCATGGGTCGTCACCAGGTTACCATCCAGATTACCTCCCGGTGCGCCATAGCGGGCTATTGGAGCCTCACCGGCGGTTGGCGACAGCTCGGTCCAGCTTTCTGTGGCTAAATCCAGCTTCCAAACATCGTTAAAAACCGTGCCCCCCTGCGTCTGGCCAATAGAAATATACAGATTCTGACCAGGTTCATCGACAATCATGACCGTGCTAAAGCGAGCTGGAGGAGCAACAGTGGCATTAGCAGCTATCTGCCGCCAGGCCAACATATCCATATCCAAGGCCCAGACATCATTGAAAATTTGGTTGCCATCTCGGCCCCCAAAAACAAAAACCTGATTGGTGGCTGCATTATATTGCATGGCGTGTTGATATCGAGCGCCCGGCCCGGGCGTGGTTGGCTGTATGGCCTGCCATTGAGCTTGAGCTATGTCGCCGGTAATTTCAGGTTCGATAACCGCAACTGCATCACCCTCTTGTTCACTAATCATCTCATCCATAGGAATTGTGTCGGTGTCCTCTACCGGACCCGTGGCTTCTGCTTCAGTGGGTGCTGGCTCTATGGTTTCTTCCTCGTGTTCTGCTACAATTTCTTCGGTGGGGGGGGCTACGGTTGGTTCCTCTGAAGGTTCAACCGTGACTGGCTCTTCGGTCTGTTCCTCTACCCGTTCAGGGATGTTGGTAGGAAGTTCTTCCGTGGCAGCCTGTTCAACCAGGTCGGCGTCATGTTCCGTTACAACCTCACCAGTCGATGCCTCTCCGGGGGAGAGATGAAAGGTAATATAGACCCCAATCCCAAAGATGACGGTAGCAGTCCAAAGGGTAAAAGTAGCCCACATAAAGTAGCGCAGAACGCCAAGTTTACGAGGGAGTATCTTAAACCCGGCCAGCAAACAGTAAATAGCCAACAATTCAGCCGAAGCACCCAACCCAGCATGAATAAGAGCAACGATGGGCGGTATCTGGTTCAAGTTTCCGGGAAGTTCACCAACTAACAGCCGGAAGGTTGGGATCATAACGAAGGCGATAAATACAATATTGAGGACTACAATAGGGGCTTGAAATTTATCATGCAAGTGATACCTACCCGTAAGTTGGGTAATAACACCAGCACAAAGAACAAGATAAAATACTATCTGGACGATAACGTTGATGTCGGCGAATAAACTGGAACTCCAAAATCCTGGCATGAAATTCTCCTTGTGGTAAAACGATAGGTGATAGCGAGCTAGTGGTAAGTGATAGTTTTGGGGTTTTCCCCGTAACTATCGCTTAATTACAGGCAATTATAACCGCAGATAATATTTCACTGCAAGTATTATGATATGAATAGATGTATTGCCAAAAAAGCCAACAGTATATAATAAAATCGATTACTCATGGCGCTCCGCCTCCTCACAAACCATTTACCATAGGAGAAAACTGTACCTGCCAAATTGCAATTTTGCAAGAACAGATTAATCTAAAATAGTCGAGACGTTGCTCAACTATAGGGCAAGACCATATGAAAAACAGTTCTGCCAACATTGCCAACCACAAAGTATTAGCTTTTATCATCAGAGAGCATCCGCAACAGGGCTTTCAACTTTTAGTATTTAATCATCGAGATTTTCCAGAAGCAGGCACTCAAATTCCGGCGGGAACCGTTGAAGAACACGAACCTGTTGAGAAAGCACTGCATAGGGAAATTCAAGAAGAATCAGGGCTTTCCAACTGCAAGATGATACAAAGTTTGGGTACATTTGAAAATCACTTTCCTACACCAAATACTCTGCGTTTCCAGCACGTTTTTCTTCTTAAAGCCCCAAATGACCTGCCGGATTCTTGGGAGCATCATGTCACAGGCCCTGGGGAAGATGCCGGGTTGGTTTTTTCTTACTTTTGGGTTACGCTCTCTGATGATATCGTTTTAGCTCCAAATCAAGGGGATTACTTACCCGGTGTAATCGACGCGGTGCAAAATTTAAGAGTTTTGTAAGGTATTTTCGCTAAAATTGCAGTCAGATATAGAAGAATCGTTTGTAGGTTTAGCAAAGGAGACCATAATGATAGCGACGAAAGATCAAGTAAATCCCACCATCGCACTACCACCAATAGATGTTGCTGTTCCTACAACAACAGAAACAGCGACATTTGCCTTGGGTTGATTCTGGGGACCAGACGCCCAGTTTGGGAGTCTCCCCGGTGTTGTTCGGACTCGTGTTGGATATGCGGGAGGAACAAAAGACAATCCTACTTACCACAGTTTAGGCAATCATACGGAAACCTTACAAGTAGATTACGACCCAACCCAAATTTCATTCGAGAAGTTGTTAGAGATTTTTTGGAATAGCCATGATCCAACCCGGCGTCCCTGGAGCCAACAGTATAAATCTGCCCTATTTTATCATAATGACGAGCAGAAAACCTTAGCCACCCAGACCAAGGAACAACTGGCGGCCAGTAAAAAAAGCAAGTTCTTTAGCCGCAAGGTCTTTACCGAAATTGTTCCTGCCACAACATTTTACTTAGCCGAGAATTACCATCAGAAGTATTTATTACAGAACTCACCAAGGATTTGGGGCGACATTCTCGAAATCTACCGTGAGAACCCAATGGGTTGGATTAACTCCACCGCAGCGGCTCGCTTAAATGGTTATGTCGGAGGTTATGCGACAGTAGCGCAATTGGAAGACGAAATCGAGAGCCTTGGCTTATCCTTGCCAGCCCAGGAATATCTGCACAAGATTGTACAACGATTTGAGCGGTAAGTTAAGCGGTATCAAAAGAGAAATGGCTTGGTTGAGTAGCTCAACCAAGCCATTTTGATTCATTGTGTCTGATATTTACTAACCCTGGCAAGGCGGTATTTGGTCCAAGCAAAATATATCAAATGAATATATTTGTTTGACAGATTTAGTGGTGGACTATATACTTAAGCCGCTTAATTTGAGTGACAGGGTTATTGACAACTCTATCATCTCATTGACCACATATCTACTCCAACGATTAAAGCCTTTAATAATCAAGTATATATCCCACATATAAGGAATATTCCGCATGGCAAATAATAAGACCAGGCGCTTGCGCCGTATCTTTCGAGAAAACCAGCGAACCGTCACGGTTGCCATGGATCACTCCAACTTTTTCGGTGTTCAGCCCGGCTTTGAGCAGCCCCGCGAAATAATCAAGCAGGTGGTTGCCGGTGGAGCCGATGCGATAATGACAACCGTTGGTATGGTCAAGAATTTTGCGGAAGAACTGGCTCCGGCAGGATTGATTCTGCGCGTCGATGGGGGTGCATCTCGTATGGGAACCCGTACTTGGCGGGGCAGCTTAATCTTTGGGGCTGAAGCCGCTGTTCGGTTAGGGGCTGATGGTGTGGTGGCGATGGGCTTCCCCGGCTCTGAAAATGAGAACCTGAATTTGCGTTATCTGGCCGAACTGAGCGATCAGTGTACTCAGTGGAATCTCCCCCTTATGGCCGAGATGCTGCCACGAGGTTTCGAAGGCGGCGAAGATGCACGTTCCCCTGAGTCAATCGCTATGGCGGTGCGTATCGGGGCAGAGTTGGGCGCTGATATCATTAAGACTCAATACACCGACAGCGTTGAGAGCTTTCAGAAGGTTGTTTCCGGTTGTTACGTGCCGGTTGTGGTCTTGGGTGGAGCCAAGATGGAAGATGATGCCGCCGTTTTACGTACTGTGCGAGAGGCTATCGATGCCGGTGGTCGGGGCGTGGCGATGGGGCGCAACATTTGGGGCCACAAAAATCCGCAAAAGATGACGGCAGCCGTCGTTGCTATTGTTCACGATGATGCCTCTGTTGATGATGCGCTGGCGATGCTGGAATAAGTGACGACTATCATAAGGACGGATGATGATGACGAACCAGACCATGAAACGGGTTTTAATCACAGCCCCAAAAGAAGTTGAGATTGAGGAAATTCCTTTAGGCTCACCCGCCTCGGACGAGGTTGTGGTACGGGTACATTCCTCTGCTCTATGCACATTCGAACAGCGGGCCTACATTGGGATGGACCCTCGTTTCTATCCATTATTGGGTGGGCACGAACTATCCGGTGTTGTCGAGGCTGTGGGCGATGCGGTGAATGACATTAATATAGGCGATAAAGTCGCCGTCTCGGCCCTGGACCGGTGTGGATATTGCTACTCCTGCCGGAGAGGGTTGGGCTGTGAAAATGTCTGGTTCAAAAAAAGTACGGGGGACCAGCCTAAAGGCCCGATGGGACCGGCGGGATTAGCCACTCACAAGGTAGCCAAAGATTACCAGATTTACAAACTGCATCCTGATACCGATCTGCTCCACGCGGCCCTGACAGAGCCGCTGGCGTGCGTGCTACGCAGCATTAAAAAGGCCCAAATCCAACCAGGTGATACACTTGTTATCTTAGGTGGCGGGGTGATGGGCATTTTACATACTATTCTGGCTAGAGGCCACGGCGCTAACGTCATTGTCAGCGAGCCTGATGCCAGACGTAGAGAAGAAGCTCTGAAATTTGGGGCTAATCATGCCCTTGACCCATTGGCAGGCGACTTTGTCGAAAATATTAAAGCCCTTTCCGGCGGACGAGGGGCCGATGTCATTATCGTTGCGATGAGTGTGATTAAAGCGATGCAGGAGGCAATTGGCGCTTTGGCTAAAAGCGGACGACTACTGGTCTATGCCCGTATGTTCCCCAAAGGTGAGACCGTTGCCATTGACCCTAATCTTCTGCACGATAACGAAATCGTTTTAACCGGAACAATCAGCCAGAGTATTGAAGATTTTCAGCAATCCGCTGAGATGATCAGTAGCGGCGCCATCGATTTGGGCCCGGTCATCTCGGCCACTTATCCAATTGACCAGGTAAAAGAAGCATTTGAGGCAGCGATAGACCTCAGCACCTATCGAATTGTTGTGAACCCCTAGCGGGTTTCAGGAGTTGGCGAGTGGCTGCCCCGTCTCTATTACCTACAATCCGATTTGGGCGTGGCGAATGGTATGCCTTTGGTGGAGCTATAGCCTTTGCCTTAACGAACGTCTTAACCCGTGTTGCAGCGGTTGAAGGTGATGTGCTGGCTGGAACGGTCATCCGTTTGCTACCAACGCTTCTCTTTAGTCTGGGCATGATGGTCTGGCGTCGTGAACGAACCGCTCGGGTATTGGCCTGGCAAGCAGACTTTATTGGCTGGAAGGATATTGGCTGGCTCATATTCTACGGTATCGTTGTCGCCCCCCTGGCCCAGGTATGGCTCTTTCTCTCCTTTCGCTATGGGGGTGTGCTGGTTGCCGTGCCTTTTTTCTCTACAAGCCCTCTTTTTGGGGCGCTGATTGCCGTACCCTTTTTAGGAGAAGTTTTTGACAGGCGTATTGGGGTTGGCATCGTTACAACCATGCTTGGGATTGTATTGCTCACCTACGGTCAGCACACCGGCGTCCCATTTTCGGAGCAGTGGCCGCTTGGTGCACTATATGGCCTGCTTACCGGTCTGATGTGGGCCTTAAGTAGCAACATCGGCGGGCATTTGCTCCGCCGTGGCATGGATATTTATACCCTGTTAGGCATCACACTTGGGACTTCGGGAATAGTCCTCACAATTATTTTGACTGTCTCAGGGCAACTGGGAGTATTTACTGCCTTTTCTACAGCGGCTTTTTGGTCGCTCCTATCCGCCGGGTTGCTATTTGGTGTGGCCCAATACCTTCTCTTTACTGCTTTTGCCCTGACCACCGTCGCCAGCGCCAGTACCATCAAGACGTTTGACGTAGGTATTGCCACTCTTGTTGCCGTGCTGCTGCTGGGAGAAGTGATTAATCTACCTATTGGGATCGGTATTTTACTCATTGTAGGGGGTATATTAGTAGTACAATTAGCCAAGGAGCCAGTACTCAGAGCACAATCATTACCAGATGAGATTTCGCCCGAAAAAGTTAAAGCATAACAATCAACACCCGTAGCCTATGAGCCAAGAGCCATTACTTTTGGGAATCGATATCGGCACAACCCAGACGAAAGTCGGCGCATTTCATTTAGATGGTCGTCCGGTAGCAATTGCCGCTGCAAGTTATCCGTTAGCCTTTGACGCAGCGACTTCTGCCGCCGAGCAGAACCCAGCCGACTGGTGGACGGCCACCGTCCAAGCTTTGCGACAAGTGTTGGCTAAAATCGATACTCATAGATTGCTGGCTCTGTCCGTTGGTGGACAAGGGCCGACAGTAGTTCCCATTGATGAGTATCTTAATCCAGCCGGTGCGGCATTAACCTGGATGGACCGGCGGGCTAGCCAAGAGGTGCAGTTACTCGGTGAACGGGTTGGCCGTTCTCTGCCACCTCACGCTTATATACCTAAGGTGATGTGGCTCAAACAACACCGACCCGATACCTATGCTGCAGCTCAATGGTTCGGCCAGTCATGGGATTTTGTGGCGGCCCAACTTTCTGGAGAAGTGGCAATTTCCATGTCGCCGAGTATTGCCCCGTGGAGTGATGACTTGCTTGCGGCCTCAGACTTGGATAGGGTAAAATTCCCGCCGCTTCAAATGATGGCTTCACAGATTGGGCAGGTTACGGCGAAGGCTGCTCAGGCTACTGGCCTGCCGCAGGGACTACCGATTATCGGCGGTATTAGTGATTATTTTGAGAGCCTGATTGGTAGCGGCACTTTACAACAGGGAATCGCCTGTGATAATGGCGGCACTTCGGAGAGTCTGAATGTATGCTGGGATGCAGCAGTTGATATTAAAGAGGTTTTCTGCCTCCCTTCGTTTGTTGATGGCTATTGGTATATTGGTGGCCCAGCCTCGACCACAGGCAAGGCCCTCGAGTGGTGGCGTGAGCAAGTTATGGAGCAGACCACCGATGACTGGCACATATTGGAGGGCGTAGAATCCATTCCCCCCGGTAGTGAAGATTTGATTTTTTTACCATACCTGGCCGGTGAGCGCGTGCCGATTTGGGATTCAGACGCTCGTGGGGTGTTTTTTGGCCTTTCTCTCAACCACCGGCGGGAGCATATGACACGGGCGATATTGGAATCTGTTGCCTATGTGCTGTGCCACATCATCGAACATATCAAGGATGCAGGGGCCGGAGTACAAGAGATTCATGTGTGTGGGGGTCAGGCCAAGAGTAAATTATGGTGCCAGATTAAGGCGGATGCGACGGGGCGGCGCGTTATCATGCCTGAAGTGACCGATGCTGCGGTATTGGGGGCAGCCATCATCGCCGGAGTGGGAGCCGGGGTCTTTGAAGATTATGGAGCAGGCGCCAAAAAAATGGTCCGAAAACGCGCTGTTCTTGAGCCGGATAAGATCAACCACGAACGCTACCAGTCGCTTTATGCCATTTATCGTGATTTATATCCAACGCTTAAACCATTCTACAAGCGGTTGAGCAGTTTTCAGTGAGGATGACGCATGGACAAGCCAAACGGAAATCACACTGTTCGAGTTAGCCCGACGGCCTTACGAGAGTTCATTACTAGTATTTTGACAACCCTGGAAGTCTCGCCCTCGCAAGCAGCTATCGTCGCCGATGTTCTGGTGGCGGCCAATTTGCGCGGCGTTGACTCTCATGGGGTGGCGCTCTTAAACTGGTATGCCAATAGCTTGTCGCGCGGCCTGATTGTGAAGAATGAGTCGGCGGTGATTGAGACAGAAGGTCCAGGCTTTGCCATCGTTGATGCCAGAAATACATTAGGCGCTCCAGCGGCTATCATGGCCATGGACAAATGCTTAGAGCTTGCCCGAACGAATGGCCTGGCCTGTGTTACGGTTCGTAACGGCAACCACTTTGGAATGGCGGGTTACTACGCCATGAAAGCCTTGCCACAGGATATGGTTGGCATGGCTATGACCAATGCCTCTCGCCTGGTCGCGCCTACCTTTGGCGTAGAGCCGATGCTCGGCACAAATCCAATTGCCGTGGCCGTACCGGCTGGCAGCGAATATCCCTTTGTCCTTGATATGGCTACCAGTACCAGGCCCTTTGGCAAAACCGTGGTCGCCAAAGATAGAGGCGAACTGTTGCCAGAGGGCGTGGCCATTGATGCCGAGGGGCAGCCTGTACACGATCCAGGAGTATTTATCGAAGCGGTGCGAAAGCACACGATGGCGTTATTGCCTTTGGGAAGTTTTGCAGAATTAGCCAGTTACAAGGGATATGGATTGGCGATGTTGGTCGATATTCTCAGTGGGGTTCTGTCTGGAGCGAATTTTGGGAAGCATGTGAATGAGCATCCAGAAGAACCCGCTAATGTTGGGCATTGGTTTATGGCGATTAATGTTGCTTCATTTCTGCCGGTAAACGAGTTAAAAACTCGGATGGATACTCTGATTAAAGAACTCAAAGAATCACGCAAGGCTCCAGGCCAGCAGAGAATCTACATTCCCGGCGAGATTGAATTTGAAACCGAGATTAAGCGCACTAAAAACGGCATTCCACTTGATTTGAATTTGGTGAATTTACTTCAATCTTTGGCCGATGATATTGGCACTCCGGTTAAGATTGAGGTCATTGAATGATATGGGTGTGGTCATAACTGTAACATAAGGAGGAAATATGGCTGGTGCAGACCTGCGCGAAAAGTTGCAAAACGGGGATATTGTTTACGGCACGATGCTCTTTGTGGCTCGCAATCCTCGTTGGGCCAGATTTATTGCCGGGCTTAATCTTGATTACGTGATTATTGACACCGAGCACGCAGCCTATAGTCGCGGCGAGGTGGCAGATTTAATTGCTGCCCTTAACATTACGGACATGACACCTATTGTCCGCATCCCGTATCCATCAATCCACCAAGTGACCATGGCCTTAGATGCCGGAGCGCATGGTGTTCTTGTGCCATATTGCGAAACTGTGGCCGAGGTGCAAGAGGTGGTTGGTGCGGCCAGATGGCGTCCGCTGAAGGGTGCACTCTTGAAGCGGGCCATTGAAACGGGTGAGTTACCGAGCCAGGCGTCAGAGGAATATCTGCAACAGAACAACCGTAACAGCTTTGTGATGATTGGTATTGAAAGCATCCCTGCCATTGAGAATTTAGAGGCCATTGTGCAAGTCAAAGGTATTGATGCTATCTTCATAGGGCCAAACGATCTGACCGTTTCAATGGGTATCCCTGGCCAGGTACATCACCCTGATTATGAGGAAAAGCTGCGCTACGTTATTCGTATATGCACAGCGCAAAATATTCCCGTTGTCATTCATCTTAACTCTATCGAAGATGTAACCAAATGGGTTAACGAAGGAGCGCGATTCGTACTATATATGAGCGATGCCACCGCAATGGTAAAGGGGTTGCGAAAGGATTTTGAAGCAATTCAGCAACAAGTTTCTGGTTAATTCTTCTGATAAATAGAATGGATAGCCTATGAAAATTACAGATATTCAGGTCTTTCCATTAGGGTATATTCGAGAAAAGCCTACGCCCTTCACCCGGTCGTTTGCCCTGGTGAAAGTAGATACCGATGCCGGGGTAAGTGGTTGGGGTGAAGCCAGCGATATGTTTGGTCACTGGAACCCCCTGGTCATCAAGCAAATCGTTGACGAGGAGTTGAAGCGCCATCTGATTGGAAAAGACCCTCTGCTGCTAGAACGTCACGTGCGTCATATTCAACAATGGGTTTACCCAACTCTAGGGTTATCAGGCCCTATAATCCAGGCTCTCAGTGGCGTGGAGATTGCCCTGTGGGATATTCGGGGCAAGGTCAAAGGGGAGCCAATTCACCAGATGTTAGGCAGTTACCGGGATGAAATCGCTATCTATGCGGCTGGGACCATTGCTTTTGACCAGCCCGCCAATTGGCACGCCGAATTCTTTGACCAATTGTTAGAGCAAGGTTGTACAACCGTTAAGCTGCGTATCGGGGCCGGCCTGCATTGGGATGTCAATCTGGTTAAGGAAGTGCGCCAGATTGTTGGCCCGGATATCGATATCATTGTGGATGGCAAATATAACTACACCCTAGCTTCGGCAATTAAGCTGGCTCACCAGCTTGAAGAATTTGATGTTTTGTACCTGGAGGAACCCATTCCACAATATAATCTGGATGCAGTAGCAATGCTGGCTACACGAACCAGACTACCCCTGGCCTATGGCGAAGACACCTATACCATTCACGGTTTTCGAGACCTCATCACCCATAAGGCTGCCTCGGTGCTGCAGCCCGATGCGACACTAACCGGTGGCTTGCGTGAGGCCCAAAAGGTGGCAGCATTGGCCGAAACCTGGGGATTACCCGTGTCACCTCACTGCGGCGGGTTAACGGCGGTAGGTATTGCTGCCAATGTACATTTCAGTGCTACGGCCCCTACTTTCACGGTTCTTGAATACGATGCAGCATCGCAGCAACCACTGCGAGATGAATTGTTAGTGGACAGCCTCTTTTCTCCCGACCGGGTTAATAACGGCTGTCTAACCGTACCGGAAGGGCCGGGGTTAGGCATTGAGGTTAACGAGGCAATTTTGGAGAAATATCCATACCAGCAACGCGGACAAATACCCGATATACCGCCCAGCTACGCAACGCCTCACTTGTAATCTAAATCAAATTAGATATGGGGAGCTATTTAAATGCCAGTCAAAGTGATGACATACAACATTCTTGATGGCGGTGAAAACCGTGAGTCCTTGCTCCTAGAGGTTTTCAAAGCAAAACAACCCGATGTCATAATTTTGCAAGAAGTTTTTCAAGAGGGATTGATTCAAGAATTCGCCAAGGCTCTTAATATGGATTACTTCTTTGCCAAGGGCAATAACATCCGGCATTTGGCTTTATTGAGCCGGTTGCCTATTGTATCACCCAGAAATCATCATCCTTTTCCTATACGATGCGCCGTCCTGGAAGCAACAATTGAGTTTGCTTCAAATTACCACGTCCAACTCTTCGGGGTACACCTGGCCCCCTTTGTGGCTTTCTATCGTGAGTGGTGGCGGACCTGGGAACTGAAGATCATCTTGCGTAAAGCGATGCAGTACAACAACATTCCTTGTTTAATCGCGGGTGATTTCAATGCCATCGCGCCAAATGACCGGGTTGAATGGGTCGATTCAATCCCCTCATCTCTCAAATGGACACTCAGGATGCAAGGTTGGAGAGTTTTTCACTGGGCACTCGCTCAACCCTTGGCTGCTGGTTTTACAGACTCCTACCGCTTTCTGCATCCCAAAGAGGATGGATTCACCCTACCCACGCCAGAGCCTCATGCCCGGCTCGATTACATCTTTGTCAACGATATATTAAAAGCTAACCTGCAACAGTGTGATGTTGTCTGTGATATTGAGGCTGTTCATCGAGCCTCAGATCATTATCCGGTTTTGGCAGAATTTGCAGTGTGAGATATCATTGTCGATAATGTAGCATAAAGTTTAAAATGAATTAATTTGTTTGACAAATATAACTGGCTATTGTATAGTACGGGCCGATATAGTCGCCCCAATAATTATAGGACCAATCTATGCGCCTTGAACTAGCATCATATCATGTTAGTCGATTGGAATTCGCCGATCAAACACATTATGAGCATGGCGTTTTATCTATTAATCGGGACGAGTTGGTTGCGATTTTAACCGATGAGTTCCCGATAGATAGCGTTGATATCGCGTTGGCCCATCCGGGCGATGAGACACGCATCGTCCATATCCTCGATACTATTGAGCCACGCTACAAAGTAGCTGGACACGGGCGTATATTTTCCGGCTTACTTGGTCCACCCGACACGGTTGGCTCAGGGCGTACTCATCGATTGCAAGGCATGGCCTTGCTGGCTACGGCGCAAGTGCCTAATCCGGTGACCGGCCTCCTGCAACCACGCGAGGCGATTGTGGATATGACCGGACCGGCAGCGCCCTATTCCCCCTTCTCTGAAACAGCCAACGTGGTTGTTACCTTCCATCCGGCCCCCAATGTAGACAATGCGGACTTCGACCAGGCCTTACGTTTATCCAGCCTCCGAGCCGCTGAATATCTGGCCCAGGTCACACGCGACCTGCAGCCGGATAATATAAGAACTTTTGAGCTTATTGACACCGACCCCACCTTACCCCGCATTGTCTATCTTTATCAAGCTCAATCCCAAGGGATTTACTCAGATACATATTTATACGGAAAAGCCATTCAAGACATGGTGCCGACCATCATTCACCCCAATGAAGTGATGGATGGCGCTCTAGTCAGTGGCAATTATGTCTACGCTTGCTTCAAAAACCCAACGTTTCTCCACTGCAACAATCCGGTTATCCAAACATTGTATGCTGAGCATGGAAAGTCGTTAAACTTTGCCGGGGTAGTTTTGTATCGCGGTCATAACTACACCCAAGCCGAAAAGCAGCGAGCCGCTAACTACGCTGCCAAGCTGGCCCAGTTATTACGCGCTGATGGAGTCATCCTCACCGGGGAGGGTGGGGGTAATTCGGCCATTGATATGATGTTGGCTCTGCAAGAGTGCGAACGCCTGGGGATTAAAACAACGGTCATCACCTATGAATTGGGCGGGCCGGAAGGCCAGGACTTCCCCTTGGTTCATGGTGTTCCTGAGGCCGAAGCGATTGTTAGTACTGGAAGTGTTGACAAAACGCTAACCCTACCAGCTATGCCAGCTGTTATCGGCGGTGACAACTTCTTGGATAGTGGTCATCCTGCAACGGAGGCTCGTGACCTGAGCTATGACTATGTGTACTGCATTGCTAACCAGCTTGGTGTTGGGCGATTGATGGCGCAGGCGTATTAGGATGGGGTTAAAATTAGAAATTAGAGGTTAGAGCCTGACAATCTCCCAATCTCTAAAAATGGTTCGGGGTTTTTATGCCAATTGCTCTGGGCGAGTCGTTTTCATTCGACCAATCGCTGCCAACCGACAATGTGTCGGGCGAGATTGAAAATGAAGCAACTACAAAGATTGCTATTCTCGGAGCAGGCTTGGCAGGTTTAACCTGTGCTTATCGACTGGCAGAGAGTGTTCATCACCCGCTAAAGCAAGACGAGTTAATTGTTCTTGAACGTGAAGCCCAACCCGGCGGGCGCATCCGCAGCTTGAAAATAGAAAACAGGGTTATCAATCTAGGGGCGGTTGCTTTTCAGCACGATCATTACCAACGCTACATGGCCTTGCTCATTGAGCTTGGCCTGATGGACCGGATACAGATTATCCCCCGCCGTCGAATGCTTTTCGGGTATGGAGAGCGGACGACACGGGCAGATAATCTCGCCATAATCTGGGATGCGCTGAAGGGGCTAGTCGGGCGTGGTGTGTATTCGCCCGGTGAGGCGTCGCAGTTGTTGCGGTTTTATTTCTTTCTGCGGCGAGTGACCAAGCCGGAGAATGGGGCCGAATTTATGGCCCTGCACCAGGTGTCAGT
>Ga0210124_1000724_pt1 | contig 15852 bp, 8 predicted proteins | sample Muzzi_PWC_D2_FD_185554 | JGI IMG/M metagenome (GOLD analysis project Ga0210124, IMG submission 185554) | Wetland microbial communities from San Francisco Bay, California, USA, that impact long-term carbon sequestration - Muzzi_PWC_D2 (SPAdes) | ecosystem: Environmental > Aquatic > Marine >... | reverse complement strand
GACCGCTACCGATTGCGGACGAGCTGCGTAATCAAACTCTTCGATTGCCCGATGAAATGCGGCGATGGCTCCTTCGCAATCTTCATGAAGTTCGAGGCTGATGCCGTAACGATAATACCAGCTTCCAATTCGGTAGTGGTTGGGGTTTTCCAGCTGTTCAAATTCACTCGCCTTTTGCCTGCAGAGTTCGGCCGCCCCCAATTCTCGCCCGGCGTGCCAGAGAGTATACGCCAGGTAATTGACAAGTCGGATGATCGGCGTGTCGGTGGGGTCCGTCTGCGGTTCCAACAATGCCAGACGTTGTCGTAGTATCTCCTCCGCATCATCGAGATTACCCTGCCGCACGTGGGCAAGCGCAAGAGCGATGGCAGCCTCATTGGTATCATTGTGCATATCACCGCGGGAACCCCGGAACAATTGGAGCGCCATGCGGTGGGCATCGAGGCACTCGGATACCGGCCCCGTTTGAAGTGCCACCAGGCCGTCCAAATGCCGGGCCAATCGAGCGTATTCCCTTGCAACGTAATGACTATCTTGACCAAAGTGTGCCTCAGCTGACTCAATGGTCTCGCGGTCAATGCTAGCGGCCGACTGGAAGTCTCCCCGTCGTGCTACGGAATCGGCAAGCCCGTTCATTAGATCGAGGATGACACGAGGGTCTGAATCGGTGCGCCCCTCTACTTTTTCGATCGCATCTCGAAGAAGCGATTCCGCCTCCTCATGGCGCCCGCGTCCCGAAATCACGGCGGCGAGTTCTGCGACAACCTTGATAGTGTCATTTCCCTCGACGGCCTTCACCACTGTGAAGTCCGCGATCGCGTCCCGCAACAATGCCTCGGCCTCTTCCGCGCGTCCGTCCGCGACCAGCACGTGACTCAATCGTGTGAGGACTATCAGAGTTTCCGTATGCTCAGGCCCGAGGCCGGTGCGGGCGTGCTCGAGCGCCTGCTTGAGCATGTGTACTGCGTCGACGATTCGATCAGTGCGCGCGTAGATTTCCGACGCCAACAACCAGCGAATACGGATGCTGACACGAGAGTCGGGTCCATGCAAACGATCACTCGATTCCAGCGCCGTGACCAAAAGCCGTTCCGCCTCCCTATGCCGCTTTTCGGATATGTAGACTCGGCCGAGATTCAGAGACGACCGCACGAATAGCTCATGCTCGTCCCCGAAGCACTCTTGGACCGCACCAAGCGCGGCCATTTGGTAACTCTCCGCCTCCCGCTCTCGGTGAAGTCGGATCAAGGCTTCGCCGAATCCATTCGTGGCCGTTAGCGTCAGCTCATGGTTCGGCCCCAGCACTTCCATCGTTTGCTCAAGTGCCTTTTGGAATAATGGAAGGGCCGGCCCTGGCGTTGTCGATTCGACATACGCGCGCCCAAGCCGGCAAAGCGATGCGATTCGGTCCTCGGGTTTGGATTCTTCATTGTCGCGATGATAATCGCTTACCCACTTGTAGTGCGGTATCGCGGCACGGTACAGACCGAGGTTGAAGTAGGTATGAGCAATTGTCGTACGTACTTCCGCCTCTACGGCCGGTTGTTGAGCGAGCAAGTCATCTGCAAGCCTCGCGGAGGCGTCGTCGAGCACTTCACGAACCGTGACGTTGCGTCCGCCGGGGCGCTCGGGATCGGCGGCTGCGAGCATATCTTGAAGAAACACCTTGACGGTGTCGGCTTTCTGCCCCTCGGAAGCTGCCAGCTCCGCCGATTTGCGGGCCTGTGCGGATGCCGCCGCTTCACGACGCGCCAATTGGCGATACTCCGCCGCCTGGTAAGCGGCATAGATGGCGAACAGACCGCACAGCACAAACGCGATCACCACGGCAACCAATGGCCAGCGATACCGATGAACCGACTTGCGGAGTAAGTAAGTCGCTGAGTCTCTCCGGGCATCGATGGGCTCGCCCTGCAGAAACCTCTGAATGTCCTCGCCAAGTTCGCCCGCCGATTGATATCGGCGCGACGCATCCTTTTCCAATGCCTTGGTGCATATCGTCGCTAGGTCGCCACGTAACGACTGATCGAACATCGTGATCGGTCGTGGTTCCTCGTCTCGTATGATTCGTGCCGCCTCGGGAAGGGACTGGCAAGCAACATCAAGCGGTAATTGTCCGCACAAGGCTTCGAACATCAGAACGCCGAGTGAATAAACGTCGGATCGGGTGTCGATCGCGAGCGGATCACCGAGAACCTGATCCGGACTCATATAGGCAAGGGTGCCAACTAAGTGCCCAGCGTCTGTTAGCGTCGTCATGAATTTCGCTTCGGGGTCAATGACTCGCGCGACGCCGAAGTCGAGAATCCTAAGCTGGTTTGCGGCATCGACCAGGATATTGGCCGGTTTGAGGTCCCGATGAATGACGCCTTTCACGTGAGCATACTGCACCGCATCGCATAACTGCATGACAAGTTCAAGCCGTTGTCGCCTTGCTGGTCGGAGTTCCTGCAGGTGGTGATCAAACCGCTTTCCCTCGATGTACTCCATGACAAGGTACGGCCGACGGATGAACTCTCCAGAAGATGTCGTTACTTCCGCAATGTCCGCCTCGTAGACGCGAGCAATTCCGGCATGCTCAAGTCTCCCGAGAACGTGGCACTCGTGCATGAACCGTTTCAGCAGGTCATCCGATGGTGAATAAGCGCGAACCACCTTGAGGGCAACCGTACGATGCGGACGCTGCTGGCGAGCCTCGTACACGACACCCATTCCACCTTCACCGATTTTGCGGACGATTTCATAGTTGCCGATCCTACCGGGTAACATCCGGGACTCGGCAGGCATGGCGAGTGCGTGAACCGGGTTCGTCAGGAATTCCTCGTCAGCGCTTTCGTGATGGTGCAGTAAGTCCTCGACCTCGGTGCAGAGTTCCCGATCGTGGCCGCATTGCTCCGCCAGGAACTTGGCACGACTACCCGGAGGAAGATCGATTGCGCGCTGGTATAATGACTCAACCAATACGTAACGACTACGCGAGTCGGACTTAGCCATTGCAGGAATCAGCCTCCGACAGTGCCTTGTGAAGTCGTGCAACAATGTAGCGCCATTCGCGATCGATTGTAGGAACAGACAGTCCCAACGCTGCGGCCGTCTCTTCACGGTTCAGGCCTGCAAAACAACGCAAAGAGACGATTTGCGCCTTGCGCGGGTCATCCTGGTTGAGCCTTTCCAATGCCGCGTCGAGCGTGATGACGTCCTCGACCGGGCAAGCCAGGGGGGTCTCGAACTCCCCAAGCTCAATACGTAATCTGTCCCCGCCACGCTTCAAACTTTTTTTTCGCCGGGCCTGGTCGACGAGCACCTGCCGCATCGCCTCGGCCGCCGCGGCGAAAAAGTGACCTTTGCTGTCCCAACCCGGGTCCTCTTTGCCGGACACACGTAGAAAGGCCTCGTGGACGAGGGCGGTCGGATGTAGCGTGTTTCCCGGCGGAAGCTTGGCCATCCGCGATCGGGCAAGCTTGCGCAGCTCCTCGTAGACCAGTGGAAGGAGTTCCGCCGCCGCCAGGCGATCGCCTCTTCCGGCTGCCTCGATTGCTCGCGTAATCGACCTGGTGTTTCCTTCCATTCGAGAATTCTCGCGAATCCATGATAGCGCATCGCCAAAGCGTGCGAATTGTTGGTAATGAGGAAAGCTGCCACGGGCGCTTCGGAGCCACTGTTCCCCGCGCCGGGCAGCGGTTCATGCGTATTTATTCAAGGACTCGTGTTAACCCTCACTGCAGACGGCGTATCACGGTGCTGACCGAGTTCACGGCTGAGCCCTGCCGTCGGTGTTATTGATTGTACACCAAGCGGCGATGGTGGGCGCCCTGCCGATAGGGCGAATCTTAGAGGATGGTGGAAGATGCATAGGGCGATCAGATTGTCCGGACATGACCGATATGCAGGAGTAAGGGCGTTGGATGGCTGGGGCTCAATCCGGGGCGAAGTTCTTGCCGTACATCTGTTCCTCTTGTTGGCACCAGCAGTCTCCGTGGCAGGGACCGCGTTCACCTACCAGGGCGAGCTCACCGAGAACGGCGTGCCTGCGAACGGCACGTTTGATATCGCTTTCTCGTTATGGGACGCGCCGGACGGCGGAAACGAGATCTGCTGCCCGGTCGTGGTGAATGACGTTCAGGTCGTCGACGGCCGGTTCAACGCGCAGCTCGACTTCGGGGCCGACGCATTCGACAACCAGGGCCGCTGGCTGGAGCTGATCGTCGAGGGGTTCACGCTGTCTCCCCGCCAGCCGATCACGCGATCGCCTTATGCCATACAGACGCGCGGGATCTTCGTGGATGAGAACCACAACGTCGGCATCGGAACAACTACGCCGGAGGAGCGAGTCCACATTGTCGGCAACGACGCGACGCTCCGAATTGAGACGGACGGCCCCACCAACGACGGCACTTTTCTCCGCGACACGGCAGACGGAGTGTCAAGGCTTTGGAAGCAGGTCAGTATTGGCGATGCGCATCTCGACATCGATGCCATCCCCACCACGGGATTCAGCAATGCGGCAGTGCGCTTCTTCCGCCACACGAGCACTTCCGGCGGCAAGCAGGTTGAGTTTTACGAAGGCAACGGCACGGACCAAATTTCGGCCAGGATCGGCACGTTTGGCGCTGACAGTTGGTTTCAACTCTTGAGTGGCGATTTCGGCATCGGAACGGATGACCCTCAGGCCAGACTGGATGTGATCGCCCGCGGGAATGGCAAAGCGGGCAGGTTTCTCGGCGACGTGGCCATGACCGGCGGGCTCGAAGTGGCCGGCGACGGAAGTGTCCCGGTCATCCGCGCCGAAATCGACGGAACCGGTGCGGGGCTTCGCGTGGCCGACGGGCCTGACACGCTCGACGTCGATGTGAACTCGATCAATACCCGTGGAGACAGTCCCATCGGTGACCCGCTCTACCTCAACGACGAGGTGTCGGAATCAGTTCTGATCGGCTTCGGTGGCGGCAACTGCGGCATCGGTGGCGGCACGGCCGGACTGCCGCAAACCAGGCTGCACGTGGACGGCGGATCCGACGTGACCGTCAGCGATCTCGGGAGTGGTTACCTGCTTCTGGGCTCGCCGGCCGACACCAACATCGTGATGGATAACAACGAGATCATGGCCCGCAACAATGGCCAGCCGTCGACGCTTCATCTGAACGCCGAGGGAGGAGACGTCAAGATGGGGCCACAGCAGGCCCATCCGGCATACGCCTATGCAAGCATCGTAGCGTTACCCTCACTGGTATTCGTCTCATCGGGAACACCCAATGTGGTGGATGCCTTTCAAGTAACCAACGGTACCTTCGACGTCCTCATTGATGGAGGCGTCGCCCCCGATGACGTCATCATTGTCACCTCCAACAGGGCGGACATTGTCGCCACGGGGGAGTATGACGAGTCCGGTGGAACTACGGCTGTCCGCTGCAGGTGTTATGAAGTCGACTCCGGCGATCCAAGATACTGCACGTTCTCGCTACTGATATTCAGGCCATAGGTGAGCGGGCAGTTGGCCAAAGAGGCGTATCTCAAAGGAAGCCGAAACATGAACAGCCAGATCAGATTGTCGGGACATGGCCTAGGCAAACGACTGAAGTCGGGTTGCGTGGCCGGTCTTCTGTTTCTGTTGGCGCCTGCCATCGCTGCAGCGGACACGGCGTTCACGTACCAGGGCGAGCTCACGGAAAACGGCGTGCCGGCAAACGGTACGTTCGACATCGAGTTCTCCTTGTGGGACGCAGATGTCGGCGGAAATCAGATCTGCTGTCCGGTCGTGGTGAATGACGTTCAGGTCATGGAAGGCCGGTTCAACGCGCAGCTCGACTTCGGGGCCGATGCGTTCGACAACCAGGGCCGCTGGCTGGAGCTGATCGTCGAGGGGTTCACGCTGTCTCCCCGCCAGCCGATCACCCGAGCCCCTTATTCGATTCAAACGCGCGGCATCTTCGTTGATGAGAATCAAAACGTCGGCATCGGAACAACTACGCCGAACGCTACGCTTGATGTAAACGGCTTGGCCGCGTTCGAGAACGCTACCTTCGCGCAGCAGGTCAACTTCGGCGGTGGCGCGCGCTTGAACGGTGGTGGTCTCATTGTCGACGGTCCGAGTTCCGGGGGGCCGACTGATCATTCGGTGTCCATCTACGCCATCACGGACGGAGACAGTCTGCGTTCCATCAATGACGGTAACGGAAAGGCAGCTCGGTTCGAGGGTGACGTCGTCGTGACCCGCGGAAACATCGGCATCGGCAACGCCGATCCTCCTTACCCACTTACCATTGAATCCAACAGTGCGTCGGCGACCGTTGTAGCGTCGAATCTCGGATCCGCCCCGGTAATGGTCGCAAACGGAACGAGCGATGCGACGCTGGGAGGCACCGACGGACTCATCATTGCAGGACAGCTCGGGGAAAATAATCTCGCCATCGATGGCAATGAAATCATGGCGCGCCTTGGGCGCTTTTCCGCGCCTCTCTATCTGAACAAAGACGGCGGCGACATCGTCTGCGGCGGTGCAATTGACATTAGCTACTCCGTAGTGACCGGCGGAAGTGAGGCAATTTGCCCGGCCGGTACGAGGGTACTAAGCGGCGGCTGCAGAATCACCGGGGACGCGGAAGTCCGGGCGAGCTACCCATCAGGCGATGCCTGGCATTGCGAAGCCGGAGATGCCGTGGGATTCATAGAAATGGAAGCGTACGCCATTTGCGCGAACGTCAAGTGATGGGCCACCAGTGCAAGAGCCGAATGAACAGGGCGACCCATACGAGCTTATGTTATCTGTGCTCGTCTGAAGTAAGTTCGTTAGGGTAGCGAGCTCGTCGTGCGACGAAAGGGATAGACAATGCAATCGCTTAGCGTCGAACGTGACTGCCACACCAGCAGCCAAGGAGCCCGGGGACGAATTGCCTTGGGCACCGCAGGGTATCCAACGCCCCGAGTAGACCGAAGGCGGCGGTCCATTGGAATCGTGGTAGTCCTCTGCGGTCTGCTCGCGACCGTGACGCCATGGAGACGTGCCGGCGAGGCGAGCGCTGGAGGCCGCGGTGTACTTGAAGTGAGTTGGTATTCGCTTGACGGTGGAGGCGGGCAATCGTCGGGCGGGCCGTTCGACGTCTCAGGCACGATCGGCCAGGTGGATGCAGGGCAGATGGTCGGCGGTGGATTTCGAGTAAGCGGCGGCATCCGGCCGGTCCAGAGGGATATGCGGGGACCGGGCGATTGCAACGGCAACGGCGTTCCGGACGCCACCGACATTACGCTTGGAACCAGTTCGGATTGTAACCTGGACGATCTTCCAGATGAGTGCAGCCTGGCCGACTCGGCCGAAGCGGACTGCAACAACGACGATATTCCCGATGACTGCCAGATCATGCAGTTCTATACCGGATCGGCCGCACCACCGGATGAATGGGCTCAACTGAGCAACTGGCTGGGGCAGGTAAGCCCGTCAGACGGGGACCACGCCTGTATCCGGTGCAATGACCGCACTCCGTCCATCGTGTTCGCGGAGGATTACCGGCTTTTGGCGTCCATGGCCAGCGAACTGGACTTGACCATCGACGGTAACGGCGGCTCGCCCGAGCTGGAGCTGGACGGACCATCATTTGTCAAGGGCGACCTTGAGATGACCGGATCCTCCACCCTACGCAACAACAGCGACCTGCTCGTGCGCGGTACGCTCCACTGGGTCGACGGCACCATTCGCGGTCCCGGCACTACGACGGTGACCGACGGGTTGACCTTGACGCCTGCCGATGATCGGGCGGACCTGCGGGACGGCCATCACCTCCGGCTGGTGGGCGGTTCGGCGGCGGTGAACAGCAAACTCCTGGCACTTTCGAATGCGTCGACCTTCACGATCGGAAACGGCGTCACCTATACCTACCATGGAAGTGCCAGTGTTTTTAGCGGGGGGTCGGGCCGGGTTGCCGTGGAAGGCACGTTCGTTCGCGCTACCGGCGATGACCGAGCGACGATCAGCTCGATGATCGATGCCACTGGCCTGATTCACAACATGTCCGGCGAGCTGCAGCTACGGGGCGGGGGTACCCACAGCGGTATGGTGCTCAGTGGCCCGGGAACGACACTTTGGCTGCGTGACACCCATGATTTCCTCCCGTCATCCAGCCTGACGGCCGAGCGGTTGGTGTTTGATGCTGCCAGCGGCACGTCGTATGTGCGCGGAGCAATCGACATCGCGGCTTCGCTGGAGTGCATCGGCTCCACCTGGGTCATTACGGACGAAGCGGATATCATCAATCTTGGCGACTCTGTTTTTGTGGTGCAGGGGACGCTGGAGTTGGACGGGCCCACGGATCGCGCGCTTTCCGTAGAACACATCACGGTCGGACCCTCGCCGCCAGCAACCCCCTCCAGTAACGCAGTGTTTGATTCCGGCCAGCCGATCGAGACGGAGGTCTTCGGCTTCTACAATGGAGCCGTACGTGGAAGCAGTCCGATAAACATCCACGACGAGTTTGTTTGGGACGACGGCAGTTTCTTTGCCGGCGGTGACGTGACCGCCTATGGATCGATCGACATTCAGGATACGAACCACAGCCGTGGGACGCATCGCGGACTGCGCGTAGGCGGGAACGCCACGATGCGCGCGGGTCTGACGTTAAACAACGGAGGGCGGCTGGACATTCTTTCGACCGGCATGTTCGAGCTTCTCGGCGACACCTCTATTACCGGCACAGTCATCAACAATGCCGGCGTACTGGTGAAGACAACGGTCAATGACGAGTCCAGGTTTACCGCTGACATCAACAACACGGGAACGGTGGAATTGCTGACTGGCACGATCCACCTTCAGCAGATGGATTACCTACAAACGGCAGGTCAGACCGTGCTGAATGGTGGTAGCATAACGTCGTATCTTTTCGATGGCCTTCAAATTGAGGGAGGGCTGCTGGCTGGTGTGGGCTCGGCGGATTGTGACGTATACATCGACGGCGGAACGATGGCGCCGGGCCTGGGCATCGGCGAGTTGTTCGTCGGGGGCGACTACTTCCAGTCATCGGTCGGAAAGCTGGCGATCGAGATTGCCGGACCAGACCCTGACGGGTCCGATGTTCTCTCCGTTGGCGGAGTCGCAACGCTGAGCGGTACCCTCGACGTCGCCCTAATTGATGGCTATGTCCCAGCCGTGGGCAGCACTTTTGAGATCCTCACGGCGACGATGGTTGAGAGCGAGTTCGCCAGCGTGGCGTTGGTTGGCTTCCCGGCCCACCTGGACGTCATACCGATGTACGGGGCAACCACGGTCACGCTCGAAGTCGTCATGCGTGCGGCAGCCGATTGCGACGAGAATGGCGCGATCGACCTGATCGACGCCGCGTGTTTTGTGGCGTGCATGCAGGGACCAGCGGCCGGCGTTGCGCAGGACTGCGGGCCTTTCGACTTGGACGGCAACGGCAGCGTCGATCTCGCCGATTACGGCCGGTTCTCCGCGCTGTTCGAGAGCAATTGACTTAGGCGAATCACATTTAGACGTTAGCCCACAGGAGAGAGAGATGCGAATAACAGGGTGCGTGCTGCCAACATTGCTTTTCGGGACTGGAATCCTTACGGGGGCGAATGCGGCACCGCCATTGTCTCTCAAGGTGACGCCAGTGACCGCGCTGATCGACCAACCCGTGACGATCACCGTGACAGGTTGTGTGCCCGGTCAGACGGTAGTCCTGCGAGCGGTTTGCTACGACGACGACGGATTGCGATGGGAAAGCCGCGCGACATTCGAGGCGGACGAAGAAGGCCGGGTTGATCCCGCCAGGCACGCGCCGAAGTACGGAACCTACAGTGGCGTGGATCCCATGGGCCTGTTCTGGTCGATGCTCAATGACGAAGGGCCGGACCGCGGGACGATGTTCGCCGGCGACGAGCTAGACCCATTGCACGTTGTGATTCAGCTCGAGATCGATGGAGAGGTGCGCAAGTCGCGACGGCTCGTTCGGCAGCGCATGCTGCCGAGCGTCACGCGGCGCGAGGTTCGCGAGCGCGGCCTCGTGGGCACGCTCTTCCTTCCCAAGGCAGAAGGTGCCGTGGGCGCCGTTATCGTTGTCGGCGGCTCGGACGGCGGGCTCAGTGAGGGCAGCGCAGCGCTTCTCGCTTCGCGTGGTTTCGCCGCGCTGGCTCTGGCCTACTTCAAGGAGGAGTCGCTGCCCGACGAGCTCGTAGAGATTCCGCTGGAGTACTTCGAAACCGCCATTGGGTTCCTTGGCGAGCACGAGGCGATCGACGCGGACCGCATCGCGGTGCAGGGAGCCTCGCGCGGCGGCGAGCTGGCACTCCTCCTGGGGGCCACGTTCCCGCAGATCCGGGCCGTGGTTGCCCTCGTCCCGAGCGGCCTGGTCTGGTTCGGCTGCTGTTCACCGAAGGCCGTGAAGCGACCTGCGTGGACCTACAAGGGCGAGCCGATCACGCCGCTCGAATTCGATGCACAAGACCCGGACATGCAGGCCCGGCAGGCCAAGGAACGCGCGATGATCCAGGCTGGAGAACCGCTCGCCCTTACTCCGAAGTTTCGACTCGCCGTGGAGAAGGCAACCAATGTGCAAGCCGCCACGATCCCCGTGGAAAAAACGCGCGGCCCGATCCTGCTGATCTCCGCCCAGGCGGATGGTGTCTGGCCGAGCAAGGAACTTGCGGAGATCTCCGTGCGCCGACTGCGCGAACGCGAGTTCCCGTTCCCGTTCGACCATCTCAGCTACGAGGACGCCGGCCATGCCTTTCGCTTTCCGTTCCGGCCGACGACCGTCTCCGACGTGAAGCCCTCGCAGAGTCCGATGGTTATGCGACTCGGTGGCACGCCGGCGGGTAATGCCCGGGCCGCCAGGGAGGCGTGGTCCCGCGTCCTGGCTTTCTACCGTGAAACGATTGGTCGACAGAATGACTAATCACTATAGGTTCAAAGGAAAGCGCCGGGGCCACTGCCGAGAGATGGTCTCTCAGGTGCGACTTTCTCGGCGGAGGTGCTGAGTGCGGGATTCTCGCAAACCAAACGATACAGCAAATGACTACGGCTTGGTTCGGACCGGCGGCTTCGCTATCCTAATTGGCTTGGCGATCCACATCGTACTCAACTTCGTGCTGAAAGCCTTTCCGCCTGCCGACGCCACGAAGAACGAACTGCAAGCGTATTTGATAGCGCAAGATGAGACGTGGGCGATCGTTCACGGATGCAGATATGTCGCCTTCTTTTGTATCGCCCTGTTCGGAGCGGGGATCTTCGTGCGAACCGCGTGTCGCAACCGTTCAAGATGGAACCCGTGGGGCGTAGTCGGACTGCTGGGGTGTGCATTGATGCTCGCCAATGCCATAATAACAAACGGAATCGAGATCCTGGCATTCTACGATTTCAGTCGTCTATCAGAGGAACCGTCTCTGTTCTACGCGTTCTTCCACGCCACTCGCGTTCTCTTTACCGGCGAGATCGCGACGTGGTCGATATTCATTTTCGGTTTCAGCATGGCAGGGTGGTGCTCGAGCACGATCCCCAAGTGGATCGCTGTCCTTGGCTTCGTGGCTGCTGCTGCACAGCTGCTCTCGGCGACGCTCGTCGTGACCATTTTGAGTGACGGATGGGCAACGCCGGTGATTGAGGTTGCGAGCATTGGCGGATTGGCCTGGTTTCTTTGCACCGGTGTCTACATGTCATGGCGCGGATCATCCTCGCAAGAGCATGATCATGACTGTACATAGGTGTTGACCTTGACCTGCGCTTCGACACGATGAGCCAAAAGAGCCGGAAGTCGTTTAGTGCATTACAAATGGTGAATACATGGCACGAATGCACTGCCTGATCACGATTACAGCAGTACCGGTATTCATGTCACGGGCAATCCCTGCCGCGGCGAAGAACCTCCCGAACGGCCGGACCGAACACGTCGCGTACACTACACTGGCGCCGCACGGCTGCCCAAACGTTGCCGCGCGAGCGAACGCTTGGCGGGTGTGGCAGCTGTTCGCGGTTTATTGTTGTTTGTCAGAGCAGCTCCGCGCAAACAGAGTTCACAAGTGGTTTTCAATCTAACGTTGAGTCCCACCATGCCAAGTAGTACGAAAGTCGATCTACCTTCCTCGAAGAAAGCGAGCGGAACTCGTCGCGCTGCACCGGGGATTAGCATTGCCCTGGTCGTCTTGCTGGCCATGGGGCTTCGAACGATCCAATACGCGGCGAACCCGTCGATGTGGTACGATGAACTCGCGGTCGCCCGAAACGTTTCGGATCGAACGCTCTCCGAGCTCATCTCCGAGCCATTGGAACACCTGCAGGTCGCCCCTGTTGGATTCCTTGTCGCCACGAAAATATCCACAAGTCTGTTTGGAGTGAACGAGTTCGCCCTGCGCCTGATGCCCTGGGCCTTTGGCATGATGACGCCGGTCTTTTTCTGGCTCATAGCTCGTCGTTTTTTGACCGGCGCTGTACTAATCGCCGGGCTGCTGCTAATCGCCGTGAGTCCTGCGCTGAGTTGGTACGCCGGCAACGTCAAGCAGTATTCAAGCGACATCACGGTTTCCATGATGCTCGTATGGCTTGCGCTGCGATTTCGCGAGCGTTCAGGTGACACCAAGTGGGCGTTATTTGCCGGCTTGGCTGGAGGGTTGCTGATCACCTGCTCCCAGCCAGCCGTGGTAACTGCGTTCGTTCTTTGTGCATTTCTGGCGGTGGAGGCGTATCTCCAGCGGCCTAAGAGTCAGCTTTTGGCTTTCGTATGTCTCGCGGTCGGATGGGGCCTTGGAGCAATTCTAACAACAGTATTTGCGTTAAAGACGATCGATCCAAAAACAATGGAGCACATGAAAGATTTCTGGGCGGGAGGTTTCCCACCGACCGACTCAGCCGTGGCCTGCCTCAAATGGTATCCGTTGCAAATCGCTAAGACGTTCGGCGAGTTCCTGTTTTTCATCGCGTCAGAAATGCCGCCGCTGAAGCAGATTGCGGTGGCGCTCTCTGTGCTGGCAATACCAGGATGCGTGTATCGTTTACGCCAAGATCGCTGGCGAACTGCACTGATTATTGCACCCCTCATCGGGGCGCTCGTGATGGCAACATTGCACGTTCTTCCATTTCGCCATCGTGTTGGGTTGCATGCGTGCTGGCCGATCCTGATCTTCGCGCTTGCATCGTTCTCTGGGTTTCGGTTCCGGTACCCCCGAGTTGCCCGGTTTCTCGTGCCCGCAGCGCTCGTTGCGCTTGTCGGCCTACCTGCTGCTACACTTCTTGCTATTGGCCGACCTCCCTATCGCGGTCACCAAGAGATGCGACCACTTCTTAAGGTATTTGCGGCACATCGTAGGCCTGGCGACGCGATTTACATCTTTCACGGCGCCAGGCACGCGATGTACTTCTACGGACCCCGCTTTGGAATCGAGCCCGATGAATGGACCGAAGGAGGCATTCACTACGGCGACAACCGATCGTATCTTCATGAGATTGATGCGTTCCGTGGGGAGTCTCGCGTGTGGTTTATCTACACGCAAATGCTGAATTACAAGGCGCCGAAGGACGTTGTTGCCTACCTGGAAGAGATCGGTGTCCAGCTGGAGCAGTTAGACGGTCCTTTCAATTCAGAAGGCCAGGGTGAGGCTGCGGCCTATCTGTTCGACCTATCCGACCCAGAGCGGCTTCAGCGTGCAACGGCGGATGGATTCCCGCTAGAGCGTGTCAAGCTGCCGCGCTAAAACGGGCCAAGTTCAAGGGGGGCGCCGTGCGGCGTCGAAGATAGGAACGAGTACCTGTACCCAGTCAGTCCCCAGTAAATGCGGTCTACGAACGGCTTCAACGGTCAAGAGTGGTCTGGTTCGGTCTTTTCGTAAACTCTGCATCTGTCGGCAGTTATGATCTAACCCGTTGTGAACAAAAGACTTACGAAACAGGCGGATACGGAATTCGATTCCCCCCGCCTCCATGGACGTACCTTCGCCGCTTGAGCCGGGCTGGCTGCAAGGCTCATCGCGTGCCGCGGCACGTCTTCTCGCTTTGTCCCTCACCTGTAAAGCGGCCGGTGCAGATGTCGTGTTTCAGCTCACGCGAGGAATCCCTAACGAAGTGGGGCGCAGGCGACCGAGTTTTGCGGTTCTTGCCCGCATGCAGAAAAGTCGGTCACGGTGGCGACCACGTGAAACCCCCGAGCCTTCGCTCGCCGATGCCGTCCGCCTTCCATACAACGCACCCGATGCGTCAACGCCCCGGATGGCATGATGACGACCCCTTCGTCGCAACCCCCGGTGTGTTACTCGATGTCGGAGTCGCCTCAGCCTGCGCTTCGCAGAGATCCTGCAAATCCTCAAAGCTGTAACCGGCATCAGCGGCATCATTCGGACCGCCACAGTCGATTGTCTAGACACTAACGTCTACTGATTAAAATCTACCTACTAATGTCTACACTGATCTTTAGGCATGAGACCTCAGTGCATCCATTGACCGTAAGATTCTTGCGGTCGCAGCAAGTCCGGTGGCATTCCATGAGGCGAGACGGAAGACAAACTTCGTGAACTATGAGGCTCGAATGATATTTTAGAAGTTTTTGAGTTTCCTCTTGCATTCGGTGATCTGTGAGCGTACGCTGCATTTCGCGGTCCCCGAATGGGAACAGAAAGCACGTTAAACATGCACAGTATAAACGCTTCCTCATAACGGCATCACACCAATGCCTGGTTACGCCATGTGCTGAAAGGAGCCACGAAATGTGTCTTCGCGCGTTCTGCCTTCTGATGGTCACGCTCGCGACTTCCACTACTTTGGGAACCGAGGGCCTTGTGGATGTCGAACTGGTTCCGAACCCGCCTCTCCCTTATTTGGGCGGCGAAACGCTGACCGTCGATGTCTGGCTGCATAGCCACGACGTAAACGCTCACGATCTCCGGTATGTGCAGTTGGACATACGGCCGACGCCGCTTTCCAGGCGGTTGTTCGCCGGCGGTGCCTTTACGCGGGCCGGTGGTGCCGACGTGCGGCGAATCGCCGAGTTCAAGAACGGAGAGTGGGTTCCTCTCGGAGCCGATGGCAGCGGTCCGCTCCAGGCGGTCCTCGCGATCGCCGGGTTCGATGACGGATCGGGACCGGCCATCTATGTCGGCGGCGCGTTTAACATAGTCTACGATTGTGACGGGTGCCCACCCGTCCATGCCGAACATATCGCGAAGTGGGACGGTACGTCCTGGCAGCCGGTCGGCGCCGGGTTGAATGAAAAAGTTCGTACGCTGACCGTGTATGACGACGGCACCGGTGCCGCGCTCTACGCGGGAGGGGACTTCGTGCTTTACGAGGGCGAGTGGTCGCCGAGTGTTGCAAAGTGGGATGGCGCCGCGTGGCAGCCGGTCGGATTTGGGTTGAATGCGCCGGTTCGAGCATTTGCCATACACGATAACGGGGCAATCCCATTCCTTGCTGTAGGCGGAGAATTCTGGCACGCTTTTTTTGAGCCGATGAAGAGCATCGCGAAATGGAATGGGCTTGCATTTGAGCCAGTGGGAGACGAGTTGATTTCGAAGGTCGACACTCTCATCGTCTATGATGACGGCGATGGCGAAACGTTGTATGCAGGAGGGTTGTTCTCAGAATCATTGAACCAGCCCCTCAGCCGTATTGCCAAGTTACAGGGTGACACTTGGCTGCCGGTCGGCGGCGGCATTGACGGATATGGTGTTTGGTCGTCTACCGTGTTTGGTACCGCAAGTGGCGATGTTCTCGTGGTCGGCGGCTTGTTTGACGAGGCCGGCGGCACGCAGGCAAACAACATCGCCCAATGGGATGGTTCAGCGTGGTCTGCGCTCGGCGACGGAATAGACGGGTGGGCCAATGCATTGGCAACGTTTGATGACGGGTGCGGGCCGGCACTGTTTGCAGGCGGGAATTTCTAT
>Ga0210124_1000721_pt1 | contig 15892 bp, 14 predicted proteins | sample Muzzi_PWC_D2_FD_185554 | JGI IMG/M metagenome (GOLD analysis project Ga0210124, IMG submission 185554) | Wetland microbial communities from San Francisco Bay, California, USA, that impact long-term carbon sequestration - Muzzi_PWC_D2 (SPAdes) | ecosystem: Environmental > Aquatic > Marine >... | reverse complement strand
TCTAACTCACTTCCTATGATGCCGTTATGGCTGACAAGAGTAAATGGTTCATAATCATTCAGTTCTATGCGTGATCCTGACGCCTCACCGCCTAGTGGTGTTATAGATGGACGACCAATTAGAACAGCAAAATGATCCACTATTTTGTGAGTTACTTTCAGGTAGTTGACTATCTCTTCTCCGATCTTCCGAAGTAACTCATCAGCATCCTCTAAATGTATCATCCCGGATAATATTATTTCTGAAAGAGTAATTGTTGACGATCCAACTTCACTGACCGTCTTGATTCGAGGAGAACGGTACTGGCCAAAAACAGACGTATTAACTGTACTCTTTTGAAGACGCAACTGGACTTTTGTGCGTCCAATATCCATTGGGTTTAGATCTATTGTATACTGTCCGCTAGATAAGATCGGGAGAGGCTTATCTGTTTCTAGATTACGGGCAACTGCTGGCACCACCAACGCATAAGACACACGGTCAAGAGTTTTTCCATCATACCAGATTGCCTTAAGAATGAGATTATCGAAAATCCGCTTTACAAGTTCCCAACCCTCAATAAAATCGATAGAATAGTCAGGGTAACTGTTCAGACAGTCACGTTTTGCTGGAGGGGATATTCTAGCATTGGTAATGAATAATCCTTTTTTATAACCTAGCCGTACCATTCCAAGCACAACTTCGCCAAGTTCTTTTGCGGAAACCGATTGGGAAATATCTCCGTGATACTTTGATTGGGTTAGCTGATGCTGACCATAGGCATCTATTGAATGAATATCTCTTTGCCCATCTCCGGGGCCATCTGTAATTTTAATTTCTCTATGACCTTTAATTGTAAGTAGATCAGCACACAAATCTACTAACTTGCGTTCATCAAGTTCTCGTAAAAAGGTCTGTGCATTTTCTGATGTACCAAGTATGCTCATAATATTTTATTCAACAAAAACCTTAAATATATACTATTGCATGCCTTTATGCCTGCTGTTAATCAGTGACAGCAAGTTACGCAAGCTCCATAAAAACTTCGGGGTGTTGTTCGGCTATTCGCCGCAATGATTTTGCGGGGCCGCTTGGCTTCCGGCGGCCTTGCTCCCAATCTTGTACGGTTCGCAAACTGACGCCCATCACCCCGTCGAAATTAGACGAAATTTGTTACCATCATGATAGCAATTACGATAACATTGACCGCACTCGTAAACACAGCGCCCCCGATTACTCCATAAAGGCGAGCTTTGTCCAGCCCTCCGAATCTGTGACTCACATAACCGCCAACAGCCCCACCGATGGCGCCGTTCAAGAGACCAAGACCGAAACCAAACAAACAGCACAAGCCGTAAGCAAAAAGAAAGGCAAATGAATCAGCCGCTTGGCCGCCAAAAAGAAGAAACGGTATGAATGTTGCACAGGGGCCGATAACCAATCCTGCGACAAGTCCTGAGAGTAGTCCACGTCGCGTACAATCCCAGGAGGACGACCCTATTTGTGAGTCGTGACTATCCTGGGGGCCAGATTCCGAAGGTTGAATGTCGTCCATAGAAATTCCTCAAGGTGAAGTAAGTTGTTATACTGATCGGTTGGAAATTGGGTGGTCACGATTCAACTCAAGCAGGTCCCAAAGATTCCCATATAAATCTTCAAAGACGGCGACCATCCCATAGTCTTGTTTCTTAGGCTCCCTGACAAACTTAATCCCTTTGGCTTTCATATCATGGTAATCACGCCAAAAATCATCGGTGTTGAGAAACAGGAATACCCGTCCCCCTGTTTGATTACCAATAAAAGGTTCTTGTTCCGGTTTGGAGGCTCTGGCTAACAGTAAGGTTGCTCCCCTGGAGCCGGGAGGAGCAACCACAACCCAGCGTTTATCCTGCTCAGGTTGATAGGTATCCTCTATCAACTCGAAATTAAGTTTTTGGGTATAGAAGGCAATGGCCTCATCGTAATCTTTAACAACCAGGGCAACATGGACAATCGATTGTTTCATATCGTTCTTTTACCGTAACTATTCAGCCCTCCAACAAAATCGGCAGGTTTTGCCGGGATTTGGGGATTAGGAGATAAAAATTAATGAAAAATCCCCCAATCTCCTAATCCCCGCTATGAAATCAGTGTTTTAGCGGTGACTGCTGAATGAATACTTTTTACCAATATCACTTGAGGTGAATCGCTACGACCATCATAACCACAATAGCTGCGAAAGTCAATGGGAACGGGCTACGTCCCCGCCGATTGCGCCAAATGTAACAAGCAGGTTAGGAGAAAATCAGCCCTCCCAGTATAATTTTGAGGTTAGTTACTTCTCTACAGAACATTTTTAATCACGAATGACACAAATGGACGAATGACACAAATATAATCAATTTTTTAACTTAAAATCATTCGTGACATTCGTAAATTCGTGCTATTCGTGATAGAAATTTGTACTCTTATTAAAAGGGTATGTTGCGAAGTTAGTTCTTGGAGTTTAGTCCCTATGCAAATCGACAGCCTTGACCATCTTGTGCTGACCGTCCGCGATATAGAAGTCACTTGCCAATTTTACGCACGGGTATTGGGCATGGAAGTGGTCACGTTTGCAGCAGATAATCGCAGGGCGCTGCACTTTGGCCAGCAGAAAATCAATCTGCACCAGGCTGGTCGGGAATTTGAACCCAAAGCGGAGACACCCACCACAGGCTCCGGCGATATTTGCTTTATTACCAGCATGCCACTGGCCCAGGTAGTTGAACATCTCAACGCCTGTGCAGTCGATATTTTGGAAGGGCCGGTGCAGCGAAGCGGCGCAACCGGAACGCTTGAGTCGCTCTATATCCGCGACCCGGATGGGAATCTGGTTGAGATATCAAATTATAAATAAAGGAAACCTATGGCAATTGAGACTGAGGCTGCTCTAACCACCGAAGAAGAAGAGGAATTTCAAACCGAGCAAGTTTTGACAATTGTCGGGGGACATTTTGTCCACGATACCTACTCGGCCTTTGCTGCGCCCTTGTTGCCGCTGATTATCGAAAGGCTGTCACTATCACTGGCTCAAGCGGGTGGACTTTTGAGCTTTATGCAGTTGCCGGCCATACTCAGCCCCTTCATTGGCTACCTGGCCGATAGGGTCAGCCTGCGTTATTTTGTAATTTTGGCTCCGGCCATAACGGCAACCTTGATGAGTTCTATCGGGTTGGCCTCCAACTATGTTACCCTGGCTCTCTTGCTCTTTACAACCGGAATCAGTGTGGCGATGTTCCATGCCCCGGCTCCGGCCATGATTGGGCGCATATCAGGAACCCAACTGGGTAAAGGGATGAGTTTCTTCATGGCTGGCGGCGAGCTAGGGCGTACTGTCGGCCCGTTAGTGGCTGTTTGGGTGGTTTCTACCTTTACTTTGGAAGGCTCGTACCGCATTATGGTTGTGGGTTGGGTAGCTTCCTTGATTTTATATTGGCGTTTGCGTAATATTACCGCTCGTTCTCATAAACGACAAGATTTTCGGGAAATGTTGCCGGGGATTCGACGCTTATTGATTCCGCTACTAGGAATTGTCGTCCCCCGGCAATTCCTGACAACGGCTTTATCTGTATTTCTGCCAACTTTTATGCGTTTGGAAGGGGCCAGTTTGGGGATGGCCGCGGCTTCACTGACGATTTGGGAGTTGGCTGGGGTAGGCGGTGCCCTGGTTAGCGGTACGCTCAGCGATCGTCTGGGTCGTAAAACGGTATTATTAGCAGGTTTAAGCAGTTCAGCTATCTTAATGTTGGTCTTTTTGGGGGTGAGTGGCTGGTTATTGGTTCCTGTTTTGCTGGTTTTGGGTTTTACGGCCTTATCAGTTACTCCAGTGCTTCTGGCTGTCGTACAGGAATATATGCCTAATAATCGAGCCGTAGCTAATGGATTGTTTTTGCTCTTCGGTTTTGTAACCCGTTCATTGGCAGCTTTCCTCTTGGGTGTGCTTGGTGATATGTTTGGTCTTCATTCCGCTTTTTTCTGGAGCGCGATGATTGCCTTGATAGCAATTCCCGTAGTTATCTTTTTACCGCAACTTGAGCAATAAAGAAAAAAAATTTTAACGGGTTTGATATTTTATTTTTTCGAATGTATAATTCAGTTATTGAAATTCAGAAACTGAATTATAGAAATTGATCTTGACTCAAAGGGGCGTACCGGTGTCAGCAGATTACGATTTGCAGATATTAAACCATATTGAAGAGAACCCCGATACAACCCAGGCCGATTTAGCCACTCAACTTGATGTGGCCGTTGGGAGCGTTAATTGGTACATCAAACGCTTGATAAATAAGGGGTATATAAAAGTCACTCAGATGCAACGGCGACGTTTGCGTTATTTGTTAACGCCAAAGGGAATTGCTGAGAAGACTCGCCTAACCAAGGAGTTTATGCAAGCCTCGTTGCATTGGTATCGCCTTACCCGTGAAACATCAAAGCGTTTTCTTAAAGAAGTAAAGCAGGCAGGGTATGATACCGTGTGTATTGAGGGTGACGGTGACCTGGCGGAGATTGTTTATTTGACTTGCCTGGAAGCGGAGATAAATGTTAAAGAAAATATTGATCAAGCTTATCCCCTCTTTAGGGTTGAGGGTTTGAATACCATCTTGGATTGGCCGGGAGATGGGTTTCTGTCCAATAACGAATCGAAAAACGCGAAGCCTGTTAATAATGATAAAGCACAGTAAACGGGGGCCAATACGTGGCCTCAAAAGCGACAGAAATGATTAATGTGCTGATAAATCTTGGCAATCGATTTATCCGTAATGATGTGATATTTCGCCGGATATTATCCAATTCCAGTTGGTTATTGAGCGCCAGTACCGCTACGATGGGGTTAGGGTTTTTGCAAGGTATTCTAGTTGCTAGGACTCTGGGAGTTGAACAGTATGGTATCCTAACCTTGATTGTTACTTATATAGGTGTCGTTAATCAATTTGTCGACTCCAGAGTGTGGGAGACGGTAATCAAGTTTGTTGTTAAATTTCGGGAAGACGGGGACTTTGTAAAATCAACTGCCACGGTCAAATTGTGTTATTCCGTAGATGTGGTTACCGGTACATTGGCTTTTGTGCTTTTAGTAGTAACGGCCAATTTGGCAGCGAATTTGTTTATCAAAGATACCTCGCTAACAAATTTGATTCAACTATATGCTCTTTGGGTATTAATTGCCATCCCTGTTGATACATCTATGGCGTTGTTACGTGTGGCTGATCGTTTTGATTGGCTGGCATATAGTGATGCAGGGGTGGCTTTGATTCGTTTAGTGGGCGTAATTGTAGTAATTTTGCTTGGCTGGGGGATTAAGGGATTAATTATTGTCTACTTATTGGCGAAAGTAGTACAATCATTCGTGTTAATAGTTCTGAGCTATAAAATTGCACCAAGTCTAAATTTGCTGCCGTGGAATAAGGCATCTCTAGCTTCACTTCACGGTGAATATAAGCGAATAGGGTACTTCCTGGTAGGTACTAATGGAAATGCCTTCTTAAAGTTGCTGCGTGACTCTGATATTTTGCTGATTAGCTACTGGCTTACTCCTACACAGGTAGGTTATTATCGCTTGGCTCGTTCTATATCAGGGCTGATGCAATTTCCAATTGGACCACTTTATGCAACAAGTTATCCAGAATTTACCCGATTGTGGTATCAACAAAAGTTTCATACGCTCTGGCGACTTATTCGTAAACTTACCTTATCCTCAACAGCCGTAGCTGTAAGTGCGCTCATAACTATCTGGTTAGGAGGGGGGATTTTAATTCGGTTTACAGTAGGTGAAGAGTTCTTGCCTGCTTTACCGGTTCTAAAGTGGCTTTCAATTGGTATAGCAATTGCGGTCGCTACTAATTTTGGTCATCCCCTCTTGATTGCCATTGGGCGAGTGTCGAATTCTGTCCTAGCCTTAGCTTTAGGAATAATTTGTCAATTGACCCTACTGGTAGTGCTATTACCAAGCATGGGTGTCACTGCCGCCGGGGTCAGCTTTGTGGTTTTTTATTTGGTATGGGGAGTTGTTGTGATCGTTTCAATTAGAACTGCCTGGAGAAGTCAAACTCGATTAGTCACACAATCAATTTAGAATGTCAGCAGGTCATGCTCATCAGGTAAGCGCTCAATGGGACAATATTTTATTAAAGAGGGATACCAGTCAAACGAACAGCCATTAACCTTTGAGGGGAATGAGGCGGGTAGTTATTGGACAAGCAACCGCAGGAAAATGGCCGCTAACTACCAATATTATGTTTATAAAAGGTGCTCTCGCCTGCTACGCAGCCGTGGCTACGATAATCTTCTCGATGTTGGCTGTGGCTTGCCTATAAAAGTGAAACAACATTTGTACCCCTATTGTCGTGATATTACGCTAATTGACCAACCATCTGTTGCTGAATTGGCCCAGCAGGTATTACCTCATTGTGAATTCTTGCCAGCGAACCTGGAAGAAATAGACTTTGAATTGCCGAAAAAGTTTGACTTGATTATCTGTGCAGATGTTTTAGAGCATCTACTAAACCCAGATAATTGTGTAGACTTTATCCGGCGGCATCTGACGCCAAACGGTCTTGCCGTACTCTCAACCCCGGAGCGGGACTATTTAAGAGGCAAAGACTGCAATCATAGCCCCAAACCCGAACACATCCGGGAGTGGAATAGCACCGAGTTTGCTCAATACATAACCAGTCATAGTTTTAAGGTGCTGGAGCATCTTTTGACACCTCAACGAAGGTTAAATCTGTTTGAGTTTTGGGGTAGTCTATTATTATCCCGTTTTGTTCGAACTCAAAGGTGGTCATCTTGTCAGATAATCATTTGTCGGCTTATGGCCTAGAAATCTCGTTCAAGAAAGATTGTTATCTCTGCCGGTGAAAGTGGGAATACATGACCAGCGCATTTATCACGGGTGGATTAGGATTCATAGGGTCCTTTATCGCTCGACAGCTTGTTGAAGAGAGCCTTGTAGATACTGTTGTTAGCCTTGATCACTTTGGTCGTTATGTCGACACCACCCGACCAGAGTTTTTTGATTACCGTAGACTGCGCTTGACCGGTATTGACCAGCACGTCATCATCGAGCGGGGAGAAGCAAAACATTATAGCGTATTGAGCAGATTGATTGACAAATACCGACCCAGATATATCTTTCATTTGGCAGCTCTGCCATTAGCGAAGCTGGATAACTTAAATACAGAAGAGGCTCTAGAAGGAACAGTTAACTCGACCAGTAACCTTTTGGAAGTGCTGGGTCAACTGAATGAAAGAACCGGTTATAAACCGGAAAGGTTTATCTATGCTTCCTCTAGTATGGTGTATGGGGATTTTATAAGCGACGTGGCTTCGGAAGAGCATGCTACAAGCCCAAAAGAGATTTATGGGACGATGAAATTGGCTGGAGAAGTAATTACTCAGGGCTTGGGACGGTATTTTGATATTCCATACACCATTGTGCGCCCTTCGGCAGTCTATGGACCAACAGATATGAACCGTCGAGTAAGTCAGATTTTCCTTGAGAAGGCTCTTTTAGGAGAAAAGATTAACGTACATGGCGCTGACGAAAAACTCGATTTCACATATGTAAAAGATGTCGCCTTGGGGTTTGTTCTCGCTGCTACCCACGCCAATGCCGTTGGCGAGGTCTTTAATATCACCTATGGTAAGGCCCACACTTTGTTAGATTATGTTAATGCCGTGAAGGTACACGTTCCAGATTTACAGTACGAGATTATAGAACGAGATGCCTTTCGCCCTAAACGGGGCACTCTCTCCACTGAGAAGGCGAGAACATTACTTGGGTATGAGCCAAGGTATTCATTACAAGCAGGGGTCGATGAGTACGTTGCCTTTGTAAAGAAACATCATCCGCTATTCAAAGAAAGCTCTGTCAAATAGTTTATTTTAGCCGGGACTTTATTTCAATGATGGATACAGAAGCGATTAAGTCGATTAATTTAGAACTCAGCCCATATTGTCTGAATCTCGCCGCAAAACCTTGGGAATCGGAGTTATTGGGTAAGAATGTATTCGCATTGGCTTGGAATGCCCCGTGTGATTCAATTGCTGAAGACCAAGAAGATATCTGGACACAGAAATTGGTCTGGGTGCAAAAAGAGTTAGAAAGGTTCAAGCCTTGCTTATATATTGCCCGTATCCCGGCCCTTAATTATCAAGCCAGCCGAGCCTTGGAAAATGCAGGGTTTCATTTGGTCGAATGTTATCTGGAATTAGACCATTCATTGGATCAAGTTCCGTCTGTGACAGGAGAAAACCTAATTCGACCCTTTGTGAAAGATGAGATTGCCAAATTAGAAGATATTGCCAAAGAATCGTTCCAGTATAGTCGCTTTCATATGGATCCTCAGATCCCACCTGACCAGGCAAAATTAACCCGTTCCAAATGGGTAAAGAATGCATGTCTGGGGCGTGCAGACGTTGTTCTTGTGGCAGAAGTAGAGACACAGCCTGTTGGATTTGTCATTGGCATGAAGAAACGCTTAGAAGAAAAAATGGTCGGTAAGCTGGACCTTATCGCAGTCCATCCTGATTATAGGCGTCGTAAATTAGGTTATGATTTAACGGTTGAATTTCTAAACTACTGTCAAGAGCAAAAATATTCTTTAGTTACGGTTGGAACTCAAGCACATAATATCCCTTCTTTACGCATGTATGAGCAGACCGGCTTTTTTATGAGTCAATCTTTCTACACCTATCATAAGCATCTGGCATGAATATTCTTTTGTCAATTGTTATTCCCTTTCATAATGAGCAAGAGTCGTTGGGCGATTTGATTCCTCCCCTCATGGATGTTGCCTATCGCTTAGACAGATATTTTGAAGTTATTTTGGTGGATGATGTTTCGACGGACGGCAGCGTTGAGGTTGTAAAAAAATTCCAAACCCAATTTCCAGAGATTAGACTCATCCAATTGCCAAGCCGGGGTGGACAGACAGGGTGTTTTGAAGAGGCTTTTCGGCAGGCTCGTGGAGAACACATTATCCGGATGGATGCCGATTTACAAGATGACCCTCGAGATTTACCAAAATTCCTTGATGAGATTGAACAAGGCGCTGAATTGATTATGGGGCTTAGAGAGGCCCGTAAACATTCCAGAATACTTCGTATGGCCTCAATTGTCTACGATCTGATTGTCATTGCTCTGTTTAATTCTCCACTTCATGCTAACTCTGGGAGTTATGTGGCTTTCAAGGCCGAGTGGGTTAAAAATATACCCTTCAGAAAAAACGATCATCGTTATCTGGCTATGATTGCCATTCACCGGGGGGCAAAAAACGTTAAAGAGGTAATTGTTCGTCACCGGGAAAGGCAATATGGACATTCCAAGTACAATACCCTTAAAAAGTTAATTCTGGGGGTACCTGAGGTATTCTTATTTCTTGCCCGACTTGAGTATGGGGTTTATGATTTGCAGCGAACTGAAACCTCTAGAGAGGGATTCGGTAATGAGAATAGATGACGAACCCTGGCAAAGATTTATAACTCTTGCCACGATTTCTTCTGAAATTTCGAGTCGTCTTCTCTAATTCAAATGGAGGCAATATGTCACAAATAGATGAGCAAGAGGTGCCGCTTGGTCGTCCCAGTATTGGGTCGAGAGAGATTGAGGCCGTTGTTGAAGTTCTTAAGAGTGGTTGGTTAGCCCATGGTCCGTATAACCATAAATTCGAGGAGGCATTTGCAAAACTAATTGATGTGCCTCATGCCATCTCTATGAACTCCTGCACCTCAGCTTTAGAGGTTGCACTTAAGGTGTCTAACATCAAAGGCGAGGTCATTGTTCCCAGCTTTACCTGGGTTGCCTCGGCAAATGCTATTGTTACCGCCGGGGCAACCCCAATATTCTGCGAGGTGGAGCCAAACACGCGCAATGTCAACGCTGAATTGATAGCGGAAAAGATTACATCTACAACTGAAGCGGTGATGATTGTTCATTATGGCGGCCAACCCTGCCAGATGGATGAGATTGTCCGGCTGTGTGATCGACACCATTTGCTGTTAATTGAAGATAGCGCCGAGACGCTTGGCGGAACCTGGCGCGAGAAGCAAGCTGGTTCTTTTGGCATCGGTTGTTTCTCCTTTTTTCCAACAAAGAATATCACAACGGGCGAAGGTGGCATGTTAACCTGCCGTGATGATGATATTGCTCGGAAGGTGCGAGCGCTGATAGCTCATGGTGTTGCTAGCACCACTTTAGCCCGAGAAAAGGTGCAAAGACCCTGGTTGCGAGCCGCGGAAATTGCTGGTCATAATTTCCGGATGCCTAATCCGTTGGCCGCACTCGGGTATTATCAACTTCAACGCCTTGAAGAGATGAATAACAAACGAATTACTCTGGCCCATCGATATGACACGTTATTGGCCTCGTTGCAGCCTCTTGTTCAAACGCCAGTTGTCAGCCGGGGGGCTAAGCATGTTTATCAAATGTATACTATTCGGGTAAGGGCTGACCTAAGAAACCAAATTGTTCATAAATTGCGAGACCGAAAGGTGGGGGCGAGTGTTCATTTTGACCCACCAGTACATTTACAACCCTATTATCTGGAACGTGGTACCTGGCAAGGGATGTTACCGGCGACGGAGCAACTTGTCAGTGAGTTGATTACTTTGCCAATTTATCCAGATATGACAGAGGCAGAACAGGATTGGGTGGTTCATTGCCTTGGCGAAATCGTAAGGGATATCTGATACCTAATGGAAAATGAATTTGTAGATCAGCACTGGCAAAAGATTGGCTCCCGCGCTCTGGAAGATTTTAGAACAGTTGCCCTTGGCAGAAAAGTGTTGCAACTCCTCAAAACCCAACCTGGTCCCATATTAGACGTGGGTTGTGGGGCTGGAGTATTTACCGCTCTGGTATCCGGTTATGGTTACTCTGCGTTAGGCATCGATATTTCTGAAGCACAAGTTCAAAATGCGCACGCTATTCTGATGGATACTGGCTTGCCTACTCATTTAGTGAGACAGTATTCGATAGATGATTTAATCAGAGAGGGACTCCACTTCGATTCATCTGTTGCCTTAGATGTTATTGAGCATTTAGAAGACCCCATTACTTTCCTGGCAAAAATCAAGGAAATATTAGCCTCTAGTGGTAAATTGGTGGTTTCAGTGCCAGCCGGACCAAATTTGTACAATGAACGAGATAGATTATCTGGACATCATCTTCGGTATGACCCGCCTACACTACGTCACCAGTTGCAGATGGCAGGGTTTACTGTTGCTCGTATGCAATATTGGAACTTCTTAGGGTGGGCTAAGAGCTTTGCAAAGCAGAGAATTTTACGCCAAAAACAGGCGGATCTTTATGAATTTCGGTATTCAACCTCATTCAAGGCCAGATTGGTGAATTCTAGCTTAACAAAATACTTTCTCTATATAGAAAATCAATTAAGTTTCCCTATCGGTTTGTCGTTGCTTGCTGTCGCCAGACCAGGTAACAATATCGATTAGGAGGTACTATGATAATGGCTCCTAACGGTACTCAACAACATAAGAAGGGTCTTTATCTACTATTAATCTGTGTAATCTTATGTCTGTCTTTTGTTTTGCGCATTTGGGATCTTTCGGCTAGTGGTATCCAAAATGATGAACAAATCTGGCATGAACGATCGGCCCGATTTATTCAATCCTTTTTGGGGCCCTGGTCACCAGGTGATTTGGAAATCCCCAAAGTTTATTGGCCCATACTCTATGTTGACATGACAAAAGATGCCTCTTATCCGTTTTCAATCAAGATGCCTGCGATACATCCTGGAACCCCTATCTCTTTTCTCATGGGGTTAAGCTATCTTTTTTTAGCCGATAAGAGCAGCTCTTTGTCTTTGGGGCTTGGATCGATTATTGAAGTTGCCCGTTATCCCGGTGTATTGTTGGGGACATTATTTGTCTTGGTGGTCTATTTAGGCGGATACCAGATGGTAGGGCCGCGAGCAGCCCTCTGGGGCGCTTTAATTGCGGCAGTAGAACCCCTCTTGGTCGGTCATAGTCGTCTGGCGATGCTGGATATGTCTGGTGCTTTATGGATTAGTGCAGCTTTCTTTGCGTTTGTGCATGCCCAACAGGTGAATAAAAGTTATTGGGCTATGATTGCCGGTATATTTGCTGGGCTGGCTCTGGCAACCAATACATATGGGGTGTTTTTATTGCCCACCTTTATTGCTATAAAAATGTTATTGGGTAAATCTCCAGGCTATCGCGCTGCGGAGTATTCGCTCACAGCCATATTTTGGCTATCAGGTCTGATGGCCATCCTGGGAGCCATGATTGTGTCACCAGCTTGGGTGGAAAATATACTGTTCCAAGGCCGCTATACCTTCACCCCGACCCTCATAGGTCGCCTTGAATCCTTAAGGTTCTTGGCAATTGTCGCTGGTATTATATTTATCGTTATAGGGCTGTTATCCGTTTTCCTGGTAAGATTCAGGCCTGATTTGAAAATCCAACTACAGCGATTTGCCCCAGATCGATTGGATTGGACTCTCCTATCATCTTGGGCAATAGCTTATATCGCGGTGTATCCCAATTTATGGCCTAATCCTGTTGAAGGTCTTATCCAAATTGCGGCGTTGCATTTTAATTTGCCTCATACCGTTGGTGAAGCCTCCAGTAGAATGCCTGTCTCACACTGGTTCTATATCCTCCGTAGCCCAGAGCATGTCCTACCTTGGGTGATTGTTCTGGCTTTTGTTGGCCTGATATATGGATTTTATAGACGGGATAAGCATCGTTCCCTGCTGGTATTATTGGTTTGGGGGGTAATTACCTTGGTTTTATTTAGCCTACCGCCGGGACGTAAAAGCACAAAAAATTTTTTACAGGTCATGCCCATCATCTGTTTGCTGGCCGGATTGGGCGTCCACGGCTTGATTAATATAGTTAGTGAGTATGTACCAAATTTGTCTAATAAAGTGTTGGTAGGTGTAATTGCGGCTTTCATTGGTGGTGGCGGTGTTTTTACCGTTGTAGCCTGGTGGCCCTATCCCTTGTTATATACCTGGCCGTGGCAATCTGACCCGCAAACACACGAGATTCGAGAATTGATTGGGACCGGTGAGGGAATTAAAGAAGCAATGGCTTACATTCAAGCCCAGCAACCCAATGCCAGGGTAGCCTGCTGGACCGGTGAAAATAACGCGGCCTATTATTATGATTCTTCTCTTTTGGGGAACCCTCAAGAGCTTGAGGGATTAAACGGTTACGATTGGGTCATAGTATTGCCCAAGCTAACGTTTGGTGTATCCGACGATGACCCAAGGGCGCAGTGGGTGCGAGCCAACGAACCCGATTATATTGTCAATCATCATCAAATTGAACTGGTTCGCCTCTACCGGCTTAGGTCTGAGGTGGTAGCAAGCCCCGATACCAATTGATCGGTGAGAAGGTTTTAGAATTCGATGTGTGGAATTGTCGGCACTGTTTGTATAGATAGCTCTATTGAGGCAAAGTCTCAATCTTTAGAAACGCTCAAGCATCGAGGTCCCGATGCTGAGGGGCAATGGAGTTCTGTTGCCAAGCAAGTTTGGCTGGGGCATCAACGTCTGGCTATTGTCGATTTAAGCGATGCTGGACGCCAACCTATGTCTAATGAGGATAAATCACTATGGTTAGTCTGTAACGGTGAAATATATAACTATCCTACGCTGCGTACTCGTTTAGAAGGGTTAGGCCACCAATTTTACTCTAACAGCGATAGCGAGGTGATATTACATGCCTATGAAGCCTGGGGCGTTCAATGTGTTGACTATTTAGAGGGCATGTTTGCCTTTATTCTGTGGGATGATAAGCAGCAGCGTCTATTTGCGGCCCGCGACCGAGTTGGCATTAAACCCCTCTATTATGCCAAGACAGGGCAAGGGTTGCTCTTAGCCTCCGAAGCAAGGGCATTGCTACCCCTGCTTGAAACTGAGGCTGAACCAGAACCAATGGCTCTGGCTTATGTCATGACATTAGGTTACATACCGGCACCCTGGTCGATTTGGCGTGAAATCCACAAATTGGAGGCGGGACACTTTCTAACCTGGCAGCCACACCTGGGCATGCAAACGCAGTGCTATTGGGAACCTCCACAACATATTGAGGCTAAAGAGGATGAGACAAGCTGGAAAGCGCTGTTTGAATCGGTCTTAAACGAACACCTGTTAGCTGATGTACCCATTGGCTTGTTCCTTTCTGGCGGGTTGGATTCATCTTCGGTGGCTGTGGGCTTGCGCGATCTTGGACAATCTGTCGAGGCAATCACCATTAGTTTTCCTGATTCACCCTACAATGAGGAAAGAATCGCCACCGATGTGGCAAAGCAGCTAGAATTTCCGCATCGTATCGTCCCGATAGAATCAATTGATGTAAATCACTTAATTAAGCAAGTTGCCAAAATTTACGACGAACCGCAAAGTTATAGCGCCTTATTATCTATGGTTCAGGTCAGTCAGGTGGCTGCCCAAAACTTTAAAGTGGTTCTTGCCGGTGATGGGGGCGATGAGGTTTTTGGTGGCTACATCTGGTACCAGCATTTAAATCATAGTCTGTTATCGATGCGTGGGATAGCACGCCTGGTACGTTCAATGATTCGTGGCGCTGTACCAGGCGAAAGAGCCTTTGTTAATCGATCACCTTTACATCGTCATGCCTGGCGGCTGCATCCTAGATTTTTGCCAGCAGAAGCGCAGAGGCTATTATCTCCTACCGGCTTACGCTTTGGCGAGACTGAGATGCTTGCCCCATTACGCAAGCATTTTAAGCAAGATTTGCCCTTAAAGCGGGCTTTGCAGCGGGTGGACCTCATGACCTTTTGCAGTGACTCGATTCTGGCTAAGGTTGACCGGGCCAGTATGGCCTACTCTTTAGAGGTACGGGTTCCATTTCTTGACCGGCGTATTGTTGAATGGGCAATTTCTCGCCCCCTTACTGAGCGTGAGGAAAAGAGCGCCAAGCCTATTCTTCGAGATTATCTGTCCTGTCGTGTGCCCGCTTCGGTGCTGACCCAGCCAAAGTCAGGTTTCAGCCTGCGGGTGCTGGATAGATTTGACTGGGATGCCGCCGTAGATCAGATTCGGCAAGGCCCTTGGGTGCAAAAAGGTTATTGGTCGCCAGATTGGAAAAGGCTGCTTGAAATGGATGTACCCTACAGATCAGCTCGAATTTGGAACTTATTGATGCTAACTCGATGGGCCGAAGTCTGGCTTAAGTGATAGCCAAGACATACTAATAACCTGAACTCGAAAATTCTGGCGTAGGTTGGGTTGAGCCAAGATTTATCTGCTTTGGACACCCAAGGTTGGGTTTCATTGGCTCCATTAACTCGGATTAGGGGGCGAAACCCAACAAATTCTGGGCCGATTTCACTCTGGTCACGCCATTCAACCCAACCTACTTTTAATTATCGAGCTTAGGTTGATAATAAAGGAAAATAAGTGAAGATAATTGTGGCCAGTGCTATGGAGGCTGGCTCTCACTTTGCTCATGCAATCAATACAGTAAAGATGGCCCAAGGATTTGCGCGGGTAGGGCACGACGTTACCGTTCTTTGCTGGCGGTCACGCCAAGGTAAAATAGCCTCGGAGCAGCTATCACAGAGTTATGGGTTAACAGCGCCGTTGCGTTGGGTACAGTTACCACATTTTTTTGGTAAGCGATGGCTCTTTTTTTTATGGTGTCTACCTGTGCTTCGCCGGGTGAAGCCGGATATGGTTTTTGCTCGCCATTATACCTTGCCCTGGTTAAGCAGTAAGTTGGGCATCACCACCGTTGCCGAAAGCCATGCCCACCCGGATAACAGATCGCCCTTGTTTTTGCGGATGGTTAAAGCAACCCACCATCCGGCGTTTGCCTTATGGGTGACAATTTCACATCGTCTGGCCGATCACTATCGCTCACTTGGGGTACCGAGCGA
>Ga0210124_1000720_pt1 | contig 15899 bp, 8 predicted proteins | sample Muzzi_PWC_D2_FD_185554 | JGI IMG/M metagenome (GOLD analysis project Ga0210124, IMG submission 185554) | Wetland microbial communities from San Francisco Bay, California, USA, that impact long-term carbon sequestration - Muzzi_PWC_D2 (SPAdes) | ecosystem: Environmental > Aquatic > Marine >... | reverse complement strand
GAGGTGCATGAAGACCGAGCCGAGCCCGATCGCCGCGCGGTCCATAAGCACGAACTCGCGCGGCGGCCGCACGCCGCCCAGTCGGCGCAGCTCGCGGTGCACCTTGCCGGCCACGCGGGCGCCGTAGAAGCTGTCCTCGCTTCCCATGATCGGCTGCGGCCGGTCGTCGAGCAGCGGCGCATAGAGAAACCGGGCCCAGATGTTGAGGGTCTCCAGCATCTCGTCATTGAGGTTGCTGAAGCCCCAGGTCTCGTAGGCGCTGACCGCCAGATCCCGGTCGTCGTCGACCAGCGCGTGATAGAGATCGATGACGCCCTTGACGAAGGGCGGCGGAAAGACCCGGATGCAGCCGAAATCGAGCAGATTGACGCTATCGTCCGCGCACAGCGAATAATTACCGAGGTGCGGGTCGCCGTGGATCACGCCGTAGTCGTAGAACGGCACGTACCAGGCGCGGAACATGTTCATGGCGGCCCTGTTGCGCCGCTTCACGTCGTCGACCTCGGCGACGTAGTCGAGCAGCGGCGTGCCCTCGAGCCACGTCATGGTGAGCAGCCGCGCGGTGCACAGCGCATCGACCGGTTCCGGGACGTGCACGCCGGACTCCTTGGCCAGCATGATTCGGTAGAGCCGCATGTGGCGCGCCTCTCGGTCGTAGTCGAGTTCCTCCTGCAGGCGTTCGGCCAGCTCGTGGTAGATCTCGCTCGGGTCGATCGCGCGGTCGTAGTGGCGATAGATCGAGAACGCGAGACGCAGCTGCGCCAGGTCCGCCTGCACTGTCGAGCGCATGTCGGGATATTGCAGCTTGCAGGCGAGCAGGCGCCCGTCGTGGTGATGCGCCCGGTGCACCTGGCCCAGCGAAGCGGCCGCGGCGGCCTCGTGCTCGAAATCGGCGAAGCGGCTCTCCCAGCCGGGGCCGAGCTCGCCGCGCATGCGCCGGCGCACGAAGGGCCAGCCCATCGGCGGCGCGTTGGCCTGCAACTCGCGCAGCTCGCGTGCATAGTCGGGCGGCAGGGCGTCGGGAATCGTGGCGAGGATCTGCGCCGCCTTCATCAGCGGCCCCTTGAGCCCGCCGAGCGCCGCCTTGAGGTCGGCGGAATGCCGGCCGCGGTCGAGGTCGATGCCGAGCACCCGCGCGCCGACGAGCTGAGCCGCCAGTCCGCCCACGCTGCCGCCGACGCGCGCGTAGCGCCGCATGCGGCCGCCCAGCCGCGAGTCCTCGGATCCGTAGTCCTTGTCGGGCATGCCCGGGAAGATGGGGCGCGGCCTAGCCCTTGTCCAGGCGGCCGGCGAAATTGCGGTCGGCGCGGAACGGCCTCAGATCGATGCCGGGCGCGCGGCCGGCGACCAGGTCGGCGACGATCCGCCCGGTGACCGGCCCCAGCGTCAGCCCGAGATGGCCGTGCCCGAAGGCGAGATAGGCGTCGGCGTGGCCCGGCAGCGGGCCGATCACCGGTTTGGAATCGGGCAGCGAGGGGCGGTGGCCGAGCCACAGGCTGCGCGGCTCGGGCCGCAGCCCGGGCAGCATGCGCTGCGCCAGGGGAATCATGCGGCGCAGGCGGCGGAAGTCGGGCGGGGCGTCGAGCCCGGCGAGCTCGACCCCGGTGGTCAGGCGCAGTCCCTGCTCCATCGGGGCCAGCACGAAGCCGCGCTCGCCCCAATAGGTCGGATGGCTGAGGCCGGGCGTGACCGGCGCCAGCATGGCGTGGTAGCCGCGCTCGGTCTCGAGCGGCACGGCGATCCCGAGCCGGCGCAGCAGGCGGTGCGACCAGGCACCGGCCGCCACGACGACGCGCGCCGCGCGCAAAGCGCCGTCGTCGGTGGCGATCCGCCAGCCCGGCGACGCGGGCTCCAGGTCGCGCGCCTCGGCCCGGACGATCGTGCCACCCTCGGCCGCGAAGCGCGCCGCCAGCGCCTCGACGGTGCGTCCCGGATTGGCGACGAAGGCGCCGCCCTGCAGGAAGCCGTGCCGGAAGATCGGTGCCAGTGCCGGCTCGAGCTGGCGCAGGGCGTCGGCGTCGAGCACCTCGTAGGGCACGCCGAGGCGGGTCATCAGGTCGCGCTCGGCGGCCGAGTCGGCGAAGCCGGCATCGCTGTCGTAGACCTCGAGCCAGGGGTGCGGGCGCAGCAGCCCCTCCACCGCGCTGCCGCGGATGAGGCTGCGCCAGGCCTCCTCGGCGCCGGCGGCGAGCGCCGCGCGGTCGCGCGCGATGGCCTCGACCCGCGCCGGGCTGCTGGCGCGCAGAAACGCGAAGAGCCAGGGAGCGATGCGCGGCAGATAGCGCCAGCGCAGGGCCAGCGGCCCGCAGGGATCGAGCAGCATCTTCGGCACGCGCCAGATCAGTCCGGGTGTGCCGCTGGGCATGACGCCGCCGACCGCGACCGCCCCGGCATTGCCGTAGGACGTCCCGGCACCCGGCGCCCCGCGCTCGACGAGGACGACACTGTGGCCGTCGCGCTGGAGGAAATGGGCGGTCGACACGCCGACGATGCCGCCGCCGATGACGGCGATCCGGTCGGCCGCGTCGCTTATCCTCGCGCTTGCCATGATGCCGCCCGCCGTCCGTCCCGGTGATTTATGTCAACGCGACCGTCTCAGCCTGGACTATGCTAGCTTTCCGCTATCAGGCAAGGCCACCGCGACGTCTCGCACCATGGAACGCAAGACCCACTTCAACTTCTGGTACGTCGTCCTCGCCGTCATGGCGGTGCTGTTCCTGCAGCAGCTCTGGGGCCAGTCGCAGCAGGTCGAGACGGTGCCCTACAGCGAGTTCGAGTCGCTGCTGCGCGACGGCAAGATCCAGGAGGTCGGCATCGCCGACACCTACGTCCGCGCCACGCTGAAGAAATCGCTAAAGGACGGCCGCAAGGAGATCTACACCGTGCGGGTCGATCCCGCGCTGGCCCAGGACCTGCAGAAGTACGGGGTCACCTACAGCGGCATCCACGAGAGCCACTTCCTGGCCAACCTGCTGTCGTGGATCCTGCCGGTGCTGCTGTTCTTCGGGCTGTGGATGTTCGTGTTCCGGCGCTTCGCGGAGCGCGGCGGCATGGGCATGGGCGGCGGCCTGATGCAAGTCGGCAAGAGCAAGGCCAAGATCCACGTCGAGAAGGACATCCGCGTGACCTTCGAAGACGTGGCCGGCGTGGACGAGGCCAAGTCGGAGCTGAACGAGGTCGTCCACTTCCTCAAGGCGCCGGAGGCCTACAGCCGGCTCGGTGCGCGCATCCCGAAGGGCGTCATGCTGGTCGGCCCGCCCGGCTGCGGCAAGACGCTCCTGGCCCGCGCGGTGGCCGGCGAGGCCGGGGTGACCTTCTTCTCGGTCAACGGCTCGGAGTTCGTGGAGCTCTTCGTCGGCGTCGGCGCGGCGCGGGTCCGCGACCTGTTCGAGCAGGCGCGCAAGAGCGCGCCCTGCATCATCTTCATCGACGAGCTCGACGCGCTGGGCCGGGCGCGCGGCCTGTCGCCGGTCTCGGGTGGCAGCGACGAGAAGGAGCAGACGCTCAATCAGCTGCTCTCCGAGCTCGACGGATTCGACCCCTCGGTCGGCGTCGTCATTCTGGCGGCGACCAACCGGCCGGAGATCCTCGATCCCGCGCTCCTGCGCGCCGGCCGCTTCGACCGCCAGGTCCTGGTCGACCGGCCGGACAAGCGGGGCCGACTGGCGATCTTGAAGGTCCATATGAAGCGCATCACGACGGCCCCGGATGTCGATGCCGAGGCGATCGCCGGCCTGACCGCCGGGTTCTCCGGCGCGGACTTGGCCAACCTCGTCAACGAGGCCGCCATCGTCGCCACGCGGCGCGAGGCCGCGACCGTGACCACGGCCGATTTCGTGAACGCGATCGAGCGTATCGTCGCCGGCCTGGAGAAGAAGAACCGCCTACTCAATCCCCAGGAGCGCCGCGTCGTGGCCTACCACGAGAGTGGGCACGCCCTGGTCGCGCTCGCCCTGCCCGGCGTCGAGGTGGTGCAGAAGGTCTCGATCATCCCGCGCGGAATCGGGTCGCTTGGCTACACCATCCAGCGGCCGACCGAGGACCGCTATCTGATGACGCGGGAGGAGCTCGAGAACAAGATGGCGATGCTGCTCGGCGGCCGCGCCGCGGAGGTGCTGGCGTTCAAGCGGCTATCGACCGGGGCGGCCGACGACCTCAACAAGGCGACCGACATCGCCCGCAACATGGTCATGCGCTACGGCATGGACACCACGCTGGGCCTCGCCATCTACGTCGAGGAGCAGCCCCGCTTCCTGGAGGGCGTCGTGCGCCAGCCCGGTGTCAGTTCGGTCTACAGCCAGGAGACCGCCCGCGAGATCGACTGCGCCGTGCGCAAGCTGCTCGACCGCGCCTTCGAGCGCGCGACGGCGATCCTGACGCGGCACCGCGCGGTGCTCGACGAGACCGCGGCCAAGCTCTTGGAAAAGGAGACGCTGGAAGCGGCGGAACTGCCCGAACTTCCGCCCGAGCCCGAATCGCGCGCCGCCGAATAACGCGAATTGCCGGCGACGGAGCGGACGGCTACTCCGCCAGCACGTAGCTGCCGGGCGCCTCGGCCAGGGGCGGCCGGTCGTTCGATCCCAGGGTCGGCGGGGCCGTCGACGCGCCGGAATGCGCCGCGAGCCAAGACTGCCAGGCCGGCCACCAGGAGCCGTCGTGGCTCGGCTCGCGGACCATCCAGGTATCGGGATCGACGTAGGAGTCCGATTCGGATCGGCACGACAGGCGATAGCGCCGGCCGGCATGACCGGGCTCGCTCACGATGCCCGCGTTGTGGCCGCCGCTGGTCAGCAGGAAGCTGACCTCGGTATCGGTCAGCAGGTGGATCTTGTAGACCGACTGCCAGGGCGCGACGTGGTCGCGCTCCGTTCCGATCGCGAAGATCGGTACGCGAATGTCGCTGAGCGCGACGGGCCGCCCCTCGACGCGATAGCGCCCCTCGGCCAGGTCGTTGCCGAGGAAAAGCTGGCGCAGGTAGTCGGAATGCATGCGGTACGGCAGGCGCGTCCCGTCGGCGTTCCAGGCCATCAGGTCGATCATTCCCTCGCGCTCACCGAGGAGATAGTTGCGGACCATGCGCGACCAGATCAGATCATTCGAGCGCAGCAGCTGAAAGGCTCCGGCCATCTGCTTGGTGTCGAGATAGCCCTGCTCCCACATGATGTCTTCGAGGAAGCTGACCTGGCTTTCGTCGATGAACAGGTTGAGCTCGCCGGCCTCGTTGAAATCGGTCTGCGCGGCAATCAAGGTCACGGAGGCGAGACGCTCGTCCTTGTCGCGCGCCATCGCGGCCGCGGCGATCGCCAGCAGGGTGCCGCCCAGGCAATAGCCGACGGCATGAACGCGACGATCGGGCACGATGCGGCCGATCGTATCGAGGGCGGCCTGGACTCCGAGGCGCCGGTAATCGTCGAACGACACGTCGCGGTCCTCCTGCCCCGGGTTCTTCCACGACAGCATGAAGACGGTATGGCCGCGCTCGACGAGGTAGCGAACCAGGGAGTTCTCCGGCGACAGGTCGAGGATGTAGTACTTCATGATCCAGGCCGGAACGATCAGCACCGGCTCGGGATGCACCTGCTCCGTGGCTGGCGCATACTGGATCACCTCGCAAAGCGCGTTGCGGTGGACGACCTTGCCCGGCGTGACGGCGACGTTGCGCCCCGGAACGAACTCCTCTGCCCCGACCGGCGGTCGCCCGGCCACCGCGCGTTCCCAGTCTTCCAGCAGATTCGAAAGGCCGCGCTGCAGATTGGCGCCGCCTTCCTGCACGGTCGCACGCAGGACCTCCGGATTGGTCGGCAGGAAATTCGTCGGCGAGAACACGTCCAGAACCTGCCGGGCGACGAACTCGACCACCTGCTCGTGATGCGGCGAGACGCCGCGCACGCCGGTGGTCGCGTTGTACCACCACTGCTGCGTGAGCAGGAACGACTGATAGATCATGGCGAAGGGCGGTTGCTGCCAGGTCTCGCCGGCGAATCGCCTGTCCTGCGGCAGGGGATCGATGCAGGGGCCCGGGTCCTTGCCCTGCAGACATTGCTGACAGTGCAGCATCAGGCGAACCTGCTTTCGCACGGCCTTCTGCACAAGCTCGACCTGCTTGCCCGGCGCCATGGACAGGTGTACGGCCCAATCGGCCCAGGCCTGCGCCAGCGCAGCCGGTGAGATACCGAGCGTGGCGCGGCCGAGCGCCGCGCGCAGGACGCGGTCCATGGTCTCGGCGCCGAGCGGCCCCTGAAAGCTGTCGTCATGGCGCTGCGGCGCTTGCGCCGCCGGGCGCAGCGGCACGACCTTGGCCGAGGACTTGCCGTCCTTCGGCTTGGCGGATTTCCCGGCCGCCGCGTGGGCGGCCTGCGGTTGGCGGGTCATGGACTTTCGTTCCTAGGTGTCGGGCGGTCCGGGCTGCATATCACAGCGACTACACCCCAGGCGCCGCCGGCTGTCGTTGACTCACGTCAACGCCGCGCCGGGCAAGCAGGTTCCGGCGCGGTTACGAGAGGGCCTCCAGCTCGTCCACGAACCCCTCGATCACCGAGAGGCCGCGGGCCCAGAAATCCGGGTCCGAAGCGTCCAGGCCGAACGGCGCGAGCAGCTCGCGATGGCGCTTGGTCCCGCCCGCGCGCAGCATGTCGAGGTACTTCTCCGCGAAGCCGTCGCTCGCCTGCTCGTAGACGGAATAGAGCGAGTTCACCAGGCAATCGCCGAAGGCATAGGCGTAGACGTAGAACGGCACGTGGATGAAATGCGGGATGTAGGCCCAATAGTTGCGGTACTCGTCCTCGAAATGCAGCGCCGGGCCGAGGCTCTCGCGCTGCGTGTCGAGCCAGATCTCGCCCAGGCGCTCGGGTAGAAGCTCGCCCGTGCGCCGCTCGTCGTGCACGCGCGTCTCGAATTCGTGCATGGCGATCTGGCGCACCACCGTGTTGAGCATGTCCTCGACCTTGCCGGCGAGCATCGTCTTGCGGCGGCCCGGGTCGGTCTCGCGCGCCAACATGGCCCGGAATGTCAGCATCTCGCCGAACACCGAGGCGGTCTCCGCCAGGGTCAGCGGCGTGTCCGACATCAACTGGCCCTGCGGCCCGGCCAGCACCTGATGCACGCCGTGGCCCAGCTCGTGCGCCAGGGTCATGACATCGCGGGTGCGCCCCTGGTAGTTGAGCAGCAGGTACGGATGCACGCTCGGCACGGTGGGATGGGCGAAGGCGCCGGGCGCCTTGCCGGGACGCAATCCGGCATCGATCCACGGCCGCTCGAAAAAGCGCTGGCCGACCTTGGCGAGGTCGGGCGAGAACGCGGCGTACGCCGAAAGCACGGTCTCGCGCGCTTCGTCCCAGGGCACCGCCCGGTCGGTGTCGTCCGGCAGAGGCGCATTGCGGTCCCAGTAGGGCAGTTTCTTGACGCCGAACCAGCGCGCCTTGAGCGCGTAGTAGCGGTGCGAAAGCCGTGGGTAGGCGTCGCGGACGGCCGCGACCAGCGCGTCCACCACCTCGTCCTCGACCAGATTGGCCAGGTTGCGCGACGACACCGGCCGCGGGTATCCGCGCCAGGAATCCTCGATCTCCTTGTCCTTGGCCAGGGTGTTGGTGATCAGGGCGAAGACGCGCTGGTTGTCGCCCAGAACCCGGCCGAGGGATTTGGCGGCCGCCTTGCGCACCTTGCCGTCGCGCTCGAACAGCTTGTTGACGATCTCCGCGTTGGTCAGGGACTTGTCGCCCAGCGGAAAGCGCAGGGCCGCCATGGTTTCGTCGAACAGCCGCACCCAGGCGGCGCGCCCGACGACGTACTTCTCGTGCAGCAGGCGCTCGAGCTCGTCCGCCAGCTGATGCTCGCGTAGGGCGCGCAGATCGCGCAGCCAGGGCCGATAGCAGGCGAGGTCCGGCGCCGCCATCTTGGCCTCCAGCACCGCCTCGTCCATGCGGTTCAGTTCCAGCGTGAAGAACAGCGTATGAGCCGAGATATCGGTGAGGCGTTCCTGCGCACCCTGGTAGAAGCGGCCGATTTTGGAATCGCTCATATCGCCGGAATAGAGCAGCTGGGCGTAGCTGCCGATGCGGCCCAGGGCCTCTTCGACCGCCTCGTACTCGGCAATCGCGCCGCCGAGGGCGGCGCCATCCAGGTCGGCGAGCCGTCCCTTGTAGGCCTCCGCGAAGTCTTTGGCGCGCGCCGCGATGGCATCGAAATCGCGCTTCAGCTCCGCCGAGTCGGGGCCGGGATAGAGGTCGGCGAGATCCCAACTCGGCAGGTCGCCGAGGTCTTCCGTTCGCGGGGCGGCCTGGGCCGCTGGCTTCGACATGGCTGGACTCCTTGACCGACTGCGATATAGGCGGACATTAGGGAAAGACCAAGGGTAAAGTCGTCCGGCAGCGCACGGCGCGGACGAAGGGCGAGGCGATGCGCAGGAAAGAGGACTATCGGCGCTGGCGAAGCCTGCCGGCCCTGTTTTTCGAACAGGCCGGGGACCTCGCCGATCGTCCGTTCCTCTGGGCGCGGTGCGAAGGCGCCTATCGGCCACTGACCTGGCGCGAGGCGGAAGACGGCGTCCGCACCCTGGCGGCGGGGCTGCGCGGGCTCGGCATCGCGCCCGGCGACCGCGTGGTCCTCTTGTCGGAGAACCGCCCAGAGTGGTGCCTGGCCGACTTCGCCATCATGTCGGCCGGGGCGATCACCGTGCCGGCCTACACCACCAATACGACCGCCGACCACAATCATATCCTCACCGATTCGGGAGCGCGCGGCGCGATCGTCTCGACCGCGGCGCTGGCCAAGCGCCTGTTGCCGGCCGCCCTCGAGGCGCCCGAGTGCGGCTGGGTGGTCGGCATGGAGCCCTTGAACCGCGGACAGCAGGCCACGTTGCGCACGCTGTCCTGGGACGACGCGCTGGCCCTCGGGCGCGACCGGGCGGGCGAGGACATCGCGGCCACGGTCGAGGGCCTGAAGCGGGACGATACCGCCTGCTTCATCTACACCTCGGGGACCGGCGGCACGCCGAAGGGCGTGATGCTCAGCCACGGTGCCATCCTGTGCAACTGCATGGGCGCCTTCGACCTGTTGAGCGGTCTCGGGCTGGGCGATGAGGTGTTCCTGTCGTTCCTGCCGCTGTCGCACGCCTACGAACATACCGCGGGCCAGTTCTTTCCCATTTCGATCGGCGCACAAATCTATTACGCGACCGGGGTCGAGCACCTGCTCGGCAACCTCGCCGAGGCGCGGCCGACGATCATGACCGCGGTGCCGCGGCTCTACGAGTCGATGTACCAGCGCATCCTGCGTGGCGTGGAGAAGCAGAGCCCGCTCAAGCAACGACTTTTCCACACCGCCCTGCGCCTGGGCCGGAAGCGCTATCGCGATCCGCGCAGCCTGTCGCTGTGGGAACGCCTCGTCGACGCCGTGGTCGACCGTCTCGTGCGCGACAAGATGCGCGCCCGCTTCGGCGGCCGCCTGAAGGCCATGGTGTCCGGCGGTGCGGCGCTCAACCCGGAGATCGGGATATTCTTCACCGCGCTCGGCCTGCCGGTGCTGCAGGGCTACGGCCAGACCGAGTCCGCCCCGGTGGTCTCGGCCAACCCGCCGGGCCGGGTCAAGATGGACAGCGTCGGACCGCCGCTGGACGGCGTCGAGGTGCGCATCGCCGAGGACGGCGAGATCCTGGTGCGCGGCGAACTGGTGATGAAGGGCTACTGGCGCAACGAGGAGGCCACCGCCGAGGCGCTGCGCGACGGCTGGCTCCATACCGGCGATATCGGCGAGATCGATGCGGACGGTTACATACGCATCACCGACCGCAAGAAGGATATCCTCGTGCTCTCCGGCGGCGACAACGTCTCGCCCGCGCGCGTCGAGGGATTCCTGACCCTGGAGCCGCAGATCTATCAAGCGATGGCCTTCGGCGATAAGCGGCCGCACCTCGTGGCGATCCTCGTACCGGACGACGACTATCTGGCGGATTTCGCCAAGCGTCACGGAACCTCCCGCCGGCTCGAAGACATGCACGATCATCCCGAATTGCTGCGGGAGCTCTCCGCCGCCGTCGACCGCGTCAACGCGCGCCTCGCTCCGCCAGAAAAGGTGCGGCGCATCGCCGTGGCGCGGCAGCCCTTCACGGTTGAGAACCACATGCTGACCCCGACCCTGAAGATCCGCCGGCACAAGATATTGGCCGCTTACAAGGGCGAACTGCAGAGTCTCTACAAATAACGGGAGCGAGAAAGATCTCAAAATCACAGCAAGTTATGTATTAAAAACGAATTTATGGAATTTTTTATTAAATATTACTGTCTGGATATATGATTTTACCAATCAACTTACAATGGTTATTTCAAACGTCCTGATATTTTTTATCGTTTATTAAAGCCGTGCCTCTTTAATCCCACTACAAAGGCGGGACAAGGCGGCGATTTCAAGAGCCGCCGGGACGGTCCGCGGTTCGCGCGCAGTGCGCGCGGGCGCGACGACCGAACGCTTGTCCGCGGCGCCGCCGCGGGCCAAGGGACAGAGGCAGGAGCAAGAACCATCATGGCGAATAACGGACACGGAACAGCGGCAAACGGCACCAGGGGCCCCAAGATCCTGACCGGGGTGCGGCTGACGCAGCCGGTGCTGGATCGGCTGCACGTGCTGCATACGCACTACCTCAGGGGCGTGCGCAACGGGCGCAAGGCGATCCTGCGGCGCTGCGAACTGCATGGCCTCGACCTCACCGGGCTGGACTTCAGCCATGCCGAGTTCATGGCCTGCGATTTTGGCGGCGCCAAGCTGCGCGGCGCCAAGTTCCGCTGCGCCCAACTCTTCGCCGCCAAGTTCGAGGGGACGGACCTCAACGGTGCCGATTTCGAAAAGGCCGACCTGCGGGCCGCGACCTTCGAGAAGGCGGACCTGACGGGCGCCCGTCTCGAGGGCGCGGACCTGCGCGAGTGCGCGCTCATCGACGACGAGACCAATCAAGCCGGCCATCCCATCGGCGCGACCTTCCGCGGCGCCACCCTGCGCGACACCAACCTGGCGAGCAGCAAGCTCAAGAACGCCAACTTCAACGGCGCCGTGCTCGACAAGGCCAATCTCACGAACGCCGACATGCGCGACACCCGCTTTCAGGGCGCCGAGCTCGTGGCGACCAATCTCGTCGGCGCGCGTCTGTCCAACGCCGACCTGCGCGGCGCCTCGCTCGGCGACACCGACCTGACGCAGATCGACCTCAGCGTCGCCAGAACGGCCAAGGAGACGGGCATCACGGATTCCTGGCTGCGCGAGCAGCTCGACGCCCATGGCCAGTGGATCAACAGCGCCGGCAAGCTGGGCGCGCAGGCGGACTTCACCGGCCTGGACCTCAGCGGCCGCGACCTGTCCGGTGCGATCCTGGCGGCGGCAACGCTGGAGGCGGCAACGCTGGTCGGCGCCAACTTGAGCGGTGCGCTGCTCGCCGCGGCCAACCTGCGCGGGGCCAATCTGCTGCGCGCCAATCTCGCCGGGGCCGACCTGCGCGGCGCGGACCTCCTGGACACCAACATGCGAGACGCCGACTTCACCGACTGCCGAACCGGCGAGCTGCCCGGCACCGCCCTGATGACCCTGCTGCAACAGGCGAGCTGACGCCGCGCCAGCCAGCCGATTGCGACCCGCCCCGCCGGAGAGTAACCTTCCGGAGTTGCCTTTCACGATTCCGGAGGCCCCGGGCGGTTCGTATATGGCCCTTGCGCCGCTGTCCCTGGACGACAAGTACACGCGCGAATCCGGTCGGGTTTATCTTTCCGGTATGCAGGCGCTCGTGCGCCTGCCGATGATGCAGCGCCAGCGCGATGCCGCCGCCGGACTGAACACCGGCTGCTTCATCACCGGGTACCGCGGCTCGCCGCTCGGCGGGCTCGATCAGCAGTTGTGGCTGGCGCGCCCCTTCCTGCAGCGCAACAACATCCATTTCCAGCCCGGCGTCAACGAGGACATGGCGGCGACGGCGATCTGGGGCAGCCAGCAGATCGGGCTTTTCGGCGACGCCACCTGCGACGGCGTCTTCGGCATGTGGTACGGCAAGGGGCCCGGCGTCGACCGCTCCGGCGACGCGCTGCGCCATGGCAACTTGGCCGGCTCGGCGCCGAACGGCGGGGTGCTCCTTCTGGCCGGCGACGATCACACGGCGCGCTCTTCGACCACGGCGCACCAGTGCGAGCACGCCTTCATGGACGCCATGATCCCGGTGCTCAATCCGGCCGGGGTTCAGGAGTTCCTCGATCTCGGGCTCTATGGCTGGGCGATGAGCCGCTATTCCGGCTGCTGGGTGGGCTTCAAGACGATCGCCGAGACCGCGGAGAGCTCGGCCAGCGTCTACGTCGACCCGGCGCGAATCGAGATCGCCCGGCCGGAGGGCTTCGAGATGCCGCCGGACGGCCTCAGCATCCGCTGGCCCGCCGGCCGGAGGGCTTCGAGATGCCGCCGGACGGCCTCAGCATCCGCTGGCCCGACACGCCGTTGGCGCAAGAGGACCGCCTGCACCGCTATAAGATCCACGCCGCCGTGGCCTTTGCGCGCGCCAATCCCCTGAACCGCGTCGTCATCGACGCGCCCAAGCGCCGATTCGGCATCGTCACGGCGGGCAAGTCCTATCTCGACGTGCGCCAAGCCTTGGACGATCTCGGAATCGACGAGGCCATGGCGGCCGAGATCGGCCTCGCCGTCTACAAGGTCGGCATGACGTGGCCGCTCGAGCCCCAAGGGCTGCGCGCCTTCGCGCAGGGCCTCGAGGAGATCCTCGTGGTCGAGGAGAAGCGCGCCGTCATGGAGAACCAGATCAAGGAGCAGCTGTACAACTGGACCGCCGATCTGCGCCCGCGCGTGATCGGCAAATACGACGAAGGCGGCGAGTGGATCCTGCCGTCGTGCAACGAGCTGACGCCGGCGCGGATCGCCCGCGTCATCGCGCGCCGGATCGCCCGCTTTTACTCCAGCGAGCGGATCGAATCGCGGTTGCGGTTCCTGATCGAGAAGGAGCAGGCGCTGTCGCGCGAGCCGGCGCCGCTCCAGCGCGTCCCCTACTTCTGTTCCGGCTGTCCCCACAACACCTCGACCCGGGTGCCCGAGGGCAGCCGCGCCATGGCGGGTATCGGCTGCCATTACATGGTGCAGTGGATGGACCGCAACACCATGACCTACACGCAGATGGGCGGCGAAGGTGCGCCCTGGATCGGTCAGGCGCCGTTCAGCCGCACCAGGCACGTCTTCGCCAACATGGGCGACGGGACCTATTTCCACTCCGGCATCATGGCGGTACGCGCCTGCGTCGCCGCCGGCGTGAACATCACCTTCAAGGTGCTCTACAACGACGCCGTCGCCATGACCGGCGGACAGCCCATGGACGGCCCGCTCGACCCGGCGATGATCACGCGCCAACTCTATGCCGAAGGCGTGTCGCATATCGTCGTGGTAAGCGACGAACCGGACAAGTATCCGATCGGCACCGAATGGGCGCCGGGTGTCGAAGTGCGTCACCGCGACGATCTCGATCGCGTCCAGCGGGACCTGAGGGAGCATCCCGGCGTCACCGCGCTGGTCTACGACCAGACCTGCGCCGCTGAGAAGCGCCGTCGGCGCAAGCGCGGCCGCTACCCCGACCCGGCCAAGCGGGTCTTCATAAATGAGCTGGTCTGTGAGGGCTGCGGCGACTGTTCGGTGCAATCGAACTGCCTCTCCGTCGTCCCGCTGGAGACCGAGTTCGGCCGCAAGCGCCGCATCGACCAGTCGAGCTGCAACAAGGACTTCTCCTGCCTCAAGGGGTTCTGCCCCAGCTTCGTGACCGTGCACGGCGGACGCCTGCGGCGCCCGGCGCCAAAGGCGGAAGCGTCCGGCCCGGCGCAGGGGGCGGCAGCGCTTCCGGAGCCGGCCCTGCCGCAGCTGGACGGTCCCTACGGAATCCTGGTCACCGGTGTCGGCGGCACCGGCGTGGTGACGATCGGCGCGTTGCTGGGCGTGGCCGCGCATATCGAAGGCAAGGGCTGCACGATCCTCGACATGACCGGGCTGGCCCAGAAGGGCGGGGCCGTCGTCAGCCACGTCCGGATCGCGCCGCGGCCGGAAGACCTCCACGCGGTGCGCATCTCGGCGGGCGGCGCGCGTTTGCTGCTCGGCTGCGACCTGGTGGTCTCGTCGGGCTTCGACGCGCTGTCGAAGGTCCGGCAGGGCGTCACCCGGGTCGTGGTCAATGGACAGGAAACCATCACCGGCGACTTCACGCGCAACCCGGACATGACCTTCCCTGAGCGCCGGCTGCGGGAAATGATCCTGGCCGCGGCCGGCGAAGCGGCGACCGATTTCATCGCGGCGACCCGCCTGGCCACGGCGCTGATCGGCGATTCCATAGCGACCAATCTCTTCATGCTGGGTTACGCTTGGCAGAACGGCGCCGTCCCGCTGTCGCGCGAGGCCATCGAGCGCGCCATCGAGCTGAACGGGACGGCCGTCGACTCGAACCTGAAGGCCTTCTGGTGGGGGCGGCAGGCGGCGCACGACCGGCGAGCGGTGGAAGAGGCGGCCGACATCGGCGAGGTGCCGGCGGACCGCCGGCTCTCGACCGGGCTCGAGGAGGCCGTCGACCGCCGCGCCGCGTTCCTGGCCGCCTACCAGGATACCGACTACGCCGAACGCTATCGGGCCCTGGTCGAGCGGGCGCGGCACGCGGAAGCGCAGCGCGTGCCCGGGCTTGCCGGTTTCGCCGAGGCCGTGGCGCGGAGCTATTTCAAGCTGCTCGCCTACAAGGACGAGTACGAGGTCGCGCGGCTCTACACCGAAGGAAGCTTCCTTGCGGATCTACGCGATCAGTTCGAAGGCGATTACCGCCTGCGCCTGCACCTCGCGCCGCCTCTGCTGGCGCGCCGGGATCCGGAAACCGGCCATCTTCTCAAGCGCGAGTTCGGGCCCTGGCTGCTGACGGCGATGCGCGGTCTCGCCGCCCTGCGCCGGCTGCGCGGCACCGCCTTCGACATTTTCGGCTACACCGCGGAGCGGCGTCGCGAGCGACGAGCCATCGCGGACTACGAGGCGCTGGTCTTGGAGATCCTCGCGGCGCTGACGCCGGAGAACCACGCGACCGCCGTCGAGCTCGCCGCGCTGCCGCAGAGCGTGCGCGGATTCGGCCACATCAAGCAGGCGAGCTGGGAAGCGGCCACGGCGCGCGAAGCCGAGCTGCGCCCGGCGCTCCACGCACCGCAGGCGCATCGCGACGCTGCACAATGACCCCAGGCCGGCCGACGGCCCCCCGGCCGCTGCCCGTCTCGCAGACCAACTCCGACAGGAAAGGAGACCTTCATGACTTCAGGTGTCGCCGTCGTCCTTGGCGCAGGGCCCGGCTTGGGCGCCGCCCTCGCCCGCCGCTTCGCCGCCGCCGGTCTCGCGGTCGCCGTCGCGCGCCGGCAGGTGGACGCTCTGGAACGTCTGGCCGGCGAGACCGGCGGACGCGCCTATGCCTGCGACGCGACCGACGCCGCGGCGGTGGAAACCCTGTTCGAAAACGTCGAGCGCGACCTGGGGCCACCCGACGTCGCCGTCTACAACGCCGGCGCCTATCGGCCGGGCGGCATCCTCGAGATCGACCCGGCCGACTTCGAGCTCTGCTGGCGCATCGGATGCCTCGGCGGGCTGCACTTCGGCCAGGCGGCGGCGCGACGCATGGTCGGGCGCGGCGCCGGCACCATCTTGTTCACCGGCGCCACCGCGGCGCTGCGCGGCGGCGCGCGCTTCGCCAACCTGGCCGTCCCCAAGTTCGGCCTGCGCGCGCTGGCGCAGAGCATGGCCCGCGAGCTCGGCCCGCAGGGCGTCCACGTCGCGCATGTCGTGATCGATGGCCAGATCGCCAGCGAGCGCGCCGGGCACCGCGCGGAGCAGCGCGGCGCGGACGCCGTCCTGGCGCCCGAGGC
>Ga0210124_1000719_pt1 | contig 15904 bp, 14 predicted proteins | sample Muzzi_PWC_D2_FD_185554 | JGI IMG/M metagenome (GOLD analysis project Ga0210124, IMG submission 185554) | Wetland microbial communities from San Francisco Bay, California, USA, that impact long-term carbon sequestration - Muzzi_PWC_D2 (SPAdes) | ecosystem: Environmental > Aquatic > Marine >... | reverse complement strand
GTGCGGATAAGGTGAATAGAGTCGAAATCAAATACACGCTTGGCCTCTGGTTGGTCTCCTGCTGTGACATCGTCGCCAGTTAAACATAATATATTACTGACCCCCATTGCTGCCGCGCCTAATACATCCCCTTGAATGGCAATCCGGTTGCGGTCCCGGCAAGAAACCTGGAGAACCGGGGCATAGCCGGCGCGGGTGAGCAGGGCGCAGATAGCCACGCTGGACATATGGCAGTGTGCGCCCGAACCATCGGTAGCATTGATGGCATCACATACCTCGGAAAGAACCAGAGCCGCATCGTAAACTTCTTCGGGGTCGGCGCTATCAGGCGGATTCAATTCAGCCGTAACAGCAAAACGCCCGGAACGAAGGACCCGTTCTAAACGACCTTCTGATTTGAATTCAGCGTTCATAGCAGCGTTCTCTCAGGTGTGATTCGGCTACTTTCAGAGAAACGAAATACGCGTAGTGCGTATTCCGTTAAGTGCAATCATAAAACCAGCTAATCTCCACAACAACTATTTCTGTATAAGCAGAATATAAGACATATCGGCCCAACCTGGTGGTACATTTTTGTCCGCTTCTGTCAGCATATTAATCCAAGCTGATGAGCCTTCGAGCTGGCGGTTGACCGGCGGTTGGATATAAATCATCTCCTCGCCAAAGACGGGCATATGCAGGGAACGCTCGAAGGCTTGCACCCAAACGCACCGCATCTCTGGTATCACTTCGCAATGACCATTGCCCCGAACCCCCCCACACGGCCCATTGCGAAGATTCTTGGGGCAGGTCATGGGGCAGGTCATGCCGGTTGAGTGCAAGATACATTGCCCACACATCCGGCAATCAAAAACAATCGATTTGCCCCAATCTTCGGGACCGGCAATCCAGCGATTGACCCGCTCATATCCCAAACGAGAAATTAGCGGTTGGGCTAATTTAAAGAGCCGAAGATTCAGTTGATAAGCTCGTTCTAAAAAACTTGGATTATTTTGCAACCATCTGCCAATACCCATTGTTGCTCACCTTAACCCCATATTACCGATAACTAAGCGGTTGAACGAACTTTCAGCAGTACTTTGGCCGTTTCGACGGCTGTGGCCGCATCACGGCAGTAAGCATCAGCCCCAAATTCCTCGGCTAAAGCCCCATTGAGCGGCGCACCACCGACGAGGACAATCAGACCATCTCGAAGCCCTTCTTTTTTAAGGGCATCTATAACAACTCCCATATAGGGTGAGGTGGTGGTCAGTAAAGCACTCATCCCAAAGATATTGGGCTTATGCGCTTTAATCGCGTCGATAAACTTTTCAACCGAATTATTGACACCCAAATCTACCACTTCAAAGCCCGCCCCTTCCATCATCATCGAAACAAGGGATTTGCCGATATCATGAATATCGCCTTTGACCGTTCCAATCACCATCTTGCCCAGGCTGGGCGCACCGGTTTCGACCAGGAGGGGACGCAGGTCTTCCAGACCGGCTTTCATAGCTCTGGCTGCCATCAGTACCTCCGGCACAAAGAGTACCCCATCTCGAAAATCAACCCCAACCACATCCATACCGGCTACGAGACCTTTTATCAATACCTCGTAGGGTTCAACCTGGCGCGATAGAATCTCTCGAACCTCTTCCACAACTTCTTCTTGGTAACCGCTATAGAGGTCTTCCATGATGAGTTCGAAAAGCTCTGGGGTAGACATCTTTTTTAGATCAAGCTGGTCGCTCACTGCTTACCTCACTGGAAACAGCATTTCAAATGTCACCGTGAAATATAACGAAATCGGGGCATCACTCTTCTGTTTTTATCACCTTCGTGCGCAAACGTCGCCGCCGTTCGCCCCGAGCAGGAGACCCGTTCTCGGCCACTGAGACTTCCGGCAATATCCCGGCCAGATGAGGAAATGAGTCCTCTTTGTTTGGCAGATGAATGGCATTGACAAATTCAGTTTGAAAATCGGGGTCTACGGCTGTCTCTATATAGCGCACCCAATAGGCGATTTCCTGAGCTTCCCGACGTTTATCTTTATTCAACAGGGCGATACGTGCCCCATCCCCGGCGGCATTGCCAACGGCATAGACCTTCTCTAAATCACAGTCCGGGATTAGGCCCAAGACCATCGCATACTTTGGATCGATGAAACTGCCAAAGGCTCCGGCCAGAATAATCCGGTCTACCGCTTTGATATTAGCTCGATTCATCAGGAGTTTGGCCCCGGCATAGAGGGCCGCTTTCGCCAACTGGATATTGCGCACATCATCCTGCGTAACTAATATTGGCTCGTGATTGGCGGACTCTTCGCCGGTCGCTAAGATATAAGACCCTTTACGGCCATCCCACTGAATACGGTCGCTTTCAATGGTCGTGTTGAAGCGCCCATCGGGCCAGAGAATGCCGGTTAAATACATCTCGGCCACAACCTCGATGATACCGGAGCCACAGATACCAACGGCCAGGTGTTTGGGCTGCTCATCAGGCGACGCACCCGAACCAAGCCGCCACTCATCAGACCAGCGTTCATCGCCAATGACTCGGAAGCGGGCTTCTTTGGTTTCTGGGTCGATACGGACCCGCTCGATGGCTCCGGGCGTGGCCCGGACTCCATAAGCAATTTGAGCGCCCTCAAAAGCGGGTCCCGTGGGGCTGGAGGCGCTATACATCCATTCTTTGTTGCCCAAAACAATTTCCGCATTGGTTCCGACATCCACAACCAGTAAATTTTCGTCCTGGCGATGAGGTTCTTCGGCAATCAAGACTGCCACATTGTCGGCCCCAACATGCCCGGCCTCAGAGGGCAAGACATGCACATAGGCCCCCGGATGAAGCCGGAGTTTCAACTCACGAGCTTTGATATCCATCGCATCCCGGTTGGCGAGGGCAAAGGGAGCGCCCCCCAATTCGGTGGGGTTAATATCCAACAAGATGTGAACCATCGTGGTGTTACCCACCAGAACGGCCTCGTGAATATCTCTGGCCTGAATATCCGCTTGTTTGGCCGCGCTGACAGCCAAACGATTGAGGGTATCGATGATGGCTTTGTGCATCTTCTCCAGGCCATCCTGGTGCATCATGGCATAGGAGACGCGGCTCATAAGGTCCTCACCGTAAGTCACCTGGGGATTCATGGTCGACTCGGTAGCTAAAATTTCGCCGGTTCGCAAATCACACAAATGCCCGGCGACCGTGGTACTGCCGATGTCAACGGCCAACCCGTAAATGCCCTCCACATAGCCGGGCTGAACATCAATCACCTCGCGGTCATGCCACAAGGTTACGGTGACGGCCCATTTGCCCTGGCGTAATACCGGCTGCAATCGTCTGAGAACCTGCAAATCAACGGTAAGGTCTTCGAGTTGCCATTGCTCACGGAGTGCAGCCTGCAAGCGGCCCCAATCGCCGCGATGCTCGCCGAGTTCGGCCTGATCGACTTCAACATAGACTTTACGGATGGCCGGAGCTATATCAATCACCCGCTCAGTGGCCGATTTACGGATGACTTGCTTCTGGGCACGGCTCTCTTCGGGCACAGAGACCAACATATCGCCATAGACATAGGCCGAGCAAGACAGGCGGCAATCGGTGCCGTTGATGCGTTCCAGCAGCCACTGCTCCTCTTCGTTGGCGGGGGAGAGGTGCTTTGCCGTGGACTGAATGCCGTGCTTCTGAAAGTCTCCTTCCTCAATACGCACCTTGCACTTACCGCAGGTTAAGCGTCCCCCACAGATGCTCTCAATCTCGACCCCCATCTGGCGGGCCACATCGAGTAAGGATTGTCCTGGCGCAACTCGCCCCCGCCGACCGGAAGGCATAAAAATCACGAGGGGTTGTTGTTCTTTTGCTGACGGGCGATTGTTATTGTCTGACATCCGATTGTTACACTCTCAATGTTATTATTCAACCATACATGGCTAATTGGTAATTAGTAATTGACCATTTAACCAAGCTCCATTTACCAATAACCTAAGTTGCTACCCTTTTGTTAGACACCCGGTTTTTACGCGATTAGGCCAGGTTTATTTGGAATAGAGCCTGGACTGGGATAAATTGAGACTCTATTTTGGAAAAACCGGGTGTCTTTCTTGATTACCCAAGTAAGGTGGCAACTTGAATTACCAATAACTAATTATCGGTACTGATGCATCAAGTTTCTTCTAGTTAAGTACTAATCTCTCCAATGTGCCTCAACTTGGTTGAGCCACCCCAAGCATCACCGCTTGAATTTCATCCTGAAAGGTTTTGACATGCTGCTCGATAAGATAGGCGGCTCGCTCTCCATCTTTGGCTTGTAAGGCTTCCAGAATAGCCATATGTTCCAAAACCGCGCCCCGCATATCGCCAACCTTGGACAGGGCGAAATACCACAGGCGTAAGCTTAGAGCATACATCGTAACCAGGGTATCGCGCAAAAACTCGTTGTCGATAGCCTCGTAAATAATTTCGTGACAGGCCTGGTCGATAGCAATGATAGTTTGGTTCTCATCAGGATCAATTTCGGTGGGCATTTTGGCTAATACGGCCTCCATACGCTGCCAGTGTTTTGCGGTACCGCGCTGCGCCGCCAATCGAGCGGCCATACTTTCCAGAGCCACGCGTACTTCAAAGAGACGCTGCAGGTCCATCACCCCAATCTCGGCCACAAACATCCCCCGGCGGGCGATGATGACGACCAATTTCTCCAGGGCGAGACGCTGCAAGGCTTCCCGAATGGGGGTCCGGCCCAACTCCAACTCGGCTTGCAGGGCCGCCTCATCAATGACGGACCCCGGGGCTAACTCCAATGAAACAATTTTCTGTTTGATTCGCTCATAGGCTTGCTGCCTGAGCGAAAGATTACGGCCATTCTCGGTCATATTACCAATTATTTTGATCTCTCTGATATAGTATCTTTTTAATAAAGTAGGGGCGAGGCAACTCGGATTGAAAGTCTCGAAGCAAACAAACTATGCTTCGAGTTGCCTCGCCCCTACACCCTCGAATTGCTATAATCCCCTATGGATATTGAAATAACCTCTGATATATTAGAGATATATCGTTGTATATCTAAAGCGAAGGTATCTTACTACACCCCTCGTCATTTTGTCAATAAGCAATTTGTCAGTGGACAGCCGGGGGGTCGTTACGTATACTTAAGAGTGCGGCAAACTGGTCACTCACTACCCATGCTGGCGATGATATGATTGATAGAGAAAGACGAAAAATGAAACCCAATTTTTGGCTAACCCCTTGTATCCTTGTGGGAGCAATGGTTTTACTCTTGGCCTGTCAAAGTCAACGTGAGCAAGAGTGGATAGCCTATACTGGCTCTCAAGCCAGAATCGAGAACGGTTATGGAACATCGGTAATAGAAATAGAAACGGATGGTGCAGGAGTCGAGCTTAAGTGGTCACCTGATGGCACTCGAATGCTCCTGACAATAGTGAAAGAAGAAAAAGCAAGTTTCTGGATCGCTAATTCAGATGGTTCTGAACCTCGTCAAGTTAGTAGTGAGTTTGACTTCATTTGGGGGACATGGCTGAATGAGGATATTTTAATAACAAATGTTATTACCAAGAGTGAAGGTTTAACAACAGGGACGAATAATAATTATATTCTTGACCTACAAGATGGCTCAATGCAATTATATTCAGAAGGGCCTGAAAGTGTTATCGCTTTGCCCTCAGGGGATCAATGGCTGGCAGACAACGCATTCAAAACCGGATTACAACTTTACAATTTAGAGGGTGAAACCTGGGCGCTCTTTCCAGATTTTGGGCCGGACTATAATAGCATTGCCTTACCATCATCTGGTCAAGAGATCGTATTTTACAATGATCAGTTGGTGAATGATAAGACTAGCGGCTTGTACAACGCTTCACTCGATAGAAACAAAACAGTTGAGCCGGAACTTATCTATCCGATAGAGGGTGGTTGGACAGTACGATGGTCACCAAACGATCAGTATATAGCCGTACTGGATCGTTTGGATACCATACATATCTTGAATGGAAAGACTTTCTCGTTGGTCAAGAAAATTGAAATAGGACCGCTACAAGAAAGTAGCCTCATTTGGTCACCGGATAGTAAATTTATAGCCGTTAATAAGCATTTCGACGATCCTGAAGTTAGCTGGCAGGATTGGGTTAAAGTCAATATTGAAACTGACGAGATTATTCGACTAGCAAAGAGCAGAAGTCTTGAACGTATAGCGGATTGGCGTATTCTGTCGTTAGAATAATGTATGTTTTATTCTACAAAATAGACTTGTCTTTGTTGTGGTTATTTTCTCATTGGCTTGCTTTGCAATTCTGATGCCGATATAATCCCTATCAGGAGAATTGCTATGAAAACAATCGAACTTGAACTTGACGACCAAACTTTTGAGCAGGCCCGACAATTGGCCGAGGCCCGGCGATACACCCTGGAAGCCTTCATTGTAGAAATCATCGAGCGTCTGGCGACTATGGGCAAAAAGGCAGACCCACTGCTAGGCCTGTTCGCCGATGAACCTGAAATGATAGATAAGGTTATCGAATCGGTGATGGTCGCGCGGGAAACACACCCATTGAGACCGGTCGATGGATAGAGCCTTACTCGATACAGATATCTTTTCTGAGGTTCTCAAAGGAGTTGACCAAGCGGTTGTCGCCAAGGCAACCGCTTATTTCTCTACTTTTGGGCGTTATACAATCTCTACCATCACGGTGATGGAGATTGTATAGTACAATAACGCAGCATCAATTTTCGCAAAGAGGCTCAGCTCGATGAATCAGCAAATAAAACAAGCTTTGGAACAAGACCGGACGATTGATATCACTACAACCGGACGCAAAACTGGCTCGCCGCGCCGCCTAGAAATCTGGTTTCACAACTTGGATGGCCGCTTGTATATTTCAGGTAGACCCGGCACTCGCGATTGGTACGCCAATATGGTGGCTCATCCCGAATTCACCTTTCATCTTAAGGAGAGTATACAGGCTGATTTACCGGCCAGAGCCAGACCAATCACCGATGAAGCCGAGCGCCGGGAAACCTTTATCAAACTTTTTGAGAAGCTGGGAGGCGAGCGAAATCTTGAGGAATGGATGGCGGGTAGTCCCTTGGTGGAGGTCAACTTAGGGGATTCATAAAGGGTGAGCACAAATACGACAAAAAAATATCTTACTTGGCTGGCTTTCTCATATGTTGTCTTTATTGCCATCTGGTTCCTCTTACGAGTAATATTTTTTGATCGGCTTTGGCCGCTGGCCGTACTCAATACAATCGCCCAATATCTACTATTTCTACCACTGCCTGTACTTCTCATCATCGCCATTTGGCGACGCAACCGGTCTTCACTTCTTCAACTACTCATCCCAATAATTGTCTTTAGTATCCTGTTTGGTGAGTTGTTTTTGCCATCATTCTCCAGGCCGAAAGTGAGTGAGGGGCAACTCATTACCGTCATGAGCTTCAATGTTTTGTACAGCAACAAAGCCTACGGAGCCATCGTCGATAGTGTTCACGCTGCCTCTCCCGATTTGGTTGGTTTTCAAGAATTGACCTCGACGAGCAAAGAGGCGTTGATAAAGACTCTGGAGTCTGAATATCCCTATCACACCTTGAGTCTTTCGGAAGAAGGACTTTCTGTAGGGTTATTGAGTCGTTATCCCATTGAGATGGTAGAGAGATTTCCCTTACCACCTCGAAACCCGGCGCAACACACGATTATTAATATTGAAGGCCAGCGAGTTCACGTCTTTGTGGTCCACTTGACGGCCAATCTGTTTTTTGAACACTCGATTTCTGAATTTGTGCCACTTGTCATTGAACGCTTCGGGCAGCGGGCCGCCGAAGTTACTCGCTTGCGGGAGGAAATTGTCATGCTCAATGAGCCGGTGCTGTTAATGTGCGATTGCAATTTGACCGAACCGTCGGAAGCGCATTATCAGCTTGATGAATTCTTAAACGATAGTTTCCGCGAGGTAGGGTGGGGTTTTGGGCATACGCTTCATCCACCAGCCATCCCTATCCCTATTCAGCGGATTGATTATGTGTGGCACTCCGATGATTTCATCGCTCTCGAAGCCTTCGTTGGGCAAAAGGGCAACTCTGACCATTTGCCGGTTGTGGCTAAATTGAGGTTAGTAGAGATGCCGTGACAACTGAGGTGAAGAAAGAGGCCTTAGCAACTTGTTTTGATTTTTGACGTATAAAAAGATAAGGAATTAGCGATAATGAAAGCAATGCAACTCCACCAGGCCGCAACTATTGACACTGCGCCCCTGGTCGCTACTGAACTTGATGTGCCGCAGCCTGGGCCTCATCAAGTGCTGCTGAAAATCCATACCTGCGGGGTTTGTCACACCGACCTGCACATTGTAGAAGGTGATTTAGAATTGCCCCATTTGCCTACCATTCCCGGCCACCAAATTGTGGGAATCGTAGAGAGGATGGGCAAAGAAGTCACGTTGCATCAGGTGGGTGACAGGTTGGGCGTGCCCTGGCTTTATCAAAGTTGCGGAGTCTGTCGTTATTGCCGGGCCGATAAAGAAAACTTGTGTGAACAAATTCAATTTACCGGCCTGCACGTTAACGGTGGTTTTGCCGAATACATGGTGGTGGATGAGAAGTTTGCTTATCCTATCCCACCCACATTTAGCGATGCCGAAGCAGCCCCGCTGTTATGTGCCGGGGTGATTGGCTATCGCTCTTTGCGGTTGAGCCAGATTCAGCCGGGGCAGCGATTGGGATTATACGGCTTTGGGGCTGCGGCACATATCGTGATTCAAATTGCTCGCCATTGGGGTTGTGAGGTTTTTGTGTTTACCCGCAACGAGCACCACCGGGCGCTGGCAACATCGTTAGGAGCAATATGGACCGGCGGAGCCGAGGATGATCCCGGCACAGTCATGGATAGCAGTATTATCTTTGCTCCGGCGGGGTGGCTGGTTCCAGAAGCACTGCGGGTGCTGGATAAAGGAGGGACTCTGGCTTTGGGCGGCATTCATATGAGTCCTATCCCTGAGATGCCCTATGATTTGTTATGGCACGAGCGTACCGTACGCAGCGTGGCTAATAGCACCCGACAAGATGTCGTTGAGCTATTACAGGTAGCCGCCGAAATCCCTGTAAAAACCGAAGTAGAGCTTTTTGCTCTGGAGCAAGCAAATGAGGTGCTATCACGTCTCAAACGAAGTGAAATAAATGGCGCGGCAGTGTTACAAATAGGCGAATCCGCAAATGGTGAATAGAGAATAATAACCATCCGTCTCTATATTCGCTCATTTGCCATTCGCATTATGAGGTATAAGCATGAGTTCAATCCAATCTCTTTTTAACTCGTCAACAAAAGATAATCTCTCAACCCAACAAACCCTAACCCTAATCGGACTGGCAGGATTAACTGCTTTTCTGCTGGCGGTAGTACCGTTCATTGGCCTGATTAATTACCCCTTTCGATTGTTGTTGACCATAGTTCATGAATTAGGACATGGCCTGGCTGCTTTAGTCACGGGCGGCGAGTTTTACCGCTTTGTTATTTTCCCTAATGGGGCAGGGCTGGCTTATACGGCTGGAGGCTGGCGCTTTATGGTCATTCCGGCGGGATATCTGGGGGTAGCGGTCTTTGGGGCTGTTCTTATTTTACTGGGGCGCAACCATCGCTGGAGTCGAAGGGCGATGGCCGTTATTGGGGGAGCGTTGATTGTACTAACTATCCTCTATGGCCTGCCTACTATATTTTCAGGACAGATATTCAGTGGCATTTTGACTATGCTGAGCGGCGTAATCTTTGGTCTTGTCTTTTTGTGGGTGGCTGTCAGGGCTGCACCCGCCTGGATTATTTTTTTATTGCATCTATTAGCCATTGAAGCGGGACTTACGGCCTTTTCGGATTTGATTACGCTTATCGGTATTTCAACCCGCTTTTTTAACGTACCGGCCAATGATGCCCAAAATATGGCCGAGCTAACCTTCATACCGGCCATTGTTTGGGCTTTGTTGTGGGCAATTGTAGCCCTGTTGCTCATTGGGGGAGCCATTTGGAGAACCTGGTTAGCGTCGTCTAACAAACAACTTTCTGTAGACAAAGAATAAAGGCGAGGCTGCTCAGAGCATTGTGTGTTTCTGTTGAAACCCTCAATCCGAGTAACCTCGCCTTACCAGATCCAAAAAATCATTGATGTTGGATATTTGTCTAGCGATAGACCTCCCAAACACCCTCACCATCCAAGATGCGACGCACTTGCTCAGGGAAGCGATTACGGTTGAGTGGTTTGCCCAAAAAACCATCGAAGCCAGCAGTTTGGGCTTTGGGCATCTCTGTTGAGGCATCCCTGGCAGTCACAGCCACAACTGGGACGTTTTTTAACTCGGGCATGTTTTTTAACCCTTGTAGAACTTCGTAACCGTCGCCATCCGGCAAGCCCAAATCTAAAAACACAACGTCAAGCCGCGGCATCTTTTGGACACGTTCTAAAGCAGAGCTGGCGTATCGCTCCATGACAGTTCGCATTCCTAAGCGTCGCAGCATGACAGAAATAATAGCTAATCCAGAGGCGTCGTCTTCTATCACAAGTGCGCTATAGTTTTGAAATTCGGTAGTCATTTAACCCCCTCTTAATTTTCTTGTTTAGTGGGCAAGGTGACGGTAAAGGTGGTCCCTTGATTGGGAGTACTCTCTACATCTAGCCGCCCACCATGTAATTCTACCAAAGATTTGGTAATTGGCATACTTAGGCCCGGCCCGGTATGCTGGTTAGCATCCGAGAGACCTGTGCTGGTAAAATGCTGAAAGATTGTGGGTAAAATAGTCGCATCAATGCCAATACCAGTATCTTTTACTTGCACAATGATATTTCCATTATCGGGATAGGCGCTAAGGTGAATAATTCCTTTCCGGGTAAATTTAGCGGCATTAGAGAGCATATTTAAGATAATTTGGCGCAGGCGCAACCGATCGCCATATAATTCGGGCAAATCCGATCTGATTTCGGTAATTAATTTAACGGGCTTACTCCTAATCATCTGTTCGATAATTGGGGTAGTCCGATCCACTATCTCTGCCAAGTTGGCGGATTGGATGTTAAGGGTCATCTGCCCCGCTTCTATTTTACTCATATCCAAAATATTATTAATGATTTGCTCTAAGGTTTCGGCCCCATGTAGGGCGCTTTTGAGGTGGAGTCTTTGTTCTTGATTGAGCGAGTCAATATAATCATCAATCACAAAGCCGATATAGTTAATAATTCCATTGAGGGGAGCCCGCAATTCGTGAGTCACATTGGTTAAAAATTTGCTTTTCAGCCGGGTCAATTGTTCTGTGGTTTGAATAGCTTCATCAAGTTCCAGACTCCATAAGGCCAGTGATAACTGCCTTTGCAGTTCCGCCAAGATATCCAGTTCTTGATCTGTAAAATCTTCACCACTTATCTTTGCCCCCAAAAAAAATGTACCCAAAGAAATGTTGCTAACCGTCAAGGGGTATTTTAGAGCGTAAGGAGTGCTGGGTCTATCAGTAGAAACCAATTCAGCATTTCTCAGCCTAAAATCGGAGGCCATCTCCCAACTAATTAGTGTTTCCAAGTCGCGTCTGGATTGCACTTTAAGCAAATTCTGCGAAAAAAGGCGAAGACCCACTCTAAAATCCTCGACACTGCCATAGGCCTGACGTTTGACCCAATCATAGGTTTTTCGATAAAGAGGGCGCAGGATAACGAAAACAACCGTTGTTAACAAAATAGTAATGGAATCTCCTGAATTAAAGTGGCTAATATTATTCATAGCGTCTGGTAAAGTCGCCACAATCAGAAGGAGATATCCTAGCAACGTGATAATGATTACTCTCAAATAGAGAAAGTGAGAGCGATAGACTCTTTGCATGTCGAACATTCCGTACCGGATTACTGCAATCATCACGGAGATAGGGACGGCCAGCAAGCCATAGCGCTCTAACACATTAAAAATCAAATCTCGGTCAATGGCAGCATAGGCCCAGAATGAGATAGGCAGTAAGAGGGTAGGTAATGCAGCCAAGCCCAGGCTCAAAACAATTGCCTGTTTTCGAGTTTCATCAGCTTTGGTACGGATGATAACATTGCCTAATAAGATTAGGCCGGCAATGCCATAAATAACTGTATAGCCGTTGATAATATTGTTGAAGTTCCGGGTTGTTTCAGGGTGGGTAAACAGGATAGGAATATGAATGAGCGCAGGCAAAACGGGTAAATAAATCAACGGAATCAAAAAGGGCCAGTCGTTTAAGGTCTTTCTAGGGTGAGGAAATAGAAGAAAAAAATGTAAAAGTAGTACAGGCGCTATAATTTTGCCAATAAAGGCCATATAGAAATTAAATATAAAAAATTTATTGGTGATAAACCCTGGAAAACTGGTAAAAAGATAAACTAAAGCCAAACTAAACAGGATAAACAGTCTTACTTCCAACCAGTCGGCCCGCAAATAGGCAATTGATCCCGCTGTCACTAGAATAATAAAGGCAATAAAGAAAGGAATAGCTACCAGTTGGATAAAGTTTTCCACCGTAAAGCGATCTACAGGCAGAACTGTCTGAATAACCTGACCATCTTTGTTCAAAAGTGTATATGAAATGGATTGCGTGTCTTCTACCTGTTGAAGATAGCTCATAAGCCATAGCGATGAAGGCACTGCCACGTCGTTTACACTTAAGATCACATCACCCTCTTCAACTCGGACCGCGCCTATCATGGGTTCGCGAGCCTTCCAACCTGGTACACTACTTTCGGTCACAACCCTATTTTGGTGTAGAAACCCGGCAAAGGGTTGGTCAATCCAGTACCAGGCCATAAAAAAATTGAGGACGACATAAAAAAATGTAAAACCAATAGCTGCCAGAAAGAAATTACGCCAAAGGTCATCCGTAGATAACCCGGCAAAATAGCGCGTTACTCCAATAGATGTGGGCAGTTGTTCCGGCCAATCTTCGGATTTAGGTTGTGGGTAAAGATTTGTTTCCATTTTTAGCTGCCTCGGGTAAAAGCGGCAAAGTAAACGTAAAGGTAGACCCCTTTTTCAGTTTACTCTCTACCCAAATCCCCCCCCCGTGCATCTCAACTAAAGCCTTAGCAATGGGCATACCTAAGCCCGTGCCTAGATAACGGCGACGCTCAAACTGCAAACCTTCAGAAGGTCTAACTGAGACCTGTTGATAATCCTCAAAAATTAACGGCAGATTTTCCTCGGCAATACCAACCCCCGTATCCTGGACACTCACAAATACCAATGGACGCTCATACCAAACTTTTACCGAAATCGTGCCTTCCTTTGTAAATTTGACTGCATTTGAAAGTAAATTAAGAAGAATCTGGCGTACCCTCACCCGATCTGCAATCAATGTTGGTAAATTATCAACAACCTCAACTTTTAGCTCAATCGGCTTACTCTGAAACGTACCTCTAACAATAGAGAAAGCATCCTCTAATACTTCCTTTAAGTTCATCTCAGCTAGCCGGAGGGTAAGCTGACCGCCTTCAATCTTGGCAATATCAAGAATCTCATCGAGAAGATTGAGCAAAAATTCAGACCCTTGCACAGCCCGATGAAGGTATTCTGCCTGACCTGGCTCGATAGGGCCTAAGGCTCCATCGGCTACCAGCCCCGTAGAGTTAATCACAGTATTAAGTGGGGTTCTAAGTTCGTGAGAAATATTGGTGATAAAATCACTCTTCAATCGAGCCACTTTCTCTGCTTCTTCACGAACCTCTGCTAATTGTATTGCAGAAAGCACCAACGATACCTGCTCTTGAAGCTGCTCAAGGGCGGCCTTTTCCTCGTAACTAAAAGAGCGACCAGAAATTTTAGGGCCAACGGTCAAATAACCCAATGAGCGGCTTCCCATTTCTAACGGTACAACTAAGGAGTTAGGTATCTCTGGTTGGCGGGCATTCCCCCAAAAAATTGTTTCAACCTCCAACTCCTTTGGTATTCGTTTTTCCAAAAAGTGGCGCAAATCTCCACGTGTATTAATTTTTGCTAAAGCTTGGCTGGCTGAAACAATCTTATCTTTGAAATTAGCCGTTTCTGGGAAAAATAGATTGTCGACCACTCTCTGGGCCTCATTTTTGAGGGAGCGGAGTGAGAGTAACGTAAGCAGGGTAGAAAAAATAATCGTGGTAGTATGGGGGTCTTCATCAAATAGCCAGTTAAACAACCAGTCGATTAAGACAAAAAAAATGGTATAAACTAGCGCCGTCAGCAACGCCAAACCAATCCAAATCAAGGCGGCGCGAACTACTTCCCATCCGGCCTCGAATTTTAGATGTAGTAATTTTTGTGGGTTTGTTTTAAGGCTGTTAGAGAACATTTGATTCGCTCGATTTTGCGCAAGATTTTATCCCACTATCAATAATAGCACAATTTTGCCAAATGAGTCGTTACAGATTGGTTAAGAGAAATCACCGACCTTAAAATTTTCTAAACTCGTTCAATAATAACTGCAAATAACCTTCAGAAATCTCAGAGTTATGGTATAATAAAATACACTCATTAAAACATCTGTTCTACACGTTTCAACTCAACCTACTAGATATTGGTGTGACATCAAAATCGCCCCTATATATAGGGAGTTAGAAATTAGAATGCTTTTGGTATCTAATTTCTAATTTCTCACAGTCTAACCTAAGTTGCTACCCTTTTGTTAGACACCCGGTTTTTATGGGATTGCGCCAGGTTTATTTGGAATAGAGCCTGGCTTGGGATAAATTGAGACTCTATTTTGGAAAAACCGGGTGTCTTGCTTGGTAACTCAAGTAAGGTGGCAACTTGAATTAGTTTAATACAAAGAGATATTCTATGTCATCAGATTTTGTTCATCTCCATGTTCATAGCGAGTATTCTCTGCTCGATGGCTTAGGTCGGACTGCCGACCTGGCCAAAGAAGCGGCGCGGTTGGGCCAACCGGCTTTGGCTCTCACCGACCACGGTGTGATGCACGGGGCCGTTGAATTTTTTCGCAACTGTCAAAAGGCTGGGGTGAAACCCATCATTGGGGTGGAAGCCTATCTGACGCCTCAAGGCCGCACCATGCAAGATAGAGATCCCAACAAAGATAATGTGCGCCACCATTTGCTCCTGCTGGCCCAAAATATGACTGGCTATAAGAATCTGCTCAAAATCTGTTCTGATGCCCAATTAGCGGGCTTCTATTACAAGCCTCGCATCGACGCAGACTATCTGGCTGCTCACGCCGATGGCCTCATCTGTACGACGGGTTGTATGGCCGCCGAAGTTCCCTGGCTGCTCAACGCCGAAGATGGTCGCCCGCCCCAACCTGAAAAGGCTTTGGAGCGATTACGCTGGTATCTGGATGTCTTTGGCCGGGACCGCTTCTATGTGGAGTTGCAAGAGCATAACATCCCGGCGCTGACCCAAATCAATAAAACCCTGGTGCAATGGGCAGAAGAGCACAATCTGGGGATGCTGGTGACCAACGACGTGCATTATGTCACCGCTCAAGACCAAAAAGCCCATGACGTCTTGCTCTGTGTACAAACCTCCTCGCTGATTAACCAGCAAAATCGGATGCGCATGTCAGGCGGAGGCTATTATCTGCAAAGCCTGGCCGAGTTACAAGCCGCCTTCCGCCCCCTAATCGATCTGCCAGAGAGCGCCTTTACCAACTCTCTCAAAATTGCCGAGATGTGCGAGGTCGATTTGGAAGATAAGAATTTCCACCTGCCCGACCTGCCCCCCGGCACCATGCCTGAAGGCCATACTTATGAAACCTTCCTCTTGCACCTGACCGATGAAGGTCTCAAGGAACGGTACGGCGACCAGGCCAACGCGCCCGAAATTCAAGCCCGTAAAGAGCATGAACTAAAAATCATCAATGGTATGGGCTTTGCCATCTATTACTTGATTGTGTGGGATTTGTGCCAATATGCGCGTCGGCGTGGAATATGGTGGAATG
>Ga0210124_1000717_pt1 | contig 15947 bp, 7 predicted proteins | sample Muzzi_PWC_D2_FD_185554 | JGI IMG/M metagenome (GOLD analysis project Ga0210124, IMG submission 185554) | Wetland microbial communities from San Francisco Bay, California, USA, that impact long-term carbon sequestration - Muzzi_PWC_D2 (SPAdes) | ecosystem: Environmental > Aquatic > Marine >... | reverse complement strand
CTTTGGAACTGTGACGCTCGACCTCGTCAGTAGCCTCTGGATCGCCTGCGCCGTCTTCCAGCGCGAGCATGAGCACGAGATGCGCGCCGGACGAGATGCCGAATGCGGCCACGGCCTTCTCCGTCACGCCGTACTCGTGGCCGTGATGCCGGATGTAGCGCACCGCACGGCGAGCATCCTCCACCGCGGCGGGATACCGAAACAGCGGCGCCTCCCGATGGTTGATGACGAACACCGTGAATCCTGCGTTGGCGAACACGTCGACGCTCCCGCCGCCCAGGCCCCCTTTGGTGACGGCGTCCTTGATTCCGCCAGCCCCGTAGTCCGTCGGCCAGTGCCACCCCGACCCGGCGATGAACAGCAGCGCGTGGCCGTTCGAATCCTTGGGCTGATAGACATCCATCAGCAGGGCAAGCCCGCCATGCATGCCGTAGATGACATTCTCGTGCGTCTTGGACGTGTCCGATTCGCCGCCATCCTTGGCCACCGCCGTGATGCTGCAGACCAGGACAAAGACGCCGACGAAACCGAATTCGTGGATCAGTCTGGGCATTGGATACTCCTCTCTCCGACACGCTCTTATAGAGTTATGGCGTGCCCTTTCGGGTGCGGATGTCAACCTCTTCAGTTCTTTATCTCAATACGCAACGCGCGCAGGGGCACTTCGTCAACGTTCTGCACGCTCCGCGGTGCCGGCGCCGGGCCACGCCACTCAACCACCGGCATGTCACCATGCGAGCCGCGTTCCACCCTTTTCACCACCGTCCCATCCAGATCATGAAAGACGAGCGATGCCGGCTGAATCGTGACAAAAACGCTGGGCATGCTATGAAGGTGAAATGGAACGGTGTCGCCCGGTGGGATCACCACCTCCAGGACCCGGACCCTCTCGTTGTCGATGATCGCGGTATGGTGCACGCCCGCCGCGTGAAGCGGCTCATACTGGGCGTTGTGTGAACTTGCACACCCGATGACTTGTACTGCCGCGAATGCGGCACCGATCAGAAGAACACTCGTTCTCATCATCCGTATCCGTTCGAGAATCCACGTATCAGAATCCAATCGTTGTGCGCGTAGGCATCGCGCAGTCAATCATGTCGTAATATTCCCTTCGGGCTCCGGCTCTGCGAGCAAGTCTTTGAAAATCGGCTGACCGGCCAGCGACACCCAGAACCCGTACACCACCAGCGCGAATAGAGCGGCAAGTGGCACGATGGCGTAGGGCGCATACCACGCGTCGAGGTCGAGCGTGTGGATCGCACCGGCCCGCAACACGAACATGGCGACACAACCGGCGAGGATACCGACCTGCGTGACGAGCAGGACCAGAATCGTACCTGAGGCCAGCCCATATACGATGGGTACCCACACGGAGCCAACCCCAGACTCCACCACCCACTGCGCGCCCCACGACCCGACGAAGACGATGGCCAGAAGTGTAGACACGAGTGCGTTACGCGTCAGGAAGCGTCCGATCATGAGGTACCCGGCGATGTAGGCAGCATCAAGTACGGCCCAGGCCACGAAGTGCATCCCGACTGCGACGTGGCGCCCCGGAGAAATCATGGACTGGAGTTCCCAGTCGGAGATAAGCCGTCCTGTACCATGACCGGAAAAGTAGCTGTTCGCGAGCGTCATCAGCGCATGGATCGCGACCACGCCAACGCCGCCGACAACACCGAGCAAGCACTCGCGGCCGACGGCCGGATCGCCCAAACGACCATCAAGAATCCTTAGCGAGCCGACCAAGAGTCGCGGCCATGTCCGACGTACATACGGCTCGACCGCCATGTAGATCACCCAGACCTTTACGGCGTGAAGCACGACGTGTCCACCACTGCGGTCGGTGTGTAACGCGCGCAGGTGTCCCAAGATTGGCAGGTCTCCCAGGCCCATGGCCAATACTTCCATTGCTCCATAGAGCACACCGATGACCAGCGCACAACGAAAGGCGTTTCGTGGATCGCCGCGCGATGCCTGAAGATTACGCCACGCGAGAAAGACCAATAAGCATACGACGACGGTGTCGACTATATTGTTGATTGTTTCAATGCTGCTTGCGTACTGCGTACCTGGCTGCGTTGGATTCGGTGGAATGACCTCGCAGTAGTTGATGCGCCCACCGAGTGCGCCGGCCTGAATGATCGTGCCGTTCTCGTATGGGCTTGCGCCGTCGATGCGCCACGCTACTCCTTTGGCTGTAACGACAGGGGGGTTCTTCGCTATCGAAACCACGGACGCATTCGATTCGGGGACACTGAGCCGACGCAGGAGTGGCGACCAATCGAAATCGGTGATCTCGTTGTGCGATGCCTTCCGCGGCGGCACCTCGATGTGTAGCCCGACGAGACGTCCCGTTGAGTCTAGGACGACCAGCCCATCGAAGGAGTGGTATCGGATGGGGCCGTTCTTCTCGAAGCTTTCCGGGAAGTGGAAGTTCGCGGGAATGAACTCGCCATCCGTCCACCGCTGCCAGAAGAAGAAGCGCGGGGGGTAAGTCAGTTCGGCAAGGTCGTCGCGTGTCATCCGCCTAGTGCGGTGCTTGACCGAAAGCACCGGATTGCCTTCGTAGCCCTTCACGGTGTTTGAGGGCAAGTTGTGGTACCCGAGTTCATTCATGATCTGCCCGGCCACGACAGAGAGAACTGCCGGCGACTGCTCGGGCATCACGGTCCGACGCGCCTGGACCACATAAGTAACGACGAGAAATGCGAGCATCGCCGCGACCAGGCCAATCGCTGTCGCCGGGCGCAATCCGCCGGCGTCTCGGGCGTTGGCCACTAGTTCCGGAGAGGGTGTTTCGCCCGCCGCCAGGACAGCCGCCAACGGGTCACCGCCCGGCAGCGCTGCCAGCACCTGGTAGACCGATTGTGGGCGGTTTTCGGGCTGTTGCTCCATGCAGCGCATGACCACACGCTCCACGGCGGGGTCGATCTCGTCCTTGATGGAGGATGGTGTGGAGACCGTTCCACTGGTGTGCCTGCGCTTGAGTTCCTCAATATCGTTCGTATCGAAGACGCTCTTACCGGTGAACAGTTCGTAAAGTATCAGCCCGAGGGAATAGATATCGCTGCGCGCGGAGACCTTGCCGTCGGTCAGTTGCTCGGGAGCCATGTAGGCGGGCGTGCCGGCGCGGGACTCCGTTTGCTCGAGTTCATCCAGAAAACCTGCGAGTCCGAAATCCGTGATACGCACGCGACCGCGCCCATCGATCATGATGTTCGCCGGTTTGAGGTCGCGGTGCAGCACGTTGTTCTCGTGTGCCGCGGCAAGACCGAGGCAAATCTGCCGTGCGATCTCGATGGATTTCTCCCGGCTCGGCCGGCCGAGGCGACGCAGGACACCTGCCAGATCCTCACCGTCGATATATTCCATGGAAAGAAAGACATGCCCGTCCTGCTCAGCGATATCATAAATGCGACAGACATTGGGGTGGGCGATCTCTCGTGCGGTGCGGACCTCGTTGCGAAAACGGTTGAGCCACGACGCGTCCGCGGCCACGCGTTCCGGGAGGAACTTCAACGCCACGGACTGACCGAGTTCGAGATCATCCGCGCGATAGACCTCGCCCATCCCACCGCGTCCCAGAAGACCGACGATGCGGTAGCGGGACCCGAGCCGGGTTCCAGGTTCAAAGCGCCCGTGAACGCTTGCGGAACTAGCGCGGGATCCTCGTGCCACGTCTGGCACAGGGTCTCTTGGTGGAGAAGTGACAGTCTGCTCGACCTGCGCAACGGCCGCGCCGCAACTCGAGCAGAAGCGACTTCCCTCCGCGAATTGATATTTACACTTTACACACTCCGGCACGCCCGGATCCTAACCATGAATCGGGCAAGGGTCGAGGCGCGAGTCCCTGGAGCCCTGTGTGGACGCACGGCCACGCAACATACAAGCACTTCACGATTCATGGCACCGAAAATCCCGGCTGCGGGAGTGCCAGGCCACGATCGTGCGCCTGGATGAGACGGCGGTCCAACTTGGGAGATCAGTGGCCCTATCCTTCGCAGCCGCAATGTGGGGCCACCAACGGTACACCGAGCTACGCACCAGCGATCGCGTCCGTTGCCGGCTCGCTCGCCGGACCACAGAACATCACGCGCACATCAGCCGCCCTTGCCCCTTCCGGTGACGCGAAGACCGGATTGATGTCCAGCTCACGGATCTCGGGGTTCTCGACCAGCATTTGTGATACGCGCTGGATGGTCTCCTCCAGCGCGGCCAGGTCGACGCTCTTCTGGCCGCGCACACCGGTCAACAGCTTGAAGGACCGCAACGACTCGATCATCTCGCGCGCCTCGTGCCTGCTCACCGGCGTGACTTTGAAACTCACGTCCTTGAGCACCTCCACAAAGACGCCGCCCAGGCCGAACATCAGCACGTGCCCGAGCCCCTCGACAGCCTGCGCGCCGACAATGACCTCGTGTCCGCCACTCAACTGCTGCTGAACGAGAAACCTCGGCGAGTCCTTCGAGAACCGATCGGCCATTTGTTCCGCGTGTTCCTTCAACGAATCGCGGTCGCGAATATTCAGAATGACACCACCCGCGTCGGTCTTGTGTACGACGCTCTCTGCGTCGACTTTGAGCACCACAGGATACCCGATCTTGTCACCGGCCTCGAGGCACGCGTCGACATCGGACGCGGACTCACACGTGGCGGCGGCGATTCGGTAGCAACTCAACAGGGCGTAACCCTCCGCGGCACTCAGGCACACCGCACCGCGCTTCACCGCCGCGTCAACAATCGACCGAGCACGAGGGGAGTCGACGTCGGCAAACGAAACGGGGGTTTCATCCGGTCTCCGCAAGAGTGCGGCGTAGCGCCCCATCGATGCCAGAACTCTGGCACCTGTCTCAGGCATGTCATAGGCAGGCACGCCGGCCTCCCGGATCACCTTGAGCGTTTCCGCCCAGCCGTTCTTTTCGGTCATCACGGTCGCGACGATTGGCTTGTCGGATCGGCTGTTCGCCGCGGCGATTTCACGGGCGACGCCTAACGTGTCCACAAAAAACGGGGTCACGAAATTCAGAAAGACGGCATCGACGGCGTCATCGTCGAGCAAGGCGCCGATCGCGGCCGCAAAATGCTCCGGTCCGGCCGTGGCCAGCACGTCGATCGGGTTGTTGATCGACGCCTCGGGATAGAGGTTCTCTCGAAGAACAGTCTCGGTCTTGCCGGACAGAGGCGGCATGACCATTCCGCCCTCGATCAACTCGTCTGTGGCGATAATGGCCGGTCCGCCGGTGTTGGCGATCATGCCGACCCGATTCCCGCGCGGAACCGGCTGCGAGGCGAACCCGATCGCCGACTGACAGAGCGTTTCGATGTCGCGGAAAGAGACGATGTTCGCCTTCTCGAACACGTGCTCGATGGCCGTGTCCTGTTTCATCAGCCCGCCCGTGTGCGACGAGACGGCCTTTGCGCCTTCCGCCGTCCTTCCGACCTTCATCGCCAGGATGGGTTTGCGACGCGTGACCGTCATCGCCGTTTGCAGGAACTTTTTTGGATCGGGCAGGCTCTCGATGTGGACAACGATAACCTTGGTCTCGTCGTCTTGGCCATAGTGCTCGATGATCTCGGGGATCGACACGTCGCAGGCGTTTCCGTTGCTGGCATACTGGCGGACCCCCACGCCGAGTTCCGTGATCCGCTGGTGGATCACCTCGCCCACGCCGCCGCTCTGCGCCACGATGGAGATTCGCCCCGACGTGGGACGTGTGAACGTGAAGTTGCAGTATGCCCGAACGGCCGGGTCTGTGTTGATGATTCCCTGGCAGTTGGGTCCGAATACGCGAACACCGGTCTCTTTCGCCGTGGCCTTGAGCTGCTCCTCGAGTGCCACGCCGGCGGGGCCGATCTCACCGAACCCGGCCGTGTTGACGATCACAGCCTTGACGCCCTTCTTCGCGCAGTCCTCGACGCACTGCGGTACGAACGTGTTCTTGATGACGATATGCGCGACGTCAACCGGATCGGGCGTGCCGAGGATCGACGGGTAGGCGTGTAGTCCCCGAATCTCCCCACCCTTCGGGTTGACCGGATAGATCGGGCCGGTGTATCCGAAGTCGAGCAGATTCTCGATAATACGGTATCCGATCGTAAGTTCCCGGTTGGAGGCACCCACGACCGCCACCGCCCGCGGCGAGAACAACGCATCAAGCGACATCAATCAACCTCCCGTAAGACACGCCGTATCTGGCCGGCCGAACCCCAACAAACAACCGTTCGTGTCCTGAATGTACAGCCTGATACTCGGAAGGGAAGACCGAACGCTACCGGGCCTTTTCTGGGTGGGGCACCGGTACGATGTTTGCAGAGCAGCTCGACTATGGCGGGTGCCCCACTCTTCGCGAAGCGAAGGGTGGGGGACGGATGCAGAAGCGTAGGCCCGGTTCCGGTCCGTGAGCGCGTCTTCACATGTCCCGCGCGATCAGCGCCGCGCCATAAGCGCCGGTGAATTGGGGATAATCCGGGACGAGGACTTCGCGACCGACGGCCTGGGAAAGAAGTTCGACGATGACCGGGTTATGTGCCACAACCCCGCCGGTCATGACCGGCTGCCCCGGTAGCGGGTCCATCTCCAAAACCCGCTTCACAACCGAGCGGAAGGCGGCCTTGACGATCTCCGGAAGCGGCGTGCCCTGTGCGATGAGCTTCAGCAACTCCGTCTTGGCGAAGACCGTGCAGAACGAGCTGAGCTGCACATCACCGGTGGCCTGGCGCGCCAGACCATCCAGCGAGGACAACGGCGTATCGAGCGAATTGGCGATCTCTTCCAAGAAGGCACCGGTCCCGGCGGCACATTTGCGATTCATCTTGAAGTTTCGGCGATCACCGGAGTCCTCGACCACGATGACTTTATTGTCCTGCCCGCCGATATCGACAATCGTGATCGAACGCGCAAAGCCGGCGTAGCAACCGAGCGCATGACACGTAATCTCGGTCACGGCATCCGTGGCAAAGTCAACGTTGCGACGGCCGTAACCGGTGGCCACCACGCAATCGATGTCCCCGGAAGTGATGCCGGCCGCGCTGGTGACCTCGTCAAGGCACGCCTTTGCCGCCCCGGCGAAATCGGCACCCGACTTGCGCAGCGACCGGGCCACCACCGTGTCACCCTGCAGCAACACGGCCTTGGTGGCTGAGGCCCCGACATCCAATCCTAATGACCGGCGATCCGCCATGGGTAATCACTTCCGCATGTACACAAGTCAGCCACCACGCGGGCGGGCCTCGACGCGTCCGCCGAGTTGTTCGACGAAGGCCTCGATCTGCGTCTTGGCCTGCTCGTCCGAGTAGCATCGAAGATCATTCAAGTCACCGGCGATCGTGATCGACGGGGCACCAAGCCGTTCGAAAACCCGCTCCGGCATGCCGTGTTGGCAGTTCGTGTTGTTCGGGCACGTCTTCGCGTCGTGGAAGATAAGGCCGTCGACGCCAAATGTCTCGATCATATTATCGATGTACCGCTCCTTCTGCCGGTCCGATCGCACGATGAAGAGCTCGGTATACGCTCTGGCCATGGAGTTGAACGGATCGTCCGGATCGAGCGCCGTGAATATCCACGAGTTGGCGTACGTGCTTGCCACCACGCAGGTGCGAAGCTCGAGGAACAACGTCGCCAGGTCTCGCAACCGCCCCCAGATCGGCATACCGTCCCAGTAGAGCCGCACCCGCTCACCCTCGACGGCGGCCACACCGTCGGCCACTCGGGCTTGCAGCTCCGGCAGAAGCTCATTGTAGTAATCGACGGCCGACTGCGTCCCGCGCATGACGACGGCCGGTGCCATGTGGATCGTGCTATCGAAGAAGGTCAACGGCGACGGCTTTGCGGTGGCGGTTTCCAGCACGTCCTTCCAAAGATCCGAACACTTGCGCGACAGACGCACCGCCTCACGCAAGCGATCGATGTCGAACTTGGTGCCGGACACCTCCTCGAGTGTCGGAATCAGCGCTTCGATCTGACCCGCGATGCCCGAGACGTGAACGTCGGTGACATCACCGACACCGCGATAGCACTCCACTCCAATGACCGGGGACGACCAGCGCTTCCCATACCAGGCAAACCAGTCCTGTACATCGCGGCACTGGTTCGTGTTGTAGACCAGCACGTCGGCCTTGGGGATGGCGTCGATCCCCTCATAGGCATTACTCAATGGCGTGCGATTCTGAAGGAATGCGCCAATGTCGCTGGTGAGGTACGAGCATATATCGGGCGAGTAGCCGATGGCGTTCGCCGCGGGGATCGTCTCGGTGGCCATGCGCGTGGCACCGAGCATCGCCCCATGGTTCTCCGGGAAGTAGACGAGGAATCCCATGGCCCGGAGGAGTTCCGCCGGCCCCACGCTCGTACACCATGCTACTTTGGGATGCCCATCTTTGACGGCCCGATCCAGTTCGTAGAAGTGATCGGCCATCAGCTTCCGCATTGTCCCGGCAGCCGCGATCTTCTTGATCCCGCTACTGCTACTCTTCGTCGCACCCATCGGGCGTCCTCCTCATCATGCAGAGCGGGAACGTGCCTGGAGCGTGCTTCACGCTTGCAGCGACCCGCCAACGGAATTTGTCCCAACGTTGTCGGGAGTCCATGCGGAGGCGGAGGCACATGAATACCGCCCACCTCACAGTGCCAAGCCCCATCATACACGCAAGCACGTCGCAATGCATCATGCCGGTATCGGGCTTGGATGGTTCTGATGTTCACACCGATCGAAGCATGAACGCGATCGAACCCGCCCTGACCCAATCCCTTGCCCTGAGCACGGTGCGCAGGTGAATTCGAAGGCCTCGCGGGCTACGAGAGAGAACGCCATGCGATGCTTCATGCGCATTCCTACGAAGAACTCGGGCGACCCGTCGCGGACGAAATTCCCAGGCGTATCTCGGACCCTGAATTCGTGTATATCACCTCACGCCCCGGCGACAACATCGGTGCCCGCTGCGTTCGCCGAGACTCCGAAGAGCCACCGCCGCGCGCGGGCGGCGAGGCGTTTGGCGTCCAGGACGATCAGGTAGATGGACGGCACGCCGACCAGCGTCAGGACCGTGGCGAAGATCAGACCGGACGACACCGCCACGGCCATGGGGATCAGGAATCTCGCCTGGAATGACGTCTCGAAGATCAGCGGCAGCAGACCCAGCACCGTCGTCGCCGATGTCAACAAAATAGCACGAAGACGGGACAAGCCTCCATCGACCACCGCCTCGAAGGGCGTCACGCCCTCTTCGATCCGCCGGTTGATGAACACCACCAGAATCATCGAGTCATTCACCACAATGCCGGTCAGTGCCACCATCCCGAACGTGGACATGATGGTCAGCGGATACCCCATGATGTAGTGTCCCACCACCACACCGATGAAGCCGAACGGAATGACGATCATCACGATCAACGGCTGAATATAGCTCTTGAACAAGCCCGCCAGCAGCACGTAGATCAGCGCCAGCGCGATCGGGTACGTCGTCTTCAACGATCCGAATGACTTGCGCATTTCGAGCCGCTGCCCGCCGAATTCAAAGACGGTACCGGGATACTTGCGCTGTAGCGCGGGCAGTGTGTGACCGATGGCTGTCATGACATCATCGGCGTTGGTGACGGCCGCATCGCAGTCCGCCGTCACGGTCACCGTCCGGAGCTGGTTCTTGCGCGTGATCGACGCATAGCCCGTCCCTTCGACCAGACGCGCCACCTCGGTAAACGGCACCAATACGCCCGTCGGGGTCGCGATGCGCATCGACTCGATCTCGTAAATGTGCTCGCGATGCGATCTCGGATAGCGCACCATGATGCGTACGTCCTCGCGCCCTCGCTGCACCTTGCGCGCCTCGAAGCCGTAGAAGGCCGAGCGCACCTGGGTGGCCAGCGACTGGGTCGTCAGCCCCAGCGCCCGCGCGGACTCGAACAGCTCGATCTGCACCTCGCGCCGGCCGGCGTCGAAATCGTCGACGATGTCATAGACGCCCTCGAAACCCTCCAGTTCCGTCTTGACGGCCTCCGTCACCGCGACCAGATCCGACAGACGCGACCCGCTGATCTCCAATTGAATGGACGCACCGCCCGGACCGCCGTGGATGGCATCAAAGCTCAGCTTCTCCACGCCGGGAATGTTGGCACACTTCGATCGCAGTTCCTGCAAGACAAAGTCACTGCTGCGCGATCGCGATTCGCTGGCCTTCAGCTCTAGAAACACCTGCGCCACGTGCGATTGCGGTGCGGTGGCGACGCCCTGGTCGTCCACTTGGGCGCCCAGCAAACTGAACATCGAATCCAGCTCCGGAAGTTGACCGGCCGCCTCTTCAATGACCCCTGTCGCCCGTTGCGTCGCCTCGATGGGCGCCCCCACCCCCATCTTGAGCTTGGCAAAGACCGTATCCGAATCCATCTTCTGAATGAACATGAACGGTACGTGACCACCCATCACGATACCCAGGGCCACGATGAAAGCCGTCGCGAGCGCGAACACCGTTACGTACCGGTAAGAGGCGGCCACACGCAGCAGGGATTCGTAAGACCGCCGGAGCCGCTTCTGCACCAGGTCTTCCTGCGTCGCGCGGATGATCGCGATCACACGCCGGAAACGTGAGGGCGGTCCGGCGCTGCCGCTGACTTCCTTGCGCCGAATGGGTCGGACCCCGTGCGCCAGGTGAGAAGGCAGGATGGTCAGCGCCTCGACGAGAGATGCCATTAAGGCGACGCATGCGACGACCGGCAGTACGCCGAGCCAGTCGCCCATTTGCCCCTCGATCCACAGCAACGGCACGAAGGCCACAATGGTCGTGAGAATGGCAATGACCACCGGCCAGGTGACTTCCTGCGTGCCAATGATCGCTGCCAGTTTGGGCTCCATCCCTCGCTCGATCTTGGTGTAAACGTGCTCCGAGACGATGATCGCGTCATCCACCAGCAAACCGAGAATCAGGATGAGCCCGAACGCCGAGATCAGGTTGAGCGTGAGCCCCAGAATCTTCATGCAGATTAAGGCGCCGGTGATCGCCAGCACCAACCCCATCATCACCCACAGCGCCACCCGCCAGTGCAGAAACAGCAGGAGCGAGCCGAAGACCAGCACCAATCCAAAAGTGCCGTTGCGTTGCAGCAAATCCAGCCGCTGTTCGATGAATCGTGAAAGGTCCCGGTGCGCCTCGATGGAGATGCCCGCGGGGACGGGATCGGTGAGTGCCGCGTCATAGACTTCCTGCACGACATCACGCCCCCCCAGCCGTGCCAGCATTTTCTCGAGCCACTTTCGCTGAAGAGGCTCGCCGCGTTTTCCGGCGACCATCGCCTTGACGGCCTGCGCGATCTCGATGGCGTCCTGGGTGGGCGTCTTGCTGATAATGACACTGACGGCCGGTGACGCCTGGTAGCGACCGATGATATCCGCGTCCTCGAATCCGTCGACGATGGTGGCCACATCGCGCAGCTCCACCACGTTGCCGTCCGGGGCGCTACGTACGACGATATCGTACAGGTCTTCACCGCGGTCGCGCTCGCCCAGCGTCCGCACGGCGACATTGGAATTGGCCGTTCGGATCTGTCCGCCGGGGAGGTCCAGGTTGCTCACCTCGATAGCCCGGGCCACGTCCATGAACGATAGGTCGAACTCGGCCAGTTTTGCGGGGCGAACCTCGACACTGATTTCGTCCTTGCGCGTGCCGGTCAACACCACATCCGTCACGCCCGGTAAGGCCAGAATATCGTCGCGCAAGTCCTCACCCGCGTCCTTAAGTGTCCGATCGTCCACATCTCCGTACAGCGACACGCTGATGACAGGGAGCGTGGGATCGAACTTGGAGACGCGCGTTTCGAGTGCCTCTTCGGGGAAATCGTCGGCCGGAATGGCGTCCACCGCGGATTTGACGTCCAGCACGGCCTGATCGATGGCGTTGAAATCGCTGTACAACTCGGCGATGACCACGCTTCGCCCCTCCGATACCTTGGAGATGATCTTCTCGACGCCTTCGACGTCCTTGATTTGCTCCTCGATTTTGAGCGTGATGCCCTTTTCAATTTCGCCGGGCGTCGCGCCGGGGTAGAGCGTCGTAATGAGCACGCGATTGGGTCGCGATTCCGGGAACAACTCGCGCACCAGCGTCAGCCCGGAATAGACGCCGCCACCGAGGATCGTCAACATGAACAGATTGACGAGAATCGGGTTTTCGACGCTGAAGCGCGGCAGCGACCTCATGGCGTGCCCCCGGTGCGTAGCCCGACCAGCGGGCTTGGCGGCAGCGAAGTCTTTTCTTGCTCCAGGAAACGAACCGTGGCACCCGGCGCAAGACGATCCAGGTGGGAGAGGATGACGTATTCGCCGCTCTTGAGGTCGCCCTCTACCAACGCCTGTTCCCCGATCAGGCGTTTGATGCTCACTTCGCGTCTGGCCACAACCTGATCCCTTGCTACCAGCAACCCACCGTTGCGAATCGCGCCGCGCGGTACGAGTAGTCCGTCAGCGTACGTGGGCCCTTCCACTTCAGCACGAACGAAGGCTCCGGGGATGAGCGGTATGGCCTGCTCCCTATTGTCGACATCCACGAATACGGAAAACATGCGTGAAGACTGGTCCGCTTTCACACCCACCCGCGCCACGCGTCCCTGCCAAGTCACCCCCGGCATGCTCTCTGACGCCAGCCGGCAGGCCGCACCGATGCGCACCCGATCGTACACGGCGGCGGGAACCTGGATCGGCACTTCGACGGCTGTGGGATCGACGATAGAGAACAGAAAGGAACCCGGTACAGCCGGTGCGCCGACGTCCACGGACAACTCGTCAATGGTGCCCGCGATCGGCGCACGGATTTCGCAACGTTGGACGTTCAACTCCGCAAGGGCGGCCGACGCCTCGTTGGCCCGTATGGACGCCTCCAACCGCAAACGCCGGGGGCCGTTTCTGGCCAACTCCATCTCGTATCCCTGCTTCACACGGCGCGCCTGTTGGTAGGCGAGGTTGGCGAAATCAAACTCTTTCTTGGCGGCTTGGCCCTTTTCAAAGAGGTCGGCGACGCGTCTCTTCTCGTCCTGGGTGACGCGAAGCTCCTGTTCGGACGTGGCCAGAAGAGACTTCAGACTTGTGGCTTCCGCGATGAGTTCTTCCAGCGCAGCGTGATCGGCATCGGCCAACGCTTGCGCCCGGTCGAGCAGGTGACGATACTCTCGATCGTCAAGCCGGAGGATCGGCTGACCAGTCAGCACCACCGAGCCGGCTTCGACTTCGTCCACCAACTCAACCACGGTTGACGCGATTTCAGATGCCACTCGAACGGCACGATCGGCGCGAACGCTGCCATAGCCGAAAAACCGCTCGACGATATCCTCTTGTCTCACAACCACAAAGTCGACGACCGGTACGGGCGGCGCAGCGTCTTTCTTTGGCGGATCCTCGCGCATGGCGTACAGAATCCATGCGACACCGCCGCCACCACCCAGTAGGAGGACGATCAACGCGAGAGAAAGCAGTGTGCTCGGTTTTGTAGATGGTGGTGACGTCATACCAATCGAGAGTCGCTGTCCTGGCTCCCCCGTTAACTCCCCTTGCTGTAGATTGAGGCGGCGGCGGTCGTCCAGCAACACCCCCCGCAGTCCCGACAGAGCGACCACCGCTGTCCACGTCGGGCAGGATCGATCATTCTAGGTCGTGTGCCGAACGGCGGCGACCCAGTGTCATTAGCAATCCCAGTACCATCATGGAATCCGTAGTATCCAGATCGGCGACCACATCAGCTACGGTCGCTTCAACGCTGATGGCCGTTCGCAAGAAGGTGTAGGCTGTAAAAAAAAGAACGGCCCGGCGGGGTTGACCGGGCCTTGGGGAACCGTCCAATGGGGGATTGGACGGCAAGTGAGCTATTCCTATGCTGGCGCGATACACTTCCGAGCCACGAATAATACAGGTCCGAATATGACCCGGCCGTGCTAGTACTTATCGCACCTTCTCTATTATATCACAATTTCGGGAAAAGTTAAGCACTTTTTTGGAAAAGTTATTGTGACCCTTTAGCCGGCTGCGAATTCGGAATTAAATCTACACTGCATGTTGGGCGAGAAACCGGCGACACGTGCCATTTGAACGAACGCCCGGCGGATTCTGGTGCAAGCGAGGGTCACAAGCCCCATCGAATGCCCAAACCGGTCACCAGCCATTTCGGTGCCCTCCCGCTTGGGCGTCCCGTCCACTCGCCCTGCTTTTGCGAGATGATCGCCCGCCCTCGGCGCGATGGCCATTTGGGAAACAAAAAAATCAACAGTTGCGGGGCCGATTTGACACGTCGGCACGCGGTTCTATCTTATGCGGCCAGACGAATCGTCACGGAAAGGGGCTTTGGCGCGAGCCCCGCAAGCCGTGTTTTTTGGCATTTTTTTGCTGGCGGGCCCGCGATCAATGACAATGGTACGTCGGATCTGCTGGGGCGTACTGGGTGCTACAATCTGCGCCGGGGCCCATGCGCAACGCCCCGTTCCCCTTGCAGACCCCGTCGATCAGACACTTCTACCGTACGGCATCACCGATCAGAACATACGGCTGGCAGGCGAGTTGGCCTACATGTTTAAGGATGAGGGCGGCCACGATGTGGTGCATCTGGTCGGCGATTTTTCCCTCAAACTGGGAGGACCGGCAACCGGACATGAGATGCACAGCCGGGAGGCTGTCGTCTGGCTGGTTCACCGGACACAGGGCGGAAAGCCGTATCTCGATTTGCAGATCTTCTTGTGGCGCGACGCCGAGGTGCGCGAGATCGGACGCACAGTCACTTCGAGCCCGGCACTCTTTGTCACGATCAACACATTCGGTAAGGTCCAAACCGACGCGGATGATCTTACGTTTGAGGCTCCCTCCGATAGCCCGGTGTATCTGGAAGGACGCGCCATACGCCAAGCGATTGCCCCCGGTGCCGCCGCCCGGCTGGACCGCAAGGTGTCCTTACGCGTGTTTGACGCTGCCGGACTGGGCGAGGCACCCGAAAGAACCAAGCCTCGACCCACGATTCTCCTGCAGTTTCCGGGTGAGTTTCACATGGCGGCGTCCAATGGACAACGCGTCATCACGGTCACCGGGGGCGCCTACATGTCGCGCGGAGAGGCGGGGTCCACGGAATACCTCGAAATCCGCGCCGATGCGATCGCGGTCTTTTTGCCTGCCGGCGAGGATATCCCGATGCGGACACCATCGGGCGAGCCCGGAATGGGACCGCAAAGCGGCATCGGGTCGATGAAGATGGCGGCGGGCGACACTGGGATCCAACACCGAAAAGTCGGGGATAGGCAACAACTTTCGGGCGTGTTCGGCGCCGTAGACGTCGAAGCGGTCTACCTGGAAGGCGACGTCGTTATGTCACAGGGCGCCAACAAGATTCAGGCGACCAGCGTGTACTACGATTTCGCGGATGAACAGGCTTTGATTCTGGACGCGAGCGTGCACGCCAAACTCGCCCAGCGCAACGTTCCCCTTTACTTGCGAGCGGCGGAGATCCGACAGGTATCCGCCAGACGCTTCGTGGCCGAAGACGCCATTCTCACGACCAGCGCCTTCCATACGCCGCATTACCACATCGGAGCGCGACAGGTGGAATTTATCGACCGCACGCCACCGGGTCCGGGGGGCGCGCGCGAGGGCATTCGTGCGGGCAGCTTTCGCATACAGGATGCGACGCTCAACCTTGGCGGGACGCCGGTGGCGTACTGGCCCTCCGTACGCGGGCGTGTGGACACCAGCGAGACGGCCATTCGCAGTCTCCGCATGGGTTACAGCGGCGACTTCGGCGTGGAGTTGGAAACCGATTGGCACCTGTTTAACGTATTGGACCTGGAAACGCCTGAAGGTTTCGACGCCACATTGAGCCTGGACTATTTCTCCGAACGCGGTCCGGCGGTCGGCGTCGACGTCGACTACGAGCGTGACCGCTATTACGGTTTCATCCGAAGCTATCTCATGACCGATGACGGCGAAGAT
>Ga0210124_1000715_pt1 | contig 15986 bp, 13 predicted proteins | sample Muzzi_PWC_D2_FD_185554 | JGI IMG/M metagenome (GOLD analysis project Ga0210124, IMG submission 185554) | Wetland microbial communities from San Francisco Bay, California, USA, that impact long-term carbon sequestration - Muzzi_PWC_D2 (SPAdes) | ecosystem: Environmental > Aquatic > Marine >... | reverse complement strand
CCGAAATCGGCGTCCTCGATATCGGCATGACCCCGGTCGCGCAACAGGATCCGCTGTTCGGCGGCTACCCCGCCAGCATCAAGGCGGTGCAATGGCATTCCTTCGAAGTGCGCGGACTGGACGACAATCCCGAGGTCACCATCCTCGGCTCTTCGCCGACTACCCCTTACCAGATCTTTCGCTACCGCGGGCACGCCTGGGCAGTGCAATTCCACGTCGAGGTGCGCGCCGATACGGTACGCCAGTGGGGCGAGGTTCCAGAGTACCGCACAGCGCTGGAAAACAGTCTCGGCGCGAGCGCGCTGGACGGCTTCGACGCCGAAGCACGGACTCATATGGAGGAAATGAACCGGCTCGCGGCGCAGCTCTACGAAAACTTCAAACGCCTGTTATAGGCGTGGCGCGAAGCCGAGTACGCGTACCTTGCCGGGCAGAGTCGGGTTGAACAGGTGGTTGTGCCAGTAGGTGGCCTGGAACATGTCGTCGTCCTGGTCGAGCGAGCGCAGGTCGAAATCGAATTCGTGGGCAATACTGCCCTCGGCGAAACTCAGCCGGCACTGGCCGGCCTTGAGCAGCGCATAAGCGGCCTGCGAGTCGAGGCTGAACAACGCGGTTAGTTCGTTCTCGAAGTCCCCGGCCTGCTGGTAATGGCGTTCGGCGAGTATCCGCAAACCGTTTTTCATCCACTGACTCGGGTCGGGCGTCTTGCGCACGAGGTGGCTGAATTCGATGCTGCGCTCGGCCGAATCCCGGTGCACGATCAGAAAGTTGATCCGCGCCTGCTCGACGCCGCCGATGATGGAATGAATGCCGGCGCTCATGCCGTCGCTGGGACGCCCGTCGCGTTCGCGCATCGCCTGCATGCGCAGGCGGCACTGCCAGCGCATGAAATCCCGGTATTGTTCTGCCTTGCCCATGGACTCGTATCTTACCAGACTAAAGCCCCGAGTCATGAATTAGCGACCGGGCATCAGGCGCCGCAGGATCGGGTAAAAGAAATACTCCGACAGGCCGGCCATCGTGATCAGCACCACGCCGGCGAGTTCGCGCCAGCCGAAAGCTTCGCCCGCCCAGATCGCAGCGGTGACCCCGCCGACGCTGAGCTCGGTCATGAACAGCAGGCCGACCACCCCGGGGTTCAGGTGGGGCGCGCCCCAGAAGGCGGCGTAGGCACCGGGGATGACGATGATCGCGATCGGAATCGCCCACGGCAGGACATCGACGAACGCCGACCAGCGCGGAATCTCTATATCCCCTGCGAGCGGCGACAGGGCCAGCAGAACCGCGGCGATCACGCCGTAGAAAAAATACACCGAGCAAATCTCCATGCTGCGCGTGCCGTCGTCGCGGCGCAACAGGACGGCGGCGACCGCCCAGCCCATCGCCCCGGCCAGCGCCATCCAGTCGCCGACATTTTTGGGCCACGGAAAACCGGTATCGACGCCGAACATGACCAGCATCCCGGTCAGACCGAAGCCGATCGCGAGCACGCGCGCCGCGGTAATCTCTTCGCCGAGCACGAGCCGCGCCAGCAACAGCGACCATACCGGCGTGGTGTAATAAATCACCAGCGCGCGCACGACCTCGGTGTAAAGCAAGGCGCTGGAGTAAAAAGCCAACGCGACTCCGGTACTGATGCCGATGAATTGCATCGGCCATCCGCAGGCGAGTATGCGGCGCCAGTTCAGCAATATCCAGGGTGAAAACAGCAACAGCGGAACACCGTAAAACATCACCGTGGCCCAGGCATCGGTGATCCCGGCATCGTCCATGCCGCGTAACGGTATCCAGAACAGACCCCAGGCGACGCCGCTGTAGGCACAGGCGATACTCGCCTTCGCCTTCAGACTGAGACTAGCGAACATCGGGCTGGTCGTCTGGCGCGAGGAAAGGTCCGCTCACAGGACCGCGGCGTAGCTAGAACTACCCGGGCATCGACCGGGCCACACCGGCGCGGATCTGACGCCGCTAGCAGTCGAGGGTATTTTCTCGCTCCCAGGAACTGAGATGCGATGCATAGCTGTTCCAGGAGTCCATCTTCAGCTTGATGTAGGCGTCGACCAGTTCGTCGCCGAGCCCCGCGCGCAACACCTTGTTGCCATCGAGCTGGCGCAGCGAATCGAGCAGGTTCAGCGGCAGCTTTCTGGCATTTTTGACCTTGTGCCCCTCCTCGTACATATTCAGATGCAGAGGATCGCCGGGATCTCGCTTGTTGTCGATACCGTCGAGAATTGCAGTCAGCACCCCGGCCTGCAATAAATAGGGATTGGCGGCGCCGTCCATCAGCCGCAATTCGAAGCGTCCGTCTTCCGGAATGCGGATCATGTGGGTGCGGTTGTTACCGCCGTAGGTGACCGCGTTCGGCGACCAGGTAGCGCCAGACAGCGTGCGCGGCGCGTTGATGCGCTTGTAGCTGTTGACCGTCGGGTTGAAAATCGCGGCGAGGTCCGCGGCGCTGTGCATGATGCCGCCGAGGGCCTTGTAGGCCAGCGGCGACAGGCCGAGCCCGCGCGGATCCTTCTTCGCTGTCGCGAACAGATTTTTCTTGCCGGCGCGATCCCACAGCGAGACGTGCGCATGACAGCCATTGCCGGTCAGGTTGATGAAGGGCTTGGGCATGAAGGTGGCGCGCATCCCGTGCTCTTCGGCGATCGTCTTCACCATGTACTTGAAGAATACGTGCTTGTCGGCGGTGCGCAGCGCGTCGTCGTAATCCCAGTTCATTTCGAACTGGCCGTTGGCGTCCTCGTGATCGTTCTGGTACGGGTTCCAGCCGAGCTTAAGCATGCAGTCGCAAATCTGGCCGACCACGGGGTACTGGCGCATCAGCGCCTGCTGGTCGTAACAGGGTTTCGACTGGATATCTCCGCTATCGGCAATACCGTCGCCGGCGGGGGTAATCAGGTGGTATTCGCACTCGACGCCGGTTTTCATCCGGTAGCCTTTCTTTTGAGCTTTGGCGAGCTGGCGTTTGAGCGCGATGCGCGGCGAGGCTTCGACTTCCTTGCCGCCCATCCACAGGTCGGCTGCGACCCAGCCGATCTCCGGCTTCCAGGGCAACTGGATCAGGCTATCCGGATCGGGTATCGCGAACAGGTCGGGATGGGCCGGGGTCATGTCGAGCCAGGCGGCGAAGCCGGCAAAGCCCGCGCCGTCTTTTTGCATTCCCTTGATGGCGCGTGCCGGCACCAGCTTCGCGCGCAGCACGCCGAACAGGTCGACCCAGCTCACCAGGAAATATTTTATTCTTTTGGTCTTCGCGATCGCTTCGAGATCTTTGGCCACGATTAATCCCCCGTGTCTATTGTTGTGCTTTTAAAGTTGCCGGCAATTCTAAGCCAGATCAGTGTCGATGCAAACTGCCCGCCATGGGCACGCCGGCGGCGCGTGCAACCGCCAGCGTGATCGCCCGCAAATCCTCGGGTTCGAGGTTGTGAACATTGGTCTTGCCGGTGCAGCGCGCCATCATCGCCGCTTCGGCGGTGAAAGCCTGCAGCAGGTTGTAACAGCGCTCGGCGCGTTCTTCCTCGCTGAGATCCGCGGCGAAAACGGGCTCGCCGCCGGAGACATCCGCGCCCAGCGCGATCGCGGCCGCGGCGCCGAGCACGACGGTCTTTGCACCGAGAGCGAGCACTTTCGCGCTGTCGGTGCCGGTGCGCAATCCGCCGAAGTACAGCAGATCGATATCTTCCTCGCGGTTCAGACGGCGTAACTGGGCGACGGCCCGGTTCAAAATCGAGATATCGGGCGCGCCCGAGAGTTCGGCCGAGATACCCGGCAAACCGGCGCCCGGGTCCAGCAGCAGGAAATCGAGTCCCCGCTCGAGCGCGAACGGCAGGGCCTGCTCAAGATTGTCGTTGTCGACCAGCAGGCCGGTCGGCTGATGGGCGCGCGCCCGTTCGACGCCGCCCGCGGCGAGCGCCGCGTCGGCCGGCAATACCACCGCATCCGCGGACGGGTCCGCCGCTTCCGCGGCAAGCTGAATCCATTTCGCCTCGCCGCCGAGCGCCGCGGCGCCCAGGTAGGCGGCGCCGTGCGCGGCGATCGCGCCGGCGTAAGCCTGGCGAATTTCGAGCGGCGCGTCGTCGAGCCCGGTGACCACGAACGGGATCTCGAGGCGCAGGCTTTCGATCGCGCCCAGATCGGTCGCGGTCTTGCAATCCTCGCGGTAAGGGTCGATGACCAGCCGCGACAGGTTGGCCGGCAGAAACACGAGATCGTCCAGCGTCGCCTCGTGTTCGTCGCCGAAAGGGTTGTCGCGGTTGTCGAGGCGCCCGAGCAGAATGTTCGATTCGAGTTCGACGTCCTGCGGGTTGATCCGAGACATCGCGAAAATCGATTCGCGGCTGGCGACATTGTAGTCGGCCGAACCGGTCTCCGCATCGCAGCGAAAGCAGCGCGCGGCCTCGAACTTCGCTTCCTCGGCCGTGTAGGTGGACTCGATTTCGGGAAACTCGATCGGCACCTGGCCGAGACCGTTGAATTTCTGCTCGACCCGCGGATTGAGTTCCCAGGCCGGGTCGTTGCAGATCGCGACCCGCCGTGTTCGGTAAGGCGTGCGGTAGGGCAGGGGTTCGGGGTTGCCGTCGAGTAAGGCCTTCACATAGTAGGCCGCGCGATGCCCCTGGTACATGGCCTCGACGATGGTCGAGCCGCCGAAGGCGCCGTCGCCGGCGGCGAATACACGGTCGGAGTCGGTGCGCATGCCGTCGAGACGCGTGCGCACGCGGTCCCAGTCCATCAGCCCGTGGGCGTCGAGGTCGCCGCATTCGGCTTTCTGACCGACCGCGGCAATCACCAGCCCGGCTTCGATGTCGTGTTCGGAACCCTCGATATTGATAGGCCGGCGGCGGCCGTCCTCGTCGGGCTCGCCCATCTCGGTGCGCACGCAGCGCAGCGCGCCGTCGACGACCGCGACCGGCTGGGTGTTGTAGACGATTTCGATACCTTCCTCGATGGCGCCCTTCAGTTCCTCGCGCCGCGCCGGCATGGTGTCGTAATCGCGGCGGTAGACGACCTTGACCTGCTTGACTCCCGGCAGGCGTTTGGCCACCCGGCAGGCGTCCATGGCGACGTCGCCGCCGCCGATGACCAGTACGGTTTCGGGCAGGGTCGGACGCGCGCCCGCATTCACCTCGTAGAGGAAACCGACGCCGTCGCGGACGAAGGGCTCGGCCTCGCCCGGAATTCCCATCGGCTTGCCGACGAAAGCGCCGATGGCGAGCAATACCGCGTCGTGTTTCTGTTTCAATTCATCGAGCGCGACCTTGTCGCCGAGCGCGCTATTCAGATGAATCTTGATGCCCGGGCAATGCGCGGTCATGCGGTCGATATCCTGCTGCACCGCGGACTCCGGCAGGCGAAAGCGCGGAATACCCCAGAACATCATCCCGCCGAGCCTGTCGCTGGCCTCGTAGACGTGCACCTCGAAACCGGCCTCGGCGAGGTCGTGCGCGGCGGTCAGCCCGGCCGGGCCGGCGCCGACGACGGCGATGGTTTCGGAACGCGTAACCGCGACCGGCGGCAGCGCGAAGCCCGGGCCCAGGGCCTCGAGCACGTAGCGCTTCAGGTTGCGAATCGCGATCGCGCCGTCGCTGTCCGCGCGCCGGCAGGCCGGCTCGCAGGGCGCATCGCAGACCCGGCCGCAGATAGCACTGAAGGGGTTGGTGGCGGTGATCGCTTCCAGTGCAGCCTCGTTCTTGCCTTCCCAGATATAGGCGATGTACGACGGCGCGTCGGTGCCTATCGGGCAGGCCACCTGGCATGGCGCGGGAACGTAATGAATATCGCCGGTATCGTCCTTCAGGTCCGGCCTGGCGGTAATCGAAAACTGCGGATCGACGTCGTTCGGTTTCATCGTCACCCCGCCTTGCGGTCGAATTGCGCGAGGCCGATCGAGGGACGGCGCAATTCGCGGTATTCGGGCTTGAGCGGCAGGCCGGTAATGTCGGCGGCTTCCGGGGTCAAGGCGACCAGGTCGCCGCGGTTGACGTCGTGCACATCATGGTAACCGAGCGCCTGGGTGATCGCGGCGATCTGCCAGCGCAACGACTCCAGGTAGCGGTGAATATTCATCGCCTGGCGGTCGAGGTCGTAGCGCGCCTCGTGTTCCTTGTCCTGGGTCGCGATACCGACCGGGCAGGTACCGACGTGGCATTGCATGCAGGCGATGCAGCCGCCGGCAATGATCGCGGCGGTACCGACCGAGGTGCAGTGGGCGCCGAGCGCGAGCATCTTGACCACGTCGACGCCGTCCTTGATGCCGCCCATCATCACCAGATCCATATCGTTGCCGGCATCGATTTCGCGCAGGCCGTCGATGGCTTCCTGCACGCCCGACAGCGTCGGGATGCCGACATTCTCGAGTACTTCGGTGCTGGCCGCGCCGGTGGAGCCCTGCAGGCCGTCGAGCTCGACGAAGTCGAAACCGTCCTTATAGGCGATCTTGATGTCGTCGTTGACGCGCCCGGCGCCCATCTTGATGCCGATCGGCACCTTGTGGAAGGTCGCCTCGCGGAATTCCTGCAGCTTGATGACCAGGTCGTCGGCGCCGAGTACGTCGGGGTGCCGCGACGGCGAGCGCAGGTCGATACCTACCGGGATACCGCGGATCGCAGCCAGCTCGGGGGTGACTTTCTTGGCCATCAACTGGCCGCCGAGCCCGGGCTTGGCGCCCTGAGAAATATAAATCTCGATCGCGTCGGCGCGCTGCATGTCCTTGACGTTCCAGCCGAGGCGCCCCGACAGGCACTGGAAGATCAGCTGGTCGGCCTCGGCGCGCTGCTCGTCGAGCATGCCGCCCTCGCCCGTGTTCTCGGAAATACCCGACAGGCGCGAGGCGCGCGCCAGCGCGATCTTGACCTTGCGGCTGAGCGCGCCGAAGCTCATCGGCGCGATCATCACCGGCATCGACAGGGAGAGCGGCCTGGCGCCGAAACGGCCGCCGACCGTGGTTTTCAAATTGATGTGCGCGAGTTCCTCGGGCCTGGCCCTGGTCGACACATCCTTGACGAAGGCGATATCGTTGAGATGCGGTACCGGTTTCGAGGCACCGTAACCGCGGATGCGGTAACGCCCCACCTCGCCCTTGATCCAGATGTCTTCCTGCACCTTCGAGTTCCAGTAGTTGCTGGATTTCGACGACACGAAGAACGGCTGCGGGCGGGTGCGCGGTTCGGCATTGGCGTAGCGCAGTTTTTTCCCGGCATTAACGATCTTGGTGAAGTCGCCGTCGAATTTCAATTGGTAGCGCTCGAGAAATTCCATGATGTCGTCACGCTCTTTGGCGTCCATGTCGACGATCATGGTGTCGTTGCCGAGACTTTCGATCTTGCCGCCGACGAAGATTTCGCCGGCGCTCATGTCCTGGCCGACCTTGGCCGCGGCGTCGCCGAGGATGATGACTCGCCCGCCGTACATCATGTAACCGGCCATGAAGGCCGCGTTGCCGCCACAGCACAGGGTGCCGGATTTCATCACCTGCCCGGCGCGGCTGCCCATGTTGCCGCGGACCACGATTTCGGCGCCGCGGATCGCGACCCCGGCGATCGCGCCGGCGTTGCCGCCGACGACGACGCTGCCCTTGTAAATATTATCGCCGACGGCCCAGCCCGCGTTGGATGCGATTTCGAAGCGCGCCCCGTCGGAGAGGCCGCCGCAGAAATAACCGGCAGAGCCCTTGACCCTGACCGTAACGGGATCCTCGACGACCAGACCGACACCGATATTGTGGCGCGCGTCCGGGTTGACGATTTCGATGTCGTCGCGCTGCTGGGCGCAGGCGCGGATGCGTTCGTTGGCCTCGGTGATACCGGTTTTGCTTAAATCGATCGTGACCATGTCTGAAAGGTGCCTGGTGCGGGTTCGCTGGAATTGATGGCCTGGCCCGGAAACAGCCGGTTGAGGCTGACTTCCTCGGAAGCGATGGCGATCATGTCGTCGGTCTCGTAGAGCACCATCGGCTTGGCGGCGAGATTATCCTTGGCGTAGCCGATTTCGTCTTTGGTCGATACCAGAAACGAAAAGGTGCCGTCGAGGTCCTCGATCGCGGTTTCGAGCACGCTGGCGAGGGTTTCTCCCTGAGAGAGCTTGTCGGCCAGGTAGACCGCAACCAGCTCGCTGTCGTTGTCGGTATGAAAACTGTAGCCGCGGCGCTCGAGGCGCCGGCGCATCTTCCAGTAATTGGTGATCTGGCCGTTGTGCACGATAGCGATGTCCTCGAAGCCGGTTGCCCAGAAAGGGTGCGCGGCCTCGGGCCTGACGGCCGACTCGGTGGCCAGGCGCACATGGCCGATGCCGTGACTGCCTTTGAATTCGCCGACGTGGTAGACATCGTCGAGATGGTGCGCGGTGCCGTCGTCCTTGATGATATCCAGCGTATGCCCGACCGAGACCAGCTTGGCCTGATCCTCGATATCCTTGGTGAATGCGAACAGGTCGCCGTTGAAGTCTACCGCGATCCGGTAAGAACATCCCAGCGACTGCTCGGAGACGATGCTGGCGCCGTGCTTGTCCAGCAGCGCGGCGATCGCCTCGATCGCCTGTTTCCTGGCCTCGGCCTCGGTCGGCACGATGAAGCGCAGCTGCAACTGCTCCTTGTCTTCGCCGTAGAGCGCGAAGCCCGTGCTGTCGGGGCCGCGATGCTGGCAACCGTCGAGCATTTCGATCAGGGTCTTGCCGATTTCGTGCGCGCCCTGGTGCTTGAAAAGGACGCCTGCGATACCACACATGGCGGGTACCCCCACAAGGTGAATTGAGATTCGTCGACTTTACGGCAAGCGGGATTTTTCGTCAACTGAAATGAAATATTGTTTCATTTCAGGAAACAAATTACGCGGCCGTGGCTTCCGAAATGATGATCGACAGGTAGCGGCAGGGCAATTTCTGGATCTCGTCGGGGCCGTGCGAGGCCTCGGCGTCGAAGAACAACGAGTCGCCGGGGCGAAGCGTATAGGCCTGGTTGGCGTGACGGTACACCACCCTGCCCTCGAGCATGTAAATGAACTCCATTCCGGCGTGTTGAAACACAGGAAACACTTCCGACTGATCGTCGATAGTGATCAGGTAGGGTTCGATGTTGTACGGTTTGCCGATGGTGTGGCCGAGCAGCTGGTACTGATGCCCGGCGCCGGAACCGCGGCGTTCGATCGGCAAACCCTCGCCGGCCTTGATGAAGGTCACGTCGCGCTGTTCCTCGTAGCCGCGAAAGAACGAGGTTACCGGTACCTGCAGCGCTTTCGCCAGCGAGGTCAGCGTCGACAGCGACGGCGAGGTTTGACCGTTTTCGATTTTCGACAACATGCCGGTCGACAGGCGGGCCTGCTTGGCCAGCGCGGCCACCGTCAGGTGCAGCCGCTTGCGCGAGGCACGCACCTGCTTGCCAATGGCGATTTCGAGCGCCTCGATACTGTGCTGATCGCCGTCGTTTTCGGCCGCGCCGCTTTGCTCCGCCATGCTGCTTCCGCCTCTAGCCTGTATATTGCATGAAGGGAACGAAACTCAGGGAAAATCTGGCACAAAATCGCCAGGAGCGATTTTGGACGCGCGCAAGCGCGGCCCCGCAGGGGCGAGGCGCAGGGACGCGCCGAGCAAACAAGGTCGGACGATCGCCCGCCGACCCATAGCCAGAGCTATGGGTCAAGGGGGATCGTTCGAGATTGGCAGCCAGATTTTTTCTGATTTCGTTCAGGCACAAACTGTACCCTGTCTGATATTCGCGAAGTTGGTAAAAGAGCCCGAAATTCATACGATTACTCACAAGTTTGTGCCGCCTTTGTGCAATATACAGGCTAACAGATCGATGGCATATCAAAACCCAGTGCGGCGTCGATTGCAACCGGAGGTGATGCGGTTTAAGGTTTGCCGGTTGTCACCGAGCAGGATTGGAATGGGCAAGTCCCCGCATCCCTTACCGGCCGCCCCGGGCTCCACCGGCGATTACGATCGCCTCGAAACCCTGTTGCAGAATCTACCCGGCATGGCCTACCGTTGCCTGAACCTGAAGCACTGGCCGATGGATTTCGTCAGCGACGGCTGCCTCGAGTTGTGCGGCTACGAACGCCACGAAATCGAGAGCCAGTCCGTGCTCTGGGGCGACTTCACCCATCCCGAGATGCTCGATTTCGTCGACCGCACGGTACGCGAGGCCGCCGAACGCGGCGAACCTTTCGAGGTCGAGTACCGCATCATCGCGCGCGACGGCACCGAGAAATGGGTCTGGGAGCGCGGTCGCGTGGTCGATCACCGGGCAGACGGCGTCGCGATCCTCGAAGGCTTCATCACCGACATCACCGACCGCAAGCTCGCCGAGGCCGCACTGGTACGCGCCGAAGCTTACGCGCAGGCGATCGTCGAGTCGGCGGTGGATGCGATCATCACCGTCGACGACCAGGGCGGAATCGAATCCTTCAACCAGGCGGCCAGCGCGATGTTCGGCTACCGTCCCGGGGAAGTTCGCGGACAGCATTGCCGCAAGCTGGTAGCGGCCGACTACTACCGCGAGTTCGACCGCTTCTTCCAGCGCAATCGCCGCCCGGTGCAGAACGCGCCGGCCAGGGTCGAGCTGAACGGCAGCGACAAGCGCGGCCGCAACTTTCCGATCGTGCTGTCGATGCGGGAAATTCTCGATGTCGCCGAACACAAATACGTGATCCTGATTCACGATTTGACCGAGCAGCGCGAGGCCGAGCGCCAGGTGCGCGAACAACGGGACGTGCTGGCCCATGTCGATCGGCTCAACACGCTGGGTGAAATGGCCGCCGGCATCGCCCACGAAATCAACCAGCCGTTGACCGCGATTTCGATGTATGCGCAATCGAGCCTGCGTTTCCTCAACCGCGAGCAGCCCGAGTTGCAACGGCTCGAGGAAGCGCTCGAAAAGCTCAGCCAGCAGGCGCATCGCGCCGGGGCGGTGATCGAACGCATGCAGGAAATGACGCGCCCGCACCAGAGCCATCAGGAGTCGGTCGACGCCGGCAGGCTGTTGCGGGAAATTCACGAACTCGGTGAAGTCGAGGCGCAGATCCGCAATTTCATCATCGTGCTGCGACACGACGACCGCCTGCCGCGGGTCGATTGCGACGTGATCCAGATTCAGCAGGTGATCCTGAACCTGCTGCGCAACGGCATGGAATCGATGCGCAGCAAGCCCTGCAACCCGGGCAGCAAGATCGTCTTGCAGGCGCGCCTGCTCGGCGGCCGGTTGCGGATCTCGATCATCGACAGCGGACACGGGGTTTCGAGCCAGCTCGCCGGCCAGCTTTACCAGCCATTTACGTCGACCAAACAATCCGGCATGGGGCTCGGGCTGTCGATCAGCCGCTCGATCATCGCCGCGCACGGCGGCCAGCTCGAGTTCAGCAATAACAAGGGCGGCGGCGCGACCTTTTTCTTCGATCTCGCGGTGGCCGGATGACCGCCGCAGCCGCTATCCAGCAAGTCTACGTCATCGACGACGACGAGGCGGTGCGCGATTCGATCGGCATGCTGCTCGAGTCGGCCGATCTGCCTTTCCGCAGCTTCGCCAGCGCCGACGAATTCTTCGCCCAGCTCGACCATAACCAGCGGGGTTGCCTGGTGCTCGACATCCGTATGCCCGGGATGACCGGCCTGCAGCTCCAGCAGCGCCTCGCCGAGGTCGGCTCGACCCTGCCGGTGATCTTCATCACCGGGCACGGCGACGTGCCGATGGCAGTCGAGGCGATGCGCCAGGGAGCGCTCGATTTTCTGCGCAAGCCGGTCAACGAGAGCAACTTCATCGAGCGCATCCAGCATGCGTTCGACATCGAATCCGGTAAATGGCACCAAAAACACGACCGCGAGCAGCAGCTCGCGCAAATCGCGTCGCTGACCGAACGCGAACGCGAGGTCTTCGACCTGGTCGCCGAGGGCCTGGCCAACAAGGCGATCGCCGGCAGGCTCGGCATCAGCGAACGAACCGTCGAAGTGCACCGCGCCCAGGTGATGAAAAAACTCGGCGCCAGGACCCTCGCCCAACTGGTGCGCATCCACCTGCAGGCGGAAATTTCCGGATTCGAATCGAAATAATTGATTTACAAACGGAATATTTATCCCGCGGCTAGCTGAAGCTTTCCCGGGACCGGGCCGGCGCGGGAGCATATCCGGCAGCGGCCAGACCTACGGGATTTCCACAATAGGCAGCGGCGGGCCGATTGCTTAGTCTTGGCGAATAATCGGTACCGCTGTGTTCGTGCGGTGCCCGGCAAAATCGATCACGATGGAGGAACCATGAGCAAGCGCGTTGCAGTCATCGGCGCGGGTCCCAGCGGCCTGGCGCAATTGAGAGCTTTCCAGTCGGCGAAGGAAAAGGGCGCTGAGATTCCCGATATCGTCTGTTTCGAAAAACAGGAAGACTGGGGAGGTCTGTGGAAATATACCTGGCGTACCGGGCTCGATAGCCACGGTGAGCCGGTACACGGTAGCATGTACCGTTATCTTTGGTCGAACGGGCCCAAGGAAGGCCTCGAATTCGCCGACTATTTCTTCGAGGATCACTTCGGCAAGCCGATCGCGTCCTATCCGCCGCGCGCGGTGCTGTTCGACTATATCGAGGGCCGCGTCAAGAAGGCCGGCGTTCGACACTGGTGCCGTTTCAATACACCGGTGCGCCACGTTGCCTATGACGAGGGCACGGGCATGTTCCAGGTTACCGCGCACGATCTGGAGAAAGACGTCGAATACACCGAGGAATTCGACCATGTAATCGTCGCCACCGGTCACTTTTCGACCCCCAACGTGCCCTACTTCAAAGGCTTCGAAACCTTCAACGGCCGCGTACTGCACGCCCACGACTTCCGCGACGCGATGGAATACAAGGACAAGGATATCCTGATCATCGGTACCTCCTACTCGGCCGAGGATATCGGCTCGCAGTGCTGGAAGTACGGCTGCAAATCGGTCACCGTATCTCACCGCACGGCGCCGATGGGCTACAAGTGGCCCGATAACTGGAAGGAAGTTCCGCTGCTGGAGAAAGTGGAAAAGAACACCGCTACCTTCAAGGACGGCAGCACCGCCAGGGTCGATGCGATCATACTCTGCACCGGCTACCTGCATCACTTTCCGTTCATGGCCGAGGGTCTCAAGCTGCGTACCGCCAACCGCCTGGCGGCTGCCAATCTCTACAAGGGCGTGGTGTTTTGCGATAACCCGAAGCTGTTCTACCTCGGCATGCAGGACCAGTGGTATACCTTCAACATGTTCGATGCCCAGGCCTGGTGGGTACGCGACGTAATCCTGGGCCGCATCGAGCTGCCTGCCGACAAGCAGGCAATGCTCGACGACGTCAAGGCCCGCGAGGACGCCGAGGACGCACTCGAAGACGACTACGCCTGCATCCGCTACCAGGGCGCCTATACCAGGGAATTGATGGACGAAACCGACTACCCCAACTTCGACGTCGAGGCCGCCAACGAAGCCTTCTTTCAGTGGAAGAAGCACAAGAAGGAAAATATTATGACCTTCCGCGACCACGGTTACGTGTCGCCGATGACCGGCAACCAGGCGCCGCCGCACCACACGCCGTGGAAAGACGCGCTCGACGATTCGCTGGAAAGCTATTTGCAAACGGAGTCGTAACCGGGATATCGAGAGTCGATAGCGTGGGCTCTGCTCGCAAACTAGGGGAGACGTTATGAGATCCCGGATAGCGCCGTCGGCGCTTCCGGGATGACCCTGAGATGACCACGGCCACGTCTCGCCGATGACCGATCACTGGCGGCTCAGCTGGATGACCTCGCCGTTATGGTCGCGTAACAGCAGAAAATCGCCCTGCAGTTCGGCGCTGAATTCGAAGCTGTCGTCGCCGACTCCGGCCTGTCCTCGAAGCTGGTCGCCGAAGCGGCGCGCCACCATCGGCACCGCCACGCCGCCGATGGTTATTTCGCCTTCGTACTGGTCGCCGCCGATCGCGTTAAGAGTCAATTCATACTCTTCGCCGCCGAACTGGCCGCTGAAATCACCGGCAAAGGGATCGGCCAGGCCCGCTGTCGGCCAGCCCAGTAATAGCCCAAGAAAAACCAGCGCTCTGCTGTAGTTCTCCATTCCGTCTCCTCCAGTGACTCGAATGACGGCCGCCGAAAGACATAGTGTGCCCCTTGCGGCGGGGGAAGGAAAGCCTGCCGGGGATGACTGGATTCGAGTCAGATCCCCAGGTAGGCCTTGCGCACGTGCTCGTTGTCCATCAGCGTGCTGGCCTCGCCCTCGAGCGCGATGTTGCCGGTTTCGAGCACGTAGCCGTGCCGAGCCAGCTCGAGGGCCAGCTCGGCATTTTGCTCGACCAGCACGACGGCCACGCCGTCGCGATTGATATCGATCAGGATGCGCGCAATCTCCTGCACGATCAACGGCGCCAGCCCGAGCGATGGTTCGTCCAGCAGGAGCATGCGCGGCCGCGACATCAGCGCACGCGCAATCGCCACCATCTGCTGTTCGCCGCCGCTCATGGTGCGCGCCATCTGGTGCTGACGCTCACGCAGACGCGGAAAGACATCGAACAGTTTTTCGAGGTCGGCATCGATGGCCTTCTGGTCGTCGCGCGTGAACGCGCCGAGGCGCAGATTCTCCACCACCGTCAGGTCTTTGAAAATACGCCGGCCCTCGGGTACGTGGGCGACACCGAGCCTGACGATGCGGTCGGCCGACAATCGGTCTATCGCCTCGCCGTCGAACAGAATCGACCCCGCAGTGGGCTGCTCGAGACCGGATATAGTCCGCAGGGTGGTACTCTTACCCGCGCCGTTGGAACCGATCAGGGCGACGAAATCTGCCTCGTCGACCTCGAGGGTAATACCCTTGACGGCCGCCACCGGCCCGTAATGCACGTGTATGTCCTTTACCTGCAGCAGCATTCAATTCGCTCCGCCGAGATAAGCCTCGATCACCCTGTCGTTGTGACGGATTTCGTCGGGCGTGCCCTCGGCCAGCAACTGGCCGAAGTTGAGTACGGTCAGGTATCCGCACAGACCCATCACCGCCTTCATGTCGTGCTCGACCAGCACGATGCTGACGCCGGACTCCCGTACCCGGCGGGTGAGATCCATCATCTGCCGGGTTTCCTCGGGGTTCATGCCCGCGAAGGGCTCGTCGAGCAGCAGCAGCTTCGGCTCGGCAGCCAACGCGATGGCGACTGCCAGCGCACGCTGCGAGCCGAGCGGCAATTCCGATGCCAGCTGATGCCGGCGTTCCGCGAGCCCCATGAATTCGAGCACTTCGTCGACCTTTTCCGCCGCCTGTTTCTGGTGGGCGCGATCGAGGCCGAAAATCGCCGCGAGCAGGTTGCTGCGCGCACGAATGTGACAACCCACCAGCACGTTTTCGAACACGCTCAGCTCCTGGAACAGCGTCGTCTCCTGGAAGGTGCGCACTACGCCCATTTCGGCGATGTCGTGCGGCCTGAGCCCGGCGATACTGCGCCCCCGATAGCGAATATCGCCGCTGGTCGGGGTATAGAATCCGGCGATGTTCTTGAACATCGTGCTCTTGCCGGCGCCGTTGGGACCTATCAGGCCGCGGATTTCGCCTTCCTCGACCCGAAAGCTGACCTCTTCGAGCGCGGTGAGTCCGCCGAATCGCTTGGTGAGATTGTCGATTTCGAGTATCGCCACGCTATTCGTCCCCGCTGCCGGCGGCATCCGCGGGCGGCGCGTCGCTCCCCAACCAGCGGCGAATCCGCGCGGGAATGCTTTCCAGCCCCGCCGGCAGGAACAGGATCGACAGGATCAGGACCGCGCCGTAGATCGCCGGCCGGATTTCCTCGAAGCTGCGAATCGATTCGTCGAACGCGGTCAGTACCACGACCCCGAGTATCGGTCCGTAAAAGCGATTGTATCCGCCGACGATGACCCAGATCAGAATGAATACCATGAAGCCGATACTGAACTGATTCGGCGTGATGGTGCCCAGGTAATGAACCTTCAGGCCGCCCGCGATACCGACGAAAAAAGAACCGATGACGAAGGCCAGCGCCC
>Ga0210124_1000714_pt1 | contig 15997 bp, 13 predicted proteins | sample Muzzi_PWC_D2_FD_185554 | JGI IMG/M metagenome (GOLD analysis project Ga0210124, IMG submission 185554) | Wetland microbial communities from San Francisco Bay, California, USA, that impact long-term carbon sequestration - Muzzi_PWC_D2 (SPAdes) | ecosystem: Environmental > Aquatic > Marine >... | reverse complement strand
CTTGGCGAGACGCGCCGCGGTCGCCATCGACTCGGCCTTCGCCGCCAGGGCCACCGTGGAAGCGTGGAGCTGTAACACCGCCACCATGGTGGTCCCGAGGATGGCCACCGAGACCAGGACCTCCAGGAGGGTGAAACCCGCGGCTGCGCCGCGGGTAGTCCGCGGTAGGCAGTAGGCAGTAGGCAGTGGGCGATCAATGGGAGCCTGCGGGATCGCCGCACCTCTGCCTACTGCCCTCTGCCTACTGCCTACTCTCCCGAGGGCCATCATCCGACCGTCCCCGCCGCGATCTCTTCGATGAACCCGTCGTGGCGCTGGATCCGGCCGGTGAGGGAATCGATCACCAGGGTGAATTCGACCTCGCCATCGGTGAGGTGCAGGAGGGTCCGCTCGATGTAGCCGCTCGGCAGGAAAACAGTGAACAGGTCCTGGTCCTCTTCCCGCCGCCCCTGGAACTGGGTGATCACGTCGACCAGGCGGATCTGACCGGGCCAGTGGCGCCGTCGGACCAGGGTGCGCTCGTCCTCCACGACCTCACCGCTCGGGGCGATGTAGGTGACCCAGATCTCCCCCTCTTTGAGGTCGTAGTTGAGACGGTACTGAGGCCGGTGGCTACGCACCGCCCGATCCCGGGTGACCTGTACCAGGGCCGCGAGCTGGCGGGTGGCGAGCTTGATGTCCGAAGCGAACATGGCGCGGGAGATGCGCGGCATCACGATGGCGATCGCGATCCCGAGCAGGACCACCACCACCATGAGCTCCACCAAGGTGAAGCCCGCCGCTCCGCGGCGGGCCGTAGGCGGTAGGCAGTAGGCAGTAGGCAGTGGAGTGGAAGAGAAAGGCCGACGGTTCATGACCGAACTGCCTACTGCCCTCTGCGTACTGCCTACTGTCTCACAGGTTCCAGCTCTCGATATCCGCAAAGGCGCCCTCGCCGCCATCCTCACCGTCGGCGCCGTAGCTCTCGATGTCGTAGTCGGGATTGTGCACGCCCGGAGAGAGGTAGATGTACTGGTTGCCCCACGGGTCAGTGGGCACCTTGTCCAGGTATGCGTCATCGGCGTAGCGCAGGGGGGTCGGCGTGGTCGTGGGCTTGCTGACCAGGGCGTCGAGGCCCTGATCGGTGGTGGGATAGAAGCCGTTGTCGGCCCGGTAGAGCTTCAGGGCACTCTCGAGTTGCTTGATGGTCACCTCGGCGGCGGTGCGCTTGGCCGTGTCGGTCCGGCCCACGATGCGCGGCACGACGATGCTCGCCAGCAACCCGAGGATGATGATGACCACCACCACCTCGATGAGGGTGAAGCCCGCCTCGCCGCGGCCTGTGATGCGTTCGTTGCCCGCCATGGGTCTCCCTCGCTTCCGGATTATCGCACGATCTCGTTGATCTCGAAGATCGGCAAGAGGATAGCCAACACGATGAACAGCACCAAGAGGCCGAGGACGACGATCATCAACGGCTCGACCAGGGCGGTGATGGCCGCGGCGGTGACGCCCACCTCCTCGTCGTAGTTCGCCGCCATACGCTCCAGCATCTCCTCCAGCGCCCCGGACTTCTCCCCCACGTCGACCATGTGCAGGACGATGGGGGGAAACTGGCCGGTGGCACGCATGGCCGGGGCGATCGCCCCCCCCTCCTGCACTCGGGTGCGGACGTCACCGATCGCCTCCTGCAGGACACGATTCAGGACGATGGAGCGCACGATGTCGAGACACCCCAGGAGGGGGACGCCACTGGCCATGAGGGTCGACAGGGTGGAGGCGAAGCGCGCCACCATCACCTTGCGCAGCAGATCCCCGAACAGCGGTACCTTGAGCTTCAGCCCGTCGAGGACCATGCGCCCTTTGTCCGTGCGGCCGTAGGCCTGCACGCCGGAGATCGCGGCGACGAGCAGCAGCGCGATCAACCACCAGCGGCGCTGGGCGAAATCGCTGATCGCCAGCAACACGGTGGTGGGGGTGGGCAGATCCGCCTTCATGTCGACGAAGATCTTGGTCACCGACGGCACCACCTTGATCAGCAGGAAGGCGACCACCGAGATCCCCAGGATCAGGAGGACGATCGGGTAGACCAGGGCCGCCTGCACCTTGCGCCGCAGGGACGCTTGTTTCTCCAGCAGATCGGCGAGGCGCTCCAGCACCACGTCCAGCGCCCCCCCGGCCTCGCCGGCACGGATCATGTTGACCATCAACGGTTGGAAGGTGCGCGGGTGGGCGCCCAGGGCGTCGGCCAGGGAGGCACCGCCATTCACCGACTCCCGCACCAGGGTGAGGATGTGCGCCAGGCGCGTCTCGCCGATCTGTTCGACGATGGCGTTGAGGGCCGCCACCAGGGGCATGCCGGCACGCAGCAGGGTGCCGAGCTGGCGGATGCACAGGGCGATGTCACGCTGCGGTACCCGGGCAAAGAGCTCGACGTTGAGGCGCGCCAGACCGCTGGTCTGGCTCGATACGGTGGCCGCCCGCTCCTCGGCGACCTCGGTGGGAAAGATCCCTTGCTTGCGCAACTTGTTGCGCACCGCCACGGGTGAGTCGCCGTCCTCGACCCCCTTGATCCGCTTCCCGGCGGAGTTGAGCCCTTCGTAGCTGTAGACAGGCATTGAATTAGCGATCAGCTATCAGCGATCAGCTTGTCGGGAAGGAAGAACCTGTTCGCCCTGAGATCCGTCCAGCACCGCCACGACGCGCGTCACCGACACAATGGCCAGCGAAGCTGACCCAATAAGCGGAAAGCTGACCGCTGAAAGCTAACAGCTCACTCATTCGTCACCCGCAGCACTTCTTCGATCGTCGTCACGCCGGCCAGGACCTTGGCGGCGCCATCCTGGCGCAGGGTGCGCATCCCCGCCGCGACGGCCGCCGCCTTGATGCGGCTCGCCTCGGCGTTTTCCATCACCAGGTGGCGGATGTCATCGCTGACCCGCAGGATCTCGTAGATGGCGATGCGCCCGTGATATCCGGATCCGAAACACTTGTTGCACCCGCGACCATGGCGGAGTTGTCCCGCCGCGGTGGCATCCACGGCGACCCCCAGCCGCGCCAGGCTGGCGGCCGGTGCCGTGAACGGCTCGGCGCAATGCGGACAGATGCGCCGCACGAGCCGCTGGGCGAGGATCGTGTTCACCGACGACGCCACGAGGAAGGGCTCGATCCCCATGTCGATGAGGCGGGTGACGGCGCTCGCCGCGTCGTTGGTGTGCAGGGTGGAGAACACCAGGTGGCCGGTGAGCGACGCCTGGGAGGCGATCTCCGCCGTGTCCCGGTCGCGAATCTCGCCGACCATCACCACGTCCGGGTCCTGGCGCAGGATGGAGCGCAGGCCGGCGGCGAAGGTGAGGCCGATCTTGGTGTTGACGTGGATCTGCCCGACGCCGGCGATCTGATACTCGACCGGGTCCTCGATGGTGATGATGTTCTTGTCCGGCTGGTTGATCTCCTGGAGCATGGCGTAGAGCGTGGTCGACTTGCCGCTGCCGGTCGGGCCGGTGACCAGAACGATGCCGTGGGAGAGGTGGACGATCTGATCGATGATCGCCCGGGTCTCGGCGTCGAAACCGATCTCGTCGAGGCCGTAGAGGACCGTCGCCTTGTCCAGGAGGCGCATGACCACCCGCTCCCCGTGGGCGGTCGGGATCACCGACACGCGAATGTCGACCTCCTTGTCGGCGATCCGGATCTTGATGCGGCCGTCCTGGGGTAGGCGTTTCTCGGCGATGTTGAGGTTGGCCATCACCTTGACGCGCGAGGTGATCGGCGCGTGGAAGCGGCGCGGCGGCCGGAGGCGCTCGTAGAGCACCCCGTCGATGCGGTAGCGCACCACGATGTCGCGCTCGTAGGGCTCGATGTGGATGTCCGAGGCCTGCGCCTCGACCGCCTGGTAGAGCATCATGTTGATCAGGCGGATGATCGGCGCCGAGTCGTCGACATCCAGGAGGTCCTCGATCTCGTCGAGCTCCTCCTCCAGGGAGACGTAGGCACCGCTCTCCAGGTGGTCCACCGCGGACTCCGCGGCATCCTCCCCCACGTCGTGGAGCCGGTTGATCAGCCGGTGGACCTCGTGCTCCACGGAGAGCATGGGGTAGACCGGGCAGTCGAGGAGCTCGCCGACCTCATCGACGATCGGCAGGCTGCGCAGATCGGCGACTGCCACCCAGTAACCCTCCCCCTGGTGCCGGAACGGCACGACCCCGAAGCGCCGCAGGAAGCCTCGTGGTAGCACCTGGGCGAGACGCGGGTCGAACTCTCCCTCGCCGAGCTCCGCCTGAAACGGAATCCCGGCGCGGGCGGCCACCTCCTGCTGGGTCTCGGGTCGGTCGGTTTCGGCGGACATGTTCAGCGCTCCACGTTCATGCGGAGCCTCCGATCGTCAGACAACTCCGACGCCAGCCACGGCTCCGGGCGCGGGATCACTCCCCACCGGAGTCGGGCGGCGCGCCATCCGGCGTGTAGCGATAGATGGGACTGACCGCGTCGGGAGAGGTCTCTGGATTGCCTGATTCGTCGAGCGGGACCCCCTCACCACCGGTGAGCTTCTCCTTCATGCGGCTGAACCACCCCTTGGGACGTGGCTCCTCGAATAGCGGCTGCTCCACCTCGCGCAGCTCCGGCGGCGGCGCAGGGGCCGCCGCGGCCCCTTCTGCGGCCCCCTCCCCCTCCGTGACGGCCGGAGGCACCGCTGCCGCGCCCTCGGCGGCGGCGGCCGGCGTCTCGGTGCCCAGGATCTGCTGCAACTTCTCCATCAGATCGGCATCGCCCGCGGGCGGCGGCGCAGGGGCCGCCGCGGGGGCCGCCTCACCCGGTGTCGGCGACTCCTCACCCGCGGCCGGCGCTGCTTCACTCGCCGCCGGCGGCTGGGCGGACGGGGCCACGGGCGCCGCTTCGGCCGCGGGGACGGTCAGGACGCGGCGCAGCCGCTCGGTAAGATCGCCTTCGGCACCGGCGGGCGGCGGCGCGACCGGCACCGCGGGCGGCGGCGGGGGCGAGGCGGCCTGCACCGGCGCTTCGGGCGCGGGTGACCCACCCATGGCCTCGGGCGTGACTGCGGGCGTCACCTCTTCGCCGGCAGGCGCCCCTGGCTCGACGATGGTCGTGACGGGCTCCTCTGCCTGCCACGGCACCGCCGTCTCCGAGAGGGGCCGGCGGTCACTGCCGAGCAACCCGCTGTGGCTCTTGGGGAAGGTCTCATCCATCATTTTCTTGAACTGCTCCCGCTCCAGCAGGGGGTTGCCGTCGCGCTGCCGATCCGTGAACTCGCTCAGCTCTTCCGCGCGGTTGATGACGTGCGGGCTGATGAAGATCAGCAGGTTGGTCTTGATCGAGGTCTCGTGGGTCTCACGGAACAGGGCACCGATGAGGGGAATATCGCCGAGCAGCGGGATCTTCGTCTGGCCGCGGCTGAACTGGTTGCCGATCAACCCGCCGATCACCACCGTGTGGCCGTTCTTCACCACCACCGTGGTGTTCGCCGAGCGCTTCGAGGTGGTGGGCAGGCCGACGGTCGACGAGTCCTGCACGGTCGATACCTCCTGGCTGACCTCCATCCGCACGTACCCCTCCTTGTTGATGTGCGGGGTGATCTTCAGGATCGTGCCGACGTCGCGGAAGTCGAAGGTCGACACGACGTTGACACCGGTGCCGGTCGACGTCCCGGTCTGGAAGGGGATGGTGAGCACCGAGTTGAACTCGGCCTCCTGATTGTTGAGGGTGAGGATCTGCGGCGTCGAGATGATATTCGCGCCGCTGGCACCCTTGAGGGCCGTGATCAGCGCCCCCAGCCCGGGCAACTCCACACCGTTGAACTCGATCGTGTCGCCGAGGAAGCCGAGGGCCAGGCCGCTGGGCACGGTGGGCGCGGCGCCGGTGGCGATTGCCGCTAGCCCGTCCAGGGCACCGGTGGTCTTGCTGGAGCCGAGGACTACTCCGTTGTCGTTGAGCGTCCCGAGGGCGCGCCACTCCACACCCAGGCTGAAAGTGCTGTCCAGGGCGACCTCGACGATCAGCGCCTCGACGTAGACCTGCTGTGGCTGGATGTCGAGCTCGCGAATGATCGCCTCGACGATCGCGTGATCCTCGGGCGCGGCGGTGATCACCAAGGCGTTGTTGGCCGGATCCGGGATGATGGAGACCCGATCGCCGAGCGGGTTGCTGGCCGCACCGCCGCGGGCGGCGGCCGCCCGTTGTGCCGCGGCGGCCGCGCGGGCGGCCGCCGCGGTCTGTGGAGTGCCTCCCTCGGCGGCGGCCTGCATACTGCTCACCACCCCGGTGAGGACGTTGGCCAGCTCCTCCGCCACCGTGTGTTGTAGGTGGTAGATGCGCACCCGGCTATTGTCCGGCGGTGGCGGCACGTCGAGCTGTTCCACCAGTCCCTTTACCTTGGCCAGGTCGTTACGCGTGGCGAAGACGATGAGGGCGTTGGTGCGTTCGTCCGCGAACACCTTGACCTCGGTCTCGGCGAGGCTCGACTGTGCCGTTTGCGCCGCCCTGCCACGGCGAGCGGTGCGGCGCGGCGCGGGGGTTTGCGAGGTGGTGGCGCCGAAGATCGAGGTGATCTGAGTCGCCAGCTTGTCCGCCGTGGCATAACGCAGGGGGATCAACTCGAGCTGCTGCTGGAACCCCGGCGTATCGATCACCGCGATGATGTCGAGGATGCGCTTGATGTTGGACTCGACTTCGGTGAGCAGCAGGGTGTTGGCGGAGTCGAACGCCTCGATGTGGCTGGTCTTGGCGATCAGCGGCTTGATCAACGGCAGCACCTGTGACGCCGGGACGTTCTCGAGCTGGATGAGCTGGGTGCGCGTCTCGTCGACCGCCGACAGCCCCTCCGCCGTGGTCGCGGTGGGCATGCGCTTCTCCTTCGCCTCGGCCGCCGGGATGATCTTCACCACCTTGCCACTGGGAACCGCGGCGAACCCCTTCACCTCCAGGACGGACAGGAAGATCTCGTACGCCTCGTTCACGGTCACCGGCACGGGCGAGATGATCGTCACCTTGCCCTTGACCGCGTCGTCGAGGATGAAGTTGATGCCCTTCAGCTCGCTGATGAACTTGACGACCGCATTGATGTCGACGTCGTCGAACTTCAGGGTGATCTTCCCCTGGTCCGGCGCCGCCCACGCCACCCCATTGCCGATCCCGGCCACGGCAACGAGGGAAACGAGGACCGCCGCCCGGAGCGCGCGTGTCAGCCGTTGCCACATGGATCTAGGTCTTGCCATGGTCACTGGATCTCATAGGAGAGGGTCATGGGCTTCCCACCGCGCAGTACCTCGACCTGCACAGAGGTCTCTTCCTTGAATTGCTGGTAGGCCTGGTAGGCACGGTCCGGGTCGCTGATCGGCAAGCCGTTGATGGTCTGGACGACATCGCCCCGCTTCAGGCCCAGCTTGTCCAACAGGCTGCCGAAGCGGATGCTCGCCACGCGGTAACCGTTGGGCTCCTTGGCCTCGTCGAAGCTCGGGACGACGCGGATATCCTTCATCATATTGGACAGGGTGGCTAGCGATTCACTCACCGTATCGCGCTCCACGAGATACGAGTTCGGCGCCACCTCGCGGACGCCGCCGGAATCCGCCGCGGTCGAGGGGCTCGGTATCGTCGGAGCGTAGCGCGCCCGGGAAGCGAGCGCCCGCGCCGCCAAGCTGCCCAGGCCGCTGTCTTCGATCTCCAGCTGGAGGAGCTCCCCCCCGCGCCGCAACACCACCTCGCCGTAGCCGATGCTCTCCAGGAACACCCCGGGACTCACCTCGTCACCGATACGATACACCTCGTGCGGCGGCACCTTGCCGAAAATCGCGAAGGCGATCGCGTCCGGACCGGCGACCGTCCCCCGCAGGAAGAGGCCCAGCTCCTGCGCGCTCTTCACCGGCGGGAGCGCCGGCTCCGCGGACAGGGCCGCGACCGTCGCCGGAGCCTCGCGCACCTGTACACCGAACAGGTTGCGATCGAGCATTGCTCGGTATCCGTTGCCCTGCTCGGACCATGCGGTACGCGCGGGGGCGGTCGCCGGCGGGGGTGGCGCGGCCTTCGGCGCGAGCCACCGCAACTCGACGAGCCGAACTCCGAGGTCTGCGCAGAGCCACGCCGCCACCGCCACCAGCAAGAGGTGACCGAGCACGACGGTCTGTCGCGGAAGACCTTCAGTTGAGATCAGCACGTAGAGGGGTCCTGGAGGGCGAGATCCTCCAGGCAAAGATCGGCAAAAGGGTCCGTCCCACCAAGCGTTACGCGCAACGGGACCGGCAGCAGAGGATGGTAGGCAGGCCCTCGGAAGGGTGTCAAACGAGCGCGCCCGCCCGTGACCGTCGGTCCACCTGAGGTCGCGCAACGCGGGAACCCAGGAAACCAGGAGGAGAGACTCAACAGTGAGGAGTTTCCTGGTTTCCAGGGTTCCCGCGTTCCACAAGCGGTCTACTCCCTCGTTCGGGATGCGGCCGGCAGTCGGCGGCGGGGCGACAATCCACACCACGCCCGCCGTGCGGTTCCGTGGACTGCGTGCCGGCCATGCCATGCAGCCTGTGGTCGATCCTCCCACCCCAAGGAGCGCTCTCCCCGCGTAAACCACCGTTTTTTCGGAGCCACCCACGAGGGCCTACGGTCCGGGCCGTCGGCCTGCGGGCGGCCACTTTGCCGTGGCCGTTGTCGCCGGCACGAGGGCACACTCTCGCCATGCCCCCGGTCCTCGCCTGGCTCAATCGCGAAAACCTCACCGCGCCACCGCCCGTGCTCCTCGTGGAGGGCAGCGAGGTACGCCTGGCCCAGCGGGTCGTCGCGGGGCTGCGCCGGTTTCACACCGAGGAGGGTATGGAGGAGCTCTGTTTCTTGCGCCTCGATGGCGCCGATCACCCGCCCGCGCGGGTGGTCGAGGAGTGCCAGGGGATGGTGATGCTGGCGGCGCGCAAGGTCGTCGTGGTCGACGGTGTAGAGGGGTGGCGTGCCGAGGCGGTGGAGAGTGATCTCCTGCCGTACGTCGCCGATCCCAACCCGGCGACCCTCCTGGTCCTCATCGCCACCAAGCTCGATGGCCGCACCCGCGCCACCAGGGGGCTGAAGCAGCACGCCCTCCACTTGACCTGCGACCCCGCAGACGAGCGGCAGGCGGAGCAGTGGTGCCGTGACGCGGCAGCCCACCACGGGATCCAACTCGGCACGACCGTGCCACGCCTCCTGGTACGGTGCCTCGGGACGGATCTCTTTCTTCTCGAATCGGAGGTGGCCAAGCTCGCCCTCCAGGTCGAGCCCGGCGGGGTGGTGGAGACCGCCCTCGCCGAGGAGTTGGTGGTCGGTCACCAGTTGCCGCCGATCTGGGATTTCATCGGCCACGTCGCCCGCCGGGAGACCGGGGGGGCGCTGCGCACCCTGCACGATCTGCTCGCCGACGGCCAGCACCCGTTGAGCTTTCTCGGGCTACTCGTGCGCCAATTTCGCCTCCTCATCCTCGCCAAGGAGGGGATCGAGGAGCGGCGCCCCAAGGCCACCATCGTCCGGGACCTGGGCCTCTTTCCGCGCCAGGCCGAGGCGGTGCTGCGCCAGGCGGACGCCTTCTCGGTGGAGGAGTTGCGGGCCGCCTACCCGCGCCTCCTCGCCACCGACCTCGACCTCAAAGGGAGAGGCCTCACCCCACGCCTGTCCATCGAGGCGTTGGTCCTGGAGTTGTGCGGCCAGGGGACGTGAGCCGCCCATCCCCAGGCGGCGGTGATCCTGTTCGCTCCCTGCACCGACAAGGGCCGCCCGGGCAAGATGGGGCGCAGGGACCGGGGGACAGAACATCCCACCGCGTCCAACGGCAAGTCGTATGGTGCCCCGTAGCACGAGCCGCCCGGGGATGCGCGGGGGACCAGCGACGCTCGCGCGTCGCTTCCGGTGCGAATGACGGGAGGCACCCCGAGCCCGCATTTCTCACACTGGTCGGCCGCGCGGTGGCGCGCGGGAAGGGCGCACACCGGTTTCGGTCTGCAGGAGGCCGGCGTCGAACCGCCAAGGGAAGCGCAGCGCAACAGTCCCGGGGCTGCGAGCCGCCGCCGAGCGGCTGTCAGCGATGCGGGCTAGCGCAGGCGCGTCCCGTGCATGGACTCGGTTCGCCCGGGATCTCGCGATCGCCGTGCGTCGTGTCGGCGTGGACCGACGGTGCAGACCGAACGGCGAAATGTCGGGCTGGCACAGGCGTTGCTTCCCAGATCGGGAGGAGAGAGCGCCGATGCCCATTGAAACCGCGCCACACATCCTCATCGTAGAGGACGACGAGGCGATGCTCGATCTGATGGAGCGCTTCCTCCGGCGACAAGGGTACGCAACGACCGCCGCCACCGAGGCCTACGTCGCACTGGCCGCTATCACGGAGTGCCCCCCGAGCCTGGCGATCATCGACTACATGTTGCCCGGGGAGATGACCGGCCTCGACCTCCTGGCCGTCCTGCGGGGTCGTTTTCCCGCCATTCCCACCCTCTTCATCTCGGCCTTCGGCAGTCCCGAGCTGTGCCGGACGGCACGGGCCGGGGGGGCCACCGACTGCCTGATCAAGCCGTTCGAGATGGCGATCCTCATCGCCCGCGTCGAGGCGTTGTTGGAGGGTCGGAGCCCGGAGACGCCCGACGGGGCGAGCGCCTGATCCGGGATCTGCGCGCCGCGTTCGCCGTCGCGGCGCACGCGACGGCCTGCGGTCACCGGCGGTTACAACATTCCGTACACGATCCGGAGAAAGTCCGCCTCGGTGATGATCCCCAAGAGCTTGCGCTCGGCATCGGCGATCAGGGCACAGCCCCACTTGTTGGTGATCATCGTCTCGATGACCACCTTGAGCGGCGTCTCCGGCGTGAAGGTCATCCGCACCGGGGTCATCACGTCGCGGACCGGGGCTCCCTGACTGCCGCTGGCCGCGAGCCGCAAGAGGTCGCGGTGGGTCACCAGCCCGACCACCCGGTCCTCGTCATCGACCACCGGCACGTGGCGGATCGACTGCCACTCCATGATCTCCCCGGCGATCCTCAGGGGCAGATCCTTGTGCAGGGTCTGGAGGTTCTCCGAGGTCATCACGTCTGCGGCCTTCATTCCACACCTCCGGCGACTACCCATGACAACGCAAGAAACGTGCGCGCCCTAGCCGGGTTTCTGGCGCAGAAACTGGGGCAAAAAACCCCGCTCCCGCCATTAGTGGGACAATCTAGGGTCGCAGACCGCGCGACTACGCACGGCTCGACGAGACGGCGTCGCCGTCCGCCTCTTCGTCCTTCCGCCCCATACGATCCCACAGGGCGACCACCGGGCTGGCGATGAAGATGGAGGAGTAGGTCCCGACCGCGATGCCCACCAGCAGGGCGAAGGCGAAATCGTGGATCACCTCGCCGCCCAGGAAGAACAGGGCGATGACCACCACCAGCGTCGTGCCGGAGGTCAGGACCGTGCGCGACAGGGTCTCGTTGACGCTGCGGTTGATGACGTCGGTCACCGGGAGCTGGATGTTCTCCCGGTGGTTCTCGCGGATCCGGTCGAACACCACGATGGTGTCATTCAGCGAGTAGCCGACGATGGTCAGGACCGCCGCGACCACGGTCAGGTCCACCTCCAGACCCGTGACGGCGAAGGCGCCGACCGTGAGGGCGACGTCGTGGATCAGGGCGATGATGGCCGCCACGGCGTATTTGAACTCGAAGCGGACGGTGATGTAGATCACCACCATCGCGAGGGCGTAGACGATCGCCAGTATCGCCTGCTCACGGAGGTCCGCGCCGACCTGGGGGCCGACCTGCTCCTGGCGCTCCACCTCCACCTGCTTGTCACCAAACTGCTTCAGCAGGGAGGCCTTGATCTTCGCCCCGACCTCCTCGTCCCCGGCCGCGGTGCGGATCAACAGGTCACGCGGGCTCCCGTACTCCTGGATCACCACATCGCCGAGACCGACCGTGCGCAGCGCGTCCCGCACCTCGTCCAGGGGGACCACCTCCTGGGTGCGGATCTGGACCACGGTGCCGCCCTTGAAGTCGATCCCCTGATTGAGGCCGTTGAGGAACAACGCCACCATCCCGCCACCGATCAGCAGCAGGGAGATGGCCACGAACAGGCGGGTGCGGCCGAGAAAGTCGATCTCGGTGCCGACCGGGATGATAGTGAAGCTCATATGCTCAAGGTGCGCACCTCGCGGGTGGCAAGGACCCCGTCGAACAGGGCGCGGGTGCAGAAGATAGCGGTGAACATGGAGGCCACCGTGCCAAGGGAGAGGGTGACCGCGAATCCCTTTACCGGACCGGATCCGAACTGGAAGAGGACCAGGGCCGCGATCAGGGTGGTGACGTTGGCGTCCAGGATCGTCGAGAACGCCTTGTCATAGCCGCCCTCGATCGCGCCGGCCGCGGTCTTGCCCATGCGCAGCTCCTCACGGATGCGTTCGAAGATGATCACGTTGGCGTCCACCGCCATGCCGACGGTGAGGATCATGCCGGCGATGCCCGGCAGGGTGAGGGTGGCGCCGAGGCCGGCGAGGCCGGCCAGAATCAGGATGATGTTCAGGACCAAAGCGAGGTTCGCCACCAGCCCGAAGAAGCGGTAGTAGACGGCCATGAAGACGATGACCAGGACGCCGCCCACGATCATCGATAGCTTGCCGGCGGCGACCGAGTCGGCACCGAGGCTCGGGCCCACGGTGCGCTCCTCCAGCACCGAGACCTCGGCCGGCAGGGCGCCGGCGCGCAGGACGATGGCCAGCTCGCGCGCCTCCTCCATGGTGAAGCTACCGCTGATCTGCGCCCGCCCGCCGCCGATCCGCTCGCGGATCACCGGCGCGGAGTAGACGTTGCCGTCCAGGATGATGGCCATGCGCTTGCCGACGTTGGCCTGCGTCAGGTCGGCGAACTTGCGCCCGCCGACGCTGGAGAATTGCAGCCCCACATACGGCTGGTTGTATTGCCGGTCGATGTTCACCCGCGCGTCGGTGAGCATATCGCCGGTCAGCACCGCGCGCTTCTTCACCACGAGCGGCGTGCGCTTGAGGACCTGGTTGGTGACCTTGTCCACGGTCCGCTCGTAAAGGATCTCATCCCCCGGCGGCAGCTTGCCGGCCAGGGCCTCCTCCGGCGTCACCTCCTCGTCGACCATCTTGAACTCGAGGACCGCGGTGCGGCCGATGAGCCGCTTGGCCGCGTCGGGATCGTCCAGGCCGGGGAGCTGAATGAGGAGTCGGTCCTTGCCCTGGCGCTGCAGGGTGGGCTCCGCCACACCCAGGGCATCGACCCGGTTGCGGATGATCTCCAGGGACTGCTCCACGGCGAAGTCCTCGATGCGCTTCGCCTCCTCCGCGGCGAGGCTCAACGTACCGTGGCGCTCGTCAACGTCCGCATAGATCAGTCCGGGGTATTCGCGCGCGACGAACTCCTTGAACTTCTCCCGCTCGCGCGGCGCGGCGAAGGTGATCTCCTGGCGGGTGGGGCTCATGCTGCGGGCGCTCAGGGTATAGATCTTGTTGGTCTTCGCCTCCGCCAGCACCTCGTCGACCAGCCGCGAGACGTGGTTGGCCACCGCGCCCTTGGCCTGCACGCCCATGACCAGATGCACCCCGCCTTGCAGGTCAAGCCCGAGATTGAGGTTGAACGGCTTGTCCTTCTCGTTGGGGGCGAGGAGGAAGTAGAGGGCGGCTCCGATCACCACCACGATGGCGGCGTACTTCCAGAGGAGGATCTTCGACATTTTGAGCTATTAGCCTTCAGCGCGGGGCTGTCGGCTCATAGGGACCGCGGCGCGGACCATGTGTTGGTGGGCGGATGACTTGCGACGTGGGGGGAGACACCAAACGAGGGAATCATTCTTCCGAACAGGCTGAAAGCTGACCGCTGACCGCTACTCACTAGCCACCTTGCGCGCGACGGCGGAGCGGTCGACCTTGACCCTCACCGAGTCGGTGATGGCGACGGTGAGGACCTCCTCCTTGGCCTCGACGATCTGGCCGTGGATACCGCCGTTGGTCACGACCCGGTCGCCCTTGCCCAGGGTCTGGAGCATCGCCTTGTGTTCCTTCTGCGTCTTCTGCTGCGGCCGGATCAGCAGGAAGTAGAAGATCACGAACATCAAGAGGATGGGCACCATCCCCATGAACGCGGGCGCTCCCTTCGCGCCCTCCGGTGCGGCGTAGGCAATCGATTCGAACATCGGCTAACTCTCCGGCGGCGGCGGGGACTCTCCCCGCTCCGCGTAAAACTGGCGACGAAACTCGCCGAACAAGCCGCGGACTATCGCACCCCGCATCGAGTTCATCAAGGCGAGGTAGTAGTGAAGGTTGTGCAGGGTGTTCAGGCGCAGCCCGGTGATCTCGCCGGCCTTGCACAGGTGGCGCAGGTAGGCGCGCGAGAAGGTACGGCAGGTGTAGCAGGCGCATTCCTCGTCCACCGGCCGGTCATCGTCCGCGTACTCGGCGTTGCGGATCACCAGCGGGCCGCGACGGGTGAAGAGCATGCCGTTGCGACCGTTGCGGGTCGGCAGGACGCAGTCGAACATGTCCACCCCCCGCGCTACCGCCTCCACCAGGTCCTCCGGCTTGCCCACCCCCATCAGGTAGCGCGGCCGGTCCACGGGGAGCACCGCGCAGGTCTGCCCCGCCACCCGGTACATCACGGCGGGCGGTTCCCCGACCGAGAGGCCGCCGATGGCGTAGCCGGGGAAGCCAATGGCGGTGAGGGCGGCGACGCTCGCCCGCCGCAGCTCCTGGTACACCCCACCCTGCACGATGCCGAACAGGGCGCCGGGGTGATCCCCGTGCGCCTCCTTGCAGCGCGCCGCCCAGGCGTGGGTGAGGTCCAGGGAGCGGCCGATCTCCGCCGGGGCGGTGCCCGACGGCGGGCACTCGTCGAGGCACATGAGGATGTCCGAGCCCAGGGCCTCCTGCACGGCCACGGCCGATTCGGGGGTGAGGCGCTGCTCCGAGCCGTCGAGGTGCGAGCGGAAGGTCACCCCGTCGGCATCGATCGTGCGCCGTTCCGCCAGGGAGAAGACCTGGTAGCCGCCGGAGTCCGTGAGGATCGGCCCATCCCACGCCATGAACCGGTGCAGCCCGCCCAGGGCACGGATGCGCTCATGGCCGGGCCGCAGGAAGAGGTGGTAGGTATTGGCGAGGATGATCTGCGCCCCGAGCCCCATGAGGTCGGCCGGCGTCATGGTCTTCACCGACGCGGCCGTCCCCACCGGCATGAAGATCGGCGTCTCCACGGCCCCATGGGCCGTGACGAACCGGCCGGCCCGGGCACCGGTCGGATCCGTGGTCTCCAGCTCGAAACGAAACATGGGAAAGGCTAAACGCAAAGACGCCAAGACGCGAAGACGCAAAGGGGGCTCTGCGAGGGACTACTTAACGCAGAGACGCGGAGGCGCAGAGACGCAGAGGGAATCGGTGGCCGGCTTCGCCGGCCGCTGATCGAGAGGAACGGACCGCAAATGGACGCCGATAGGGACGCGAATTCCCGCGAATGGCCGCGCCGGGAATAACGCTGGGTGCAGGGACACCGCGTGACCAGCGAGTACGAAGTAGTCAGACGCAGCGACCGCGGAGAGATGCGCGGAGACGCGGTACCGGCACTACCCAGACAGGGCAGGGAAGGCCGTAGCCCAGGAACGCCGATAGCAAGTAGCGGCCAAACGCCACAGAAACTGGCGTACTGCTTCACCGTGTCCGCCTCGAAGGAAAAAAGAGATCAGCGCCATGTGTTTTCCACACCGACTTCGAATAGGATACGATGAACGATCTCGCCTTCCCTTGTCTTTTCCGTGTTTGCGCCACCACCGACATTGACTAGAGCAACGAAGAAACCCGCCTTGTCTGTTTGTCCGCTTGCAGCGGTTACGGCAACATCGAACTTGACACCGGGAATCTTTGAGGAATCGCCTTTGTTGTGACGGAGGCAACGGTGTCCGGTTGCATTCACAGATAAGCTAATAGCATCGGTTTGAGCTGGCACTCATAGAGCGCCTGAGAGGGTTTTTTGAGAAAGCAATGTTTCAAGAACCGAAGCACCTGACGACTGATCTT
>Ga0210124_1000710_pt1 | contig 16043 bp, 10 predicted proteins | sample Muzzi_PWC_D2_FD_185554 | JGI IMG/M metagenome (GOLD analysis project Ga0210124, IMG submission 185554) | Wetland microbial communities from San Francisco Bay, California, USA, that impact long-term carbon sequestration - Muzzi_PWC_D2 (SPAdes) | ecosystem: Environmental > Aquatic > Marine >... | reverse complement strand
ACCGGCTGCCCGACCACCCGCTGCCCAGCCCAATCCACTACCAGTACATTGGCCCGATTTTCCTGACCGGCCCGACCCACAAACTGCTCTGGTCTGACGCCCACCAGAAAGTTGCCCTTGTTGACCAGAACCCGGACTTGCCCGGCTACCTCCTGGTTGTTGATATCGGTCACAACCACATCAAAGGTATACAATTGAGTGGACAGCCTGCTGGCAATATCAGCCGTAACTTGGAAGGTGAAGCGGCCATCAGGGCTAGTGATACCATCGCCTTGAGCCAATAAAGGGCCAAAACCCCCATGCAAATTTTCAATATAATCGTCACCATAAGCCTCGTTGACAAAATCGTAGGCATTGAGTGTGCTGGAATTAGGCGCAAAATCATCGGACAACAGCGACCAACGGACACGAGCGTCGGCCACCGGCCCACCAAAAAAGAAACTGGCTGAGATGGTCACATTGATAAGGTTGCCTTGAGTGTAGCGAGCGTGGTCGGTTTGCACAGCCACGGAAAATTCAGGCGGGCGAAAGGCAGAGACCTCAAAGGTATCGAAAAAGGTTTGTCCCGCATAATCAGTCCGGATTTGATAATTGCCCAGGGCGGTGTTATCGGCCAATTCCAGGGTGTCATTGACCGTACCCATTTTGCTGAGGGGTAGAGCATCGTGGTAAATTTCGTTCCCCTGGTCATCCTGCACTACGACAGTAACCTGTCGGTTTTGTTCCGGTAGGACATAGTTAGCATCATTACCAGCCCGAATAATACCCTTAAAGTGAACGGTTTCGCCGGGACGGTAGAGAGGACGGTGGGTATAGAAGTGGCCGGTGTAACGCGGCTCAGCATTTTCTGTTTCTACGTTTTCGTAATCGTAGCGAGTGATACCTTCACCCCATTGGCTAAAGGCCAGAGCAAAGTCGTCGCCGGGCTGCTGCGGGTCACCCGCCACGGCCAACCGAAACTCGGCAGGGTCATGCCAGCGGCTATGCTGGCTCAGAGCCACGCCATCGGCGTTAGTTGTAGCAACAGCCTGCGAGGTCCCGTTAATAAATGTCACCGGCATATCAGCGACGGGCTGGCCGCTTTGCAAATCGGTCAACCAGGCCAAAGCCTCGTGGCCGGACTCTTTAAGCGTAATGTTATAGTTACTGACCACCAACACCTGTCGCTCCTCCGGGTCGGCATCGCTGGTCCAGCCCGCATCACTATAAAGCGTTCCGGCGGGAACATTCGCCTCAAGATAGTAGATACCTGGTGGCAAGGGGTCGATAATCCCTTGATATTGGCTGAAGTTAAGACGATGTGACTTGCGGGTATTGGGCGGATTATCCGGCTCAAACGCCCAAGAACGGAATAGTTCGGTAGGACTTGGCTGGTAGTTTATCCAGCTACCACGCCACTTATCCTGGGTGAAGGAAATCAAATCGGTTAGTGGCAGGTGGTAGAGAGCCAGGTCAACCCGGCTGATATTTCGGGTGGACAGCAGCGCAACGGTATCGGTATAGGCATTGTAGGTAGCGATGTGACCGGGGCTTTCAATAAAAAGCAGAGCGGCCTGAGCACGGGTTTGCCAATTGAGACTGAAATTCTGGCCCAACTGCTGGCCGTGCGGATTAGCAACATCGCGGCGCAGGGTGAGCGTGTAGCTCTGGCTGAAATCCAAGGGTAGATTGACAATGAGATAGTTATTTTTGGAGTGCCAGTAGGTATAAATCTGGGTGATAGGCACAGTGGGGGTGATAAGCAAGGTTTTGCCGGGAATGATGCTGTTAGGGTCGATGGTGGTATTAAAATCGATACGGATGGAATCGCCGGGGTCAAGGACACCGCCGGACACGGGGGAGGTTATCTCGACCTGCGGGTTGGGGGCTACGGTAAAATGCGATTTGACCGCAGTAGGTAGATGCTCACGACCATATTCGGCTTGCGTTTCGGCGGGTAGTTCAAGACGGTACACGGCGGCGGGAGTCAGAGGACTGGTCGGGATGAAGGTAAAATTTTCCGGGCTGTCGCGCCAGGTGAATGTACCGGTGACGGGTTGACTGCTGTTCACATCGACCAGCCGAAAGTTGTTTTGCACGTTCTGGCGGAACATCGGCTTGTTGAAGGTGAGGCTAACGCCGGTATAAGGGCTGACCTCCGTGGTTTTGTCTGCAGGAGAGATGTCGGTAATTAGGGGCGGCGCCGGGGTAGGGATGACTGTGGGGGTAGGAGTTACGGTTGGCGCGATGGTACTGAATGTCCACTCGACATCCTGCGCCAGCATGGTCTCGCCAAAAGCATCGGACAGACCGGCGGCGATGCGGGCGGTATAATGTGTAGCCCGCCGAAATCCGGCGCTGCCGGGTGTAAATTGAAAGGTAGAGGTATTCAGCCACTCGCCGACGCCTTCAACCGGCGGGTCAAAGGTGAGCGGGTTTGGCAGTTGTTCGGCCTCTTCGATGGCTTTGAGAAAGACCACTGGCCGGTTGAAAAAGACTGTCACGATAGCCCGGTTGGTAATACCGGTGACCCCATTGGGGGGCTGCACTTCAATGACCTCTAAGGAATCGGTAGTAGGGGTAGCCCCAGTCGTCTCGGCGGGTGGCGGGCTAGCCGTTGGAGAGGGAATGATAGTCGGGGAGCGGGTGGTGGTAAAGGTACGGGTCGGCGTAGGCGAAGGGGTGGCAGTTGAGGTTGAGGCAAGCGTGCTAACCAACGGTGTATCAGTAAGGATAGGCGCAGGCGTGGTCGCTGCGGACGGCGGGGGAGTAGCCGGAGTACAGGTAGTAAATAGCAGTAATGTGAAAAGGAAGGTGATTCGTAAGACGGGTTGCCAATTCATGTGTTACTCCTTACCAGATATCAAGGGGCAAGATAATCTCCTAAATTCTAATTCAGTTTTCTTTGATAATATGATACAACTATTTGCCTGAGTTATCCGGTTAGGGATGGGTCACTTTACCGACGTTCGACCTACGGATGGGCTACGATAACCAACAGCAGGGCGGTAGCCTGTCCATAAGAACAGATTTCTTCTGCCCTCTTGACCAGCTCAAAACTAATCTTTAGGGTGATGACTGAATGGACTTCTTATGTTAGACTATGACCAACCACCTAAATCTTGGGGATTCTATTGGCGGGGTAAAATCTTTTATGAACTTATCAGCCTATCTGCAGCGTCTCAACTACGATGGGCCGCTTGAACCAACTGCTGCGACGTTACAGGCGCTGCACCAAGCTCATTTACTGACCGTTCCTTTTGAAAACCTGGACATTCACCTGGACCGGCCCATCATCCTCGACGAGATAGCCTTTTTTCAAAAAATCATCGGGCAGCAGCGAGGGGGCTTTTGCTACGAGTTGAATGGCCTTTTTGCCGTTTTACTGCGCGAGCTAGGCTTCGACATCACATTGCTCTCGGCCAGAGTTGCCAGCAAGAATGGTGACTTTGGTCCGAAGTTTGACCACCTGACTCTGCTGGTACAGCTTGAGGAACGCTGGCTGGCCGATGTCGGTTTTGGCGAAAGTTTCCGTGAGCCGCTGCGGTTAGACGAGCCAGGTGAGCAGATGCAAACAGGGGGTACTTACCGGCTAACTCAAGATGGTGAAGATTGGACCTACTGGCAGCGCAATGAGGCCAAAGGTTGGCAAGCCCAATATTGCTTTACCCTGCAGCCGCGTCAATTGGGCGACTTTGTTGAGATGTGTCACTACCAGCAGAGTTCACCGCAGTCGCACTTTACCCAAAAGCGGCTCTGTTCTCTGGCGACGCCGGAGGGGCGAGTCACACTCAGCGATTCTCGTCTGATTATCACCAGCCACGGCCAGCGCCAGGAGCAAGAATTGATTGACCAGACGGCATATGAGACTGCGCTGCGGGACTATTTTGGGATTTATCTTAGCTGAACATAGGTTATTTCACCGGATAAGGTCCTTCTGCAAATTCGGTAGCATGGTAGCCCTTTGATCCGATAATACGTGCCAAGGGGCTACGCGGGTCATCATCCGTTTTCAGGCTATCAAGTATTGTGCTAAAGTTATACCGGGGACACCACCCCAGTTCATTTCTTGCCAGATCATTAACGTACACTCTATCAATGCCGGGGAACATTTTCCATCCCCGACGTGCGTATTCCGCTTCATATTGAGGAACCCTTCGCTTTAGCACGGCAGGGGCGTGGTCACGCAGGTCGAATAGGTCATCGGGTGTAAAGGGTGTTGTCGCGCTAATGATGTAACGAGCAAAGCCGATAGCGGGCGCTTTTTCGAGAGCAAGCAAGTGTGCCTTGACCACATCTTCGATGTCCACTCGTCGATATAAAAACTCATTGGCTTTAATGTTCCAGCCCGCATAAGCCTTTCTCATTTCCTTGCGATCATCCTCTTCAGGAAAGAAACGGGAGGTTCTCAGGACAATACAGGGAAGTTGTTGGTTGCGATAAAATAGCTGACAAAGATTTTCCGCCGCACTCTTGGTAACGCCATAGATGTTTTTGGGAACGGAGGTGACATCCTCCGTTATCCAGGCAGCAGGAGCGCCAACAGATGGGGTGAGGGCGTCACCGAAGGCACTGGTTGTACTGGTGAAGACAAATGACCTTACCCCTACTGCTGTGGCTTCTTCCAGGAGATTAAGTGTCCCTGTAATGTTCGTATCCACGAATTCTTGTCGGCTATGAGTGGCAACATGGGGCTTGTGCAGAGTCGCGGTATGGAGAACCGCATCTACCCCGGCCATACATTGTTTAACATGTTCTCGGTCAGCTATAGAGCCAACCCTATCTGTGAAGTCTGAAGGAATCAGATCGGTACCAATAACCTGGTGATTTGTATCCGCCAAGGTGCGAACTAACGCCTCACCAAGATGGCCGGAGCTACCTGTAATTAAAATCTTCATCGCCAATTTTTCTCCCGGGAACTTTCTGTAGTTTACCTATTGGTCAGAAACTCGTCAAGCCGCTCAACCGATTCATTAAGGCCTTTTTCCACGTCAGAACAGATCATCCCAAATCTGAAATACTCCTGCAACTTCCAATGCTTGCTAAATCATTATTTATCGGTTAATATGGAAAATATTCATAAAAAGCTGCTCTTTCCCTATACTCTAAAATCTCTCATAAACATTCCATGAATCATACCGACCACGTTAACTTGTTGCGTGATGGGGTACGCGTGCCGGGCGGAATCTGGGCCGACTTTGGTTCGGGGAGTGGGGCCTTTACCCTGGCCCTGGCCGAATTGCTTGGTCCCGACGGGGAAATCTACTCGGTAGATAAAAATCGACGCACGCTGCAAAGCCAGGAACGGGCAATGCACAGCCAGTTTCCTCAAGTCACCGTCCACTACCTACCTGCTGATTTTATCCAGCCACTCGACCTGCCCACCCTGGATGGTATCGTGTTGGCTAACGCCCTTCATTTTCAGCGATATAGAGCTCAGAGACAGGTTATTGAATTGCTGAAGAGCTATCTTCGGCCCGACGGGCATTTCATCCTTGTCGAGTATAATGTGGACCGGGGCAATCTGTGGGTGCCACACCCCCTCTCTTACCAGAGTTGGGAAAAATTGGCCGCTGAATGTGGGTTTGCTCACACCCAACTGTTAGCCACAAGACCGAGCCGATTTTTGCAAGCAATTTATGCTGCGGCAAACTGGTAAGTAGTTTGCCACTATGAATTTTATCTAAAAAGAGAAGTCCGAAGGAGTTGGCACAACTTGGAAAACATCGTTGATTATAGCCGCAAATGGTATGTAATGGCCGCTGTGGCTATGAGTATCTTTTTGGCAACCATTGATGGAAGTATTGTCAATGTAGCTTTGCCAACCCTGGTCCGCGATCTTAATACCGACTTTGCCACGATTCAGTGGGTCGTTTTAGCCTACCTGTTGACCATGACCACCTTAATGTTAAGTATTGGACGGCTGGGGGATATGATCGGCAAAAAGCCGATCTATAACGCCGGTTTTGTCGTCTTTACGGTCGGGTCGGCCTTATGTGGATTGGCCCAGACAGTTTATTGGTTGATTGGCTTCCGGGTGTTGCAGGCGGTCGGTGCAGCCATGACCTTGGCGTTGGGTGCGGCTATCATCACCGAAGCCTTTCCGGACAGGGAGCGAGGCCGGGCTCTGGGCTTAATCGGGACGATTGTGTCGATTGGAGTGATTATCGGTCCCACAATCGGCGGGGTACTCATCAAGGTTCTCTCCTGGCATTGGATTTTCTTTGTCAATTTGCCAGTTGGGATTATCGGAACACTGATGGCCTGGCGCTTTGTGCCCAATTTTAAGCCTCGAGGCAGGCAGCACTTTGATTACTGGGGAGCCTTTACTCTGTTTACCAGCTTACTAGGCTTATTACTGGCCTTAACCCTGGGCCAACAGCTTGGCTTTAGTGATACCCGCATCTACCTCTTGTTTGGGGTTTGGTTGCTCTTCTTGATCGTCTTCCTCGTCATCGAGATCTGGACGGCCCAGCCGATGATAGACCTGAAGATTTTCAGAAATCTTCTCTTTAGTGTCAATCTGGTCACCGGCCTTGTGACGTTTTTAGCGATTGGCGGTCTTTTTATCTTGCTGCCCTTTTATCTGGAGGATGTCTTACAATACAACACCCAACAGGTTGGCTTTCTGCTGGCTGTTGTCCCAGTTGGCCTGGGTATTTTTGCCCCGATTTCTGGCGCTCTGTCAGACCGGTTTGGGACTCGCCCTATTACCGTGTTAGGGCTAACCACGCTGCTGGTAGGTTATGCCGCCTTGATTGGTCTGTCTACCGAGACAACCACCTGGGGTTATATTCTACGCCTGATCCCTATTGGTATCGGTATGGGTATTTTTCAGTCACCCAATAACAGCGCGATTATGGGCACCGTCCCACGTGAACGGCTGGGAGTAGCCTCTGGCCTGCTGAGTATCACCCGGACTCTGGGACAGACAGTTGGGATTGCCATATTGGGCGCGTTGTGGGCGAGCCGGGTTATGTTTCATGCGGGTGGATTTTTAGTCGGTGGCGCGACGACGGCCCCCGGTTCGGCTCAGGTAGCCGGTTTGCACGACACCTTTGTTGTGGTCACAATTTTAATGCTCTTAGGGCTGGCTCTAAGTGTGTGGGGCCTGATTCAAGAAAGACGACTGCACGGACGGGTAGCTGTGGCCCAATCTGCTCCATAGACAACTGGCAACACTAAATGAAAAGAAATCCCCCAATTGGGGGATGACTAGGAGACCCACTCTTGTTAAAATGAACTTGGGGGGGTATGTTTATTCATACTTTATTTGCATCTTCTTGGTAATTCAGGGTAATATACCACAAAAATTCCCTTATTTGAGAAGATACTTTGTTCTCTACCTCCTATAAATAGGTCACTCTTCCATTTTCGTTAGAAAAATTACCCCATAAAGCGGTTGGCCGACAGCAAGAAAATACCAACTAACCGCTAATTATTGTTGGTTTGAGAGGAGCGCCAGCCAGATGAACTACGGTTTTGTCATCAACAACAAAACTTGCATTGGTTGTCACGCCTGTAGCACCGCCTGCAAATCTGAAAACGAAGTCCCGCTTGGCGTCTACAGAACCTGGGTCAAGTATGTCGAGAAGGGCGAATTTCCGAACGCCAAACGCTACTTTCAGGTAACACGTTGCAATCACTGTGCCAATCCACCATGTGTGCGTATCTGTCCGGTGACGGCCATGTACCAGCGGGTTGATGGCATTGTGGAATTTGACCCCGAGGTATGCATCGGCTGTAAAGCCTGTATGCAAGCCTGCCCCTACGACGCAATCTACATTGACCCCGAAACCCACAGCGCGGCCAAATGCCACTACTGCTCACACCGCACCGATTTGGGGTTGGAGCCAGCTTGCGTGGTCGTCTGCCCCACCCGTTCGATTATTGCCGGAGATTTAGACAATCCCGCCAGCCGGATTAGCCAAATACTGGCTCGTGAACAGGTCAGTGTGCGCAAGCCAGAGCAAGGCACGGCCCCCAAGTTATTCTACATTGAGGGCGACGATGTTGGGTTGACCCCCACCGCGGGGCAAGCTAACTTCATGTGGTCCGATTTGGTGTCGGAACAGCATGTTGCGGCTTCTAGCGGTAATGGACACGGCTACCAGACTATTCCTCTCACAACAGCGGCTGTCAAAACGGCCAAGTCTGGAACGCCCATTCGCACGCCTCAAACTCAGGGGGCTGGCTATCAAGGTCCCATTCACATTGGCGAAGGTCGTATGGCCGAGCATATGGTCCAGACTACCTACAACGCTCAACACAAGATACCCTGGCACTGGCCGGTTCCGACCTATTTGGTCACCAAGGGGATTGGTAGCGGAATCTTTGCCCTGTTAGCAATTTTCTTTGGCCTAAATGTGGTTGATTTTAATCCGCTGCTGGCGCTGGTTGCTAATTTTATCTCGCTGCTCTTCATCGGTATTACCACTCTGCTTTTAGTGCTTGATTTGGAGAAACCAAGCACTTTTCTGCGTATCATCCTACAGCCACAAATGAAATCGTGGCTAACAAGAGGTGCGTTTATTTTAATCGGTTTTTCAGCGGTGGCAGGCTTATGGTTTTTGCTAGAAGGAGCGGCTTACCTGGGGTTGCTTAGTCAGACTATTGCTGCCGGGTTGCGACTGCCGCTACTGATCATAGGCTTTATCTTAGCCATTAGTGCGGCTATTTACACTGCCTATCTCTTTGGACAGGCTGAAGGCCGTGACCTGTGGCAAAGCACCCTTTTACCGGCCCATTTGGTCATTCAAGCCTTGATGGTAGGATCGGTCACCCTGCTGACCTTAGGCCTTTTTGTCACAATGTCAGCTACAATGGTTACGGCTCTAACCTGGATTTTCGGGGTTTCGCTGGTGGTGGATTTATTTGTAATCCTATTGGGCGAATTTGGCATGCCTCACGCCTCAGAAATTGCCGCCCGCGCGGCGCATGATATTAGTCAGGGTAAATATCGCGCACACTACTGGGGTGGTGCTATCGTACTGGGACATATTGTGCCATTGATTTTGGTGCTGGTGGCTGGAGTTAGCCTGGCAATTTCGCCAGTTTTACTGGTAATTGCGGCCTTGGCAACCATTATCGGCCTATATTTATTTGAATTTGCTTTTGTCATGGCTCCGCAAGAAGTGCCAAATTCGTAGTCAAGAAGTAGGAAGTACGGAGTAGGGAGTAAGCAGTTAATTCCCCTTACTTTGTACTGCTTACTCCCTACTCCCATAATTTTGGAGAAGATTGATGAAAACTGAACCAACTCAGCTTCCAACACCTGTGACCACCGATGGCCTCACCAATTATCCGCCTATTGAAAAATGGGATGATTGGGTAGAATACGATTCTAAAGCCTGGCCCAAGAAAGTGCCTCGACATTACACTTTGGTACCTACTGTCTGCTTCAACTGCGAGAGTGGTTGTGGGCTGCTGGCCTATGTGGATAAAGAAACGCTTGAGATTCAGAAATTTGAAGGCAACCCGGTTCATCCCGGTAGCCGGGGTCGTAACTGCGCCAAAGGACCGGCCACGAAAAACCAGATTTACGACCCGGAACGTATCCTCTATCCCCTCAAGCGAACCGGAAAACGCGGTGAGGGTCAGTGGCAGCGCGTCACCTGGGATGAAGTATTAGACGACATTGCGGCCCGTATGCGCAAAGCCATTCAGGAAGAGCGCCACAACGAGATCATGTACCATGTGGGCCGGCCCGGCCATGATGGCTATCTAGAGCGGGTTATTCAAGCCTGGGGAGTCGATGGGCACAATAGCCATACCAACATTTGCTCGGCCTCGGCCCGCACCGGCTATGTCCTTTGGGGGGGCTTTGACCGGCCTTCACCCGATTATGCGAATGCTAATGTTATTCTGTTGGTCAGCAGCCATCTGGAAACGGGCCACTACTTCAATCCCCATGCCCAACGTATCATTGAGGGCAAAATGGACGGGGCTAAATTGATTGTACTCGACCCACGCCTGAGCAACACGGCCTCTCATGCCCATCACTGGCTGCCTACCTGGCCCGGCTCCGAAGCCGCGGTGCTGCTGGCTATTGCGAACCATCTCATCCAAAATAATCTGTATGACCGGGAGTTCGTGCGTCGCTGGGTCAATTGGGAGGAGTCTCTTAAGGCCTTGCGCCCGGATTGGGAGATTACCTTTGATAACTTTGACCGGCTTATGAGAGAACTTTATGCTCAATTCACCCCCGAATTTGCCGAGCAAGAGAGTGGTGTACCGGCTGATAGAATTATCGAAGCCGCTAAAACTGTCGCCAACTGCCAGGGTCGTTTGGCGGCCCATGTGTGGCGCAGCGCGGCCAGTGGCAACCTGGGTGGGTGGCAGGTAGCCCGGACGCTATTTTTCCTCAACGTCTTGACCGGCTCGGTGGGTACGCCAGGCGGCACCAGTGCCAATGCTTGGAACAAATTTGTCCCGAAGCCCTTTGCGGCTCCCCCACCCCAGAAAAAGTGGAATGAGTTACTGTTACCCAAAGAGTGGCCCCTGGCCCATTACGAGATGAGTTTTCTGCTGCCACACTTCCTGCTAGAGGGACGTGGCAAACTGGATGTCTATTTCACCCGTGTCTACAACCCCCTTTGGATTAATCCCGATGGCTTTATCTGGTTGAAGGCCCTGCGCGATGAAAATATGATTGGCTGCCACATCGCTTTAACCCCCACCTGGAACGAGTCGGCCTGGTATGCCGATTACGTGCTGCCGATGGGCCACGCCGGAGAACGGCACGATTTGATGAGCCAGGAAACTCACGCCGGGCAGTGGATTGCCTTCCGCCAGCCGGTGCGTCGGGTAGCGATGGAACGGCAGGGGCAGAAGGTCAACTTTACTTACGAGGCCAATCCCGGCGAGGTTTGGGAGGAGGACGAGTTCTGGCTACAGCTCTCATGGCGGATTGACCCGGATGGCTCAATGGGTATTCGGGAGCATTTTGAAAGCCCCTACCGTCCCGGCGAGTGCATTACGGTAGATGAGTATTATCGATGGATTTTTGAAAACAGCGTCCCCGGCCTGCCCGAAGCCGCCGCCAAGGAAGGCTTAAGCCCTCTGGCCTATATGCGCAAATATGGCAGCTTTGAAGTCACCGAGGAAAACTATACACCCTATGAGAAAAAGGTGGCCGGGCTGGAAGGGTTGCAATCCACCAATGGCAATTTACCTTCGCCGTACACGACAGATGAAACTAGTCGAGTATTGAAGGATGGACAGGTGGTGGGAGTGATGGTTGATGGCGAAGTAAAAGTGGGAATTGCTACCCCCAGCCGCAAACTGGAGTTTTACCAACCCACCATGGCCGAGTGGGGCTGGTCAGAAATCGAGTATACCGTGCCCCATTATCTCAAAAGTCATGTTCACCCCGACAATATTGACCGGGCCAAGGGGGAAATGTTACTGTTACCGACCTTCCGCTTGCCTACCCTCGTTCACACTCGCTCGGCTAATGCCAAGTGGCTATACGAAATCAGCCACCGCAATCCGGTCTGGATGCACCATGAAGATGCCCGTCGCATTGGTGTGGTCAGTGATGATTTGGTGAAAGTTGAAACCGAAATCGGCTATTTTGTGGGCAAAGTCTGGGTCACGGAAGGTATCAGGCCGGGCGTGGTAGCGATGAGCCATCACCTGGGACGCTGGCGATTGCAAGATATTAGTGGCGTCAATCAGATGTCCTCGGCTCTGGTTACACTCGAGGAAAGCGATGACGGCAAGTTTACGATTCGCCGGGTTCACGGGGCCAGGGCTTACGAGTCGGCTGACCCGGATACCTCACGTATCTGGTGGGAGGATGTAGGCGTCCATCAAAACATCACCCACGCCGTTCACCCCGACCCGGTAAGCGGTATGCACTGCTGGCATCAGAAAGCCATTAACGTGACCAAAGCCGGTCCCAACGACCACAATGGCGATATTATGGTGGACACCAATAAGTCTCTGCAAATCTACCGGGAGTGGCTGGCCACAACCCGTCCAGCGCCCGGTCCAGGTGGATTGCGCCGCCCGCTGTGGTTCAAACGCCCGCTTAAGCCGGATATCAAGCAGTTTTATATTGTGGAAGAACAAACAAAGCCAACTGAATGACAATTTTTGCCTTATCATATTAGGAGGCAGTTCGGCAATTAAGGTTACAACCTTCATGTCAGCCGTAAAAATACCTGGCTGCCCTCAATCTCAACAACATACGTCTTGATCTCTAAATCGGCGGGACCGCGCACCCGTTCGCCCGTCTTGACATCAAATCGGCTACCATGCAGCGGGCAAGTAATGATGGACTCCCCTAGCTCTCCTTCAGAAAGGCAAGCCCCGGCATGGGGGCAGGTATCGGCTACGGCAAAGATTTCATTGCCGAGATGATAAACCGCAATCGGCTCAGGAACACCTTGAGCCTCGTCCAGACGGGCAACGACGCCTAGACGACCCCCAATATCAGCCAGATCAAACAATCGCAGACGACGTTTACCCCGATCTGTTTCCCAGGTCTCCAGCTTCTGCCGAAGTTGCATCGCCAATGCTCCCCGCGACGCCACCAGATCACATCCCGCTCGCTCGGCCAGTTCCCATAAGTTAGGCAGAGGATTGAGCAAAAACCCGGCCACCAATGTCTCCGGCCACTGTTTTTTCAGTTGTTTCACCATCTCCATTGCCTGGGGTTGTTCCAGGCCAATTACCACAGCCAGGGGTGGCTGCTCATCTAAATTCAAATCATCAATCGAGCTAAGGTTGATAACACTGACAGCGGGTGTTTCAATGATGCGTCTCAAGTTACGGAGGATGACAGGATCATCGGTCAAAGCAACAATAGTGGTTAAACTCATCCTCTCTCCTCTTTAAATAACTCGTGGGAACTTGGTGGAATTGGGGAAACTCACACAGGTTACGGAGTCAGTTCTCCGGCCAGTACCGCATCAAATGCCTCGGCTAGACTTTCCTGGGTAGCCCCACCCGCCCACTGTTTGACTGGATTACCTTCCGCATCGAGTAAAATGAGGTGTGGCATCCCTCGATTATTTAACTGCTTCATCAAGGGTTTAACCTCGGGGTCATCCCTATCCAGGTAGACAAAATTAACCTGATCAGCATAACGAGGTTCAAGCCCGTGCACGACAGGCGCCAAACGTTGGCATGATCTTCACCAAAAAGCGAAGAACTCAACCAGCTGAGGCCGACCGGCGGCCTGTTTGAAGGTGGCCGGGTCTGTGGCAATCATAACAAGGCGAACTGTAGCTGTAGGCGCTGGTTGGGCAGCAGGAGTAGCGGCTTCAGCAGGTGAAGACGCGGCTGTATCCTCTGTGGGAGATGTGCCGCAAGCGGTTAAGATTAATAAGAGCAAGACAACAATGATTCGTTTCAATTGAGTAATTGCCTCACATCATCTGCTATTTCTTCTGCCCCGGTTCCCAAAGGGTAGGCCATCAACAACTGCCCTTGGGAATTAATGACAAAGGAAAGAGTCGTGTGGTTAACCAAATAGACATCTTCTTCAGCACCGTGGTCATGTTCGTGGCCGTCATCACCGCCGATCATATGATCGGACCTGACCTCCTCTTCGGTTATTTCTAATTTCCTAAAAGAGACCGCGTAAGGCCGGGCCACATCCTCAATTTCGTCCAATGTGCCGCTTAGACCAACAAAATCGGGGTTAAAAATAGAGAGAAACTTTCCCATATCTTCTGGCGAGTCACGCTCTGGGTCTACCGTAATCATGACAAAACGGACTCGTTCAGTATCTTTTCCCAGCAAATTAGCCACTTGCTTCCAGATGCCCATCGTCATCGGACACTCATCAGGGCAATTGAGAAAACCAAAGTATAGCAATACTACATCCCCCCGATAATCACTCAAACTTACCGGCTGGCGATGCTGGTCAATCAGGGTAAAGTCGGGAGCCGGTTCAACCGGGTCAAACGGCAAGCCGTGAAACGTACTTTTACCATCCGAGCGTGATAAAAGGCTGACACTGACCAAGATGAGAATAGCGATACCAGCAACTAACAACCAGGGCCACATCTTACGTAGCTTGCGCTCACTTTGAACATTCAAAGTAGCTTCTTCATCCATCAGTACCCCCAGATTAAATTATTTTACAGTAATTTCGGCAACCATGCCAGCTTCTTCGTGACCGGGCAGATTGCAGATTAACCGGTAGTTTCCCGGAGACAACTCGACTTCAAGCGTTTTTGTCTCTTGAGGAAGGATCAACTCGATTTGGTCTTCATACCCCTCTACCATAAAGTTGTGCTCTATAAATCCTTCATTTTTTATCTCAAAGATTACTGTGCCGGCATTTACGGTTGACACCCCAGGCTCAATAGCGAATTCTTTTATGTTTATCTCGACTCGCGACTCAGATGGGGTGGGGGTCGGGGGGGGGCCGGCTGGCTGGCTTGAGCAAGAAGCCATAATTAGAATAACGATGACAATCACAGGGGCCATAGCGCGATAGATAAGGATTGTCATGTTGTCGTTGCTCATATTAATTCACCTCTGTAAAAGCTTGGACCGGTTGGTCTACCTGAATAGGCTCGTTTTGAGCCTCAATAAAATTTATCAGTTCAACGACCGCCGGTTGGGGAGTAGCCTCCGATTCTGGATCACGGTTTTGGGTCCGTCCACCGGAGGTCGCTACTGCATAGATTTGATCCGACTCCATAGGGTTGCCGTTGGCGGTTGGATTAATCACTCGCTCCTCACGGGGGGCGGCTTTATCCAAATCAGATTTAAGGCCAGCGCAGCGAAGCGTATCACCCCCCAGCCGCAGTAGCGGATCGGGATTGAACACGTTATCTAGATTATCCTCTAGCAAGCTGCGAATCAACTTCCCGGTCAGTCTGGCCTTGTATAAGGGTGAGGCCGTTGGTTTCATACAGTTATATACATCTTCAACCGTTATTGGGCCGGGAATGAGGGTTGTGCCAAATCGCCAGCCGGGGGCACAGCCCAGGTCGGCCCCCACAATTTCCCGATAGGCCATCGTCAGATAGGCATCGCTTGTCCCGCCAAAGGTGGAACGCCGGTAAAGAACCGAACTGTTTTCGGCGATGACCCGCTCTAACTCGGCTTGGTGAGGCTCATAAAGCCGGGTCAGAATAGCCTCAATGGCCGGGTCGGGTTCGATTCGTTCAGCCAACACCGGCATCAGTTGATGATTGAAACCGGCGATTTGACCATTACGAACTTCGAGGTCTAATTTACCCAACAATTTTCCGTGAGAACCTCCCTGAAGAATCAGAGTCTGGCCTACTTGCTGCGGTTGCCATAAAATATCGTGGGTATGCCCGCCAACAATCACGTCAATACCCGTAACTCTTTCAGCGATAGCCCGGTCTTGCTCGTACCCTTGATGCGAAAGCAAGATGACAATCTGAACCCCCTCCTCTTGGCGTAGCCGGTCAATCTCATCTTGTAGTTCATGATCTCGATATCCCATACGCCAGTTAGGGTTGGCGTTTGGGTCTTCTGTGGTTAACAAACTAAAGGGATAGGCCTGACCAACAACCGCTACCCGTACATCACCTATATCTCTGACAAGACTGGCCTCTAGTACCGGGTCTTCAAAGTCGGTATCGACTAAATTTTGGGCCAAAACAGCAAACTTAGCCTCATCAACCCGGTTGAGCAAAGTGTCTTCTCCTAAATTAAACTCCCAGTGAAGCGTCATCGCATCATAACCGATAGCGTTCATCACTTCGACACAGGCTTTGCCCTTGGTCAAGAGTGCAATGGCTGAACCATACCAGGCATCGCCCACCTCAAGCAGAAGGGTTCGCTCCGGCATGGCAGAGCGCTCTTGCTCAATCAGCGTCGCCAGGTGAGCGTAACCGCCTACTTTGCCATATTTCTTGGCTAAATTGAGGTAGTTGACATTCGTGGTCACATAGGCCACTTCGCTGTCGGGTTCAATGGCATATGCCTTGAGAAACCCCTCACCGTAATACTCTCGATGATAGATAGGCCGCAGTTGGCCGTGAGCATCGCTGGTCCATAGAATTCGGATCGAGACCTGATCGACTGAGGAAGAAATGGAGGGTGTCGCGGAAAATAGAGCGGTAGGT
>Ga0210124_1000707_pt1 | contig 16053 bp, 10 predicted proteins | sample Muzzi_PWC_D2_FD_185554 | JGI IMG/M metagenome (GOLD analysis project Ga0210124, IMG submission 185554) | Wetland microbial communities from San Francisco Bay, California, USA, that impact long-term carbon sequestration - Muzzi_PWC_D2 (SPAdes) | ecosystem: Environmental > Aquatic > Marine >... | reverse complement strand
GGCTATTCAAGAGCCTCTGAATTTTCCCCGTGAAGTATTCGGCTTGGAACGAGCTTCCAGTGGGAAGACAATTATGCCGGAGGTCACCAGGCGTTATAGTAAAGCCCTGAGCAAACATTTAGGCGACCAAATTTTGGACGAAAAAGATGAATAATTACTGGAGATTAGCACTATGATTACATCTGATAAACTGGCCGAATGGTTGAGTCGTTTGGTACAAATACCCAGCGTGAACCCGGTTCAAGCCACCCAACGAGCCGGTGCGCCCGGCGAAGCCCAAATTGCCGCCCAAATTGGTGAATGGTTCAAAGCATTTGGCGGAGAAGTGTATACCGAAGAGGTACATCCGAACCGGCCAAATGTCTATGGTATCTGGCGAGGGCAATCGGACCGTTGGTTGGCTGTTGATATTCACACCGATACAGTGGGTGTGGAGCAGATGGTAGGCGACCCCTTTGATGGTCGAATTGCCGATGGTCGAGTCTATGGCCGGGGAGCGGTTGATACCAAAGCTACGCTGGGGGTTATTCTGGCTTTCCTTGAGGCTATGCACCAGGCCAGCATTACCCCAGAGGCGAACCTCTTAATCGCCGCCACCGCCGATGAAGAAAATGGGGCGCAAAGCGCGCCGGTTCTTGCCAACTGGATTCGCCAACAAAATATTCCGCTAACTGAGCTAATGGTCGCGGAGCCAACCATGTGCCAGCCGGTTTATGGTCATAAGGGTGGGGTGGGACTTGAATTTGAAGTGCAGGGTGTCGCCAGCCACACCTCTAAGCCTGACCTGGGCAAAAACGCTATATATGCAACAGCGCACGTTATCGTGGCTTTAGAAGCAGAACACCAACGACTGCAAACCATACCTGCCGAAACAGAATTAGGGCCACCAACACTGACCGTTTCCATTATCGAAGGGGGGACTGGCGGCAATGTTGTGCCTGATTCATGCCGATTCATTGTGGGCTGGCGGGCTGTGCCGGGTATGACCACAGATGAGGTTATCGCACATCTGCAATCCGTGGTCGAGCGCCATTGCCCCTTACCGGTGACGATGAAGGTATTGCTCAGGTTAGACTCGTTTTTACAATCGCCTGATACACCCTGGATACGTCAATTAAGTGAATGGTCCGGTCAAAGGCCAACCACTGTCCCCTATGGCACCAACGCCTGGGCCTATGGAGATTTGCCAGGTGAGTGTGTGGTCTTAGGACCAGGTTCAATTGACCAGGCTCACGGTGATGTCGAGTGGGTCGAGATATCTGAACTGGAAAAATTAGCCAATATTTACACCCACTGGTGGGGAATTTCGCTCTAAGTATACGCATGTCCATTACCGCAGCCGACGCCAACTTACCTTCAACTGAAGCTAAACAATCATCTCCAACAAGCCAGTTACGCCCCCGGCGAACCCTGAACCGACTCGCCCTGGCCCTGGTTGGAGTAGGTCTGGGCGCTCTCGGCCAGATTGCCTTTGGCCAAGAATCACTGTGGGACGGGTTGTTACTCTATGGCCTGGCTGCGGCTATCTTCGCTCGGGCTTTAGTCGATCATCCCTACCCAAATTACAAATTCTCTCTTTCAAATCCTCAACTCACCAATACCCTGGCGATATGCCAGGGCTGGCGGCGCATGGTAGGGGTGTGGCTGATGCTCTTGGGTACGGGCATCTCTATAGTGGGGTATAGTTTCTTTGCCAGGGAAGATGCCCATCCCCAGGCCTGGTGGGTATACGCAGCCAGTATAGGGCTATATATCTTTGGGGGGATATTATTAACGCCAGGTACTTCTCCACGTACCGAACTGCGACGCCTGATACCTAATCGTCAGATTGCCATCGGGCTGAGTGTTGTGATAGGCCTGGCTCTGTTCATGCGCCTGTATAATTTTGGCAGTCAGCCTTTTGGAATCTGGTTCGATGAAGCCGAAGCTGGGCTGCAGGCACGTCGTATACTGAATGAGGCTACCTATCGACCAATTTTTTACCCGGTGATTAATGTTACCGGACATCAACTGGCCATCTACGCTTTAGCCCTTCGTTGGCTAGGAGATAATATCTATTCCCTACGCCTGGTCAGTGTCTCTTTTGGGCTAGCCGGGGTTTTAGCCGCCTATCTATTTGGTCATACCTTACGAGGACCACGGTTCGGTTTAGCTCTGGCTTTTTTAATGGCTGTAGCCCGTTGGCATGTCAACTTCAGCCGCATTGCTATGACAGGAGTCGATGCCCCCTTTCTCGAGTTCCTCAGTCTTTTCTTCCTAATACGCTTGTTCAAGTATGGACGCCTGCGTGACGCTTTATGGGCCGGTTTAACAATAGGGTTTGGCTTGGTATTTTATACCGCATTCCGTCTTTACCTCTTAGCCCTTGTGATATTTGCTGTGGTGATTGTCGTCCGCTGGTGGCCTCAGCTATCGGCAGCCATGCAAACCGGAGGCTGGCGTAGATATTTAGGGGCAACTGTTATCCTCATTGTCGCAAGCTGGTTAGTGGTTATGCCTCTGGTGAAATTCGCTGTGGACAACCCTGATGCCTTTTGGTATCGTACCCACCAGATATCTATTTTGACCAAGCGAGATCAGGCCGATTTAGGAAAGGCCTTGTGGGATAATACCCGCCAACATTTGCTTATGTTTAATTACAAAGGGGACAGAAACGGACGTCATAACCTCCCCGGGGAGCCAATGTTCGACCCAGGGATGGGTATTCTGTTTGTCTTAGGGCTTGGTCTGGCCCTGGCCCGAAGTCGCCACCCAACCAATACCTTTTTCTTAATCTTGTTTTCCCTGGCGCTGGTGGGGGGTATTTTCACCCTGGATTTTGAGGCTCCACAAGCATTGCGTTCAATTGCTATTATCCCGGCTGCGGTTTACTTTGCCGGGTTGGCTCTGGTGGCCTTAGGACGAGAGGCCGAAAAAGCGCTTCGACCGCTGCCATCTATGTGGCTGATTGCACCAACTGTAGCCGTGGCAGGTTATATATTTCTAGCTAATGCTTATACCTACTTCGTTCGACAAGCCAATGATTTTGCCTCATGGAATGCCTTTTCCGCCCCGGAAACCATCACCGGGCGAAAAATGGCCGAGTTAGGGCCGGATTATGTCTATATGGTTTCTCCATTCTTAGCTAATCACCCAACCATTCAGTTTCTGGCACCGTCTGTCACCACTCAACAAATTCTCACCATACCAGATGCCCTGCCCATTCGCGACTCCTCTGGCCGTCCGGTAGCGATATTTATTCATCCTGATGATGTCTGGATTTTTGACAAAGCTAAACAGATTTATCCTGATGCCGATTTTGAGGTATTCTCCGGGCCTTCGATCCAAGATGATGATATTGGTTCGCCCAGCGTCTATTTTGTTGGTTTACAAATGGCAGATTTAATGGCGGTACGCGGCTTGGAATTACGCTACTGGCCTATTACCGAAACCCAAGACACCCGGCAAATTGCACCCCCTTTGCAATCGAGTCGGGCCTTGAATGTCAATGTAACCTGGCCTCAAGACGGTCCAAGCGGAACCGATTTTGTGGCTGAATGGGACGGTGTACTCTATGCGCCTCGTTTTGGTTCCTACAATTTCCGGCTGATTACACCTGACTCCGGCTTGTTAGAGATAGATGGCAATGTCATTCTTGAAGGCCAGGGGGAACAACTCACCAGCCTACCGTTGGCTCTAGGCAACCACCGCATCCGAGTACGAGCTGAGGCCGGGCCAGGGCAGGTTCTTCTGTTTTGGCAGCCGCCGGGTCAAGGCGAAGAGTTAGTTCCTGCCTGGGCACTTTATGCCGCCCCGATTAGTAATCACGGTCTGCTTGGTACATTTTACCCCAATAACAACTGGGAAGGACAGCCTGCCTTACAACGTATCGACCCATTCTTGGATACCTACTTCCACTTAATTCCCCTCCAGCGACCCTATACAGTTGAGTGGACCGGTTCGTTAGTTGTTCCGCAAAGTGGTGTCTACCGGCTAGGATTGCGAGTAGTTCAAGAGGCTGAACTTTACTTAGATAAACAGTTGCTTCTAACCACTATTGGTCCCAATCAATACACAGAAGTACCTGTCCCATTGGAGATGGGCCTTCATGAAATTCTGATTCGCTACCGTGACAATGTTGACCGTTCTCGGGTGCATCTATCCTGGGTGATGCCTGACGGCGTATCCGAACCTATTCCCAGTGAGTATCTCTGGCCGCCAATGGGCAGCTATCCAGAGCAAATCAATACAGCTCAAAACACGGTCGAGATTCGGCCCATCACCTTGAGATATTTGACATCCATCGGGTCACCCGGCAGCCAGCCAGGTCAATTTTTAGAGCCACGAGACGTAGCCATCCTATCGAATGGCAATTTAGTAGTGGCCGACACTGGCAATCGCCGGGTACAGATTTTTGACCCCCAGTTCAAGCCTCTTCGGGAGTTGACAGGCGATGAATTCCCATTTGAAGAACCCCTGGCGGTCGGAGTCAACAGCAACGATGAAATCCTGGTACTGGATTCCACCTTGCAATGGGTTTATCGTTATGATACCAACGGCACTTTCCTTAATCGATTTGGCGGCCCAACGGCCCACTTATTTCACCCCAGAGGCTTAACTGTCTTCGAAGATGACAGTGTGGCCCTGGCCGATACCGGCACAGCCCGCTTAGTCTTCTTTAGCGCCAACGGCGACCAAATCGGCAGTCTTGGCGGCCTCGGCAATGGCCCCGGCCAACTCAACGAGCCAACGGATGTATTAAGAGACAACCAGGGGACTTACTTCGTAGTCGAAGCCGAAAACAGTCGCATTCAACGTCTTGATGCAGGAGGCAATCCGCTTAACCAGTGGGCTATTTCTCCCGCTTATGCTTATAATGGACCGCATTTGACCTTTGGCCCCGATGGTTCCATATTTATGACCGAAGCGCAAAGCGATGATCTGCTCCATTATGACCCCACCGGGGTTCTGCTCGACCAATGGCACACCATCGATTCGGTTACGTTGGTTGACCCTGTAGGCATCTATTTTGACAAAACTACAAATCGGCTATATGTAACGGATGTCGGTACACATCAGATACATGTCTTTTTTGTAGAAACCACCAATGGATAATCTTTTTTGACAATAAAAACACAAACCGCTCCTCTCAGAACCAATACCAAAGGCCGGTTCGGAACCTTTGCCGGTGTTTTCACACCTAATGTCTTGACAATATTGGGTATCATCCTCTTTCTGAGGACGGGCTGGGTAGTTGGACAGGCCGGGTTGGTAGGTGCGCTGGTCATTGTAGCCCTGGCTAATCTTATTTCATTACTGACCGGTCTTTCTCTATCTGCCATTGCCACAAGCATGGAAGTAAGAGCCGGAGGGAATTATTACATAATTTCTCGCTCGTTAGGGTTAGAGATTGGCGGGGCCATTGGTATCCCGCTATATCTGTCACAGGCGATTTCCATTGCTTTTTATATTATCGGCTTTACCGAAGCCCTATTGTTCATTGAGTTTTTCCAGGTTTTTGATCCGCGCTTAATTGCCACAATTGTCGCCCTAATCTTTGGGATCATCGCTTATATCGGGGCTGATGTTGCCCTGAAAATCCAGTTTGTGATCTTAGGCATTTTAGTATTAGCCTTAATCTCTTTTTTCTCCGGTGGTTGGGGAGATTTCATCACCCCAGCGATGTCGGCCAATTTTTCCCCGGGTATCACCTTTTGGGCTGTATTTGCCATCTTCTTCCCGGCGGTAACAGGCATCGAAGCCGGAACGAGCCTTTCAGGCGATTTAAGGAATCCCGGTAAAAGTATACCCCAGGGGACTATCAGCTCTATTATCATCACGGCGCTTATCTATTTAGGTACGGTATATTGGTTTGCCAGTCATGTTAGCCCAGAGCAGCTCATCAGCGACAATTTGGTTATGCAGCAAATTGCCAGTGTTTCCATTCTTATCCTGGCGGGGGTCTGGGCAGCGACGCTTTCATCGGCCTTGGGCAGTATTCTGGCAGCGCCACGGACCCTCCAAGCCATCGCTAACGACGGGGTTGCGCCGGGTTGGATGGCCTCTCAACTCGGCAGCCCCACCGAACCCCGCATGGCCGTAATACTTAGTACAGTTATTGCCGTAGCTGTCATTTGGCTGGGAGATTTGAACTTTGTGGCCCCAATCATCAGTATGTTCTTCCTCAATACCTATGGTATGACAAATCTGGTTGCCGGGATAGAACGGTTTGTGGGGAATCCCAGCTTTCGACCAAGGTTCAAGATTCCGTGGTACGTGTCCATCTTAGGCGCGGTGGGTTGCTATGGGGCCATGTTTTTAATCAATCCTGTAGCTACTGTGGTAGCCATTGTTATCAGCTATGGGCTATACTTTTATCTCAGACGTCGAGCCGTGGAACGTACCTGGGGCGATGTACGGAGTGGCATCTGGTTTACGCTGGCCCGTTACGCCCTCCTCAATTTAGAGAAACAACAAATCCATGTAAAAAACTGGCGTCCTAATATTCTTGTCTTCACCGGGCAACCGCACAATCGTGAGAGACTGGCAATAGTTGCCGAGTGGTTGAGTCGGGGTCAAGGAATTGTAACTTTTTTCCAACTCATTACTGGTGATGCCGATGAGTTGGCGGGGCGTGGTTTGCGCGAGACAGCCCGTAGAGGAATTCACAAATATATTCAAGATCGAGGGATGACTGCTTTTGCCGAGGCCGAAGTTGTTGACAATTTTCAACAGGGCGCTATGACGGTTGCCCAAGCCCACGGTATTGGAGCACTGGAACCAAATACAGTGTTTCTCGGCTGGAGCGGTACCTCAGCAGGGCGAGTAATGCAATTAAGTTTGATGAGAAGTCTGGTCAAACTCAGAAAATCGGTATTATTGCTAAATTATGATGAGGACCGGCAATTTGGCCGGCAACAAGTTATTGATGTGTGGTGGCGTGGTCGCGGCGACAATGCAGATTTAATGCTAATCCTGGCCCATCTGATTCACCAGCACCGGTCCTGGTATGGGGCCAAGATACGTTTGCTACGTGTGATTAATAATCGAGACGGCTACACGCAAACCCGCGACCATATGGAGCAACTTATAAAGGCAGTTCGGGTAACGGCAGAGCCGGTTGTTATTGTTCGGGAAAATTCGGAGCAGTCCATCGCCGAAATCTTTGCCTCACATAGTCAAGAGACAGATTTTACACTGTTAGGACTGCAAGTTCCAGATTCCCACCGAATCGAGGAATACAGCACCTATTTGGATCAACTGATGCAGAGCATAGGTTCTGTTTTATTGGTCCGCAGTGCCCAACAGGAAGACCTTTTAGAAACAGAGTAACAAAACTTCAGCTTAAAGGAAACGATTTGACTCAGTCCACTTCACTTCTCACCGTTGCAAAAGGAACCGCTTTCGCCGCTGGAATCTTCATCGCCATGATGGGGAGCCTCGCCGGGATTACTTTTTTATTACAAGTTGTTCTCTCGCCTGATACACTCCTCTTAGATAATGCCGTAGCCAGTGCATCAGCTGTGGCGCTGGGCGTAGGGCTGGGTGGGGCCTTGGCCTGGCAAGCGATTGCGGCTTTGCGTCGTCAGCCTTCACGGCCTTTTCGCCTGCCCTCTGTATTGCTGCTGATTTTAATCTATATTCCAGTCGTGGCTATCGGACAGCTATTAATCTCCTTCGATTTCTTTCCGGCATTAACATTTCCTGCATTTCATATTGCAGCGGCCAGCCTGCCCGCGCTGGTTATTTTAGCTTTTGCTAGCCACACCTTTCAACCAATGAACCTCCGCTGGCGAGAAATTATTGTGCAACTATCGAGCGGCGCTTTTTTATCCAGCACCATAGCCTTCATTGCAGAGATCATTGCGGCAGGGATAATCTTTTTTACCGCCTTTCTCATTACCGCTTTGACACCTGGCGGGAGCGACCTTCTCAAGGAGTTAACAACCAACCTGCAAAACCCAAGCTGGTTACAAAACCCAAATAATGTGCAAGAAATTCTTTTCCTACCCCCGGTATTTATCACCTTGATTCTTGTTTTTGTGGTTGTGGCTCCTTTAGTTGAGGAATTTGCCAAAGTCATTGGCATCACGCTCATGAGCTATCGGCGACCACTACAAATGGAGATTTTTATATGGGGGTTGGCCAGCGGCGCAGGTTTTGCCTTAGTTGAAAACTTCTTCAATACAGTATTAGCCCTGGATGTGTGGGCAGTGGTCATCCTCTTACGATTTGGCGGGACTATTATGCACTGTCTGGGGACCGGATTGATTGCTCTCGGTTGGCACAGTGTACGGGAAAAGCGTGGGGTCTGGCAACTTATCGGTCTCTATGCTTTGAGTGTCACTATTCATGCCACCTGGAATGGGGCCGTAATCGGCATGGCAGGGATGTCGGTCTTTGTTATGGATTCAACCAATGAAATCGTAGTGGGGCTTATGAGGGACATTTCATTTGTTTTGTTGGCGCTACTTGTTGTATTAACCATTGCGCTGATAATCACCCTTGTTATCCTGACTCGTCGATTGCGAGCCGCTCAGAAGCCCATCATCCCACCAACCACTTGAATTGTTAGTAAGTGACATAAATAGCCTCTTGATGTAAAATATGAAGCTCAACTTTGTAGATTTGGGGATGAGAAAATTGACCGATTTTTTAACGATTCATAAAGCCTATTACCAATCGGAGATTGGCCTGCTTGAGATTGTTGGGACTGAGGAGTACATTCAAGCCGTAAACTTTATCGAGCCTGAAGAAAAAGATACCAGTTTTGACGATGCCCCCGTACCCACGGCTGTAGCTGAATGTATTAACCAATTTGACGAATATTTCAAGGGCAAGCGGCAAGAATTCTCGCTCAAGTTAGCGCCGGAAGGTACAGAATTCCAGAAAACCGTCTGGCATCAATTGCTGAATATCCCGTTTGGTAAAACTGTCTCCTATCTTGATATCGCCAAGGCAATTGGCAACGAAAAGGCCATTCGGGCTGTAGGCGCGGCCAACGGCAAGAATCCAATCAGTATCATCGTACCTTGCCATCGAGTTATTGGTAGTAATGGTCATTTAACCGGCTATGGTGGTGGTTTATGGCGCAAAGAGTGGTTGTTGAATCACGAGGGGAGTCTTGGCGGCCAGCAGATGAAGTTGTTTTAGGATAAATACCGATGACCAAACAGACCGTTTTTATCACCCGTCCCGTGCCCCAGAAAGGGCTTGATATGATTCTGAATGACTCTAATGTCAAAGCCGAAATTTGGGATGACGACCTGCCGCCGCCCCGTAATGTTTTGCTGGAAAAGGTAAAAGGCATCGACGGGTTATACTGTCTCATCACCGAAAGGATTGATGAAGAACTCCTGGAGGCTGTCGGACCACAACTAAAAGTGGTCAGCCAAATGGCTGTCGGCTACGATAATATTGATGTGGCTGCCTGTACCCGGCGCGGTATTCCACTTGGTAACACCCCCGGCGTGCTCACCGAAGCGACCGCTGACCTGGCAATGGCCCTGCTGTTAGGCACGGCTCGCCAACTGGTGGTCGCTGCTGAAGCTGTCAAGGCCGGTCGGTGGCTAACGTGGGAGCCGATGGGTTACACCGGCCCGGATGTTCACGGCAGTACGGTCGGTATCATCGGCCTGGGGCGAATTGGCCTGGCTGTGGCCCGACGCTTAAGTGGTTTCAATGTCCGTTTGCTCTATCATAATCGCACCCCTACGCCCGCCGCAGATGAGGTAGGCGCCACCTATGTCGATTTGGATACCCTGCTGGCTGAAAGTGATTTTGTTAGCCTGCACTGTCCTCTCATTCCCGAAACCCATCATCTAATCAATTCTGATCGACTCAGGCAAATGAAACCCACCGCTACCCTCATCAATACCGCTCGTGGTGGTGTCGTCGACCAAAATGCCTTAATTGAGGCATTACGCGAGGGCATCATCGCCTACGCCGGTTTGGACGTGACCACCCCAGAACCCCTCGGTATGGATAGCCCCCTGCTTTCTTTACCAAATGCTATTGTACTACCCCATATTGGCAGCGCCAGCATCGCCTCACGGGAGAAAATGGCCATAATGGCCGCAGAAAATCTCTTAGCCGGTATCAAGGGAGAGCGACTGCCAAACTGTGTTAATCCTAGTGTCTATGGGGAGAATTTGTCGTAATAGTTCTTTATTACTAATATCGTTGACGCTCTGGTTCAATCGTGTTATCATGATGAAAATTAAAAACCCCAGCAGGCAATCCACCTTGCCGGTGGACAATCGGCAAAATCCAGTTACTTTAGAAAATCGGCCAGGGGGTCAACGATGGACCTTACCAAAGAACTCGCGCAATACAAAAGCCTTATATCCACCGACCGACTGAGAAGGGCAGTTGAAACCCCTATATCTGTCTGCCCAGAAGAAATCTCCGCGCTTATCCCCTCAATAGAGGTAGGCAATCAGGGGCCGGTCTTGGGGCATCTGTTTTTAGTAACCCCCCACTATTTATGCGATATTAGACTTCACCCTACCATTGAAGAGTTCGACTACATCTCTTTGAATACCATTACAAATTATAGATTCTATTTGTCGGACCAGATTGTGAAACACCCCAATGACCGTAAGATGCGCTACCAAATTGCCAGAATTGAACTACTACATGAACTGAATGAGTTTAAAACCGAACTCCACTACGCCGGAAATAACCGCGGGATGTGGCTGCGGGCAGTCACAGAAGCCCTACCATTATCTATAATTTTATAGATTGTACCCATTAAATTTCGTTTCAAGCGTCCCTACACTAACAGCATCTATTAAGAAGATAACAAGCTAGCCTTCTGGTTGGCTTGTTCGCTTTCTAGTGCGTTAAGCTATTCTTCATCTAATCATGGCACACTCTTCCCAAAAAGATAGGCAAACCACTCAATGAAAAAATTACAACCTACTACATCAAATTTGTTCCTGTTAATAACGCCACTCATTGTAACGTTGCTCTTAAGCGGATGCAGCAGCCAATCACAGACCGTTGCTTTGCCAACTGGCACGCCTGTTGATGAAGTTCAGTCCTCTGCTATGGCATCTTCTACGGATACGCCTATACCATCGCCACGTGCAGCCTCGGCCACTTTACCTGCTCCAACAGCGACTCAAGTTCAGATACCTACTTCAACCGTTCCACCCACAGAAACAGTCGAAGAGACTGTCCCAGCTAGTGATTCTACTGCTCTACCTGTCTCCACGCTTTTCGATGTCGCCTGGGATGACCGTTCCATCTTTCGCTCCGGGCTGATTGAAAGTGAGCAAGCTGTACTGGAGCAGTTATCCAGCGCGAGTGTCTATCATATCGACTTGCAAATAGATGATGATTTAACCCATCTGCAAGGGCAAGAAGCGGTGCTCTACACCAATCAAGAGACCGAATCCTTAAACGAAGTCTATTTTCGCTTGTTTCCCAATCTGGCGTCAGGTTCAACGGTGGTATCATCTGTTAGTGTAAATGACCAGGTCGTTGAGCCGGTCTACGAACTGAAAAATAGCGCTATGCGTATTCCATTATCGCCCGCTTTGGAGCCGGGCGAGGCGGTGGTCATTGAAATGGAGTTTTCGGTGACTATTCCCAGTAAACAAGGGGGGAATTACGGAACCTTTGCTTTTCTAAAAGGCGTATTGGCCCTGGCCCATGCCTATCCCATGATTCCCGTCTATGATGATGAAGGTTGGAATTTGGAAATTGCGCCTGACATTGGAGATGTGGTCTATGCTGATAGCAGCTTTTATCTGATACGGGTCACCGCGCCTATAACACAGACTATCGTAGGCTCTGGGGTTGAAATTAAGCGAGAGCAAACGGATGACCAGCAAATCGTCACAATAGCGGCAGGACCGATGCGCGACTTTTATCTGGCCGTTAGTGACCGTTATACTGTCACCAGCCGCACGGTAGGCCAAACAACAATCAATAGCTATGCGCCAGAGGAGCTAAGCGCTGGCGCAGACACAGCTCTAGAATACGCGGTGGATTCACTTGAAAGTTTTAATGAGCGTTTTGGTACATACCCTTTTACCGAATTTGATATGGTCAGTACAACCACCTCCGCTTTAGGGGTAGAATATCCGGGTATTGTAGCAATTTTAATTGATATCTATGGCCAGACCGATTGGCCCCTACTCGAGGGAGTTGTTGCGCACGAGGTAGCTCACCAGTGGTTCTACAGTGTAATCGGCAACGACCAGATAGATGAACCCTGGATTGACGAAGCTATGGCCCAATATGCCACACTGTTATATTATACGGATGTTTATGGACCGTCTGGTGCTAGAGGCTTTCGCAATTCACTGGAGCGGCGTTGGGGCCGGATTGACCGGGCGGATATCCCTATTGGTCTACCGGTCAGAGAGTATACACCCCAAGAATATAGCGCTATTGTTTATGGTCGTGGTCCCCTTTTCATCGAGACTCTGGCCGAGAAGGTAGGTAAGGAAGAATTTGAAGCATTTCTACACGACTATTACCAATCTTATAAATGGGGTATCGCTACAGGCGAAGGCTTTAAGCAACTCGCCGAACAGCACTGCGATTGTGATCTAACCCCTCTGTTTGACGAATCGGTCTACGGCGACACAACCACCGACCATTGAGATTGAGTCGATTGACAAATAGAACCGGCTGTGGTAGGGGCGAGGCAACTCGGAGCATAGGTTGTTTGCTCCGAGAACATCAAGCCGAGTTGCCTCGCCCCTACGCCACCATACGGCCTCTAGCTCAGACTTTGTGCATAACGTGATATTTACTCTAAAATGATTGTCAGAGTTGGGTGAAGCATGCTATACTACGGCTCTTTAGAAAACCTCATTAGAGGGAGCTAATATGATGAATCGAGCCACTATTTTTACCCTTGCCACCATTTTTCTCATTTTCTTAGCTGCCTGTGGCGGTCAGGATACTGCCGCTTATGAAACTGTCGCCCCTGCAGGCATCAGCGCAGGCGACACCATCCCTGCGCCTACCGAATACATTGTTTTAACCATCTCTGGAAATATCACCATCACCAATATGGATGACACGCTCGCGTTTGATATGCCTACTCTGGAAAAACTTGGCCTGGTGAAATATATGGTGAATGACCCCTGGCTTCAAGCTGAAGTCTCCTATACTGGAATTTTATTTGCCGACCTGCTCAAATATGCTGGGGCCCCAGACTCGGTGACCGCTATCGAAGTCATCGCTCTGGATGGTTATGCCGCAGAAGTGCCGATTTCCGAGATACAAGAATGGCCGGTTCTTTTAGCCACTCAAGCCGATGGTCAGTACATGAGTATTGAAAATAATGGACCAACCCGGGTTATCTTTCCCTATGACTCCCATTCTGATATCACGGCGGCAAGGAATATGTCTGTCTGGAATGTCGAAAGATTTGAGGTTAAATGACCCCTCCCACCCATTTTAGCCTCTGGCGACACCTCTCACGGGCGCAGATTGTCCTCAGTGCTACAATTGGTCTGATAGTCCTCGTTATGGGTGTCTTGGCTCCTAGTGTTTACCTTAACATCGTCGCCACTAATTCTGCCTTTACCGGGGGATATACCATCACCGATCTATCAGATATCCAGCGGGCTATCTTAATTTTGCAGATCGAAAATAGTAAAGCCTTCATAACATTACCCCCAGATTTTGAATCGGTTGAGCTTCGACGGGCTCTTTTGAGCAGTCAATTGCGATTAGCCCGCACGGAAGCTGCCGGTAATGCCCAGGTATCCGCCGGTCTAAACCAAATACAAGGTAAGCTCGATGAGTATACTGTCCGGTTGGCGGCCTTACGCGACAACCCCTCCCCTGAACAAGTTGCGGCTGTTGCCCCAGAGCTAGAGAGTCTTCTATCGGAACTGGATAGCCAGATCCAAGAGCTGGATAACCGAGAAGAAAATCTTTTCTTCTCGACTATTAGTAATGCCTTACGTACACAGCGTTTCTCTCAGTCGTTGCTTTTAGTTTTGAGTGTATTCCTGGTTCTGTTTAGCGTAGCCTTAATTCTCTCATTACGGCGCACCATCAAAAGTGAGTTCGATCATGCCTATCATCTTTTAGAAGAGGAAGTGGCCGAACGCCGGCAGATAGAACAAGAATTGAGAAACTCCGATGTCGAGTTAAGAGAAGCTAACCAAGATTTACAATCACTCAATGCTCGTTTGCAAAAAGAGTTGACTCTGGCTCGCAAAATTCAGCAAGGGCTTTTGCCGCCGCCATGTCCCCAGTGGGATGGTCTTGATATCGTTTGTCACAGTTTACCTGCTTCTGAGGTGGGAGGGGATTTTTATGCCTATCACGTTTTGGATAAAGAACGTTTTACCCTGGCTGTTGGCGATATATCGGGGAAGGGATTACCGGCTGCGCTACTGATGGCAACGACATTGGCTTATTTTGACTCAACATTCGCCTCTGCCCTCCCTCCCAGTGACACATTGGCTCAATTAGACCAGACCCTTGTTCGCTATACAAATACAACCCAGCAAAATTGCGCTCTCTGTTATATTGAAATCATTTCGCCAACTTCCCCCCTTTTGAATGAAATATCTTCTCATCCTGCCACAACAACAAACGGCAACGGTGGATTACTGCGCGTTGCCAATGCCGGAGGGATTCCGCCCTATATTCGGCGGGTAAATGGAGAGGTTGAGTCTTTAGATGTACGAGGGATGCCTTTGGGCATCGGCGTGGGAGCAGAGTCCGGTTATCAAGCCGTAACCGCCCCGCTTTTCTCTGGTGATATGGTCATTCTTACCAGTGACGGGGTGGTCGAAGCCCATGTAACCGGTGACCAACTGTTTAGCTTTGAACGCCTGGAGCAAGCCATTGCCACAGGGCCAACAACCAGTGCTCAGGCGATGCTAGACTATTTGAACGAGGAAGTCTCCACATTTATCGGCGAAGCCGAACTTCAAGATGATTTGACAATTGTTGTATTGCAGATTGGTTAGGGGTTAAACCTTTGTGCCTCTTTCAGGCTTATGCTACAATCCCCGGCTAAGTCACATTGTGGGCTAAACGATTCAATTATTAATCATGTACTCAGAAGGGGGAGAGTTGAGACCAATGACACGGATATTTCTGTACGATACCACATTGCGCGATGGCACACAGGGTGAAGGCATTTCGCTATCTTGCAATGACAAATTAAAAATAGCCCAAAAATTAGACGAATTTGGCGTTCAGTACATTGAAGGGGGATGGCCCGGTTCCAACCCCAAAGATGCCGAATTCTTTGCCCGGCAAGGGGAACTCAATCTCAAGCAGGCTAAAATCGCGGCTTTTGGGAGTACTCGCTATAAGAATACAACCTGTGAGGAAGATGGAAATATCAAAGCCTTAGTGGAAGCCAACACGCCGGTGGTCACTTTAGTGGGCAAAAGCTGGGATTTGCATGTTCATCACATTTTGGAAACGGATCCGGAAGAAAATCTGAATATGATTCAGGAGAGCGTTCAGTATTTCAAGGAGCGGGACAAAGAAGTGATGTACGATGCTGAACACTTTTTTGATGGTTATAAAGCCAACCCGGATTATGCTCTACTGACTCTAAAAGCCGCTGCGCAAGGTGGTGCTGATTGTTTGGTGTTATGCGATACCAATGGCGGCTCAACACCCTGGGAGATTGAGGAAATCACCAGGCGTATAGTCGATGAATTTGAGGGCACTCAAGTAGGTATTCATACACATAATGACTGTGAGTTAGCGATTGCCAATAGTCTGGCCGGGATTCGCGGGGGGGCCAGGCAGGTACAAGGCACCATCAATGGTTACGGCGAGCGGGTTGGTAATGCCAATCTCGTCAGTATTATCCCCGACCTGCAACTAAAAATGGGCTACCAATGCGTTAACGATGAGCAGTTGGCCCAGCTTACCCCAATCTCACGGTATGTGGATGAATTAGCCAATATGACCCCCAATAATCACCAGCCTTTTGTTGGTCACAGCGCCTTTGCCCATAAAGGGGGTATTCACGTAGCAGCCGTTCTCAAGGTTGAAGAGAGCTACCAACACATGGACCCGACCCTGATTGGCAACGAGAAACGGGCAGTAGTTTCCGAGTTATCAGGC
>Ga0210124_1000706_pt1 | contig 16055 bp, 14 predicted proteins | sample Muzzi_PWC_D2_FD_185554 | JGI IMG/M metagenome (GOLD analysis project Ga0210124, IMG submission 185554) | Wetland microbial communities from San Francisco Bay, California, USA, that impact long-term carbon sequestration - Muzzi_PWC_D2 (SPAdes) | ecosystem: Environmental > Aquatic > Marine >... | reverse complement strand
CACCCCGGCACGCAGCCCGGCGGCCAGGGCGAGGGCGTCGCCGTACTGCTGGCCTGGAAGCACGCCATGATGACGCGCCCCTTCGTTGACCCAGAGGATCCGCCCCTGGGGCCGGTCCTCCGCCACCACCGCCACCGGCTGCCTGCGCCATTCGGGGTGGCGGCGCAGGAGGAGCTGGAGGGGGAGGGCCGGGAGGGCGACGCAGGCGATCTCGGGGGCGACCGGGGCCATCGTTCCTTCGGGTCAGAGAGACGGGAGAAATAGAATAGCAGACAAATGTCTACTCATCCGGGTCCCTCGCCCAGGCACGTCATTCCCGCGCAGGCGGGACGCGAAAACCCCTACTGTCTGTCTCCTTAGCTCAGCTTCGTTCCTCTGGTTGCCTCGGATGGCCTCCGGGACCGTGACACCGAGGCCAACGCAATCCCAGGGAGGGGACGGCTCCTGGCAGGGTTTTGGACCACGGGGGACACGGGGAGACTGGGGGGCAAACCACGCCCGGTAGTGGGCCGATCCATCGACGGCTCCGTCGTCGGGTCCCGAAGCCACCGTTGCGGGGACGTGTGGAATCCTCACCATCCTCCCTGCCCCCAACGTTCCCCCGTGTCCCCCGTGGTCAAACCCTCTGCCAGAATGACGATCCGCGACGGATTTGCCACCCTTGCGACGACCTTGCTGAGCAAAGGAGATAGGTAGCAAACACCCAATGTTCACCGCCGGGGGCAGGCCGCGGTGGCCGACGTGTCCATCGTCGTTACGAACAGCCGCCCATCCGCGGGCTTTCGCGACGCTGGCGGGCCAGGTGAGACGTCCTGGCGGAGCCGGAGCGCGATCGCCGTCGGCGGCCTCAGGCCGGGTCGGACGTCTCGGCGGCCCGCTGCTCGTAGAGGGCCACCACATCCCGGAACTGATCGCGGTTGTGCTCGTTGAGCGCCATTAACTGGCGGTGTGCCGCCAGCACGGTCCGGGCGAGATCCGCCCCGCTGGCCTGGGCTACGGGGACTTCCTCCTCCGCTCCGTGCTCATCGCCGTCATCGCGCACGACGTCAAATACCTCGTCCAGGCCGAGGGCGCCGAGAAGCTCGTTGACGTCCTCCTGGTCGGAGATCACCGTCGGCTGCCGACCGCCCCGATCTTCCATGCACTTGGCGATGCGTACCAGAAGGCCGAGGTTCGTGCTGTCGATGACCCCCGCTTCCCGGAGATCGACGACGAAGCCCAACGGCTTGGTGCGGGAAAACAAATCATCGAGGAACCGGGCCAGCGAGGGCGCGAGGGTGTAGCGGATGTCCCCGACATAGCGCAGGACCTCCACGCCCTCGTGGCTGGCATGCAAGACCTTGCCGTTATCCATGACCTTGCCTGGTGACGGCGAGGAAGGCCACGTCGTCGGGAAGTGGGGTCGCCGCCTCAGCGATCCCCAGCCCGCTCGCCATCTCGGCCAGTTGTGCCTGCGGCGAGCGCTGCAAGCAGGCGCACAGGGCCTCGCGCTTCTCCCGCAGGGTTGCCTGGGGCAGCACCTCGAGGGCCCCGTCGGAGACCATCCACAGCGCGGATGAGTCGGGCAGATCGAGCTGTTGGGGCACGTAATGCGAGTCGTCGAACAGGCCCACCGGCCGGCTCCGGCTGGTGAGCGGGTGGACCTCGCGGCCGTCGAACAACATGGGGTAGGGGAATTGTCCGCCGTTGCTGCACGTCATCTGGCCCCGGTCCTTGTCGAGGACGCCGTAAAACATGGTCAGGTACTGGTCGAGGTGCTGGCGACAGACATCCCGATTGAGGCGTTCCAGGGTGCGGTCCGGGTGCAGGATCGTGTCATCTCCGTCGTGTTCATAGCCCTCCTGATACTGCCCGACCAGGGTCTTGAGCATCACCGTCACGAACGCGGAGGCGGCACCGTGGCCCGACACATCGGCCATGTAAAAGCCGGCGTGGTGGTCGTCGATCGGGAAATAGTCGACGAAGTCGCCGCTCAGCAACGTCGCGGGGTAGAGGCGCCGGGTGAATAGGTACTCCCCGAACTGCCAACCGTCCTCCGGCAGGAGTTGGAGCTGGATGCGTCGCGCCGCCTCCTCGTCCGCCTCCAGTTGGTGCAGGGAGAGAGTCAGCTCGCGGTTCAATGCCTCCAGGTGCACCCGGTAGCTGCGGTTTTCGCGCAGCAGACGGGCGCGTTCCAGGGCGCGCCGCAAGGCCCCCTCCAGGACGCCCATCTCCGGAATCGGCTTGGTGACGTAGTCCCAGGCGCCCCGTTTCAGGGCCTGAACGGCGTAGCTCAGCTCGCTCATCCCGGAGACCACGATGATCGGCGTGTCGGGAAATTCGCGGGTTAGCGTGGACAGGACCTCGAGCCCATCCATGCCCGGCATGCGCAGGTCGCAGAGCACGGCATCCGGGCGCTGCGCGCGCATGATCGCCAGGCCGCTGATGCCGTCGGCGGCCTCCAGGACGTGGAAACCGCTATCTTCGAGGTAGACCGCGATGCCGCGACGGATCGCCGCCTCGTCCTCGATGGTGAGTATGGTGGGTGTTTCGCTCATGGGTCTCTCGTGGACGCCCCGTGCAATTCGTGCAGGGCCTCGGCCAGGGGCGTCATGTCGGCGAGGGGCTTTTTGAACAGGTGCGCCTGGCCGATGCCGATGGCCCGTAGCGCGGCAGGCACGACGTAATCCGCCGAGCCGGTGTGGAGGAGAAATCGCAGGGCCGGGCAGAGGCGGTGCAGCTCCTGGGCCGCCACGTCACCGTCCATGCCCGGTAGACGGAGATCCATGACGCAGGCGTCGAACGCGGCACCGGCCCGGACCGCGGCGACCGCGGCCTCGCCCGAGGGCTCGATGCGCACCCGCATCCCTTCGTCCTCGAGAAAGGCACGAAGGGTCTGGGCCACGAACGGCTCGTCGTCCACCACCAGCACCCGCAGGCTCATGGCGCCTCCTTCCCGGCGAGCGGCAGGCGGATGACGAAGCAGGTCCCGCTTCCCGGCATGGAGGAGACGGAGATGGTGCCGTGGTGGCGTTCGGTGACGATGAAATAGGAGACGGATAGCCCCAGACCCGTGCCCACGCCGACCGGCTTGGTGGTGAAGAACGGCTCGAATACCCGGCCGCGGACGTCCTCATCGATCCCGGGGCCGTTGTCGGCGATCTCCACCTGGGCAAACTCCCCCTCCCGGCGCGTGCGCAGGGTGATCCGGCCGGCCGGCGTGGCGTGGGTCGCGAGGGCCTGTGCCGCGTTCTTGATCAGGTTCAGGAAGACCTGCTCGATCTCCGTGCGGTTGCAAGACACCGGCGGCAGGTCGCGGTCGTAATCCCGTACCACCTCGATCTGGCGGAAGTCATATTTCTTCTTCAGGTCGTAATCGCTGTCGGCGAGGCGGAGCACGGTCTCCAGGAGCTCGTCCAGACGCTGGGGGGTGAAATCCGCGGTGCTGCGGCGGCTGAAGGCCAGCATGTCGGCAACGATCCCGCTCGCCCGCACAGCCGCCGCTTGCATGCCCTGGACGAAGTCCGGGATGCCGCGCTGCTCCAGGTAACAGCGGATCTGTTCCAGGTCGAGACCCAGCTCCCCGGCCGCGGCCTGGTTGCCCGGGAGATCCGTGGATAGGCGGCGCGACAGGTTCTGGCAGCCCTGCAAGATGCCGCTGAGGGGGTTGTTGATCTCGTGGGCCATGCCGGCGGCGAGGCCACCCACCGACATCATCTTCTCGGTCTGCACCATCATCTGTTCGATGCGCACCCGGTTGGTGACGTCATCCACGCGGATGACGGCGCCTACCGCGCCATTGGCGACCAGCGGGTAGACCACCACGTCGGAATAACGCACCTCGCCGCGCTCCTCCGCCGCCAGACGCTCGGTCCGTACCGAGCGGCGCAGCCTTACGGCCTCGCGCACCTTGTCCTGCTGGGAGGCGAGCTGTGGCAACAGCTCCGCGAAGCCGTGGCCGAGGGCATCGTGGGCGAGGACCCCGGTGGCGTTCTCGGCCTCCTGGTTCCACTCGGTGACACGCCCGTCGACATCGACCCCCACCAGGATGGAGGGCATGGAGTCGATGATGTTCTTGAGATACGAGCGCATGCGCTGCAACTCCTGCGCCGCCTGTTTGCGCTCGCTGATGTCCTGGACGATGCCGGCGAACAGGATCTCCTCGCCATGCCGCACCTCGGCGACCGACAGGTACATGGGGAAGGTGGTCCCATCTTTGCGCCTTCCCTCCACCTCCCGGCCGATGCCGATGATCTTACGCGTGCCCGTTTCCCGGTAGTGGCGCAGATAGCCGTCGTGCTCCGAGTGATAGGGCTCGGGCATGAGCATGGAGACGTTCTCGCCCAGGACCTCCGCGGCGGCGTAGCCGAACAGGCGCTCTGCCGCCGGGTTCATCATCCGGAGCGTCCCGCGCGGGTCGATGGCGATGATGCCGTCGACGGCGTTCCTGACCATGGCCCGCAACAGGGCACCGTCGAGAGCCGTATCGACGTCGTGGGCAGCGGCCGCCCGGGGACCCGTGCCGGGGGAGGAACCTGCGGCGGCAGTCCTCTTGGATGGAGGGCTCATATCGCGCGCTCGCGGAAATGGTCGTCAGGTCGCAGCGCTCACCGGGAGTCGTCGTGGGCGCGGTGGAATCATGGGGAGAAATCGGGGGAAGGCTTGGCTCGACCGATGAACGTTGAGCATGAGTCTAGGCGACGTGGTGAAACTGGGCAGCCGGCCTGGGGCGCTCACTCCACCGGTCCTACTCGCACCAGCGGTAGCGGTTGCCGAGAGGTGCAGGAGGTTACCCGCTCGGTGCGGTGCAATCGGCGATGGGCACCGAGGGGCGAGCCCCCGTCGGAGGGCCGGCTTTTCTCCGGCGACGGTTCGTGCAATTTTCCACCGCCCATGGTCCGCTCCGGCCACACCCACGTCCCGATCCCGTTGACCCCCCGGACGCCCCTCGTCCTCGAGGTGCCGCGCTACCAGCAGCCGGATGACGTCACCTGCGGTCCCACCTGTCTGGCGCAGGTGATGCGCTACTACGGGGAGCCGGTGGAGCTATCGGAGGTCATAGAATCCGTGCGCATGAACGCCCCGGAGCTCGGGGGGACCCAGGCGGTCTACCTAGGCATCGCGGCCCTGCAGCGCGGCTACCGCGCGACTCTCTATCCGCTCGACTTCAAGATCTTCGATCCTATCTGGGCGGATCTGGAGCCGGTCTCCCTCGCTGCCAGGGTGCGCACGCGGGCCGCGGCCACCGTTGACCCGGCGCGCGCCGTCGAGACCCGGGCGTGGGCCGAGTTCCTGGATCGCGGCGGTCGCGTCGAGTTCGTCGATCTGTCGGTCGACCTTCTGCGCACCATCCTGCACCGCGGCCGCCCGATCCTCTCGGGATTGAGCGCCACCGCCCTCTACCGCCAGATTCGCGAGCGACCGGCGGACAATGAGGACGACGACATCCACGGCGAGCCCGTGGGCCACTTCGTGGTGGTGTGCGGCCACAGCCCGCAGACGCGCCGCTTCGCGGTGTGCGATCCCTCGCCCCACGCCCCGTTCAGCCGTACCGGCCGCTACTCGGTGGACGCGCGGCGCTTGCTCAACGCCATCCTGCTGGGCGACGTCACCCGCGACGCGGTCCTCCTGGAGATGTGGCCCGCGCGCAGGGAGCCCCAGCCGTGAGTCGGCCGGCGACCCTGGTGGTGGTGAGTGCGCGCCGCGACCTCACCCTGCCGGGCGTGCGCGTGGTGGACGTCGACACCTACCTGGCGGGCGCGCCGGAGGTGTGCCGCGCGGGCGACCGGGTGGTCAACCTGTGCCGGAGCTGGCGCTACCTCTCCAAGGGGTACTACGTCTCGCTGCTCGCCGAGGCACGCGGCCAGCGGCCCCTACCGACCGTCCAGACCATCGAGGCCCTACAAGGCAGCCGCGGCGACCTGCGCCCCCTGCGCGACGCCGGGCTGCCGGTCCTCGACCGCCGCGAGGTGGCGGCTCGCGCCCGGGCCCGCCCCGGCGGCGGCGCGAGCAATGCGGCACCCCTGGTGCGGGATCGGCGCGGCGACTCCGCGACGTTTCGCGCCCCGCGGTCCGGCGAGGTGGAGGAGGTCCTGGTGGCCCTGGGACGGCCCGCAGAGCGGCGTTTCGCCCGTATCGCCGCCCAGGCCTATCGCGCGTGGCCGGCCCCGCTGCTGCTCGTGCGGCTGCTGCGCGAGGACCGGCGCTGGAAGGTGTTCGACGTGGCCGCGGCGCGACTCCACGAGATCGCTACCCCGGCCCGTGCCCATCTGGCCGACGCCCTGCGCGCCACGGCTCCCGACGCCACCGCGCCCCGCAGCCCGCGCCACACCCTCGCCGTGCTCTACGACGAGGCCGATCCCTACAAGCCGTCGAGCCCGGAGACCCTCGACCGGCTGGAGCGCATCGCCGGCCGCCGCGGCCTGCAGGTGGAGCGCATCGGCCCCGGTGAGATCGAGCGGGTGGGGGAGCACGACGCCCTGTTCATCCGTACCCTGACCGGCGTCTCCCTGCCCGCGTTCCGCTTCGCCCAGCGCGCCGAGTCCCTGGGCATCCCGGTGGTCGACGACCCCACCTCCATCATCCGCTGCTCCAACAAGGTCTACCTCTTCCAGCTCTTCGCCCGCGAGTCGATCCCGACCCCGCGCAGCATCACCGTCGGGCGCGACATGAAGTTTGCCGACCTGGCGGAGCGCCTCGGGGTGCCGTACATCCTCAAGCTGCCGGACGGCTCGTTCTCCGCCGCGGTGCATCGCATCGACAGCGAGGCGCGCCACCGCGCCACGGCCCGGGACCTGCATCGCCGTTCCCCCCTGCTCCTCGCCCAGGAGTACCTGCCCACCGCCTTCGACTGGCGTGTCACCGTGCTGGACGGCAAGCCGTTATTCGTGTGTCGCTACCACATGGCGCCGGGCCACTGGCAGATCCGCCAGGTCACGGCCCAGAACGTGCGCTACGGCCGCGTCGAGGCGATGGCCTGCGACGAGGCACCGGTCGACGTGGTGGCCCTGGCGTGCCGCGCCGCCAAGCTGGTGGGCGATGGCCTCTACGGTGTCGACCTGAAGAGCAGCACACGCGGCCCCCTGGTGATCGAGATCAACGACAACCCCAACATCGACGTGGGTTACGACGACGCCGCCGATGGCGACACCATCTACGAGGAGATCGTCTCGTTCTTCGAGCGGCGCATCGCCCGCCTCCAGCGCGACGGCGACGGCGAGGCCGAGCGGCGCCCCGCGAAGCCGGCGCCCACCCCCCTGCGCGCCCCGGTCGGCCGCGTGCCGGCGCCCCTGCGCCGCCCCTACCGCGCCTTCGAGGTGTGCGGCATGGAGCTGGAGCACGTGGTGGTGGACCGCGACCTCAACGCCCTGCCGGCGGTGGAGGAGGTCCTCGCGGCGCTGGCCGGTCACCCCACCTCGGACGTGGACCTCGGCCTGCTCGGCTTCTCCAACGAGATCTTCCAGCACGTCATCGAGACCAAGACACCGGTGCCCCTGCGCAGTTTCGCCCGTACCGAGGAGGTGCTGGTGGAGGGGGTGCGGCGCCTCTCCGTGGTGGCCGCCGAGCGGCTCGGGGCGCGGCTCTTGCCGGGCGGCATGCACCCGTGGCTCGACCCGGCGAAGGCGCGCCTTTGGACCCGTTCCAACCGCCGCGTCTACGACAGCTACACGCGGCTGTTCGATGTCCACACCCACGGCTGGGCCAATGTCCAGGCGAGCCACGTCAACCTGCCGGTGGGCCGCGAACCCCAGACCGTGGCGATGATGAATGCCGCCGCCCTGCTGATCCCGTACCTCCCGGCCCTGGCGGCCAGCTCCCCCATGGTGGGCGGCGAGCTGGGGCCGGCGGTGGACAACCGGGTCGCCTACCTGGTGGACCACCAGGCGCGGCTCCCCGAGTCCACCGGCGCCCTGGTCCCCGAGTACCTCGACGACCTCGCCCAGTACCGGCGCGTGGTGCTCGGCCCCATGTACCGGGCCCTGGATCGCCATGCGGACACCGCCGCCATCCGCCACGAGTTCCTCAACGCCCGCGCCGCGGTACTCAAGATGTCGCGCGACTCCATGGAGGTGCGCATCCTCGACGTCCAGGAGTGCGTGCGGATGGATGTGGCCCTGGCCTGCTTCGTGCGCCGCTGCCTGCGCGCCCTGGCCGGCGACCTGCAACAGGGTCGCCTCACCCTCCCGGCCCACGACCTGCTGGTGGCCGATCTCCACGCCACCACTCACCGGGGGAGCTGGGCCCGGGTCCACGCCCCGCACCTGGCAGAGGATGCGCCGCGCGACGGTGCCGGCCGCGTCCCGGTGCGCGCGGTCCTGGAAGACCTCCTGCGGCGCGCCGCCCAGCGCGTGCCGGCCGACGAGTCGCCGTACCTGGAGCTGGTGGCGCAGATCATCGCCCACGGCAGCCTGTCGGAGCGCATCGCCGCGGTGCTGGCGCCGATCAAGGGGGACGACGCGTTCACCGAGGCGGCGCGGCGCATCTGGATCCGCTTGAGCGAGTGTCTGGTGGACAACGAGCCGTGGGAGGGCCGCCTGCCGTGAGGATGGCGGTGGTGACCTGCGAGCACGCCAGCGCCGCCCTGCCGGCAGGGGTCGATCTGGGGGTGGACGCCGCCGTCGTCTCCTCCCACGTCGGGTGGGACCCGGGGGCGCTGGAGGTGGCGCGAGCGGTGAGTGAGGGCCTCGGCGTGGCGCTCCACGCGGGCCGCCACACCCGCCTGTATGTCGACCTCAACCGCGCGGCGGAGAGCGCGGGGGTGATCCCCACCCGGTCGTTCGGCGTCGACATCCCGGGCAACCGGGACCTGCCCGCGGCGGAGCGCGCACGCCGCCTCACGGACCACCGCGCCTACCGCACGGCGGTGGACCGGGCCGTGGCGGCCGCCGTGGCGGCCGGCGGCTGCCTCCACCTGGCGGTGCACAGCTTCGCCCCGGCGGTGGAAGGGAGCGTCCGCCCCTACGACTGCGGCGTGCTGTTCGACCCGGACCGCCCGCGCGAGAGCGCCACGGCGCAGCAGATCCTCGCGGCCCTCGCCGCCACCGGCCTGACGGTGCGGGCGAACGAGCCCTACCTGGGGATCGACGACGGCCTCACCACCTGGCTGCGCACCCGCTACCCCGACGGCGCCTACGCCGGCCTGGAGATCGAGATCGCCCAGGTCCTCACCGCCGCGCGCCGCGCCACCCTCGCCGGCGCGGTGGCCCAGGCAGCGGCGGAGGTGTGCGCGGCACGGCCATGATGGCATCGAGTCTTTTGCACCCGGCCGCTGCGCATCGGGTCGTCGTACTGGCCGGACACACGGCGCCGGGTTACGCTTACCGAGGGCTGTCCTGTAGCCCCGTCTTGGACTCGAACGGTGTACCCTAGATGTGCCCGTTGCGGCCGCGGCCGCCCGACCCGGGAACGGCGATTTCCCGCCAGGAGGAGTGACACCATGTGGAAGCGTACTGCCGTGATCTCGATCCCCATCGTGGCCTTGTTGGCAGGGGGCTGTGCCTCCACCGCCCAGTCGAAGGCGCCGGTCGACCAGGCGCTGCGTACTGCCGAGGAGGCGAAGCAGATGGCCGCCGAGGCCAAGGCCACCGCCGATAGCGCCGCGGCGGCCGTGGCGCAGGCCCAGGCCGACGCCAGCGCGGCCAAACAGATGGCCGGTCAGGCGCAGCGTGATGCCGCGGCCGCCAAGTCCGCCGCCGCCGCCGCGAACGAAAAGGCCGACCGGATGTTCAACAAGGCCGTGAGCAAGTAGCGCCGGCCCGAGGTCTGAGGGTTGCCTCTCGGCCGCGGCGGCCGGGAGGGGTCCGCGCGCCAAGGCGCAGGGCTCGCAGAGGGCGAGAGGAGTGGATCATTCGGTGACCACTCCCACTCCCTCTGCGCTCTGTGCATGCCTGCGCGCGCCTTCATGGGCGCGGAGAGCCGGTGGACGGCCGTAGATCGGCGTGGGGATCCCCGTAGCCTGGCGGGCAATCCGTGTCGCCGCCCGCCAGGCGTGGTCATCGAGGGGGTAGCGCTTGACCCGGACAATGGCCGCCACCATGGGGGTCAAGTCGGACTCCGGGGTGTGGCCGGCCTCCGCCAAGGGGGGATGGGCCTCCAGGTAGAGCACCTCACCTGACCAGCCCGCCTTGTACGGCTGATCGATGATGGCCACCGGGGTGCCGACCGCCACCTTGGGGAACAGTGCCTCGATGTCCTCAGGGTACATGCGCAGGCAGCCGTGGCTGACGCGCTGGCCGACGCCATAGGGCTGGTTGGTGCCGTGGATCAGGTACTCGGGAAGGCCCAGACGCAGGGCGTACCGCCCCAGGGGGTTGTCGGGGCCCGGCGCCACCACCTCGGGCAGGGGCGCACCGTCGGCCGCATGCTCGGCGAGGATGGCGTCGGGCACGATCCACGCCGGGTCGACCTTTTTTTCGATGATCCGGGTGCGGGTCACCGGCAGAGAGTGCCCCTCGGTACCGATCCCCAGGGGATAGGTCATCACCACCCCCCGCGTCTCCGCCGCGGCGGGCGGGAAGTAGTACAGGCGCCGCTCGGCGAGATTGACCACGATCCCCTCCCGCGTGCCCCTGGGGAGGAGGTAGCGGCTCGGGATCACGATGCGCTGGCTCGCCACCGGCAGCCAGGGATCGACGCCGGGGTTGGCGTCTTGCAGCTCGGTCGATCCGACATCGTAGCGACGCGCCAGGTCCAACAGGGTCTCCCCCTCGTGGACGCGTGTCTCCTGGATCTGGCCGATGAGCCACTGATTCGCCGGCGGCAACGGGAAGGTAGCGGCCTGACACACGCCGAGCGTGGCGAGCCAGCCGAGCCATAACCCTCGCGTCAGGATGCGGTGTGGTGTCATAGGATCTCTCGTACAGCGGCCCCAGATTCTCGTTCGTTGCCCTGCGGGTCCGAGTCTCTCGCCCGCAATGATGATGCGCCATCCCAGCAGATTTGTGGTTCCTGAGGCGGCGAAGACTTCGGTGGCCGCGGAGAGTGGGGCGCACCCTGCGCCACCTTCCGCGGCGAGGAAACCAGGGGGCCGATCCTCTGCGCTAGCCGATGCTTGACACCGGCTCTGGATGCAGTATGAATGTGGTACGCGGCCCTTGTGTTGGAGGGAATGAGAGTCCCTCCGGGGAGCCCGGGAAAATCGTCGTCATCGACAACGCTGCCAGCGCCTAGCGCCCGCATCCCATCTCCCCATGACCGCCACTCACGGCGGCTGCGGCACGACCCGCGGCCACCTTGCGGCCTCCCGACCACGCCCGAATGAATGGGCACGGGAGGCACTATCAGCCGATCGCTTGCCAGCGGCCAGCCCGGCCTGCGCTGGCCGCGAGCCACGGCTCCTTCTCCCCGATCCGCACTCCGCACCGGGCTCGATGCCCGGGGATCCCCGCCCCCGCGGGGTGGCAGGCGGTGGGGGTTGCCCGCCTTCCCGAATGTCGGGGCGGGCGATAGAGGCGGGACGGGTCGGTCCCGTGCACATCCAACCGCCCGGGGACGCCAGCGTCCTCGGTCCTGCGGAGTGCGCGACCAGGGCGCCTGACCGCTAAACACCAAGGTAGTCCCATCCTCATTCTGCCATCTAAGGAGCACCACCATGTTTGACGAGCTGATCGCGGTAGACGATAGCGAACCTCCGGGTAGCCTCGGGCGCTCCCTCGCCCTGTTCACCGCCTCACCCGCCCTCACCTTCTCCCTCTCCCTCCCCAAGCAGCACACCCGCAGGCCCGTCCAGCGCCTCGTCGTCAGCGAGCGTAGCCTCGCCTTCCTGCGCCGCTTCTATCGCGGTGTGACCGTGGGGGAGTGGCGCGACTGGCACTGGCAGGTGCGCCACCGCATCCGTTCCCTCGACGAGCTCGGACGGCTGATTCAGCTCACGGCGGAGGAGCGCGACACGATCCGTGCCCACCAGGGGCCCCTGCCGGTGGGGATCACCCCCTACTACGCGAGTCTGCTTTCCGAGCACGACCCGGACCAGCCCCTGCGCCGCACGGTGGTGCCGGTCTCCGGCGAGTATCTGCGCACCCCCGGTGAGGCCGACGACCCCCTCGGGGAAGAGCACGACATGCCGGTGCCCGGTATCGTCCACCGCTATCCCGACCGCGTCCTGTTCCTGGTCACCGGTTTCTGCTCGACCTATTGCCGCTACTGCACGCGCTCGCGCATGGTCGGGGCCGAGGGGGAGAAGAGCGTCAGCAAGGGCGACCTGGAGCGGGCGATCGCCTACATCGCGGCCCATCCGGCGATCCGCGACGTGCTCATCTCCGGCGGCGACCCCCTCACCCTCGACGACGATCGCCTGGAGTGGATCCTATCCAGGCTGCGGGCCATCCCGCACGTGGAGTTTCTGCGCATCGGCACCAAGCAGCCGGTCGCCCTGCCACAGCGCATCACCCCGCAGCTCACCCGCATGCTGCGCCGCTACCACCCGCTGTGGATGAGCATCCACTTCACCCACCCCGACGAGCTCACCCCGGAGGTGGCGGAGGCCTGTGGCCGCCTGGCCGACGCGGGCATCCCGCTCGGCAGCCAGACGGTCCTCCTCAAGGGGGTGAACGACGACGTGGGGACCATGCGCCGCCTCATGCAGGGGCTGCTCAAGATCCGGGTGCGGCCGTACTACCTCTACCAGTGCGACCCGATCTCCGGGTCGGCCCACTTCCGCACGCCGGTGAGCAAGGGTCTGGAGATCATCCGCGGCCTGCGCGGCCACACCACCGGCTATGCGGTGCCCACCTACGTGATCGACGCCCCCGGTGGCGGCGGCAAGATCCCCCTGGTGCCGGACTATCTCCGCGGCCGGGACGGGGACGACCTGCTGCTGGCGAACTATACCGGCCAGACCTATCGCTATCCCGACCCGCTGGAAGAGGAGACGCCGTACGGCGTTACGCAGGAGGGGCTCTACCCATAGCCCTGTGGGACGCGCCGCCGACGCGCCCGCCCCGGTGATCACCCGCCCGCGGTCTCCGCGGGTGGGTGATCGGCCTGGGCCTGGTCAGTCGCGGAAACGCCGGACCAAGTCGCCGTAGGCGTCGATGCGGCGGTCGCGGAGAAAGGGCCAGATGCGCCGCACCTGCTCGCCGCGCCGGCGGTCGACGTCGACCACCAGGACCTGCGCGGCGTCGGGGCCGGCCTGGTCGAGGATCTCGCCCTGGGGGCCGGCGACGAAGCTCGACCCCCAGAAGCGAATGCCGCCGGTGGCAACCGAGGGATCGGCCTCGTGGCCGGTGCGGTTGCACACCACGACCGGCAGGCCGTTGGCCACGGCATGCGCGCGCTGGATGGTGAGCCACGCCTCGTGCTGGCGCGCCTGCTCGGCCGGATCGTCCGCGTCTGACCAGCCGATGGCGGTGGGATAGAGCAACACCTCGGCCCCGGCGAGGGCCATGAGGCGCGCGGCCTCCGGGTACCACTGGTCCCAGCACACCAGCACGCCGAGCCGGCCGACGGCGGTGTCGATGGGCTGGAAGCCGAGGTCGCCGGGGGTGAAGTAGAACTTCTCGTAGTACCCCGGGTCGTCGGGGATGTGCATCTTGCGGTAGCGCCCGGCGAGCGAGCCGTCCGCGTCGAGGACCACGGCGGTGTTGTGGTAGAGCCCCGCGGCGCGGCGCTCGAAGATCGACGCGACCACCACGACCCCCAGCTCCGCGGCCACCTCCCCGATCTGCACGCTGGTGGGGCCGGGGATCGGCTCGGCGAGGTCGAAGAGCTGCGGGTCCTCGGTCTGGCAGAAGTAGGGCCCCGCATGCAGCTCGGAAAGGCACACGAGATCGGCGCCGCGGGCCACGGCGGTGCGGATCCCATCGAGGCTCGCCGCGAGGTTGCCATCACGGTCCGCGGTGCAGCGCTGTTGCACGAGCCCTATCTTCATGTGCCGACCACGTGCTGGCGTATCCTCATCATTCGCGATCCGGTGCCGCCACGGCGCCGGCCGGGAGCTGCATGGTGACACAGTGGAGACTGCCGAAACCACGGATCAGGGGCCGGCAGTCGATGGACACGATCTCGCGGTCGGGGAAACAGCCAGCGAGCACCCGCGTGGTCTCCTCGTCTGCCGGGTCATCGTAGGCCGGCACCAGGACCGCGCCATTCACGATCAGGAAGTTGGCATAGCTCGCGGGCAGGCGCCGGCCGGTTACCGGGTCGTGGGCGGGTCGCGGCCACGGCAGGGCGACGAGCCGGTACGGGTTGCCCGCGGCGTCGCGCAGGTCCGCCAGCTCCGCCGCCATCGCGCGCAGGACCGCGAAGTGGGCGTCGGCCGGATCGTCGCACCCCTGGTAGACGATGGTGCGGCCATCGCAGAACCGCGCCAGGGTGTCGACGTGGCCGTCCGTGTCGTCCCCCTCCAGGGCCCCGTGCTCCAGCCACAGCACCCGTTCGATCCCCAGGTGCACGCGCAGGGCGGCCTCGATTGCGGCCCGGTCGAGCCCGGGATTGCGCGTCCGCGCGAGCAGACAGCTCGCCGTCGTGAGCAGCGTGCCGCGGCCGTCGACATCGAGGCTCCCGCCTTCGAGGACCAGGTCGATGGAGTCGAGGGGGACGTCGCCGAAGGCGCCGCTGGCGTGGATGGTGCGGGTGATGCGGTCGTCGAGGTCGGCGGGGTACTTGTCGCCCCAGCCGTTGAAGCGGAAGTCGAGGAGCCGCAACTCGCCGCCGCGGCGCACGGTGATCGGGCCGTGATCCCGCGCCCACGTGTCGTTGGACGGCGCGACCGCACAGGCCAGGCGACCGGGGTCGCCGCCCGCGGCGACGACCAGCGCACGCACGTGCGCGGCGTGGGCCGCGTCGCGGCACACGGCGAGAAGGATCTCCCGCGCTGTGACCTCGCGGGCGATGTGCGCGAAACAGGTGTCGACCCGCGGCAGGTCATCGCGCCAGTCCGTCTGGTCGTGCGGCCAGGTGACCATCACGCCGTCCTGGGGCGCCCACTCGGGGATCATTCCGTCGCGTTCGCTCACCGTACCGCCTCACTCCGGGAAAAAAGGGCGTCTAGGCTGCCGCGGGGAAAGGGGTCGCGCAAGGCGGCGACCCTGTCGATACCCGTACGCTGACGGAAAGTAGATCAACGCGGGAAGCCAGGAGAACAACTCCTCGGACATGTCTTTTCCTGGTTTCCTGGCTTCCCGCGTTCCCCAATGGGTTGACTCCGGAGACGGGTTTCCCCGGCGATCGGACTGTGTCAGGTTTTCTACGAGTGACGGTACGACCCTATCCCGGCCACGAAAGGAGGCGTCCCATGCTGGATCACATCGGTCTCACGGTGCGCGACGTTCCGGCCTCGAAGGCGTTCTATGTGAAGGCCCTCGGGCCCCTCGGGTATGCGGTGGTGATGGAGTTCGAGTCGGTTGTCGGCCTGGGTGCCGCGGGCAAACCCGACTTCTGGCTCGGCCAGGGTGAGCCCACCCGGGGCCTGCACGTGGCCTTCTCCAGCCCGGACCGCAAGACGGTGGACGCCTTCCACCGCGCGGCCCTGGCGGCGGGCGGCAAGGACAACGGCGCGCCGGGCCTCCGGCCTCACTACCACCCCAACTACTACGGGGCGTTTGTCTTCGATCCGGACGGCAACAACATCGAGGCCGTGTGCCACGCCGCGCAGGGGTGAGCGGATCAGCGCAACCCGCGATTGGGGGTCGGGAACAGCACCGTGCGTAGGGCGGGCTTCAGCCCGCCGGAAGCCAAAACGTCTCGCAGGGCATCGGCCGGTTGAAACCGGCCCTACAGGGTGGCGCCATGCCCATCCTCGGAGCGGCTATCCACTCCGGCCACGGCGCGTCTCCGCGGCCATGGGTGAGCGGCATAGACCGGGCGGTCCCGGGAACTGCTCCGTGGCCTGCCATCCGGGGCCGCGGCGCCGGTCCTTGAGAGTGGTGAGGCGGCACGGGTAGAGGTCCCCGTCCGGGGCGCCTCGCCGGGTGTGGAGTCGCAGGGAGACCAGGGGGCCGAGGGAGGGGGCGTGGCTCCCCTTGCGGGTCAGGAAGAGGAGCGCCGCGCCGCAGCGCTCGACGAGGCGCGCCAGTCGGGCCTGGGCCGCGGTGGGGAAGAGGCCACCCTCCCCGAGATCGACCACCACCAGGGCGAAG
>Ga0210124_1000705_pt1 | contig 16072 bp, 16 predicted proteins | sample Muzzi_PWC_D2_FD_185554 | JGI IMG/M metagenome (GOLD analysis project Ga0210124, IMG submission 185554) | Wetland microbial communities from San Francisco Bay, California, USA, that impact long-term carbon sequestration - Muzzi_PWC_D2 (SPAdes) | ecosystem: Environmental > Aquatic > Marine >... | reverse complement strand
TGTTTCACTTCGACTCGATGGAGCCACTTATCTCGCTAAAAAGTGGCAAGCAGTTGAACGATGGTTTGTGGGGTATCTACTGGAAGCAGGATCGGCATGGAGTACAAGGCGGCGCGGCCCCGGAAAATTTGGGACATAGTGCAGAGGTTGATCCCTACGGTCCGGCCAGCCCGCATTATGTTGTTGGCGAAGAGTTTAAAGACGTTTGGACATCCGGTTTGGCCCATGCCATCGAACGCTTTGAGGGCTGTCACCTGGTATACAACAACGCCCCTTCCGGTGGCATTGGCTGCTTTACAGTAGACAGCTTCCCTGTCTTTGATTACGCGCCGGGTGTCCCTAACACCTATATCATCGCCGATAGCAACCACGGTTTCAAAATGATAGGGGTGGGTAAAGAGGTGGCTTGTGTGCTGATGGGCGAAAAAAGCTCCGTACTTCATCCATTCCGGTACTCACGCTTTGCCGAAGGCGACTTGCACCCGGTATCGAACAGTCCGTATCCCTGGGGATAGGGCGAATGGCTAGACGACCAAGAACGAGACGCACTGCACAACGAGAGCAACGAAGCCGGTTGCCGCTGCTCAGTATTCCGTTTCGCCAGTTGCGAAATCCCCGGCCTCCGTATGAGTGGATTTCGGACGAGCGACTTGAGCAACTTCATCAAGCCTCGATGCATATCTTGGAAAATGTTGGGCTTGATTTCTTCGATGATGAAGCGCTGGATATTTGGGAGGCGGCAGGGGCAAAAGTAGACCGGGACACCCGACACGTCTGGCTAGATCAGGGGTTAGTCTTAGAAGCCGTCGCCAAAGCGCCGGCCTCATTTACCTGGCGTGCCCGTAATCCAGAACATAATGTGGTTATTGGCGAAAACTCTATTGCGTTTGCCCCGAACTCCGGCATGCCCTACATCTCTAATTTGGATGTTGGCCGCCAGCCGAGTACCCTGGCCCACTTACAAGATTTCATGAAACTGGCCCAGATGTGCAATGTCCTACACTTCGCTAGTGGTGAGTTGGTTGCACCGCAGGATATCCCCCCCTCTATACGACATCTCAAGCGAATGACCGCTGCCTTTACCCTGACTGATAAACCTGTTAGAGACGTGGCCCATGGACGTATCATTCCGGCTGATGACCTCACTATGGCAAAGATTATTTTTGAAGATGATCTTTCGGGTGATCCGGTTTTGGGTGGGGTGATTAATGTCAACAGTCCCCTGCGCTACGATGACCGCATGTTAGGCGGTTTGATTAGCTACGCCCGGGCAGGCCAGGCCTGTATTATTACCCCCTTTATCCTGGCTGGAGCCATGAGCCCCATCACAATGGCCTCTGCTCTGGCTCAACAAAACGCCGAAGCTCTGGCCGGTATCGCGCTGACCCAATTGGTTAAACCGGGCGCGCCGGTTATTTATGGGGGATTTACCACCAATGTCGATATGAAGTCGGGCAGCCCCGCCTTCGGAACCCCAGAAGGTGCGTGGGCGCTTCTAGTGGGCGCTCAACTGGCCCGACGATATAAGCTCCCCTATCGCAGCAGCGGTAGCTTGAGTAACTCCAAAGTACCCGATGCTCAGGCTGCTTATGAGACCATGTGGACGATCTGGCCTGCCATTTTGGCTCACACCAACTACATTCATCACGCTGTCGGGTGGCTGGATGGTGGGCTAACGGCTTCTTATGAGAAGTTTATTATTGATTTAGAAAGTCTGGCGATGTTTTATCATTTTTTGGGCGATTTCCCTATTAATGAAGATACACTGGCCTTGGATATGATTGCCGAAGTTGGGTCGGGTGGGCATCATTTTGGCACCACACACACGCAGGAACGTTACACCACAGAATTCTACCAGTCTATAGTCAGTGACCGGCAAGGATACGAGACCTGGTTAGGAGCAGGGGGACAAGATGCCACACAACGGGCGCATACTATCTGGAAGAAAGTACTGGCTGAATACGAAACCCCACCTCTCGACCCGGCCATCAAAGAAGCTTTGCAAGATTATACAACTCGCCGTGAACGCGAGTTAGAAGGAGTTGACCTGTATAGCTGATGGATGTCCTAGAAATCACTCAGTTTATTCATGGATTAACGTGGGAAAATCTGCCGGAAGATGTTCGGCATCAGGTGCACCGTTGTCTGCTCGATACCATCGGCAGTGCCATTGGTGGGCGACAGACCGACCTGTCGCGTATCATTCACGGTTTCGTCGCGACAGCCTATGGTGGTGGAGGGGCGCAGTTGTGGCTCGATGGCCGGGAAGTTTCACCGCCAGGCGCGGCCTTGGCCAATGGCATGACTATCGACTCCTTGGATATTCATGATAGTTGTCGGCCCGTCAAGGGTCATGGCGGTGTCGCTTTGGTCCCGGCTGCTCTGGCGACTCTGGCCTTGAATAATAATGAAGAAATATCCGGCCAGGAGTTGCTCACCACTCTGGTTATGGGCTACGAAATTGCCATTCGGGCCGGGATTTCTCTACATGCCACGGCCTGTGATTATCACACCTCAGGCGCGTGGAACGCTCTGGGATGCGCGGCAATAACGGCTCGTCGACTCGGTTTGAATCACGAGGAAACACGCCATGCTCTGGGTATCGCGGAATACCATGGCCCACGCTCGCAGATGATGCGCTGTATCGACCACCCCACGATGCTCAAAGATGGTTCGGGTTGGGGGGCCATGGCCGGAGTGAGTGCGGGTCTAATGGCTGGAGGTGGCTTTACCGGCGCACCCGCCCTGACCGTTGAGTCGCCTGATGTGGAGGGGTTCTGGGCTGATTTGGGTGAGCGATGGGTAATTTTAGACCAATATTTCAAGCCCTATGCCGTTTGCTATTGGGCGCAACCGGCCATTGCTGGGGCGCTGACTTTGCAGAAGAAGCACGATCTTCAATTGGCCGACATCCAACGAGTCAAGGTGTATGCCTTTCACGAAGCGACCCGGTTAGCCTGTCGCCGCCCCCAAACCACAGAAGAAGCCCAATACAGTTTGCCCTTTCCGGTGGCGGCGGCATTGGTTCATCGCCAACTTGGATACGCCGAACTGAGCAGTGAGGCTTTAACCGATCCGGTGATCTTGGACCTGGCAGAACGAGTTGAATTGATAGAAGATGAGTCCTTCAATGCCCGTTTTCCCGCCGACCGTCTGTCTCGTGTAGAGATTGAAACTACAGACGGCACTGCCTTCGATTCGGGTGAGGCGCGGGCTTTGTGGGACCTCACTGCCCAGGCTAGTGATGCAGAGTTGCATGAAAAGTTCCGTTGGTTAGCCTCTGGTTCTCTTTCGAAAAAACGGATAGCTGATCTGGAAGACGTCCTGTGGCATTGTGCTGATTTACCAAAGGCATCTCACTTGATAGACTTGTTAGCTCCTCCCCCGCTAGAATAAAAGGTGATAAATCAAATTAGGCGAAAAATTGGATTTTGGATTGGAGTGTGTTTATGTTTGATAACCGTTCTAAGCGGTTGTGAGGCTACGAGCACTCCCTCGCCCGATATCCCTGCCCTCAATACCCCGCAAGAGTCTCCCAATCATAATGAAGCCGATGATAATAATACCTCACCAGCCGAGTCTATGGGCCGCCTGGCCTATATTGGCGGTGATGGCAATATTTATGTAACCACAGCCGACCGTACTTCTACAATAGCTATTACCAATGATGCTACCACATACTGGGAGGGGGCAGGTTTATCCTACCAGCGTATCTCCTGGTCGCCCGATGGTTATTTGGCTTATGCTTCAGTCACCCGTTCGAATGATAAGGCCACCAGTAAATTGTATGTAGCCGAAAAGCCAGATGAATCGGCCCGCATGATTGGACAAAGTGAAGAGCATTTTGTGATTTATATCTATTGGTCGCCCGTTCCCTGCCCGAAGCGTCTCACTTGTCGCCAATTGGCTTATCTCATCGAAGAGAGTGAAGACATAAGCCTGCGTCTTGTCCAAATGAACATAGATGATATCGATAACCGGATCATTGGTTTTGGCTGGCCTTATTACTTTTCTTGGGCGGCCAACGGCGAGGCGATTTTGTGGCATACGGGTGGCTCCTCTCGTGAAAATAACCAGGCGACGATTGCCCACTATGACCTTGACAGCGATTCTATCCGGGCATTATCGCACCCCCCGGCTGCATTCCAAGCCCCGGCCTGGTCTCCCCAAAAGAATCATTGGCTTGGGGCTGTATCAAATGACCAAGTTGATGAATTACAACTTATCGATACAGATCAAAGCATATCTTTGGCGACCATCTCGGAAGGCGGAACAGCTTTCGCCTGGTCACCGGAAGGCAATCAGGTGGCCTTCGCCGTACGAGCAAATAGCAGTGAACGTTTCTATGGCCCCATTCATCTTTATGACCTTGAGACAGGGCAATCAAGACAAATCACCGATATTGGCTTACGGATTCTGGCTTTCTTCTGGGATCCAGCGGGGCAGCGCCTTGGCTATCTCACCCTGTTGTCGATGCCGGATGCCGAATGGTTGCAGTGGCGGGTGTATGATTTAGTCAATGATGTAGATCGAGGTTTTAAGACTTTTAACCCCACCCCCCATATGGAATTTGTGATGAGCAGCTTCAACCAATATGCCCAGAGCCATCGCTTCTGGTCGCCGGATGGCCGGTATTTGGTCTATGGCAATCGGGATGACCAGGGCGAGGAGCGTGTCTGGCTTATTGATACCCGGAGTGATGATGGTAGTAATGCCCTCCTCGTTGATGAAGGTACGATGGGGTTTTGGTCGTGGAATTGAATTTCTTCGGGACCGCCTGACCAGACCTGTTACAACAAAACCAGGGCCATCTGGCCCTGTATTCCATACCATATTTGACCTTGTCTTAATGACTCCGCCACCTCGAATTACGCTAAATACAAAGACAAAGTATGTTATGGCCGGTGGCAACCTCCGCTAATCAACAGCATCAATCCGTTGTTGGGGTAGTTTCTACGGAATTCTTTAGCGGGAAATATCCATAGAAACTACGGTTCACAATCGAGACTCTTGCCCCTATACTGGTAAAGTGCAGTTGGCACTCAACCATCCAATCGATAAAATGGATAGACGTAAATTATGTACTTGAGTTGTTTTGAGGCTTTTAATGGGACACGGATCGTGCGGATCGAACAGGATTTTAATATTTTCTCTGTGTGATCGTTCGACTGAACTCACGACGAAGTCTGTCCAATCTGTGTCTTATAATTCCTAAGCACATAATCTGATACGATATCGATAAAACAATAAGGCCAAGCAATGTTCGAAGAGACCGGCTCAGTTCACCTGAACCTGATACTGGATAACCCCATTTCATCACATATTTGTATCAATATTCTGCCCGAGGAGGAATTTATCAATATGATCAACGAATCAAATCGAAAAACAACCCCCCAAAAAGCTGTACAAATTCCGATAGAAAAGGGATTGACCCAAAAAGACCCAGAGGAAAAAATAGATCTGTTTATATACCAATATAAAAACACGCTGTTTATTCGGTTAAATGGGAAGTGGGTCAAGCTCGATTGACGAGGGATGGCCTTGATTATGGGCCGTTCCCCGCAACTATTAAGGTGGCAGCTACCGGTCTGTGGTCCGAGCCAAAGCCGTGAGGAATGACGTGTGTTTCCTGCGGCACAAAGTGGTCGCTGACAAAAATGTGATCGATACGGAAAATTGGTTGAGCCACACATAATAGTTGAACATACCAGGGAGCCCATGGTATCTTATCCAATACATCGGTTTCAGGGTAGGTGAAACCGAATCCCCGGCCAACGGCTTGGTAAACATCCGTCAGATGGTCGGCCATTAGATTGTAGTTTTCAGTATAGTCGGTGGTGTTAAAATCTCCTAAGACAATGACAGGCTTGTCGTTGGCCTGAATCTCCTGAGCAACGGCATTTAACGTCTGTTTTTGCAACTCCCAGCCAACCTCATCTATGGTAACAAAGTTATGGACGTTCCAGATGGTAATATCCCCATTTGGTGTTTCAACGGTAGCCTGTATAGAACGCTGGACTTTGGGTAGGCGGGGATGAGCTACCAGTGGATATCGACTGAGTAAAACCAGAGGAAATCCCCAAGAATTATCATTAAGATGATAAGGATAGTCAACGGCCAACTCTGGCAAAAGCGAATCTGCCAACTCCTCAGTTACCTCCTGTAACGCGATAATGTCCGGCTTCTCAGCCCGAATTAGATTAGCAATATCCCCCGTATTACGATTTGAATAGTGAACATTAAAGGTCATCACCTTTAATTGGCCTGTGTTAGTCTCGGCGCTGACTGGCTGCGGGTGTGGCGTAACCAGGTAAATGTAGTGACCGGCCAGAAGAAGCAGTGCAATCAGGGTAGTCCCTATCAACCAGCGGCGACGTCTTAATGAAGCCACAATCAGTGCCGGAACCAAGCCCATCAAAAGCCACGGAGCAAAATAATCCCCCAACCGCACCAGCAACCAGCTATCGCCCGGATAGAAGCGGAGCACGCGCCAGGCCAGGATACCGAGAACAAACAATTGAGTAATAACTAGGATTAGCCTGCCGATAAATCTAACGAGCCTAGTCCACCGAGTCATATGTCTCCTCATTTTATATCACTTGACCAGCGACAATACCGCAACCACTGGCCTGTGGTCCGAGCCACCGGCTGTCGAAAGGGTGCGGGCGCTAAGGGTGAAAAAGTGGTCGCTGTGAAAGATGTGGTCAATGTGAATTACCGGCTCGATAATAGGAATCCGCTTAATTCGGGGGGTGTTGGCCGGAAAGGTAAAACCAAAGCCCCAGCCCGCCTCCCAGTGAGCATTAGCCAAATGCTGGTTGATAAGTTTGTATGTTTCCGATAGGTATGTGGTGTTGAAATCTCCCCCTACAATCAGCGGGCCGTCTTCGGTGGCAATATCTTGGGCCAAGCCTGAAAACTCCTGGTATTGGCGAGACCAGGGGGCCGGAACTCTGGGATGCACATTCCAGATGGCTATCGGGCCAGCGGGAGTGTCAATTTGTACTTTTTGGGCACGTCCTTTTTCAATGGCAACTCCAAGCGGGGTCATAGGATAACGGCTGATGATGGCCTGGCCTATTTGCGGTTCGTAGGCAAAATGCGGTTCACCATTTGTATATAAATCCCGCAAAGAATCTAGCCTGGTGGCAATGTCTGGCGTAACCTCCTGAAGTAATAAAATATCAGGCTGTTCCTGCCGGATAATTGCAATAGCCGCATCAAGATTATGATTGCGGTAGAGTACATTATAACTCATCACTTTTAACGATTCGCTGCCTGCCAGGGCATAATTAAATCGGGGCAAGAAAAGTGGCGCGAAATTGGCGCTAATCACCAGAGTGGGAATGGCTAAGGTTATAGTTAACCATTTGTGACGAGCCACACCAGCTATCAACAACGCCGGGAAAAGGCCGATCAGAAACCAGGGCATAAAATAGGTGAATACTTGTACCAAACGGAGACGCTCGCCCGGCCACCAGCGCAAGGGATACCAAAATAGCATAGCCAGGCCAAACAGCCATAAACTGGCCCAAAAGAGATGACGGGTTAGCCCCCAGATTTTCCCTAGAAAATAAATAATAAAATGAATTACCATCTTTGATGTACTTCCTCCATAAATGAATTAACATTATATCCAACATTGAGTGTTGGGATACGAATATCTAAAAGCTCGGCCAAGGTAAAAAGGGAATCATGACAAACCTCAGGTACATGTTTGCTTAGCAAATACATTTTATGGGCAAACTCCTGGTCGCTAATTGAGCCAAAGTTGCCTGTAATATTGACCAGTTCCAAAAACTTTTCGAGGGTTACTGCATCAACATGGGGAATGTTGTTGACGGCGAACAGCACTGCTGCCGCAAGGTCTCGTTTACTGATCTTTTTTGTTGGTGTTATGATGATGTCATTCATCGGCTGTCCCCCTTGACAAAAACTGAGTAGATACATTTATTTTATTCGCTGTACCTATTTATACGCTTGTTAGCGTAATTTCTGTGATTTCTGGGGGACAATTGAAGCGAATTGGTACCCTACCCAGGCCAACACCCCTGGTGGTGTAGAGCCACATATCGTTAACTTTGTAAAGTCCCTGGTCGTATTTTCGGCCCAAGAGGGGTAAAATTGGGGCACCAACACCTGGCAAACGAATTTGTCCCCCGTGGCTATGCCCCGATAACTGTAAGACAATACGCTCATCTAATGATGCTGTATCGGCATAATCCGGCTCGTGGGCCAGCAGGATGATGGGGGCATTAGGTGGGGCTTGGTCCAGGGCTGCTGGTATATCCGGGCGACCACTCCAAATATCATCAAGACCGGCCAGATAAATCAATTCGCCGCCAACGTCTAATGACACCCCGCGATTGTTTAGAACAGGTATCCTGGCCTCCTTCAGCCCTGTCAGAATGATTTTCTGACTGGTCCACAGATCGTGGTTGCCTAGAACGGTGAAGAGGCCATGTCTGGCGTTAAGGCTCGCCAACGCAGGGGCTAGTTCAAAAATGGAGTCGGCGCCCTGTAGCACATAATCGCCGGTCAGAACAATTAAGTCGGGATTCAAGTCGTTAGCCATCGCTATAGCTTTTTTGAGAAAATCAATTTGGGTATTAGGGTGAAGGTGAAGATCACTCATATGGACGATTTTGAAGCCTTCCAATGCCGGTTTCAGATTTTGGAGGGGGACTTGTACATGTTCTACCACCAGCCATTCATTTTCAAGGCGAGTGATATATTCGTAACCGCCAAGGGCGGCCAGGCCACTACCAACCATAAATTGACCACATGCTTTTAGAAAGCTTCGTCGACTCATTTTCATTTAGCACCTCTTGGTATATCATTATAAATAGATAATCTAGGTATAATCTCGAAAAAATACCTGACTCGAAAGAGCCAGGTTAAAGAGTTACTACCTCAAGCAGGCAAGCCTGGTTGGGCGTTACTACGTCGAATCCAGAGAGCCATCAACCAGACAAAAAGCGGGTAAAGGGTTAGACCAATGGTTAGTAAAGCGATGGGTAGCTTAATAAATAAGATATCTCTGGTGGTCAAGAATGTAACAAAGTAGGCCGGTAGAAGTTTGGCTACAATGACCATAGAAATAATACCACCAATGTAAATAAGCTGGGTTCCAATTAGCCCGGCTATGAGATAAATCCCCCGGCGGCTAGGGCGGGCGGCCCTTAAACTTGCTGCCAGAATCACAATCCACAGAATTGAGAAGGCCGTCTCCAGCCAGATAATATTGCCGGGGTAGATATTGCCCGGCCCCCAGCCGGTGGTGACGACCTGCTGGCGTTGGATGAGGGATCCGAAGGCAAGATACGTTGTAAAAGGTAAGGTCATCAAAGTGGCATGTTGCCAGCTATCGATAGCCAACAGGGTTACAAGAGCCGGAAACATGATAAGAAAGAGCCAGGGAGTGCTGGGCACAACTAAGAGCGCCAGAAATAGCCACCCTAACCAGGCATACCACCAGGTGGGCCAACTGCGCCACCAGGCCACAAAGGCCCCCAACCCAAACATGACAAGGTAGATGCTCAACGGGATAAAGTGTCCTACTAGGTGCCAACCTAACCCAGTGATACCTAATATGGGCAAGGCAGCCAGCAAAATATCGGGCCAGTCAACAGCCCCACTGATACGTCGCCATTGGTTGCCAATATTGCGCGGCGAGCCAAATTGCTGCACCGCTCGAATTTCTGCTTTATCTCGCGGAAGCCCCGACCGCTGCCATTCGCGGGTCAAATCTTCCAGGTGACAATGAACCTCGGCGCTAGCTTCTGCCCGTAAATGGCGCGGAAGAGTTTTTTGAAATTTATTCAAGTATTCTTGAATGGCTGCCATTAGCCTGATTCTCCCAGAAAAAAGGAACGATAGATTGTCGTTTGTCGTCCCTGATTTTAGAATTCTTATTCTTATGGATGTCTATAATTGATGAGTTTTCGACAGATGCTAATTTATCACAAAACTAACCCAAATAACAGGGTCATTTGGCGAATATTGCCTTTGGATTCTGGCTTATAAAGCTCTATAGTGTTTGGCAATATCACCTAAGTCACGCTTACGTGTAACGACCTACTTGACTATACATTCCCACCCAATAGCTTCAGCAGGTGTCGAGAAAAATCACTCCATTGTTGAGATGATTTTTGTAACTCTTGCCGGCCTGTCTCGGTAATATGATAATACTTTCGAGATGGCCCATCTTCAACAACCTCCCATTTGCCCTGCACCAACCCATCCTTTTCCAGCCGGTGCAACGCGGGATAGAGCGTCCCTTGCTCTATATCAAAATAGCCTTCGCTACGGAGCTGTAATTCTTTTACAATTTGATAGCCATACATTGGCTTTTCAGCCAGCAGACGTAAGACCATCACTGCAGTGCTGCCGGTTCGCATATCGAGTTTGGCCAAAATTTCGTCTCCTCTTGTGTCATGCTATAACTTTCTTTGTGCCTAGATATTCTACACTACTTTGTAGGAGATGTCAACCTTAATAAAACCTCAATTCTCAATTCATACAGTCTATCTGGCATTGTCAGGTAGGCCAATATAAGGTATAATAACTCCAGAAACTCTCTATATATAGTAGTTGATTCGAAGATTTGTGAAATAAACTACTATATATTGTGGTTATTTGCTTGACCAGAACTTGCACAAGCCAGACTTTGGAAGTCTCTAAAAATATCTTTCGAGGTAAAATTACTTGTTTAATGAAGTAATCTTGGTAACGAAATTACGTTCAAAGACTTCCGAAGTCTTATGACTGGACTAACTGAAATGGACGATCCTTATTACGACCCAGAATTTGAAGATGATGATTATCAGGTCTATCAGGATAGCGAAGTAACCAGTGTGGGGTTGCCTCCTGGTCAATTGGCTCTTATTATTGGTGTAAACGCTGTTGTCTCGCTAATTATTAGCGTGGTTGTTGTCTTAATTGCGAATCGACAAGTTGTGCCGGGTGATATCGCCACACCATCGGCCCAAGACGAAGTGGTTGCCACCGAACAAATCCAGGCAAATGCCCTACCTGCTTCTGAAACCGCAGTGGTGGTGCCGGAAAGTACCCCGATTGAATCGGTAACATATGTGGTTAAGGCCGGTGATACGTTGGGCCTGATTTCCGAAAAGTTCTCAGTATCCCTTTTTGATTTGATGGCGGCCAACGGCCTGACAAATCAAGATTTTATTCAAGTTGGTCAAGAACTGACCATTCCACTTGGCGGCTTGCCTAATACCACACCAACCTTTACCCCTATTCCCATTCCAACCGACACCCCTCTGCCGTTTGAACCACCAACGCCCTTACCGGCGGATGCTCAAGTTCCGGCTGAACCGGCAGCTACCGTAGGCCCTTCGCCAACGCCTACCAATTCGCCAACGCTAACCGCTACGGTGACCGTGCCTGTTTCTACGTCCACCCCCACCCCGTTTCCAACCTCTACATCACCGCCGTTTGATGAAGTGACCGTTGTCATCAATGAAGTGATTGGAGCTGGAAATTTAACCAAAGAGACATTGGTTATCCTTAATCAAGGGGCCGGCACCAGCCTTAATGAGTGGAAGCTGGAAGGCTCTTCACTGGGTATCTTCGTCTTCCCGGATGTTTTCCTTTTCAGTGGGGGCAGTATTCGGATTCATACAGCCGCCGGTCAAAACACACCCAGCGATCTATATTTAAATCAAGGGGAAGCCGCCTGGCCCCCCGGCACCACCATCATTTTGCGTGACGCCGATAATGCTGTAGTTTCTCGATTTACCATCCCTTCATCTTAAAACCTTTAGCACAAAGTGTAGAATAACGGGGGCGTGTCGATATCGACCGCCCTTTTTTTATCGGTGGTAATGTTGTGGTAACATGACTATGATATATTAATTGGAGAATGTTTGTGGAAAAAGAAATAGTGATGTATGTTCGTAGCTCTTATTGCCCCAGCGTAGCCCTGGCCCGTGATTTGTTGGACCGTTATGAAGTGTCTTACCGGGAAATTAGCATCGATGATGATCCCGTTATGGCTGCCCGGGTAAAAGAATGGACACATCACTACAGCGTACCAACTATCGTTATTGCCAATCAAGGCGAGGATGTTCCCTTTACCGATTTTTTAGCCCGGCCAACGCATCGCACCATTAAAGGGTATGACCGGGGGCCGATGATAACCGAGCCAAATAATCGCGATTTGGAAGATTGGCTCCACAAACATGGTTTTTTAGACAAACCCTATACAAGGTGAGATGGTTAATTGTGAATAGTAAATTGTTAATGGTGAATAAAATTTACAATTCATAATTGCTAAAGTGTAAATAGGAGTCTACTGATGTTAAGCAAGCGTTTTATAATAGCTTTAGTTGTATTGGTAATAGTGGCCTTGACGACAGGAGTCTGGTCAACCACTGCCTTTGCCCAGGGAGGCGCTGGCGATGGAAATTTCATCTTCATCAACTATATTGGTCAAGAAATGACCTTTGACCTGGATGATGTCACCTATCTTATCCCCGGCACCGACACCATGCCCGAAGGGGGTCGGCTTACCCTGCAACTATCAGCCGGTGAGCATAAATATGCGGCGAATATCCCAGGAGGAAAAGGCTCTGCGGGCGAGTTTACGATTGTGCCGGGGAGGGTGGTCGCTAAAGCGGCCCGGATAGAGCAAACCAGCCCTCGGGTTGATAATAATGGAATCTTGCTAGAAAAGCCAAGAGATTATGTCTTTGTCTTTGGTTTTGACCCATTTGCTATGCCGGTTGAAGAAACACCTATCATCGATGACTGGCAGCCAACGATTGCTTCGCCGGGGTCTACCAGCATCGCCTGGATTAATTATATCGGCGAGGAGTTAACCGTAGATTTGAACGGTCAACTCTATAAGGTTCCACCATCAAGCAACAATATTCCGGGCCGGTTGCAGATTGAGGTTGCTCCCGGCGGATATCAATATACGGCCAGTGTCCCCGCAGGCAGCCTTAATAGCGAGCTAACTGCTATTGCCGGTCAAGTGGTGGGCTTGACGATTTATGCCGATCCGCCAGCAGAGCGAGAGTATAAGATTGGCGAGAAATTTGATTTTATTCAACCGTTGACCATGCACCTTTTTGAGGAAGATTTAAGCGGTCGCGCTGAGGCTGCTCCTGCGCCTGTCACCGCTGATACCGCCCCTCAAACCCTTCCGGCGACCGGCGGCATCATAAGTCCGGTGACTGCCGAGCCGCCCGTTATGGGCAATGGTCTGCATATCAAAAATTATGCCGGTGATACCCTGGTTTTCACCATCAATAACCAGACTTATACTGTGTCCAATAATACCGAACAAACTCTATCTTTGCCACCCGGACACTATACCTATACAGCGAGTACTCCTTTTGTGGCGACTACCGGAGAGGTAGAACTACTGGCTGGTCAGGGGCTTGAACTGAGTATTGCCATCAATGTAGCCCACGATTTTTTGAGCGTATATCGAAATTAGCCTCTTTTTTGCAAATTTAGGAGTGCGGACACTTGCGCATGTCCTTCGGACAGTGCAGGTGTTGCAATCCGCACTCCTAAAATCTCGCAGATGCCGTGGGGGCAAAATCGAGTAATAGGTTTTACTTAGACTTATCTAACTGTTATAATCCTCATAGACGCATTTGTATAGAGAGCACGACCAAACAAATGGGAGATGATGAATGAATAAATCTGAGAGCGAAACCCTCAACATTACCATCCCTCGTGTCTTGATGAATGCCATCAGGCGGTTGGCCCCACCCCAGCAATTTATTCGGGAAGCGATTGAGTTTTATCTGCGACAGCACCAACAACCCGAGTTGCCACCCTCCGATTCCTGGGCCTTTGATTTGTGTGGCATTTGGGAAGATTCCCGCCCGGCTGAACAGATTGTCCACGACATCATCTCGGCCCGGACCCCTGGTCGTGAGATTTCCTTGTGACCTATCTCCTCGATACCGACATTATTGTCTACTGGCTCAACGGCAACCGGACCATTGCGCAAAAGGCCACTGAAGCAGGCCAGACCAACCTGGCTTTTTCCACCGTCCCCCAAGCGGAACTCTATTATGGAGCCTACAACTCCCATCAAGTTGAGCAAAATGTGGTCGCCATTGAACGCTTAAGGCAAAATATCAGGCTATTGTCCTTTGACGAAGCCGCCGCGCCACACTTTGGTCAAATCAAAGCGACCCTCAAACAACAGGGACAGATTATTCTTGATGCCGACCTGATGATTGCCTCGATTGCGCTGGCCTATGAGTTGATCTTGGTGACCAATAACACCAAACATTTTTCCCGAATTACCGACCTGACCACTGAGAATTGGGCCGAAACTTCGGCCTAACTGGTATTTAGATCGTGACAGGGTTAACCCTGTCACGGTTATGCCACCGACTCAGGTCGGCATATGCGAAGCGTGGGTTACGATGGATATTCCGTAACCATCGAAAGTTGGTGAATCATAGGAGAGACGATAGTCACCTACACTGGGACAGCCAGGAAAATTGAGGTACTTAAGAAATCTGTAAGGATCTCCAGCTATCATGTACTCAAGCCAGCTAATAAATGACCACTAAATCTGCCGGGAGAGAGGAGAATTAAGAAATGAGAATTATGTTTCCAAAAATATGCAATTTATTATCAGGGAAATACAGGTCTCTGCTGATTTTTGTCTTAGGTGCAAGTTCGTTCATCGTACTTACCTCGCTAGCGTTGGCCCAAGGCAATGTACTCAGCGACCCGCCTAAAGAATACGGTCTTACTCAGGGGTGGTATAAAGGACGTCAAACCTTTTATTATGAGTTTGGAGCCAACTCAATGGCGACTGCGGATGGGCAGAGCGTCATACCGGCCCCGATTTACGTCCTGGTGACAGGGTTCGATGCCGATGGCAATCCCCAGGCGGTTCCTGACCAACGTAACATTGTTGATGTTATTCCCGGTGATCCCGGCTATTCCGATTTGTGGCAGGTTACATTTGTGACAGTGCCTGAAGATTACAACGCAAACGCAATTACCTCGGCGGATGATATTCTAAACGGGGGCTACGAATTGACCGTATCTGATATATTTGTAAATTGTCCTATCGTGCCTGCCGGTTCGACTCTGACCGAGGGCGGCGCCTCATTGGTTCAAGGCTGGTACAAGGGACAAGAAATTAATTATTTTGATTTCGGGCCGAATACTGAGGCCACCGCCCCGATTTACGCCTTTGTGACCGGCTTTGATGCTGATGGCAACCCTCAATTTGTTGAAGGACAGCACAACGTTATCGACGTTATTCCTGGTGACGAGGGATACAGCGCCTTCTGGTTTGTCAACCTGGTGCAAGTGCCGGCTGATTACCAGGCAAACTCAATCACCTCTGTGGATGAGGTTTTGGCCTTGGGTTATGATATTACTCAGGCAGGTCTTTTGGTCAACTGCCCGGTTTTACGCACGGCAGAAGCCGGGCCACCGGCATTGCCGACGACCGGTGGTGTCCAGTCAGGCTTTCTGCTATGGGGTATTTTGATTGCCAGCGGAGCTACTTTGGTCGGTCTTGGTTTGTTTCTGAGAACGAGGTCTTGTTATTATTGGTAAGACTGAGTCACGTAGGTTGAGTTGAGCCTTATCTGCCTGGATACCCAATGTCGGGTTTTAGATCGTGACAGGGTTAACCCTGTCACGGGTATTCCACCGACTTGAGTCGGCATACGCGAAGCGTGGGGTAAGGATGGATATCTGTATCCATCGAAAAAGCCACAGAAGGCCCCGATATCGGGGCTTTTTTGCGTTAGGAGCCACGCATGCGACGGCGACCACAAGGGGGTAAAATAGCCTTGTGTTACCGGCATTTGAAGGCTATAATTAAGGTGCGAAATGTTTTTGCATTTACTGAAAAAATTTCGGTTAAGTTGGATTAGTCGAAAAGTTCTGCTTTTGTTCAAAAGCGATTTCTAACATCACATAATTTATCAAAATGTCTAAGAAAAATTCTGACCAAAAAAAATTGTCTGCTCTTTCACACGTTCTTAAGATTGCCTCAAGTGGTTCGGCTAAAATAGTCACATATTCAGCAGTTGAGTAGGTTGGGTTGAGC
>Ga0210124_1000704_pt1 | contig 16099 bp, 14 predicted proteins | sample Muzzi_PWC_D2_FD_185554 | JGI IMG/M metagenome (GOLD analysis project Ga0210124, IMG submission 185554) | Wetland microbial communities from San Francisco Bay, California, USA, that impact long-term carbon sequestration - Muzzi_PWC_D2 (SPAdes) | ecosystem: Environmental > Aquatic > Marine >... | reverse complement strand
CGACTTGCAATGCGCTATCATCGACCTGCCCTGGATGGAAGACCGCATTCACCCGGCCATGACCTGGCAATGGGCCGAAGGCGCTGTACCCCATATGGCCGGTAAAATGGCCGACACTGTTATTGAGGTTTTGGATGCCCACGGTGTTCGCAACGAACGGATAGGCATTGATAACCTGGATATGCCTGCTTATGATGCCTTAAAAGAGCGAGGGATTAATGTGGTAAACGGTTGGCCTGCCATGTCGGCGGCGCGGGTAATTAAGACCCCCGATGAGATTGAGCTGCTCAAGCAAGCCTCAACCATTGGCGATGCAGCCATGTGGAAAATTAAGTACGAATGGTTAAAACCCGGTGTGCGCGAACGGGATATTGAAGCCAACGTTCACAACTTTATGCTGTCGCAAGGCTGTGAGATTATTTACGATATCATTGTCGCTTCCGGCGGCAATACCAGCCCTTACCGCCGCTGGGCCACCGATAAAATTATTCGTCAGGGCGACCTTGTGATTGTCGACATCAATGCCGTAGGGCCTTCCGGCTACTTTATTGATTATGTGCGCTGCTTTAAGGTCGCCAGCAAAATGACCGAGAAAGAGATTGGGCTTTATCACGAGGTTTATGATTCAATGTATGCCGGAATTGAGAATTTGCGCCCAGGCAAAACCACCGGAGATGTGGCCGCGGCCTTTCCAGAATATGATGATGATAAGTACGGCACGGTAACCCTGCAACAATTTGCCCATAGTATTGGGATCACGCTCTATGAAGGCATGTGGATTTCAAGAGCCTACTCGCTCGATTATCCGGCTGAGATTAAAGAAAATATGTACTTTGCCATCGAGACCTTTGCCGGGCATCCAAAACTTCAACAGACGGTACGCCTGGAAGAGAATGTACTGGTGACCGCCGATGGGCCGGTGGTCTTTACCCTGATGGAACATATGGAAGAAGCGATGCAGAGGTGAGCGATGAGTAACGTGTTAGTTGCTGTTGCCGATACTGTTTTCCCCAGCTTAGATCCGGCTAGACAGGCTTTAGCCGCTTTGAATGCCGAAGTTCGTCTGGCCGAGGAGCCGACACCTGAAGCAATTTTGGGTGTTGCTCGGCAGGCTGATGGGTTGCTGGTCACATATGCCAAAATCACAAGTGATATTATCCAAGAACTTGAACGTTGTCAGGTTATTGGTCGCTTTGGTATCGGGGTGGATAACGTGGATATCGCGGCGGCGACGGAAAAGGGGATTGTCGTGACCTATGTGCCTGACTACTGCGTTGACGAGGTATCGGACCACGCCATGGCTTTGCTTTTAAGTTTGGCTCGCAAAGTTACTTACGCCAATCAGTTGGTACAAAGTGGTCGGTGGGAGATGAAGGCCGTTGTCCCCCTACGGCGTTTGCGGGGCCATACCTTGGGTTTGGTGGGCTTTGGCAAAATCCCGCGAGCTTTAGCGCCCAAAGCACAAGCGTTTGGCCTTAAGGTCATCACTTCCGACCCTTATATTTCCAGTGAAGATGCTGCCTCATTAGGGGTTGAACTGGTTGAGTTCGAGCAACTATTGCAGGCATCAGACTATATATCTATCCATACGCCCCTCACCCCAGAAACTAAAAACCTGTTTAATGCAGATGCCTTCCGGCAAATGAAATCAGATGCCTTGCTTATCAATACAGCCCGGGGGCCGTTGGTAGATGATCAGGCGCTGGCCCAGGCCTTAGATGATGGTCAATTAGGGGGCGCTGCGCTGGATGTAGTGCCAGAAGAGCCGCTTCCAGCAGATTCGCCCCTGTTAGGGCGCGACAATCTTGTTCTAACCCCACACACGGGCTTTTATTCGGAAGAGTCGCTGCTTGATCTCCAGACCAAAGCGGCTCAAGATGTGGCCTCCGTTCTGAGTGGGGAGTCGCCCAAGTATCCAATTAATCCGCAAGTTTTGAAGTCTAAGTAGGTATGTTGAAAACCAAGAGTGCAGATTGCAATCTGCACTCCCCACTACACAAATTGATTATTAAGGAGATTCCTTTATGACTAGTCAACCGTGGAAAACTGACAATTGGTTTGTCAGTCCTTGGAATTTTGCTGATGAGGTACGGGCCGGACTGCATTTCCCGCAGCAGATTAAGGTTCATGATATTACGCTTCGAGACGGGGAGCAACAGACCGGTATTGCCTTTAACAAAGATGATAAAATTCGTATAGCCGAAGCCCTGGCCGAAGCAGGTGTTCATCGCATCGAAGCGGGTATGCCGGTAGTTTCCCCACAGGATGATGCGGCTATCAGAGAAATTGTAAAACGAGACCTGGGGCCTCAAATTTTTGCTTTTGCCCGCTGTATGGTGGATGATGTGAAACGATCTGTTGATACTGGCGTTTCCGGGGTGGTAATGGAGGTTCCTTCCAGCGAACACATCATCCAATATGCCTACCAATGGCCGCTGGAAAAAGCCATTGACTTATCTATTGAGGCTACGGCTTATGCCCATGAACAAGGTTTGGAGGTTGTCTTCTTCCCCATCGACTTTACCCGGGCCGAAATGAATTGGGTGTTAGACCTGATTAATCGGGTCGCCACAGAAGGTCATATGGACGGCTTGGCGCTGGTTGATACGTTTGGCGTAACGTCTCCACACGCCATGCAATATTTTGTTCGCAAGGTTAGAGAGCGCTTCCCAGATACTCGCCTGGAAGCTCACTTCCATATGGACTTTGGCATGGGTGTCGCCAACACGGTGATGGCCCTGGCCGAAGGCGTTGAAGTCATCCATAGCACTGTCTTGGGAATTGGCGAGCGGGCCGGTAATGTGCCGATGGAAGAGACGGTCATGGGCCTGCTGACCATGTACGGGGTTAACGTAGGGATAAACTACGATAAGCTGGTGAAGCTGGCGCGTGTGGTGCAGGAATGCTCTGGGCAACCTGTGCCGGGCAACAAGCCCGTGGTCGGTGAGGGTTTGTTCAAGGTCGAGTCAGGTATCATTGCCAGTTGGCTCAAGAACTGTGATTATCAGTACGCTACGGAACTGTTCCCCTATCGCTGGGAGGTGGTCGGTCAGTCATCCGCCGAGATTGTGATGGGCAAAGGGAGTGGTATCGACTCGGTTAAGATGTGGCTGCATCAGCTTGAAATTGAAACAAACGACGATGAAGCGATGGAAGTCTTGATGGCCGTCAAGCAGTTTGGCCTCAAGCACAAACGCCTTTTAACCGAGGAAGAATTCGAGAATCTGGCCAATGAGACGGTAGCGGCTTCTCGCCAATAGAGCGGTGGTATTCGACAGCAAGAGCGATAATTTGGGGCTTACCTGATCTTGAGAATCGATATTCACAACCACTTTATTCCACCTTACATCATTCACGAGGCTCGTAAGGGGCAAGCTGTTGATGGCGTGACCATCGAGCAAGCGGATGATCAGGAGTATGTGCTGCACCGGCAAGGATATCGCTACCCGTTGGCCGCCGAGTTCTGGAATCCTGAAGCCAAGCTTGAACATATGGACCGGCTGGGTATTGATATATCCGTGTTATCTATCGCTCCAACCATGCTCTTTCACTGGTTAGATGCCGAATCCGCCAAGGATTTTTGCCGACGAACCAACGACGCCATGGCCGAGCTAGCTTCACAGTCAGAAGGACGCCTTTATGGGCTGGCAACTGTCCCCCTGCAAGACCCTCAAGCTGCGGCTACCGAATTACGGAGAGCAGTTCAGGAATTGGGATTGCGGGGGGTATTAGTTGGTACAACGATAGAAAAGGTTCCTTTAGATGACCCCCGGTTCGAACCTTTTTTGGCGGCGGTAGCTGAGTTAGGCGTGCCGCTTTTGCTGCACCCTTACGATAAATTGGTTCGCATGCGGGCTGAGTTGACCGATTTCTATATGTCAAACCTGATTGGTATCCCCCTGGCAACCACGCTGGCGACCAGCAGGCTCATTCTTTCTGGCTGCCTGGACCGTCATCCTAATCTGACGGTGGTTTTAATGCATGCCGGGGGCTTTATGCCGTATCAGATTGGTCGTTTAGATCATGGTTATCGAGTGCGACCGGAGACTGGAGCCAATATTTCATCGCCGCCATCGACGTACATTCGCCGTTTCTACTTTGACACCATCACCCATGCCAGTGACCGCTTGAGTGCCTTGGTCGATTGGGTGGGGGCGGATCGCGTGGTTTTAGGGACAGATATTCCGTTTGATATGGCCGATCTTAATTTTGCTCAAAAATTTGCTGAAGCGGAATTAGATGAGCAGAAAGTTCAGATGATTAGTAGCGACAATGCAAAGCGTATCTTGGAGATTGGAGATTAGCCACTTCAGGAGTGACAAAGTGCACTTTGTCACTCCTGAGTACAGAAAGCTGATTTCTTAGAGCCTTAAGGAAAACATGCAAATTCAATGCTATCGAATTTGCATATGGAGTAAACCCGGCTTGGAGCATCATGACAACAAATCAACCTAATGTGATTGTGATGGGGGGATCGCTAGGGGGATTGACAGCGGGCCTCTTCCTGCGCCATGCCGGTTGCACTGTAACCATATTTGAACGCTCCCATACACCCCTGACCGGACAGGGAGCCGGTATCGTACTGCATCCGGCGACGGTACGTTATTTTACCCTACATGGCACAGCCGATGTTCGGGATATGAGTACAGCGACCAATTGGGTCCGCTATCTGGATGCAGACGGGCACATTGCGGCTGAACGACAAGACTCTTATCGGTTTGGCTCATACAATTCAATTTACAAAGGGTTACTTGATGTTTTTGGCACAGACCATTATCACCTCGGCGAAATGGTCACCGGCTTTGACCAGGATCAGCAAGGCGTTACTGTCCATTTTGCCAGTGGTCACATAGAGCGTTGTGATTTGCTGGTTTGTGCCGACGGCATTCGTTCCTCTGCCCGAAATACGCTGCTTGGTGATAAAGGGTCAACTGAATATGCAGGATATGTGGCTTGGCGTGGTATTTTGAGTGAACATGACCTTTCTCCAGAGTTGGGGGCGGCTCTGGATGATGCCATTATTTACCATATTTTGTCTCAAGGCCATATGCTCATCTACCCAATTCCGGTAGTTGACCGTGCAGAAGCCTATATAAATTGGTTATGGTATCGCAACATACCTGAGGGGTCTCAATTGGAAAGCATTATGACCGACCAAGAAGGCAATATACACGATGTGTCTCTTGGACCGGGTGCGGTCCATAAGGAAAATGTGGCTATGCTACATCAAGATGCAACGGCAATGCTACCACAATCGTTATCAGACCTGATTCTTAAGACAGACCAGCCATTTATCCAGGCCGTTATGGATTGTGAAATACCGCATATGGCCTTTGACCGGGTTTGTTTGATTGGCGATGCGGCTTTTGTGGGCCGTCCCCACCTGGCGGCAGGTACTGCCAAGGCAGCCGAAGATGGTTGGCAACTGAGCCAGGCCATCCAAGCCGCAGATGGAGATATTACGGCTGCCCTTCGGCAGTGGGAGCCAAGACAGTTACAACTTGGCCGGTCTGTAGTTGAGCGTAATCGTGAGGCAGGCTATCGCTTACAGAATGGTGTCTGGCCGGTGGGGGATCAGCTTGCTTTTGGGCTTTATGAAATTGGCGATAGTGTGATGTCTTAATTCGAGATAACCATGCAAATTCAAGGCTATCGAATACATCAGTGGGGTGAAGACCTACAATGGGAAACCTTTGAGATTTCGGACCCTGGCCCAGGTGAGGTACTGGTTCGGGTTGAGGCGTGTAGTATTGGCCTGACCGTTTTGAATTGCATTCGAGGCGACCTGGCTAACGATCCCAAGTTACTGCCGCGTGTACCAGGTCATGAGGTCGTTGGCCGGGTTGAGGCTGTGGGTGCTGGGGTCGTCTCACTATCTGTGGGGCAGCGGGTGATGGCCTATTTTTATCTGGCTTGCGGAACCTGTCACGCTTGTCGAGCCGGGCATGATTCTTTATGCTCGAATCTGGCTGGGTGGGTTGGGATTCACCGGGATGGGGGTTATGCTCCATACACCCTCTTACCGGCCCAAAATGCGCTGCCGCTCCCAGACTCGATTCCAGCGCCGGAAGCGGCGGCCATTCCCGATGCCGTTGCCACCCCGCTGCATGTCTGTAAAACACGGGCGAAAATACAGCCCGGCGACCGGGTTGCTATCATCGGGGCGGGTGGCGGCATTGGCATCCATATGGTGCAGATGGCTCGACTATTCGGAGGTTCTGTGGCTGGTTTGGAAATTAATGAAGACAAATTTGAATCCATAAAAGAGGCCGGAGGAACGCCTGTCCACTCCCACTCTTTTGATGAAATAGACTTGAAAGAGGTATGGGGTGGGGAAAATCCCTCGGTAGTGATTGACCTGGTGGGTAATTCGGCCAGCCTAAAGTGGGGGCTGAAGGCGCTCGGTACCGGCGGGCGAATGGTGGTTCTGACCACCTTTCGTAATGCAAATATGCAGGTTGATCCAAGGGAACTGGTCTTTCGTGAGGTTAATCTGCTCGGCTCGCGTTATGCCTCTAAGGCGGAGTTGCTGGAAGCCGCAGCGTTAGTCTCAACCGGCCAGATTCGGCCCATCGTTTCTCATATCGTCTCGCCGGAACGTGTCGGTGATGTTCACCAGGCGCTTCGTGAGGGAACTTTATTAGGGCGAGGTGCGCTCGATTGGACCGGGGAATATACCACAAGGCAATGATGTAATAGGGTAATGATTAGCTCAATCAAGGAGGATTGTCTATGAGTTCAACATTTTTTATCTTGCAAGTTCTTAATGGAGTCACATTTGCGGCTTTACTCTTCTTGGTAGCCAGCGGTTTCACCTTGATATTCGGCTTGATGCGCGTCGCAAATTTGACCCACGGGGTATTGTATCTGCTGGCCGGTTATGTTGGCCTGACCATTGTGCGGCAGACCGGCAGCTTTGCCCTGGCCTTGGTCGGGGCGGTTATATTTGCGGGTATACTTGGGTTTCTCATAGAGCGACTATTCTTGCATTGGGTGCAGGGGTCGGTGCTGTCTGAGGTATTGCTAACCATCGGTCTCGCCTTTATCTTAGCCGATGTGGCCCTGATGCTGTGGGGCGGCGACCCCCAAACTTTGCGTGTACCCGCCTTCCTGGGTGGCCCTCTTAAGATTAAGGTTGAAGCTTGGGATTTTAATTTTATCTATCCTCGCTTTCGGATTGTTACCCTCGGGCTAGGGATTATTGTGGGCGCTGGACTGTGGTTTGTACAACAAAAGACACGGATTGGATCTATCATCCGGGCCGGAGTAGACGATGCTGAGATGGTTTCGGTTTTAGGCATCAATATTCCGGTTGTTTTTACCGCGGTCTTTGTGGCCGGAGCCATGCTGGCTGGCTTTGCCGGTGTAATTGGCGGCGGCTTTCTGAGCCTCTATCGAGGCGCTGACTCCGAAATCTTGCTCTTTGGTCTGGTCGTTATCATTATCGGTGGAATGGGCAGTTTGCCAGGGGCCATCATTGGCAGTCTCCTGGTCGGCCTAATCGACTCCTTTGGTAAGGCGCTCTATCCAGAAATAGCCTATTTTACAATCTTCGGCCCGATGGCTATTGTTTTGGCTATTCGTCCGCAAGGCCTTTTTGGAAGGGAAGAATAAGATGACTCGATGGATCAAAATTATTGTGATCGTGTTGGTTTTAGCTTTCTTGTTTGCCGCCCCGAATTTGTTGAACTCTTTTTACCTGCGCGTGCTGGGTGAAGTTTTAATCTTTGCGATGTTGGCGATGAGCATCAATATTTTATTAGGCTATACTGGGCTGGCAACGCTAGGCCAAGCGGCCATATTTGGCATCGGAACCTATGTGGTAGGTTACATGACAACCAAGATGGGGCAACCTCTATATGTCACCGTGCCGGCCGGCATTCTGGGTACTATGATCGTTGCGGCTATTTTTGGCATATTTGCGGTGCGCACCTCTGGCATTTACTTTCTGATGATTACTCTGGCTCAAGGCATGATCATCTGGGGGTTGGCTTTTCGGTGGAATAGCGTGACGAATGCCGAAAACGGGATTCGCGGCATTAGCCGCCCCGAGTGGCTGGCCGAGTATTCATCATACTACTACCTTATCTTAATTGTCTTGTTAATTGTGTTGGCTCTAATTTATAGAATTGTAAACTCCCCCTTTGGTTTAACCTTGAAAGGAATTCGGGAAAGCGAGGGTCGCATGCGAACCCTGGGTTATAATGTGACCCTACATAAATTCCTGGGGTTCTTAGTAGCTGCTTTCTTTGCCGGTTTGGCTGGTTCTTTGTATGCATTCCACAATAATTTTGTTAGCCCTTCTACCATAGAATTTGCTCGCTCCGCCGAAGCGTTGTTGATGGTCATTCTGGGCGGGAGCGGAACGATGCTTGGACCAATACTTGGCGCGTTTGTTGTCACCTTTGGTCAGCACCAGTTTAGCTTATACACCGATCGTTGGCCTATGATTATCGGGGCAATTTATGTTGTCACCATCATGACGGCCCCTGATGGCTTTGTCGGTGCCTGGCGACGTTTGTCGGCCCGGCTAATTTCGGATAAATCTGGGGCAGCCACCCGGCAATCAGAAAATAGCCAAGAACCTGGAAAGGAGGTGGAGGATATCGAGAAATTTCAGAGTCAGACCGAAGATAGCACCGCTCCGTCAGACTTGAAGCGGGCTGATGCTTAAATTCAACAAAGCTTATCCAAATAAATTGATATCAATTTTGATTCAATAAGGAGGAAACATTCATTATGGAGAAGAAAGTATGGCTTTCAGTAATTGTGAGCCTGATAATGCTGCTTGTTATCTCTGCTTGTGGAGGAGCGGCAACACCAACAACAGCTCCTGAAGCACAACAACAACAAGAGGAAGCCACCGTAGAGGAACAAGCCCCTGCGGAAGAGGCAGCCCCTACGGAAGAAGCAGCCCCAGCAGAAGAGGCGGCAGCACCGGCGAGTAGTGAACCGATCAGGATGGGATTTCTAGCGCCGACGTCAAGTGTAGCGGCTTCAAGTGCCCAGGATATGATAGATGGTTTCAATCTCTACTGGGAACAACATGGGAAAGAAGTGGCTGGGCGACCGGTTGAGATATACATCGAGGACTCAGTCGGAGACCCGGATGTGGCGCTCTCGAAAGCGCGACTGATGGTAGAGCAACGCCATGTGGATATGCTATTTGGGACGTTGTTTGCCAATGAAGGGTTGGCGGTGGCCGAATATGTAAAAGATACAGGGACACCGACCTTCTTCCAGATACCTTCGGCGGACGACTTGACACAACGGACGCGAATACCGAATGTACTACGACCAGCAGGCTGGACCAGTAGTGGCCCCCATCATCCGTTTGGCGAGTGGGTGGCTGAGAACACAGATTGTAAGAGTGTTTACACTATTGGCAGCGATTATGCCTTTGGGCACGAAGTGGTCGGTGGATTTGTCAACACCTTCACCGACAGTGGGGGAACGGTGCAGGAGCAAGTGTGGAACCCGATAGCCGAGGCAGATTTCAGTTCCTATCTGGCGGCTATTCAGGAAGCACAGCCCGACTGTGTATTTGTGTTAGAAGTAGGGGCCTCAGCGGTACGGTTCACTCAGGCCTATAACGACTTTGGCTTGGCCGGAGAGATACCGATCTACTATGGAGAAGTCCCGGCTGACCAGTCGATATTGCGGGGGTTAGACCCGCCCTCAATAGGAGAAGGGATCATCTCGGTAGGTCACTATGCGGAAGGGCGAGATTCGCCAGCGACGCAAGACTTTGTGAAGACCTATGATGAGCGGTATGGGAATCTACCTTCGTACTATGCGGTGGCCTCGTACACGGTAGCCCAATGGATCGTTCAAGCCATCGAAGCGGTGGATGGAGACCTGTCAGACACCGAGGCCTTTCTGAATGCAGTACGGGCGGTGGAACTTGAGGACAGTCCAATGGGGCCGATGAAGTTAGATGAGTATGGCAATCCGATTCAGAATATGTACATACGAAAGAGCGAGATCAGGGATGATGGCCGGTTGTGGAATGTGGTAACGGAAGAGATTCCCAATGTATCTCAATTCTTCTACTACGATGTTGATGCTTTCCTGGCCCAACCGGTTTACAGCCGTGATTATCAAGGCATCGATTGGCCAAGTCCAGAAGATGTGACCAAATGGAAAGCAGCATGGAAAGCAGAAGCCGGGATGTCCGAAGCCCCTACGGAAGAAGCAGCCCCAACAGAAGAGGCGGCAGCACCGGCGAGTAGTGAACCGATCAAGATGGGGTTTCTAGCGCCGACGTCAAGTGTAGCGGCTTCAAGTGCCCAGGATATGATAGATGGTTTCAATCTCTACTGGGAACAACATGGGAAAGAAGTGGCCGGGCGACCGGTTGAGATATACATCGAGGACTCAGTCGGAGACCCGGATGTGGCGCTGTCGAAGGCGCGGCTGATGGTGGAGCAGCGACAGGTGGATATGCTATTTGGGACGTTGTTTGCCAATGAAGGGTTGGCGGTGGCCGAATATGTAAAAGATACGGGGACACCGACCTTCTTCCAGATACCTTCGGCGGACGACTTGACACAACGGACGCGAATACCGAATGTCCTGCGACCAGCAGGCTGGACCAGTAGTGGCCCCCATCATCCCTTTGGGGAGTGGGTAGCCCAGAACACAGATTGTAAGAGTGTGTACACGATAGGGAGTGACTATGCCTTTGGGCACGAAGTGGTCGGTGGCTTTGTCAACACCTTCACCGACAATGGAGGCACGGTACAAGAGCAGGTCTGGAACCCGATAGCCGAAGCTGACTTCAGTTCCTATCTGGCAGCCATTCTGGAGGCGCAGCCGGACTGTGTATTTGTGTTGGAAGTAGGGGCCTCAGCGGTACGGTTCACCCAAGCCTATAACGACTTTGGCTTGGCGGGCGAGATACCGATCTACTATGGAGAAGTCCCGGCTGACCAGTCGATATTGCGGGGGTTAGACCCGCCCTCGATAGGAGAAGGGATCATCTCGGTAGGTCACTATGCGGAAGGGCGAGATGCGCCAGCGACGCAAGACTTTGTAAAGACCTATGATGAGCGGTATGGGAATCTACCTTCGTACTATGCGGTGGCCTCGTACACGGTAGCCCAATGGATCGTTCAAGCCATCGAAGCGGTGGATGGAGACCTGTCAGACACCGAGGCCTTTCTGAATGCGGTACGGGCGGTGGAGCTTGAGGACAGTCCAATGGGGCCGATGAAGTTAGATGAGTATGGCAATCCGATCCAGAATATGTACATACGCAAGTCGGTGATCAGGGATGATGGCCGGTTGTGGAATGTGGTGATGGAAGAGATTCCCAATGTATCACAGTTCTACAAGTATGATCCAGATGCTTTCCTGGCCCAACCGGTATACAGTCGTGATTACCAAGGTATCGATTGGCCGTAAGGGAGATTAAGGAATGAGCCGTGGTTGGAGAGGGACATAAGTTCCTCTCCAACTGAACGCGAAGTAGTGTAAGTATCTATTCCAAAAACAACAAGGTTGGGGGTAATTACTCCCAACCTCCCAACTTCTTCTAGTGCTCTGATTTATCGAGTAAATAGAGAGCAAATAGAATAGTAGGTGAAACAAGCACAATGGCAAATATAAACGAAGATCAGAATGAACAGGACCCTCATGCTGAGCGTGCTATTTTGGTTCTGGAAAACGTGCATAAAAATTTTGGGGGGCTGCGCGCCATTAATGACGTCAGTATCCGGGTTAAACCAGGGGAGCGGCGGGCTATCATCGGCCCAAATGGCGCAGGTAAAACAACGCTCTTCAATTTAATCATAGGCGAGTTACCGGTTACCTCTGGTCATATTTATCTGTCAGGTAAAGAGATAACCAAAATGCCAGCACATAGACGTATTGGTGTTGGTTTGGGACGAACCTATCAGATCACTAACGTCTTTCCCGGCCTTACTGTACAGGAGAATGTGCAGCTTGCAGCCCAAGGACTCTCGGCAACGAAATTTTCCCTACACCGCCCGGTATCAGAAAATGGTCATATTCATGACAAGGTAATGAAGGCGCTCGACGATTTACATTTAACACACATTAAGGATGTAAAGACCAGTGAATTGGCGTATGGTGCACAACGACAATTGGAGATTGCTTTGGCTCTGGTTAGCGAGCCAGACGTCCTGCTGTTGGATGAACCGGCAGCCGGTCTCGCGGCTGGAGAAAGGGTTGCCATTGCAGAGTTAGTTCGCGGCCTACCGGCTGAACTCACAGTTGTGTTGATTGAACATGATATGAGTCTGGCCCTTGGTTTAGCCGATTGGGTAACATGCCTTCACTATGGGGCTGTCATTGCCGAAGACGCACCAGATAGTATCCGTGAAAATGAGAAGATTCAAGAGATCTACTTAGGAGTAGGTTAGTCATGCTCGAAGTCAAAGATGTTCATAGCTATTATGGCGGCGCTCACATCCTTCATGGGGTGAACTTAATGGTGCCCAACAGGACGGTGGTGGCGCTTCTGGGCCGGAATGGGATGGGAAAAACAACGCTGATGCGCTCGATTATGGGTACGGCTCCGCCTGAAGTCAGGGAAGGCAGCGTTCTTTATCAGGGGAAGGAGTTGGTGGGAAAAAGCCCTCACCAGATTGCGCTTTTAGGTCTTGGCCTAGTTCCACAAGGGCGACGAATCTTTCCATCTCTCACAGTCGTTGAAAATTTAACGATGGCTGCTCGTCTGCCAGCTAAAGAAGAGAACAACGGGAGGATTGTTTGGGATCTGGATCGAGTAAATGAACTCTTTCCACGTTTGGCTGAACGAAAAAAACATTTTGGTAACCAGCTCAGCGGTGGTGAGTTACAGATGTTAGCCATTGGCAGGGCATTGATGACAAACCCGGATCTGTTGCTGATGGATGAACCTTCAGAGGGTCTAGCCCCGATTCTGGTTCAATTGTTGCGAGACAAAATCTTGGAGTTGAAAGCTTCTGGTCTACCCATTTTCTTGGTTGAGCAGAATTTGGGTTTGGCTTTGGCCGTTGCCGATGAAGTTTACCTTATGGAGAGTGGTCAGATTGTTTATCAAGGCCATCCCGACGAGTTGGACGCCAACGAAGAAATAAAACACAAATATCTAGGAGTATAAATCATAATGCGTGCAATGGCCGTAACAGATTATGCCAAACCCTTGGAATTACTTGACTTGCCTGAGCCTGAGATAAAACCAGGCTATGTCATCCTTCGGATATTGACATGTGGCGTATGTTTTAGTGACTACAAAACGTCTAAAGGTTTGATGGCCTACTCAGCAACCTTGCCCTTGCCCCATGTACCTGGTCACGAGATATGTGGCGAAGTAGTAGAAGCTGGCCCCGAAACCGGCTGGCAGGTTGGCGATAGAGTGGTGGCCTATCATTATTGGTCTTGTGGCATTTGTGCCTATTGCCTCAAGGGGTTGGAGAATTTATGCAGTAATTTGGTGGGTTGGGCCGGTTTTACCCATCACGGCGGCTTTGAAGAATTTTTAGCCGTACCCGCCGATCGTCTTTTACGTGTACCCGAAAATCTTGCTTCGGAGCATGCCGCCCCAGCCACTTGCGCGTCGGGAACCGCCTATCGAGCAGTGGTCACCCGTGGCCGTCTGGAAGCCGGAGAGGTCGCTGTTGTGATCGGTTCGGGCGGGGTGGGCCTACAGGCGATTCAGTTCGCCCAACTGGGTGGAGCGCATACCCTGGCCGTTGATATTGATGCTCGCAAGCTGGAAGCAGCCAAGGAATTTGAGGTGGCGGGGGTGGCCTTGGGTAACGAGGAAGCTCAGGCGTGGATCAATGATTTCACGGGAGGAGTCGGGGCCGATTTGGTTATCAACACCGTAGGGCACGAGACTGCCTTTGCACAGGCAGCCCAACTGGTTCGTCGGGGGGGTAGAATTGTTGGCGTGGGGTACGCTGCCGGTCAATTTGCCCGCTTCGATACCCCCTCATTGGTTTTGGATGAAATCGAGGTCATCGGCACCCGTTATGCGCTTAGATATGAAATGGCTCGCGTTTTAGGGTTGTTTGGGGAAGGTAAAATCAAAGCGGTGGTCGATGAAGTATTGCCCCTCGAAGAAGCTAATGAAGCCTTCAGACGCTTGAAAGAAGGGGAAGTGGTAGGCCGAACCGTGCTGCGCGTCAGTGAGGGGTAAATTTCAACATAGCTGGCTAAACAACTTCAAGAAAGGATATTTTGGTCCATGACCGTCGTCGCCGAACTAGTAGAGTTTAATTTTGTCTGCCGTACCGAGTCGCTTGACTCCGGGCATGTCTTTATTGGGGATGAGCCGGAAAAACTTCACGGCCAAAATAAGGGACTCAACCCCTTTGCCCTTTTGCAAGCCAGTTTAGCTAATTGAACGATTGTCACCCTCGTGGGCGTGTCTCGCGAAAAAGATATCGCATTAGAAGGGGTCAAGGTTCGCGTGGCCCATCAGCAGAACATTCTGGACTGTTACGGGCCACTCGATCCCAGACAACGGAACCTCAAGATTACCAAGTTACGGCGGCATATCGAAGTGAAAGGCAACCTGAGTGAAGAAGATGTGGAGACCTTGCTTTGGGGAGCGAATCACTGTCCCGTCTCCAATTCGTTAAAGGGAGCCATCGAGATGACCACCAATATCAAGCATGTTGAGTGAAATAATCGTAAATCCAAAATCGTAAATCCAAAATCGTTTGAGATGGAGATTATCAAGTGAATATTGATCTTGTCATTCGTGATGCCATCATAGTTTCTCCCCATGAGAGAACGCGCGGCGATTTGCTCGTCGCTGAGGGACGTGTGGCCGGGGTTGTGGCCTCTGGTACGGGTCAGGGCGCAGAAGTAGTGGATGCCTCTGGATTGTATTTGTTGCCGGGGGCGGTAGACCCTCACGTTCACCTCCAAGACCCTGGCCTGACCCATCAAGAGACCTTTACCACGGGAACAGGGGCGGCGGCTGTTGGCGGCGTGACCACCGTTGTCGAACACCACCGCAGTATCCCCTTTGTGATGAATGTAGACATTCTCCGCGATAAGGCCACCTATCTGGCCGACCGGGGTTTGATTGACTATGCCTTGTTCGGGGGGGCGGAACCTGATAACATCGACCAACTCCGCCCCATGTGGGAAGCCGGGGCCGCGGCCTTTAAGATTTTTACCTGCACCGTCCATGGCGTGACGCCGGTCTTTGCTGATAAGATGCTGGAAGCTTTCCGCGAGATGGCTTCCTTTGATGCGCCGGTTCTGATTCATTGTGAAGATGAGACCATCTTACAAAGCAACGCCGCACGCCTTAAAGCTGCGGGACGGAAAGATTTTGAGGTAATTCGAGAGTGGCGAACCCGTGAAGCAGAAGAGGTGGCCGTCAGTACAACAGCCTTACTGGCGCGCCTAACTGGTTGCCGGGTTATCATTGCCCATGCCAGCCATCCGACAATTTGTGATTTGGTCAATCGAGAACGGGCCTTAGGGGCCAAGATTTGGGTGGAAAGTTGCCCTCAATATTTCTACCTGACCGAAGACTTAATTGACGAAATTGGTCCTTGGGGCAAGTTCACTCCACCCGCCCGTGATGAGGCTTCGAGAGATGAGATGTGGGCTAGGCTAGAGGCGGGTGACATTGATATGATTTGTGCCGACCATGCCCCGTCCACCAAAGAAGAAAAATCGAAGGGATTAGATGACATTTGGGAAGCTCCCTTCGGTATCCCTGGGGTTGAGACGGTCTATCCTCTGATGTTGACCGGGGTTAATAAGGGCCTTACGAGCTTGGAACGCCTGGTCGCTGCTCGCTCACAGATACCGGCGCAGGTCTATGGACTCTGGCCGCGTAAAGGCAATTTGAATGTAGGGGCCGATGCCGACTTTATTCTCGTTGATATGGGGGCCGAAAAAACCTTGCGGAATGATGATATTGTGGCGAAAGTTGGTTGGACCACTTACGGTGGCCGGAAAGTTAAGGGGTTGCCGGTTAAGACTTATGTACGGGGTCATCTTGTGGCCGAGGATGGCAAACCTGTAGCCGAGCCGGGATGGGGTCAATTCTTGCCTGGGCCAGGAGCCAAGAATTAATCGCCGAAGGTTTTGAATGATAAATTGTGAATGGGAACAACAATAT